>Ga0156261_124_pt1 | contig 69277 bp, 62 predicted proteins | sample RifCSPlowO2_12_FD_107910 | JGI IMG/M metagenome (GOLD analysis project Ga0156261, IMG submission 107910) | Candidatus Taylorbacteria bacterium RIFCSPLOWO2_12_FULL_47_20
TGTCGAGTGAACAGCATCGAAAAAGCCGCGAAACACAGCGGCTTTTTTATGAATGAGTGTTGGGTTGAACCCATCCTTTACCAAGCGAAATGGGCAAAGGCCTTGTTGGCCTCCGCCATTTTGTGAGTATTTTCGCGTTTTTTGGCGGCGTCGCCTTCGTTTTTGGACGCAGCGATAATCTCGTCTGCCAATTTCTCGCTCATCGGTTTGCCTTTTTTCGATCGGGCCGCGTCAATAATCCACCGCAAAGACAACGATTGCCTTCTTTCCGGACGCACCTCAACCGGCACCTGATAGTTGGCTCCCCCAACTCTCCTTGATCGCACTTCCATGACAGGCGCGGTGTTCTTTAGAGCCGTCTCAAAAATTTCCAGAGGATTATCCGTTTTGGCTTTTTGTTTTATGATTTCGAAAGCGGCGTTAACAACCTTCCTGGAAGTGCTCTTCTTGCCCTGCTTCATAATATAATTGGTCAACTTCTCGACTTTCAGAGAGTTGTAAACCAGATCGGGTCTGACTTCGCGCCTATTTCTTATTTCTCGTCTCATTGAAAATATTTATCGTAAACTAAACTGCCGCGGCGGCGCCGGCCGCGCCGGAATTGCCCTTGGGCTGTTTGCGACCGTACTGGCTCCTGCCCTTCCTGCGAGTATCAACGCCTGCCGTATCCAAAACACCCCTGACTATTTGATACCTCAAACCGACGTCTTTAACACGACCGCCCCTGACCAGAACAACCGAGTGCTCCTGAAGATTATGTCCCATGCCGGGTATATACGCGGTAACCTCCATCCCGTTCGTCATTCGCACCCTCGCTATTTTTCTAATGGCGGAATTGGGCTTCTTGGGTGTCTTTGTGGTTACCTTCACACAAACGGCTCTCTTGAACGGGGAGGGGAAATATACCGGACGATTTTTAACCGTATTGAAACTGCGCCTCAAAGCCGCCGATTTCGGCTTGCTTTTCGGTGATACTCTTTTCCTCTTTACCAATTGATTGATCGTAGACATGCTATAAACATCAAAGCCGCCGCGCGGAAATTAAAGTCCGCCCATGCGGAATGCAGATAATCTAATATATATCGGGAATGAATGCAAGCAACATCAAAGACATTCCAAGTTATCACAACCAACATACATTTCCATTGCATTGCGCCTACGCTCAAGTTCCAGCGACACGCAATTGCCCCGTCTCTAAACTTACTGCAAACCAGCCCCTGTAAGGAGAGCAAAGATGCCGAAAATCAAGGGCGAAACTATTTCCCAGATAAAAATCAAGAATATTACAACGATGAATATTCCGTATCTTTCAAGCGACAATCTTATCTTTTGACTGATCCCGTAAGGAAGGATGGAAAATAGTATTTTTGAACCGTCCAGCGGAGGCACCGGTAACAAATTAAAGATAGCCAACACAAGGTTTACCCACACAATCGTCGCCGAGATCTCAAAAAACGGCGATATCATCTGCGACTGGCCGACATCGCTGAAACGAATAATCATGCTGAAAAAAACCGCGACGATTATGTTTGAAACCGGACCAGCCGCGGCCACGATAAGTTCGCCCCAACGTTGATTGCGTAGATTGTACGGATTGTACGGAATAGGTTTGGCCCACCCGAAAGGGAAACCGCCGAGAGTCGTAAGAAGCGGCACTATTACCGAACCGACGGGATCTAAATGCTTAATCGGATTCAGAGTAAGCCGTCCGGCAAGACGGGCGGTTTGATCTCCAAGCCGGAGAGCCGCGTATCCGTGAGAAACCTCGTGGACGACCACGGACATTACAAGTATTATGATTGAAAAAATCGTATCCATTATTGAGAACTCATAGTGGGTTCTGATTCATTCGACAAAATTTGCCAAATGTAGAAGACATGATAACATAACGGTTTGTAACTCAAAATGAACATGAAGACCTGCCCAATCTTAAAAAAGAGCTCAATTGTCGGTGGCGGCTATTCCAACAGAACCCGCGCCACCCAGTTCAACCCGACCGGAAAAGTTCGGAAACAACTTAACCTGCAGAGAAAAAGAATTTATGTGCCCGAGTTGAAAAAAACCTTTGTTATGAATATCTCGACTCGCGCTTTGAAGACAATCCAGAAAAAAGGCGCCTATGCCGCTCTCAAAGACGCAGGGGTGATATAAACCTTTTTTTCCGAGACTAGTGCCGTTACAAGTTAAATCATACTATGTATAACTACTCAAAAGCTTTATATTACTGTCGTTTTTTACAGTATGAAGTGGCGAAAATTAACTTGTAACGGCACTAGCTCACATCCAATTCTACTTACTTGTATAGAAAACTATTCCCGTCCGTCTTAAAAACCACCGACCCTTTTTCGTCCGTTCTTAATATCTTGACGCCAAATTTTTCAAGAGTCTCCAAAGTTTCTTTGTGCGGATGACCGTATTTGTTTCCCGCGCCGGAAGAAATCACCGCGTACTCCGGAGAAACAGCCGATACGAATTCGGGGGAGGTCGAGGTGCGAGAACCATGGTGTCCCGCCTTCAAAACTTGGCAGTCCAAAGATCTTTCATCCAAAGAGACAAGGTATTTTTCGATAGCAACCGGCGCGTCTCCGGTTAAAATAAAACAAACGTTCCCAAAAGAAAGACGGGATATGATAGACCCGTCGTTTGAAGAAAGTCCGGAGACATCCCGATCCGGAAACAAAATATCGAGATAAACTCCCCACTCCGGATCCAAAACAAACCTCTGCCCCCGCATAGCAAGCGACCGTTTTGAATCCTCGTTTTCGACCTCGTGGCTGAAACGCGCAAAGGTTTCCGTCTCTGATTTGGTGCTGGACAAAACGACACTGGCCACTTCAAAAGTTTTCAGAAGATCGATAAAACCCGCGTAATGATCTTTGTCGGGATTGGTCACGAAAATAACGTCCACACGGCGATCGAACGCCGACATAAATCGGCCGAGCTCATTTAACATCTTGGAATTCGGTCCTCCGTCAATTATCGCCTGAACGCCATTCGGAGTTTCTACGAAAATCGAGTCCCCTTGCCCAACATCCAAAAAAGCCACCGTCAGATTCCCGCCTCGTTCCTGTGCCATAACCGCATACCAAATAAACAAATTGGAAAAAGCAAGCGCCAGAATAAACCAAAGATGTGCTCGTGATTGTTTGGTCATAACGATAACTATAATACCCGTTTGGCCGTTTTTTTACGAAAAAAAGCTCCCCGCGACGAGGAGCCAAGAACTATACGCAAAAACCAAAAACAAAATGGGGTACACGCACTCTGGTCTTGTAAAGAATGATTTCAAGGTAACGGCGATTCATTTTCCGCCCAAGGTAAATTTTGAGGGCGACCGCGGCAACTACTATTACCATGATAACCGCGAAAAATACCAGACTTAAAGCAAAGATGACAATGCCGGCAATAATTCCCCCGGCCGCAACACACATGATACTTCCAATCAATGAAACGAAATAAAACACCAGCGGCAGTCCCACTTCCCAACCCACCTTGCCATCATCCCAAAAGTTAGAGCACCATAAGACATAGCGACAAAACCAAAACGATGTCAGGAAGAATTCGACCATCCAAACAATTACCAGCGCAAAGTCCAGCCGGCGGGACACACCAAAGTAATCAGTCGGAGCGTATCCTTGAGTCTTCGCAAGGATGTCCCAAAACGCAAGAACAGAAACACACACGAGCAGAGAGTAATAACAGAACTTACCCATCCACCATCGGCCATCACCCGCATTCAGTTTAGGATTCATATGAATAGTTTTGATAGAACACAAATTTCCCAAACTAAGGTTATAATAGTCAGTGCAGAAAATCAATTTTTTGTTTATTCATAATATAGATAGAACCCCATGATAAAATTTGAAGAAAAACAATTTAGTATCCCGGAGTTAAAAGGTCTTTCAAAAAAATCAATCGGGGAACACCTGAAGCTGTACTCGGGGTATGTAAAAAACTCCAATTTGATTCTCGAACACATCGAAACGTTGTCCGCCGACTCGGAAAAAAATGCCTACGAAATCGGCGAACTGCAAAGACGCTTCTCTTTCGAATTTGACGGCATGCGCAATCATGAATTTTATTTTGACTCATTCCAAGGCGGAAACAAACCTTTGCCGGAGAAAAGCCCCCTTCGAGAAAAAATAGTGGTCGAGTGGGGCTCGTTTGAAAACTGGCTCACTCGATTTAAAAAAATCGCGATGACCAGAGGAATCGGCTGGGCGGTTTTGTATTTCGACTCAAAAACAAAACGCTTGCTCGACGCGTGGATTGACGAACAACATTTGGGACACCTGACAGGGCTCTCCCCTGTTTTGATGCTGGACATGTGGGAACATTCTTACGTATACGATTATCAACCCTCCGGTAAGAAGAATTACATTGAAGACTTTTTTCTTAATCTGAATTGGGAAATTATAGAGAAAAATTTTCCCCAGACATAGAAACACACTCTCAATATCCTTCCCATCACGAAGCCGCCAAAACTTTCAGCGCGTCTCTTTTCTGCCTACTTCTTTTAACTTCTATCCTGAAGATAACGGCAAGTATAACCGCCAGATAAAAGAAAACGATCAGGAAAATGGGCGGCCTTGAACCGATGGAGACCATCGGAAATTTTGAAAAAATATGCGCCACAAAGATTATCCACGAGAGTGTCGCATAAGAAAAAAAAGCCAGAGGAGCCGCGACAATAGCGCTTACGAGACCAATGACTACGGTCAAGGATCCCAAAAACATGGCGATGGGAACGACGGGCAGAGCAAATAAATTCGCGGCTAAAGCGACGGGGGAAACCTCTCCGGAAAAATAGAAAAGCAGTGGAAGGACAAACGTCTGCGTTGCCACGGTTACGGCGGTTATTTCCCTCAACGCTCCGTCCGGTATTTTCATTCTCCCCAACCATCCCGATACGATCGGAGAAAAATTTATTACGGCGAACGTCGCAACGAAAGAAAGGTGGAAAGAGGAATCGTGAAACAAGATGGCCGGATTAAAAAAAATCATTAAAGCCGCGGCGGAAAGCAAGGCGCGATTGGCGTCAAATTCCCGATTAGAAAACTTGGCCATCATGGCAATCATCGCCATAATCCCGGCGCGGACCGCCGTTGCGGAAGCTCCGGTCATCACTATGAATGAAGCGACGACAATTGCGGAGATGACGAGAGCCGACGGGAGAGGCATGAAAAATAAAAAACGGAAAACCGCGCGCGATATTATGGAAATGTTATAACCGGAAAGAACGATTATGTGCACCAAACCGGCCAGTCGAAACATTTCCAAATTATTTTTTCCCAACGGCTGCTTCTCGCCGAAGAGCAAGCCCGACAGCAAAGCCGAGGACGGCGATGGAATGATTAACGCCGAAACATTTGTCAATTTTTTTTTGAATCCATACAATAATTTTCGAATCGGCATCTGTCCGCTTTCTCCCAAAACAACGATGTCCGGAAACGCTGATTCGTAACCAACGCCCTCCTTGGACAAGAAACCCGGATAATTAAATTCGAATCCCGGCTTGGATGAAAAAGTTTTTGGCCGGTCAATCACGCCGATAACACGAACCCGCTCCGCAAAATTTATTTCCTTGTATCTGTCCGTCACCACCAGCACGCGGGTATTGATTTTAATCTCGCGCGTGCCATCCTCAAGAAATATTTTGCCGGCGGCAACATATAATCTTTGATGGTTTTCCCGAATATCCGGCAGAGCGTCCACTACTCCCTCAAGCTCCACCGTACGGTGGAGCGCGGCGTCCATGACGGGATTGTGCAGTCTCTGCAAAATCAAAACGGCCCTGCAAAATCCTGCCGAGAAAACCAGAAAAACGCCGGCGGCTAAAAAAGAAACAGGCCGTAATCTTTTCTCGACGACTCCGAGCGATACAAGAGCAAACGCGACGGTTACCGCCAAAGTGGCATACGCCCATTCGGCTCCGGAAACGGACTCGGACAAAACCACGCCAGCGACTAAACCGGCGATTGAGAGATAGAAAACCTTCCCCATGAAATTATTTTTGAATTCATCTAAAGTTTTAATCGCCAAGCGAGCCGCGCAAAATTCGTTGCGAGACTCGAAGACAAGCCCGAAAGCGTGTCCGCGACACGATGAGGGCGCAGTCGAAGAGTCGCAGCAGAATTTTGCGTGGCGTAGCGGCGAAACGAGTATGTATTTCTTGCGTTTTTCATGTACGAGTGGTTAAAACTTTAGATGAGTTCTTTTACCAGCTTCCGAACGAAACTGCTCAAGAATGAAAGTCTCTTCACCGGCGCTGTCAGCCCTTTTAAAGCGGGCTCCGGAAACCGTCCTAACCCGATCCTCGCAATCTCTCCATGTGTTGTGAATTTTTATGTCGCCCTTAACCGTACTAATATATGAATACGCGCGCCCGGATCGTTTTATGTTTATGACTTTGCTCAACTCACCGCTTCCTTTCGAATCGCCAGATCCAAAATCTCTGAAATATTTTTCCGCTGGATAATCTTCCAACACGCCCGTGAAAAGAGGCGCGCCCTTGCCATCCGCAAAAGAAGTCGCGAGCGCATCCGCCCTATCGTTGAAATAATTTCCAGCGTGGCCGGCCATATATAACCACACAACATTTTTCCCGCTTGCCGCCGCATCGAGGATCTCCCACAAATCCTTGTTCAAAACGTCCTGCTTAGCCGAGCTTCTCCACCCATTTTTTTTCCAGCCGTGAATCCATTTGGTAATGCCATTGATCAAATAACGCGAATCCGAATAAACTTTTATCGGTGGAATTGCCGATACTAAAACTGCCTTCCGCGCCGTGAAACACGAACCGATCTTTTTGAGCGCGTTAATCGCGGCGGAAATTTCCATACGATTGTTTGTCGTATGGTCTTCTCGACCCGCAATCTCTCTCACCAAAATTTTCAATTCCCCTTTTTCATCAACCTTTGGCATAAATATAATCGCCGCCCACCCTCCCTTTCCCGGATTCCCCCTCGACGATCCGTCCGTAAAGACGATGACCTCGCGAGAACTTACTCTGTCCTCGAATTTTGCTATATTGTCTCTACCTCTTTTCATAAAAAAAGCTTACCACATTTTCATCTGTTCTACCCAGATCATAAAGGGCAAGCCGTAATATCCGATAAACCATAGGCGATAAAGCGATTACCCACTCTACGTTATATCCGTGCGGTCGTCAGTTTATAACGTATATATGCCAAGAATGACTGAGTACGCGGTTCCTGTATAAAAAGAACGGGCGGAGTAAAGAAATGAGGCACAAACACGCAACGATAGACAGGGTTAAAGGTGGAAAGAATTTTGCAATGGTTCATCTCCTTCTAGCGATTCAACAATCATGTAAAGCATTTCCTCCCCGACACGAAAATCGGCTTTCAGCAAAGAAATCAAATCTTCACAGTCGTAGGGATACACCCAAACACTATCTTGAAGACGAATAAAACCAATTGATGCGAGCGTATCACGAATCTTGTTCCGTAACGCACGGTTCCTCTCCGGAATATCAAATACCAGCACCCTCCATTTCCCATCCCAACGTTTCGGCTTTTTTAATTTAAAATCAGCTAGTTCTAAATGACGTAAAATTTGGCGGCCTTGAGATGTGAGATATACCCTACCGCCTTTCTGTTCGAGTAACCCCTGCCTTATTAAACGTCGGCAGGAAACATTCACATACTCTCGCTGTCTCTTTGTCGAAATAATACCAAGCTTCGCCATCGCCCCAATCACATTTGGGGCTACCAACCCCACTGCCAATATCCCAGTCAGAGCAACACAACTTAAGATAACTTTCTTAAGATGTTGTCTTCCTCTCAATGTGCCCTTCCCGGGTCCGAGCCTCGCGGATTTTCGTTCTAATTTCCCCATACGTTATATAATGACGACCGCATCATTATAACGTATGGAAGGATTTTTGGATGATTCCTGGGGATAAGGCAGGTGATGGTTTTGTGGATAGAACAACCGTGAGAGAAGGTTTCTCGTCGGGGACTTTTCCTACACTGCTTATACTTGCGGTGTTGGATGAGAACTCATAGTGGGTTTTGACCACTCGTCTATGTTGAATCGCGGAACGACAACTCGTTTCGCCGCTACGCCGCGCAAAATTCTGCTGCGGCTCACTTAGCGATCAAAACCCACTATGAGTTCTGAAGGAAAGAAAAAGCCGGAGCGTGGGGCGCGCTTCGGCTTAAAATTTAAATAGACTCGGCTGTGTCATCCTCGTTCATCGAACTGCCGGCGTTCTTTTCACTCGTTGCTTTCTTCCCGACTTTTTTCTCGGCGCGAACTGCATAGACTGCAGGACTTCAATGATTTGTCGGATGTAATGATAATTCTTAAAAAACAATGCCGGCAATTTTCGCAGTGGAAAAAACTCTACGGCGTGTTCCATACATCCGAGTTTTTCCATAAGTACCCCTCTACATAGGGCAGGTCTTTTTTTAATCAGCCGCGCGGTGTTGCGGTCAGATCTTTCCTTATCCCGTCTGTATCGCTCCTCAACTTCGCGACTCATGCTTTCGCTTAAATAACCCAGTTCAGCTATTCCCATACATTTTCTTTCTCTTAAAGAATTCCTGATTCCTAGATTAGTTGGATTATGACAGTATGTCAACGATGCGCAAACGGTACTCGGGATAATCGCGGAAGGTAGATTTTTCGAGGTTGGCGGCAAGGGAGATTTTTTGGCCCGGAGTAAAACGCTCCGCCGCGCCTTTGCCAGCAAAAAAACTGATTGCTTTCACACGGCTGTTTCCGGAGACGAGTGCAAGTTCGAGATGCGTTCCATCCTTACCGAACATCTTTGCTCCCGAAACAGAAACATCTTCCAACAAAAAAATCGGTTTCGGATTGCCGACGCCATATGGCGCCAGCCGTTCGATCATGGAGTACAATGTCGGTTCGACTTCTTCTATGCGAAGCGCCATATCCGCCATCTTGGACACATCTGCGGCCTCTTCCGGAAATTTCAAAACGGCTCCGCATAAAGCATCCTCGAGCAGATGAATTTTTTCTCGATCCACCGAAAAACCGCCAGACATTTTATGCCCGCCGTAATCTTCAAAAACATATTTCGCTTCCGCCATTATTCGCGTTACGTCCACCTTTCCGTCCGACCGGCATGACCCCTTGAGACACACTCCGCCGCCGTCTCCCCAGATAAACGCCGGTTTTTTGAAGTGCTCCGCCAAGGCGCTGGCCACAAGCCCCAAAAGCGAGGGCTTCCACGAAACATGTCCCGCCACGATCGCTTCTCGAACATTTTCCCTTTCCATAATTTTTTCCCGCGCCGTTCTAACCATGGAGGCGACAAGTCCTTTGCGTTCATTATTGATATGGTCCAGATGCTCCGACAACTCCGTAGCTTCGGCCCCGTCGCGCGTAACAAGCAAACGATAAGCGTCCCCCGCCTGTCCCATTCTGGAAGCCGCATTGAGTCGAGGCGCGATCATAAAACCTATATCGTCTTCGGCTAAATTAAAACTCTTCATCCGAAGTTTTCGAAAAAGCGCCTTGAGCCCGAACCTTCTCGTCTTCCGCAAAACTAAAAGGCCATACTTCGCAAAAATTCTGTTTTCTCCGATCAAAGGCACCATATCCGATACAGTCGCAATCCCCACCAAATCCAACAGCCACTTCTCCGCACCTTCTTTCATATCGAAACGATTTTTTTTCAAAACGGCGCAAACGATCTTAAAAGCGACCGCCGTCCCGCAAATCATTTTTCCGGGGTAAGGACAATCCTCGCGCTTGGGATTCACAAAAGCGTCCGCCGGAGGATGTCGGGCAGGCGCTTCGTGGTGATCCGTAATAATGATTTTCAAACCAAGCTCTTTGGCAAGAACCGTTTCTTTGAAATCAGATGAGCCGCAGTCAACTGTGATTATGAGCTTGACCCCGCCCGAAACGGCGTCCTTAATCCCCTGTTCATTCAGACCAAACCCGTCGCCGTTTCGATCAGGCAAATAGACATCGTAATTTCTGAAACCGATCTGATCGAAGAAATCAGAGAGCAACGCCGAAGCGGCCAACCCGTCGGCGTCGTAATCGCCCCAAATAAGAACTCTGTCATTTTTTAAGAACGCCTCAAGTAAAATAGAGGATGCTTTCTCCGCGTCTTTGAGCAAAAAAGGATCATGGATCTGTGCATAATCGCAATCCAAAAACAAAGCGGCTTCGTCGGCGTTTTTTATCCCGCGATTAAAGAGCAGACGTTGGACTACCGGCGGATACCCGCTAAGTCCCTCCGAAACCGCGGCCGGCGCCTCATCGCTGATTGCGTATTTTTTAGGCACGGAAAGATTCTATCACACGCCAGACCTTCACTGTCCGCCAAATTTTGTTATACTTCAAGCGTGAGAGACTGTATTTTTTGCAAAATAGCCAAAGGGGAGATACCGACAGAGACTATAATCTATCGCGGTAAAGATGTCTGCGCTTTCCTCGATATAAAACCTGTGAATCTCGGACACACTCTGGTTATTCCAAACGAACATTACGAGGACATTTTTGATCTGCCGGAAGATATTATATCCGCCATGATGAGAGCGGCGAAAAAAGTCGCCGAAGCAATCAAAATATCTCTCAAAGCCGGAGGTGTAAACATCGGCATGAACAACGGCGCTCACGCCGGCCAGATAATCTTCCACGGCCATATCCACGTAATACCCCGTTTCGAAGGAGACGGATACAAGCTCTGGAAAAATAAAAAGAACCACAGTCAGACAGAACTCAAAGAAGCCGCCGACAAAATTAAATCCGCGATCTCCTAAAATGAACGCTTGGAAAGAGCTTCTATGCCCGGCAATGTTCCGTTTGTTAGAAACTCAAGCATCGCCCCTCCTCCGGTCGAGACGAAAGAAAAAACCGAAACATCGTGGTTACCCTTAATCGCCGAAAGAGTATCTCCCCCGCCGACGATAGTATACGCGGCTGATTTTGAAACGATATCGGCTACTCCGTTGGTTCCTTCTGTATATCCACCTTCAAAAAAACCCATCGGGCCATTCCAAATTATAAACTTGCTGGAAGAAGTCAAACGCCTAACCGTCTCTAATGAGTCTGGACCGATATCCAAGGCCTTATCCTCCGGGAGCAACTCTGCCGCCTGTTTTACAATTTTGTCACCGCCGTTTTCAACAATAAAATCCAAAGCGCTGACAACATTTTCCGGTAAAGCCATTTTGCTCTCCCCTTTTGCGATCGAAACCGCCGACAAACCGCCGACAAATACGTTATTGTAGACACCGGCTAATTTAGTTATAAGAGGAATTTTTGTTTGAAGCTTGACGCCACCCACAATAGCCGAAGCCGGTGTTCCGGGGTTTAAAGCTTTTTGCAGTTCTTTTACCTCGCGATCAAAACGAATACCGGCAAATGACGGCAGATATTTCGGCAAAGAAACGATAGACGCGTGCTTCCTGTGGGACGCGGAGAAGGCTTCATTGACAAACACCTCGCCCAGAGACGCGATTTCCTTGGCAAAATCCAAATCATTTTCCTCCTCGCCCTTGAAATATCTGACATTCTCCAGCAAAATAATTTTCTTGCCCCGCGCCAAAGACTGACGAACTTCTTCCGTGCTTCCACATAAAGAATCCACGGGAATTGTCCTTCCAAAATATTTTAATAGCGGCTCGTTTGATCCACCGTCACTTCGATGACTGATTAAAATAATTCTGGCGTCCGACTTTATAAGCAACTTTAGTGTATCCATTGACGATCTTATCCGAAAATCATCTATGATAATCCCTGAGTTTACCGGCTCATTAAAATCCACCCGGAGTATCACCGATTTTCCAGAAACATCTCCGCCGTCTACCACCCTCATGTTTATTTTGTAAAATCAACAACTGATAACATTGATTTGAAATTATCGAAATTCAAACTGTTGTGTCCGACTAAAACCCCAGAGAAACCGCCCAAGGAAAGAATGGCGCCGGCATTATTTTCGTTAACCGCCCCTCCATACAAAATTTTAATTCTGGCGGAATCGCTAGCGCCAAAAATATCGTTAAGTATTTTTTTCACGTAAATGGACATCTCCAATAGACTTTGGATCGAAAGTGGATCGTCATCGCGTCCGATCGCCCAAACAGGCTCGTAAGCGACAAAAAGTTCGTCCAGGCGCTTTACCGGAAAACCGGCCAGAGACTCCTCTATTTGAGTTTTCAAAAAGGACAAATAGTCGCCCTGATCGTCTCTCTTATTTTCACCGACGCATACAATAACCTTCAGCCCCTCGTTCGCCGCCGCAACGGCTTTTTTCGAAATCACCGTGTTATTATCCCAGATGCGTCTCTCGGAGTGTCCAACGATCGCGTACGAAGCGCCGACATCCATGACCATTCTCGATGAAATTTCCCCGGTGTGTGGCCCGAATGAATTAAAAGACACGTCCTGCGCGCCTAGTTCAGGACAACCTTTGGCGCTGGTTAAAAGCCGGGAAAGGGGAAGTAAATAAACCACCGGCGGGCAAATTACCAGCTTCACATTTTTCAACTTAACCGCAACTTTTCTGTTCTTAATGAAATACTGCTTGGCCTCTTCCAGTGAACCAGGAAATAATTTCCAGTTTGCGACTGCGTGATATTTTGCGCTTGCCATACATATTCAGTATACAGTCCCGATTTTGATAAATCAAAATCGAGGATCCTCGATTTTTGTTAACAAAAATCGGGATATACAGTATACAGTATACAGGGGATGACGGACGACGAACATATGGAGACGTGACAATGACTTTTCGTCCCCTTATACATATACTTACCCCCTATACTCGTCCCTTATACTTCGTATCATATTTCCTTCCACGAATTAAAGGTGTATCCTCCACCAGGCCCCGCTGAAAAAAGAAGATTGGCGATCCCCGTCTCGTAAATAACCTGCGCGGAATTATGAACCGAGATTTTGTAACCTGTGGCTTCTTTCAGATGAACGCTGTTGGAAATAGAGATCTCTCCATACGGAGCGTAAACCAAAACGTCGCCCGTTACCGAATTACTGACCGTTATCGCCTTGGTAGAGCCGCCCGTCGAAACGCTGTTGTTCCTTGAAATCAAAACTACGAATGAATTTGCTCCTGCCCCGTAAAAGCTTGTGGAATTGGCAACAGTAACACGGCTCGACGAACTTCTGTTGGCCGGATTATCCGCAATCATCGGGACAGATCTGCCGGACAACCCCGAGTCTATGCGGACATTCGTTGTGTTGCTAAATTCAATATTTCCAACCACCCAAACCGCGCCCGCTATGTATAACGGGTTGACCCCGTTGATCTCTAAATTACATGGGATTTTTATCGGACCGATAGTTTCTCCGTTTGATGGACGGTATCTGCCTCCTGAACAGGTCGCCACTCCGCCTGCCTCGGCTTCGCTCTCCCAATTTTCAAGCTCCGAGTCTGGAATAGGCATAGTGCTCGTGGCTTGATCGGGACTCCCGCCGTAACTAACTCCCGAAACGGTAGAACCGGATATATTTACATAGTGCGCGTCCCCGTCAATAACCGAACTCGAAATGTTGTGGGAATACACGGACCCGGAAGCATGCACTCCGTCAACGCTTCCTGTCGGACCCGCGGAGACAATATCCCCCGTTATAACCGAGGAATTGGCTCCGATGATCGGACCGTTCGAAAACACATTGCCGGATACGCTCGCGCTGTTAGTCAAAGTGATCCCGCCCTTATCTGTCTGCATACCGTAAAAAAACGATGCTCCGGTCCCGGTCGCAAGCGACACTTTTACCTTCTTTTGGGAAAGATTGGCGCTTCCGGCTGACTCTATTTCGAGAACTTGAGCAACAATGGTCGAAGTGGCGTATGCCGTAAAGCCGGACAGAGTGATTGATTCGACAGAATCCATCGCTAGACCGGTGCGATATCTATACGCCAAGTCCTCGGCAAGTCCCTCGGCAAGCGCGTAACTTCGTCTTGAATCCAAAAAAAGTTGAGCGCTTTTGTAAGAACTCATAACGGATGGCGCTAACCCGAAGACAATAGCCGTGCCTGCCGCCATGAAAAAGAACAGGGCTAAAATCATCACCTGCCCGCGCGCCTGCCCATGTCGCGGCCAAACAAAAAGAGAGATCCTTTCTCCGCGCAACCAGAAACATTTTGTTTTTTTATGAATGTTAAACATGAGTTCTGTTACAAATTCGCGTAAGACCCTCTTAACAAAGCCGAGTCATAAAAGACCGAGGATTTTACATATCCCCCCTCTCCGGCCTCAAGCGACAACTGCACCCGGACCGCCCGACTGCGGCCGGTGCTGATGTTTTGGAAACGAAGACCAACCGCGCGCGTGGTGCTGGAGGTTACATACCCGGAACCGGACGCGCTGTAACGATAAACATTATTCCCGTCAAGATAATACCTGACCGTCTCGGGAGTCTGCGCGTCTCCCAACAATGTCAATGACAAAACCCCGTTATCGGAACCGAAGACGCTCTCGGCGTCATTAATAAAAAGCGACTGTCTGGCGTCCGACAAAATGCGGCTCATGGCGCTTAAAGCATCGGCCTGAATTCTCCTTGAAGACTCATAGTGGCGATCCGTGTTTACAAGCGAAACAACCGAGTTAATAATCACTCCGAGAACCAAGACCAAAACCGAGGCGTACACTATTATCTCCACGAGGGAATACCCGCCGCGATTAAAATATCTGTTTTTTCTTATAGAACTCATCTCGGGTTTTGATCGCCAAGCGAGCCGCGCAAAATTCGTTGCGAGACTCGAAGACAAGCCCCCACACCAACTTTCGCGTCGTCTGCTTGTTGTATGGACGGCGAATGAATCACTTGATACATACGTGGTATTCGGTCTGTCCCCATAAGATGTTAAAGCAGACAAGCAACGCGGAAGTTGGTGTCGGGGCAAGCCCGAAGGCGTGTCCGCGACACGATGAGGGCACAGTCGAAGAGTCGCAGCAGAATTTTGCGTGGCGCAGCGGCGAAACGAGTATGTATTTCTTACGTTTTTCATATACGAGTGGTCAAAACCCGAGATGAGTTCATGATCTGTTTAGTCATTGAATAAATTTGAAATATACGTCTCGACTGTCTTTGTGGAAATCGCCGACCTTCTTTGCCACTCCACCGTCACCGACACCCTCCTAACTTCGCTGTCTACACTTCCCGAAGAAGCCAAATCTCCGCCGGCATCTCTATAAGCCGGATAGACCTTGAAATATCGCGTGAGACCCCCTTGAGTTATTTCAGTGGTAGTTGCCTCCGCCATTCCCCCTCCAAAATATATATAGTACTTTGTACCCGAAACCAGCGGCTCCACATACTGCGTCCACCCACGGTCGCGTATCAACCTGACCGCTTCCACTCCTTCTTCCGCGCTCAATGAAACATTGACGATTTTCGCGCCGTCGTCGGAGGTCCGAAGCAAGGAAGACATAAACTCGGCTATGGCCGCCCCAAACAACGACAAAATCGCCGCGGCCACCACCACCTCAACCAAACTGACACCCCTTTGTCCCTCTTTATATTTTATCAGCATGCCCTTGTCTAATTTTATTGAAGAAAAACCAAACCGGTCGGTTCAACGCGCAGTTGTTTTTTTTGCGACGGATCGGCCACAAGCGACAACTCGATGACGCCGGACGTAGAAGCTTTCCCGTTGATCCGCGAAAAAACGACATCGCTCGAACTATCGGCAAGATTGATCGCGCTTACGGAAACATCGGCATCCAACGGATACAAAACGTTGCTTGGATCCGACAAAACAAATGTACCGCCCGGGAAACGAGTCAAGCCATCCGCCTCAAAATGAACGCCGAAGCGCTCTCCATTTTTTGACGCGATGCTCTGCAGGCGGGTCTCCTCGACGAAGGCCATCACTGATTTCGCCGACTTATCGAGGACATTTTTAGACACGAAAGACGAATACGACACAAAACCTATCGTGGAAAGAATGGCCAGGACAGAAATTGTCACCAATACTTCCACCGCGCTGATTCCTCTAAATTTTATTTGAACGACTTGCATACAATTTCTACGCGATTTAAATACTATCCACCAACGAATACATCGGGGTCAACATGGACAAAGCGAAAAAAGCCACGAACGCGCCGATCACGATCATCAAAAAAGGCTCAATTACCGTGGACATATTTTTGGTCTTTTGAGAAACCGATTCTTCATAGTATGTGGCCACATTTCCCAACATCTCGCTCAATTTTCCGGTCTCTTCACCGATGGCAACCATTTCTCCGACAAACGACGGATAAAGACGAGTGTTCTCTGAAAACACCTTCGCTATTGATTCGCCTTTCTTGATGATCTCCCCGGCTCCGGAAAGTAATTTTCGAAAAGAATGATTCTGGACGACCTCATTGGTGATATTCATCGAATCCACCACATCAACGCCCGCGGAAACCAGTGAAGAAAGAGTCCTGGATGTTCTGGCAACATTTAATTCAATTATGATGGACCCTATTACCGGGACGCGAAGCAGTACGGCATCCATGGCAGATTTGAAAGATTCAAGTTTTGTAAGATAGCGAAACCCCCCGATAACCGCAACAAAAAGTATCAAAAACTCCGCCAAATGATTAGTTAACACCCCGCTGAAAGCGATCACTGTTCGCGTTGAAAACGGCAGATCAACATTCAAATCGCTAAAAGTGCTTTGCAGGGTCGGCACGACATAAATCATCATAAGCGCTCCGATGATGGCCATTATGGTGAGGACCATGACGGGATATATCATGGCGCCCTTTACTTTTTTACCAAGCAAATACACCGACTTCATTTGGGCGCCGACCGACTTCAGAGAACCTGCGAGACTGCCGGATTCCTCTCCCGCCCTGACCATCGAAACAAACAACTCTGAAAAAACCTTCGGTCGCTCCGCCATCGCCGCGCTTAACGACGTGCCCCTCCTGACGCTGTCATTCACCCCCGCAAGCAAAGATTTCAATTTCTTACTGGCAGACTGCTTTATCAAAACCTCAATCGCTCTTGATAGAGGCAACCCCGCGGCAATCATGCTCCCAAGATTTTCAGCAAGCATTATCTTGTCCCTTGTTCCGATGCCGCCAACCGGAAAAAATTTCTCAAAAAAATCGCCGAAACCTTTTCGGCGTTCTTCTTTCGCGGAAATCACGGATAGTCCCGATGTTCTTAATTCTCGGTAAAGAACAAACCGGTCCGCGGCTTCTTTTACGCCTTCGGTAACTTTTTGATCTCCATCAACCGCTTTGTATTTGAATAAGGGCATGCCATCAATAACTTTATTCGGTAACCACTCTCAAAACCTCCTCGATCGTCGTAACACCCGAAACGGCCTTAAAAATCCCGTCTTCCAACATGGAAAGCATGCCCTCCTTCTTCGACTGCTCATCTATCTCCGAGGTCGCCGCGCCCTTCATTATAAGATTGCGAATGGTGGGAGTTACTTTGAGAACTTCGTAAATGCCGACGCGCCCGCTATAGCCGGACTCGGACCTGTCGTTTTTCTTCGGACTATAAAAGGGGATCTTTTGCCACTCCGCGCCTTTCTTGATTATGTTCTCCTCAACCAAAGAAGCCATCACCCGATCCAAATCCACTAACGATGCCAGTTTATCGAGTTCGCTTTTATTAAGAAACCTTTTCTCTTTTTCGGCGCAGAGCTTTCTGACCAAACGCTGGCCTATGATCACGTTCAGAACGGACACAAGAAGAAAGGGTTCAACTTTCATATCCATGAGCCGTGGAATCGCTCCGGCCGCGGAATTCGTGTGCAGAGTCGAGAGTACCAAGTGTCCGGTCAGTGAAGCGTTCACGGCGAGAGAGGCCGTTTCATTATCTCTGATCTCGCCAACCATCACGATATCCGGATCCTGCCGCAAAAGAGATCTCAAGCCGTTCGCGAAACTGAATCCGATATCCGGCCGAACCTGGGTCTGATTGATGCGCGGCATTTGATATTCGATCGGATCCTCGACTGTCGAAATGTTCACCTCCAGAGTGTTCACCAGATCAAGCACCGTATACAAAGTCGTGGTTTTGCCGGAGCCGGTCGGCCCCGTCGTCAGGACCATGCCTGTCTTCAGTTTAGTCGCGGCATGAATCCTTTCGAGCGCTTCGCCGTGAAACCCCAACGACTCCAACGACAGACCCGCCGCATTCTCCCTAAGCAATCTCATCACCGCTTTTTCTCCAAAATAGATCGGCAGGATCGAAACGCGGAACGAAACCTTTTCGGTGTCCGTTTCCACCCGAAACCGGCCGTCTTGAGGCAAACGTTTTTCGTCCAAACGCAGATTGGCCAGCACTTTGATTCTGGCAATAATACTTGACGATGTTGTCTTGGGCAGAACCATCGCGTCGTGCAACATGCCGTCTATGCGATAACGCACAACCACCTCCTTCTCCATCGGTTCGATGTGAATATCCGAAGCGCTCTGTAAAATCGCATGCTTCAAGAGCGCGTCAACTATTCTTATGACCGGAACGTCCTCGGCCATTTTCTTGAGCGCCGTTTCGTCCAAGTCCCCCTCCTCCCCATCAGCCACAGGTCGGAGAGAGATCGTCTCTTTCTGGATAATGTCGCCGAACTCCGCTTTAAGACTTTTCTGGTATTGTCTTAAGGCGAACTTTACCGACTCCCGATTGGTCAGCCGCGGTAATATCTTTGATCCAACCTTCTTTTTAACAAAGTCAATGACTTTCAAGTCATCGGTGTTGAGCATAGCCACCTCAAGCCCGTTATCGCTATTGCTAAACGCGATAACGTTGTGCTTGCGGGCAATCGGCTCCGGAATCATGGACAAAACGGAAAAATCTATTGACTTGCCCTGCAAATCCACGAAAGGAATGCCCAGTACGTATGCCTCCATGCGCAGGAGATCGTCCGACGTAATCTTGCCCATTTCCACAAGGACATCCCCGACGGAAGATCCCTTGCGGAAGGATTCTCCCTCCGCCACATCTATATCCGACATCGAGACCAGACCCGAGTCGGCGATAAAATCCTTTAATTTTTTTTCCTCAATGTACATAGAAAATTTCTGAGTTCAATTCAGACACGTCCTCAACATATATTATACCAAAAATATCGTGAACCTAATCCGATTTCACGCCACTGATGTTAATAAGTTCAGGTTTCCGTGGCTACCTTACCCCAACGCGCGTGGTAAGTTAAAACTCGCCCCCGCCCGGCGTCTTGAGACTTACCGTCACAGTATCCCTGTTATCACTGATAGCCGCGCCGGCTCGTGTACAGGTCAACGTGTAAGTGGTGGCCGACAAGACGGGCGCGGACATAACGCCTATGGTCGGATTATTCGGAACTCCACCGGTACTAAAATTTGTCCCGGCACATGCATCCACATTCATCGTCGTCCATGTCAGCTTCACTTTCTGCCCGCGAATAACCCGAACCGGGCCGTCGGAGCCGTTAACCTGAAGCCGCACGGATGCGGGCAGATCATTTATCGTCAGGTTAAAAGATTTGCTGGCCGTCAAAGCTGGAGGAGAGCTTGTGTCGCCCTTTATCGTTATCGAGTAAGTTCCCGATGAAGCATTTCCCGCGACGACTAAAGATGCCTCCGTCGAACAAGTCGTCCCTGAATAACTACTGCACCTGTCTCTGTTTCCCGTAAAAGACAATGTTACTCCCGCGGGCAGAGGATTTGTCGTTACCGCAAGATCAACCCGCCGCGCGCCAGCCGCATTTGTCCAGACTACAGCTACTGGAATAGACTGTGTAACACCAGGATTTATCACCACATTGTTTGCGGTGATCGAAAATGTCGCTCCTCCCTCATGCTTTGCCCGAGCAAAACTGACCCACCCAACAACATCAGACCCCCAAGCGAAACCAGAAAGGGTTGTATCCGGGTTTTCGGAAATTCCATACCCCGACCCTGAAAGACTGATCCATCCATCCCACCCGCCGGAAGCCGGATTCGTCCCTCCAGAACAGCTAGCGGGAGTAGCCGCGCCAGCGCACGCCCGCGCCCAACCAACAATTCGATTCCCCGAAAACCTCGCATCACAATTACCCCCTCCAGGACACCCGACAAGTCCGCCAAACCGTATCCACCCGATATTCGAGCTCCATGCGTATCCTTCCAATTCTCCCGAGTTTACAGCGACACCATATCCTGTTCCTTGGAAACTAACCCAACCGATATTCGAGCTCCACGCCCAGCCGGTAAGATGATCGCCGCCAGCTTGCGCCGCGGCCTGTTCGGTTTCAAATAAAGAAATCTGCGACAAGCCGATTATCGCGAAAACAAAAAGAGTCAGGAACAATACTCGCAAAGAAATTTTAACAAGATTCATATTTTTGGGTATTTCTAAATAATAGAAACAGCTTAATCATACTACACGAAACCCTCTTCAATACCAAAGTTATACACATCGGCTCCGTTGAGAACATCAAAGAAATTCTCGAAAACTTGACAGAAAAACTACAAGTGCTTAAATGACGATAGATCGCCCACATCTTCTTCAGCCGTATGAAAAGAGGCGCGTCCTTCGAAGAAACTACGCCAACATGGATGGATAAGTAGAACAACCCGCACAGGTTTGAGCGACGCTATCACAAGTGGCGTCGCTTTTTGCAACCTTTTACTTGTGACCTTTCATATGACTGTCATTAACAACCCACTGCTCGTAATTTTAAGGCATACGATTAATTTGTGCGGTCGCACAAATTAATCGTATGCCCGAAAATCATACTGGCTGCAGCTATTTTTTTGAATATAGATGAAACACCTTACTGATAGTGTGAAAATATTGGCCTGTCAAAAAATTTGACAAAAATTGCAACTTGCACTAGTATAGTAACTGAATCAGTTCGCCGACGGCGGGCTTTTTTATTAAAAAAGCGGTAAAATATTTGAAAACAACGAAATTTACTTATAATCAACGACAATATGTTTGATCTGAAAACAATAAATCTAATCCTCAACCAGCTTGAGGAGGAAAGAGGCATACCGAAGGCGAAAGTGCTTGAAGCCATCGAAATGGCTTTGGCCACTGCCTATCGCAAAGAGTATGGGAAAAAGGGGCAGATCGTGCGGGCAAAATTTGATATTTCTACCGGTCAAACCGAGTATTTTCAAGTTAAGATAGTCGTGGACAGAAACGATGTCATCATGCCGGAAGACATCCCTGAAAGCGGCGAGAGAACGCCTGAAATGGAGGAGAAAATCCGTTTTAATCCCGAACATCACATGCTTCTGGACGACGCCAAAAAAATAAAGAAGGATGCGAACGTTGACGACGAAATTATCTTCTCGCTGGAAACCCAGACGAATTTCGGCAGGATCGCCGCCCAGACCGCCAAACAGATTATAATTCAAAAAATCAGAGAAGCCGAAAAGGTTTCCGTCTTTGAAGAATTCGGGAAAAGAGAAGGCGAGATCATTTCCGGAACGGTGCAAAGAATCGAAAGGGGCACAGTTTTTATTGACCTTGGACGAGCTACGGGAACCTTGCCTTACGAAGACCAGATCCCCGGCGAAAGATTCAAGCAGGGCGAAAGAATCCGCGCTTACCTAAACAAAGTCGAGGAAACCCCCCGCGGAGTTTTTCTCCGGGTGTCCCGATCCCATCCCAAGTTTCTGGAAAAACTTTTCGCGGTTGAAGCGCCCGAGATCGCCAGTGGCACGGTTGAAATCAAGGCCGTGGCACGCGAGCCGGGTTCGCGCTCCAAAATTGCCGTGACATCTCACGACGCGCATATTGATCCTGTGGGATCCATGGTTGGCCAAAGAGGAGTGCGCGTCAGCACCGTCATGAGCGAGTTGGGCGGGGAAAAAATTGACATCATTCAGTGGTCGGAAGATCCGGCACGTTTCGTGGAAGCGTCTCTCTCGCCGGCCCAGACTCTCGGCGTAAAAATTGACGAGAAAGAAAACAAGGCGGTCGTCGAAGTGGCGGAAGATCAGCAATCTCTGGCGATCGGCAAGGGCGGGCAAAACGTGCGCCTGGCCGCCAAACTGACAGGATGGAAAATTGATATCCGTTCCGCAGTCGGCCAAGAGGTCGTGGCGGTGGCAAGCGAAGAAACGAAAGCCCCGAAAACAGAAACTGCTCCCGCAGAACCGGCAGAAAAGGCAGAGTCGGGAGCGGTGGAAGAGACAGCGCCACCGGTTACCGAAGAACCAGGGACGAAAGAAGCAAAAGAGAAGACAGAGGAAGTTTCGGAGAAACCTAAAACGGAGGAGTCGGTTGAAAAGAAAAAGAAGAGGAAAGCGAAGAAGACAGACGTAGTATAAGGGGACGACGGACGAGTATATGGAATTAGCTCCGATTTTGATTCGCCAAAATCGAGAGTCCGCGATTTTTGTGAACAAAAATCGGGATATAAGGGACGAAGAACGCCGCGGGGAAAAACCCGCGGCGTTTGTGGTCTAGGACATTAGCCATAATTCCGTTATAACACTCATTCATTGTCAAGCGGGACAACTCCGAAAAAATGCTGTAGATTAAGGAATTATTATTTACTCCGCCCCCACCATAGAGGCGGTATCTAAAACAAACAAATGACCGATCCAATATTTGTGGCGATGGCGGCCGGAATTCTCGCCATTATTTACGGAGGTTTTTTGGCGCGTTCCATTCTTAAAAAACCGACCGGCTCGCAGAAGATGGTAGAAATATCTGACGCCATTAAAACCGGAGCCAAGGCCTATCTTAATCGGCAGTACAAGACGATTGCCATGATCGCGGTAATTCTTTTCGTCGTTTTGTGGCTCGTCCTCAATATAGAAACAGCCCTGGGCTTTATAGTCGGAGCCTTCTTTTCGGCCATCGCCGGATACATCGGCATGAATATGGTCGTCCGTGCAAATGTCCGCACCACCGAAGCCGCGCGCAGTGGTCTCGGCAAGGCTTTGAACATCGCCTTTCGAGGCGGCGCGGTTACCGGTCTGTTGGTTGTGGGACTTGGACTTCTTAGCGTCTCAGCTCTCTTTTATCTGCTTGATGGGGATCTTAAAGCGTTGATCGGTCTGGGATTCGGAGGTTCTCTTATTTCAGTATTCGCCAGAGTGGGAGGCGGAATATTCACCAAAGCGGCTGACGTCGGCGCCGACCTCGTCGGGAAAGTCGAGGCCGGAATTCCCGAGGACGATCCCCGCAACCCGGCAACCATCGCCGACAATGTCGGGGATGCCATCAGCGATTGCGCTGGAATGGCCGCCGACTTGTTTGAAACTTATGTCATAACCATTATCGCGGCTATGCTTCTTGGATCCTTGACCTTCGCCGGTTTCGCCGGAGCGCTTAGTTACCCGCTTCTAATCGGAGCCGCGGCCATCGTCGCTTCAATTATCGGCACATGGTTTGTAAGACTGGGTAAAAGTGGAAACATTATGGGAGCGTTATATAAAGGACTAACCGTTTCCGCCGTACTTTCCGCCATCGCCTTCTATCCCATCACGAAATACGCCATGAACGGCAACGGCAAATATGAGCTTTGGCAACTTTTCGGAAGCGCCATCGCCGGCCTCGCGGTAACGGCGCTGTTGGTTTTGATCACTGAATACTATACTTCCACGAAATACGCGCCGGTTCGTTCCATCGCCAAAGCCTCTGTCGCGGGACACGGCACTAATGTTATTCAGGGTTTGGCGATCTCGATGAAAGCCACCGCTCTTCCGGCAATCGTCATCGTGGCGGGAATCATGGTTACTTACAATTTCGCGGGGCTTTACGGCATCGCCGTCGCGGCAATGAGCATGCTTTCCATGGCCGGAATTATCGTGGCCATTGATTCATACGGCCCGATCACCGACAACGCCGGAGGCATCGCTGAAATGGCGCAACTGCCGTCGCAGGTGCGGGAAATCACAGACGCGCTCGACGCCGTCGGCAACACCACCAAAGCGGTAACGAAGGGTTACGCCATCGGCTCGGCGGGACTGGCGGCGCTTGTTCTGTTCTCTTCATACACGCAGGAACTGTCGGCTTTAGGAGGCAATTTCGTCTTCGCCTTGGGTGATCCACAAGTTTTGGTCGGACTCTTCATTGGCGGACTTTTGCCGTACTACTTCGCCGCTCTTTCAATGGAAGCCGTCGGCAAAGCGGCCGGAAAAGTGGTTGAGGAGGTGCGCAGACAGTTCCGAGAAATCAAGGGCATTATGGAAGGCAGAGCCAAACCGGAGTATGGCAAGGCGGTTGATATTGTTACCACTGCCGCCCTGAAAGAAATGATTGTTCCGGCTCTGATCCCCGTAGCGGCCCCAATCATCATCGGTTTCGCTTTGGGACCAATCGCTTTGGGAGGACTGCTTGTGGGAAGCATCATCACTGGTCTTTTTCTCGCCATTTCCATGACTTCGGGCGGAGGGGCGTGGGACAACGCCAAGAAATTCATCGAAAAAGGCAACTACGGCGGCAAAGGCAGCAACGCCCACAAGGCGGCCGTTACCGGAGACACCGTCGGCGACCCGTATAAAGACACCGCCGGCCCGGCCATCAACCCGATGATTAAAATACTCAATATCGTGGCGTTACTTATCGTCGCACTTATTATATAGGTTTTCTTAAAAAAAATTCCCCGGAAAACGGCAGAAACATCCTGCCGTTTTTTCGTAATTTTGAGGTTCATTCGAGAAGTATTTGAATCAATTCTGGGATTTGAATCGCAAAAACCGCCTAAATGTTATAGATATTACTTTTTTTAACTCAATTATCTCATATCTCACAAAAGCACCTTACGATTAGTTTATGCGGTCGCATAATTTAATCGTAGGAGGTATAATTAAAAGCACTAAAGTAGTTAAAAAATAATAATAAATCTATGGGGGTACTAGAACAAAAATCTGCTCGGCTTGGCCGAGGTAAAGGAATTGAGACTAAAAGAAAGAATCTAAAAAAAGCGATCCTTAGTACTATCGGCTTGGTTGGAATGCTCGCCATTGGCCTCGTCGCCCCAAATGTTATCGGGGCAATGGCAAAGCTTGGAATTATTTCAAACAAAAGAGAGAGGGAGTACATCAGCGGCTCGTGCCGTCGACTGATTAAACAAGGTTTATTAGAAGAGCGAAGGGGCTACTTACGATTGACACCAGACGGCTCGAGACTTTTAAGGCAACTAGAATATGCCGATTTTAAGCTTATAAAACCTAAACGCTGGGACGGCAAATGGCGAGTTTTGATTTTTGACATTCCCGAAAAAAATCGCCTTCTAAGAAATAAGGTTCGGGCTACTTTTATCTCGATCGGTTTCATTCGATTGCAAGATAGCGTATGGGTTTATCCTTATGACTGTGAAGACTTGATTTCCCTACTCAAAGCAGATTTTCGAGTTGGAAAAGATATGTTGTATATGATAGTTGAATCAATGGAAGACGGTGAGTTGCTTCAGCAACAATTTGGACTTTAGATCTGCAGACACGGATACTGTTACACACATAAACACGAAGGGTGTGTTTGATTAACTAACTTCCGATCCGATTTACAAACCCCTGCGTATCTATTTTCGTAACATTGTTCCTTTGTCGTGTATTTCTGGTATACGATTAAATTGTGCGACCGCACAATTTAATCGTAGGGGTAAACGGACGGAAATAATGAACAACAAATTACTCCGCGCATGGAACTTTCTTAAGGTGCTTTGTTTAAAATATCTTCGGATTACGAAAACGCAACTAAAAAAGCGGCGCGCATATCATGCGTACCGCTTTTGTTTTAGCCAACCCACTCTAAACCGACCCGTTCCCTGGACGCAAAAGTGGTGAAACTATCGCGTGTTCGATAAGGCCAATAACGATTCCGGAAAGTCCGCCAACAATAGCGCTGCCGGAACAGTAACCGATCGCCGCGCCGATAGCGCAGAATGCCGCCGCCGTTACCGCCCTCTTGCTGTGAACGCGAATGGTGAACTCCCCGCAAAATGACGGGGCTCTCTTGCAGAAACTAACCGAAAAACTAAGCGCTTTGGGAACGGCTTGAATAACCCAGCGAACCGCGAACACGGAAAAACTGATGATGTTCAGATGGTGAATCACGGCGCTATGGAATGACTTTCTCTCTTCTTGAGATTTTCCAGGGAAAACAAGGCCGTTAAACATTAATCCCCCAAAAATCCCCGTGGATATTGGGACGAAGACAAAATTCCATAAAGATATAGGGTCGCCTATATTAGATCGCGGAGTGACAACTCAATCCGCCCTTTTTGAAACCTGGAGATTATCTGGTAAGATACAAGCAGGTTTATCAGATAACCACACTGAAATAAAGTATTAACTTAATTATAATTTCAAAAAAATGAACTTCAAAAAAACTATCTCGTCGTTAACTTTGGCCGCCATGTTGCTTCTGCCCGTTTTGGCTTTGGCGCAGAACGACAATGAAGCGACATCATCAAGAAATGCTCGATTTTCAACAAGCACAGTTCGAGACAGGGAGGAATTAAAAGACGCCATAAAAAACAGAGCTCAAGAAATCCGAGGGGAATCAAGGGACGCGCGCGATGAGGCCAAAGAAAGGGCCCGGGAGTTAAGATCAAACGCCACCACCACTCTAAACGCCACGACAACCAAACAGCAAATTAAAGAAGATAAAAAGGTAGCTCTGGAACGCTTAAAAACGGAAAGAAAAGCTCTCAACTTCGCCCGCCAATTCCGGATGATTGACTTAAGATTCAACGCCGCCGTTACCCGCCTCGAAATTCTTAGCGCGAGGATAGAGTCAAGAATAGCAAAAATGGAAACGGCCTCCAGCACGATCGGAACCGCCGAAAACCGCGCCAAACTCGCGACGGCAAAGGAAAAAACAGCGATGGCCAAGTCAAGCGTCTCCGAACTGAACTCGGCGATAGCTACGGCCGTTCAAAAGGGTGTTTTTTCGACCGAAGAAATAAACGGGGTTAAAATCAAAATGCAGACGGCCAAAACCGATCTAAAAAAAGCGCGTGAAGCGCTGGTCGACGTTATCAACTCCCTAAAGCCAGGAAGAAACAGGAGCAGAAACGCGACAACCACTGATTCCGATTAAAACTTCAGACGAGTTCTTTATTAACTAACCAACAGTAATATGGAGACCAACAATCCGACAGGCAATAATCCCGACAAAAGTTCATACTCTTACAACCCCAACTCGCCGGAAACGACAAACCCGATGCCACCCCAAACACCAGATTCAAACGGCAAAGTGGGACCTTTGATCGGAACCATAATAGTGATTCTTGTCCTGGTGATCGGAGCGATATATTATTTCGTGTCATTGCGGAATGACGATACGCAACCGATAGCCCCGTACGACGACACGGACGGAACGCTGTTAAACATTGAAACCCAAAGCCAATCGGACGAACTCGACGCCATCGAGAACGACGTCAACGCAACCAACATGAATGACATAGATGCTGATATCGCTCTTTGATAAGTCGCGACGAAACCCATTCCAAAACTCCCACGTGATCCCGCGCGGGAGTTTTGCTTTTTATACAAAATGGGATAGCATGTTCAACCATGGATAAAAAAGAATACAAGACGGAGTCAATCAATTTGAAAACCAGCAAGCTCCCGGGCTCAATCGTCGAGATTGAGGGGGAGTTGCCCGCCGCGGCCGTGGAAAAACGCCGCGCGGCCGCCATCAAGATGCTTGGCAAAAATCTGAACGTGCCCGGCTTCAGAGCTGGCCACCTGCCGGAAAACATCATCATCAAAACCGTCGGCGAGATGGCTGTCTACGAAGAAGCCGCCGAAGCGGCTTTGCGAGACGAAGTCGTAGCTGTTCTTACCAACTCTGAAGTAAACCCGATTACCATACCGGAAATAAGTATTCTCAAAATTGCCCCGGGTGCGCCCGTTGCTTTCAAAATCAAAACGAATGTCATGCCGGTAATCGTCTTGCCGGATTACAAAAAAATCGCTCTGGAAAAATCCAAAGAACCGGCGGAAAAAATAGAGGTTTCCGATGAAGAAGTAAACAAGGTGTTGGACAAAGTGAGAAATATGAGAAAAGCCAAAACCCAGAATGCTGAAAACGCCAGCGACGCCAACACCGAGACCGCGCGAGACGAGACGCCGGCGCCAGAACTTGATGACAACTTCGTTAAACAGCTCGGCGATTTCAAAGACGTTGCCGATTTCAAAAATAAAATAAAATCCAATCTCGAACTGGACAAAACCCATAAGGCGAAACAAAAGAAACGCGCGGCAATCGCCGCCGAACTGCTAAAGGGCGAGCCATTCGACGCTCCGGAGGTATTGGTGGGAAACGAATTGATCCGGCTCACTGGAAGAATCAAGGGAGATGTCCAATCAATGGGCATGAAATTCGAGGACTATCTCAAAGAAGTCGAAAAAACCGAGGAAGATATCCGCAAAGACTTGCGTCCCGACGCAATCCAAAATGCCAAACTTCAGTTAATCCTCAACAAAATTGCCGCGGAAGAAAAAATTTCGCCGGACGAACATTTGGTGGAACACGAAGCGCGCCATCTGGTGGAACATTACCCGGGCGCCGACCTGGAACGAGCCAAAGATTACGTCGCCAACTTAATGAGAAACGAGGAGGTGTTTAAAATGCTGGAGGGAAACCCCACGAGTATCACAAGTATATAGTAGAACTCATAGTGGGTTTTGACCACTCGTCTATGTTAAACCGCGCAGTAACAACTCGTTTCGCCGCTACGCCGCGCAAAATTCTGCTGCGGCTCTTCATCTGCGCCCTCGTACCGTTGCAACTTTTACCTTGTTACATCATTTTATAGGATATCGCCGATTCGTAATCGTTGTCACATCTGATGCGGGTTTACACTTAAGTTGCAACGGCACTCGTCGTGCCTATGGCACGCCTTCGGGCTTGCCCCGACACCAACTTCCGCGTTGCTTGTCTGCTTTAACATCTTATGGGAACAGACCGAATACCACGTATGTATCAAGTGATTCATTCGCCGTCCATACAACAAGCAGACGACGCGAAAGTTGGTGTGGGGGCTTGTCTTTCCGCCTACGCTACGAATTTTGCGTGGCTCGCTTGGCGATCAAACCCACTATGAGTTCGTATACAGGGACGAACGACGTGTAATACCGCTTGTCGCTGGAATTCCATCGATCAAAGTAATAACAGCGTGGAGACGGCAACGGCCGCGGTTTCAGCTCGGAGAGTTTGGTGACCGAGAGAAAACGACGGGATATGACTCTTTTCAAACCATGCGAGCTCCCGATCGCTCCAACCGCCTTCCGGTCCGATGAACACTCCTATGGCGCAGTGGGCCAGTGTTTCCAGAAACTTTGAAAACCTGTCGCCGGAGCCGTGAAGAACCGCCATCACCGCCGGAAAAGTCAGCGCCATCGCTTCTTCCATAGTTAAAACTTCCGAGATATTCGGTGGCGCCGCTCGGCCTGATTGCTCGCTGGCCTCGCGGACGATTTTAGAAGCTCTTTCCATATTGAATGATTTTTTTTGGCTTCGGTCGGAGATTAAGGGATGAAAATACGAAACCCCAAGCTCGGTTCCCTTCTGAAAAACCCACTCCAGATTGTCTTTTTTTATAAGCGACTGGAAAATATGAACCTCGCGGCTGGGACGATTGCGATTGGGACGTCTCTGCCCGACACGCAAAGACGCGGCCGCGTGGTCAAAGTCCTCTATCTGACAAAGAGCTTCAAATCCGTTACCGTCAAACATGACCACTTGGCTTCCGACATTATACCGAAAAACCTTGCGCCATTGATGACACAACTCGAAATTCTCAACCCGAAATATTTCGCCCTCTGCGGGCAGTACATTTTCGCTGTAAAAACGATGGAGACGCATTTTATAGAATTGAACTCATCTAATGAACAGATTTCATCTTATAAACCACATTATTACATTTTCCAAAAAAAATCCGCCGGCAAATCTTACACAGCGGACTCTTGGACCTTCAGTCAGCAGGCGACGCCAAGGCGTGCGGCATCGTGACTACTTTGGAGCGCTTTCAATAATTCGATCGTCACACTTAACGGAACGGCAGAATTGATAGCGTAAATGTTTCGACCTTTTGGCACTTTACTGCTCCACACATCGTAAATGTAGATCGTTGCGAAACGGCCTTTTTCCAGACAGCTCGACAGTTTGTCTGTAATAATCACCGTCTCTTCATTAAGTCGGGGAGCAAGAGTGTGACCGCACTTCCCAGGCAAGTATCGCTCAAGGAACTCATACATCTCCACGTCATCAAAATCCAGCATTATTTTCATAAGGAAGTAACAGATGGGAACTTTGTTCCGTATTCAATTTACATCAATCCCACAATATAGAGAACCACTGCGGATTATATTACATACAGGCAATCTATTGTCAAGCGCGCAAACATTTGCTACAATCATATTGTTAAACCTAAGTGAAACCCATGCAAAACCAAATTTTAATTCCCACAGTGATAGAAAAGACGACGTTTGGCGAACGCGCCTACGATATTTACTCGCGCCTGCTTAAAGAAAACATCATCTTTCTGGGCGGCCCGATCGAGGACCACATGGCAAACATCATAATCGCCGAGCTCCTTTTCCTGCAATCCGAAGATCCTAAAAAAGATATTTCTCTTTACATCAACTCTCCGGGCGGTTCGGTTTCCGCGACCCTGGCCATTCTCGACACCATGAATCATGTAAAAAACAGCATCTCGACCGTTTGCGTCGGTATTGCCGCTTCCGGAGCCGCTATTGTCCTGTCGGCCGGCACCAAGAGCAAACGATACGCTCTCCCCAACAGCGAGGTGATGATTCACCAGCCGTGGGGCGGAACGGAGGGACGCGCTTCCGATATTGAAATCACAGCCAAACACATTATCAAGATGCGCGAAAACCTGAACAAAATCTTGTCAAAAAATACAGGCCGCGCGCTGGAACAAGTAGAGAAAGATGTTGACCGCGACTTCTTCATGTCGGCCGAAGATGCCAAGAAATACGGACTGGTGGACGAGATATTGAAGTAAGTTACCTCGAAACTCCACACTTCAAAAGATTTAGGTTAAACCGACTGATTGTTTTCTTGTTGATTATTCATTTAGCAACCATGGTTGCTAAATGAATAATACGAAAGCAAAAATGAATTCATCGAAGATAAGTGTGGCGAAGAAAACAGAGAATGGTTCGGTAGTCAAGAAAATGAAAGCGGTAGAGAAAATGAAAAATCAAAAAGAAAAAGAGCGGTCCGGCAATTCGGATCGCTCTTTGAGTCTCTGCTTACTTCTCACTTTACTTTTCACGGGCGGCCAGCGCAACTTCCAAAGTCTCACGAAACTTCTCGGGAGTCATATCATTACTGATCAAACCCGGCGCCCACTTGAGATCTCCTGCATGCATCTGCGACACATCTTCCTCTGTCAAAACAGTGAGAGATTCAACCATCTTGCCATCTTCCCAGTTGCAAACGACAGCACGAACCGAAAAGGAGATTTTTTCAGTATCACTGACAAGTAACATCTCTCGATTCAGTTTAAAAGATCGCCGCGGCAGCAAAGCGAGAATCCTTTCCGCCATTTGTTTATCCAAAAAGGCAAACCCCCCACCCGTCATTACTGTTTTTCAATGAACTCATCTCGGGTTTTGATCGCCAAGCATGTCCCGTACTAAGAATGGCGCAGAGAGCGGGCCGCGCAAAAAAATTGGACATTTTTCGGAACATTCTGTATATTGATACCGTTAGTATATAATTTGCTGAAACTTCCGTTTTGTCTGATTGTCGGTTAGTTGGAGCAATTATTGATTTTCAAAAGACATAGGTTTGTCAACGCGAATGATGGCGAAAAACAACTCTTTGCTCGGTCTCACATCTTATCCGGCCTAAACGGAGTTTTCGGTTTTTAACAACATGTCATTAAAAGAACTACTGCTCGTCGCCGGCGCGGCTTCGCTTGCGGGAGTGATTTTCGGGTACTTCCTACGCTGGATTGTATCCCTAGGCAAAAAAGGATCTGTCGAACTTGAAATTAAACAGATGCTTCTTGATGCCAAAGAAGAAGCCAAAAAAATAACGGAGGAATCGGCGAAAAAAGCCGAGGTCTCCCTAAATCAAAGTCGGCTGGAAATAAAAGAGAAGGAGGAAAAATTCAAGAAAACGGAGGATCGTCTCATCCACAAAGAAGAGCTTTTGGACAAAAGACAGACAGATCTTGATAAAGAGGTGGAGTCACTGAAGGGTAAGGTTGCGGATTTAAGAAAGATCAAGGAAAAAGTCGAGCAGATGGAGCTCCAAAAGACAGAGGAGCTCCAGAAAATCGCCCGATTGACCGAGGAGGAGGCCAAAACTAAACTTCTTGACGAAATAGAAAGAAAACACGAAGAGGATGTTACGGTTCGAATGCAAAAACTCGAAAACTCCGGACAAGAAAAACTCGAGAAGCGCGCCCAAGAAATTCTGACGACCGTCATCCAGCGGCTCTCGTCGTCGGTTACGTCTGATGCTTTCTCTACTGTCATTTCAATTCCCTCTGACGAGATAAAGGGTAAAATCATCGGCAAGGAAGGGAGAAACATCAAGGCTTTCGAACGCGCCACGGGCGTTGAGGTCATCGTTGACGATACGCCGGGTTCAATCATCCTTTCGTCATTTGATCCTATCAGACGGCAAGTGGCAAGAGTGGCGCTGGAAAATCTGATCATTGACGGACGCATCCAGCCGGCCAAAATCGAGAAGGAGGTTGAAAAAGCGCAGGAAGAAATAAACAAGATTATAAAAGAAAAGGGCTCCCAAGCCGCTTATGAAGCGGGAGTCTTCAATCTGGATCCGCGCGTTGTCACTATCCTCGGCCGCCTGCATTTCCGCACAAGCTACGGTCAAAACGTCCTTCAGCACTCGGTTGAGATGACTCATCTGGCGGGAATGATGGCTGAAGAACTTGGAGCCAACGTAACAGTCGCCAGAGCCGGCGCGCTTCTGCACGACATCGGCAAAGCCGTTGACCACGAAGTCCAGGGAACGCACGTGGAAATTGGCCGCAGAATCTTGCAAAAATTCGGCGTGTCGGAGGAAGTCGTGAAGGCAATGCAGGCCCACCACGGCGAGTATCCGTACGAGACGGTGGAATCGGTGATCGTTCAGGTTGCCGATGCTATTTCGGGTTCCCGCCCGGGCGCGCGCCGCGACTCGGTTGAAAATTACTTGAAGCGTCTTGAGGACTTGGAGGCCATCGCCAATTCATTTAAAGGCATCGAAAAATCTTACGCCCTGCAAGCCGGCCGCGAAATCAGAATTTTCGTGAGACCGATCGAGGTCAACGATCTCGACGCTCAAAAGATAGCTCGCGATGTGGCGTTACGTGTTGAAAATGAGCTTAAATATCCTGGGGAAATTAAGGTTACTGTGATTCGGGAAACTAGAGTAATAGAATACGCGCGATAGTGGATGGAGTATGACGAGTATACAGTATTCAGCTCCGATTTTGACTCGAACTCATAGTGGGTTTTGATCGCCAAGCGAGCCACGCAAAATTCGTCGCGAGGCTCGAAATCAAGTCCGACGGCGCGCCATAGGCACGACGAGGGCCGTTGCAACTTAAGTGTAAACCCGCATCAGATGTGACAACGATTACGAATCGGCGATATCCTATAAATTGATGTAACAAACTAAAAGTTGCAACGGTACGAGGGCGCAGATGAAGAGCCGCAGCAGAATTTTGCGCGGCGTAGCGGCGAAACGAGTTGTCGTTCCGCGATTCAACATAGACGAGTGGTCAAAACCCACTATGAGTTCACAGTCAGACTTTCAGCTTTTTCAAACAATCCGGCAAGATATTGATTTTAATCGTTTCTTGCGAATGGTTCATCATATTGCGCAGAATGACGCTTTCTTCCATGGCCTCCTTTTGTCCGAGTATGAGGGCATAAGGGATTTGTTGGTTTTCCGCCGCGCTGAGTTGAACCGACAGTTTGTCGCGGGACAAAGATTGGCACACGGGAATTTTCGCCTTTCGGAGAGTCTCCAAAATTTTGAGACTTTTTAACTTGGCTTCAAAACCAAGTTGTATGAAATACACCATCGGATCTTTCGATTTCAGTTTTTTTTCCGATTTGCACTTATCGTACAATAGAGCTATGCCGACGGAGGGCACATCTTTGCGGAAACCAAGTTTTTTCGCAAAGCCGTTGTATCTGCAACCGGCGGCAAGGATTTTGCCCGGTTCTTCGTCGATCTCGTCAATGGATCGAATCTCAAAGACGGTGCTTGTGCTCAAACATTTGTCGGAGAGGGGAGACGAGTTGAGCCGGTATGGAATGTTGTCGCTTTCCAAAAATTCCAAAACCTCTGTAAGATGGCGTCTTGAATTCTCCGAAAGGAACGACACGGGGTCGGGAGCCTTCTCATGGATCTCGCGGCATTTATTGGCGGCGCATCGGCACAGAGCGAGGGGATCGTGTTTCAGATTTTGCCTGCAAAGCGAAGAGAGTCCGTCAAGTTTTTTTTTGTAATAGGAAATAAATTCCTTTATAAACCGCGAAAAGTTTTCGCGATCGCCGATGCTCGAAATATCCACGAACAGGTTCTGATTGTTGTTCTCCCTGAGAATCTCGCAAGCCGTTTTGATGATGATTGCTTCCGAGACGCTCTTTTCGCAACCCATGAAATGCAGGGCCATGCGTTCATGATTGCCGCGAGTTTTATCTTCGGCCTTGGCAGAGTAAAAGACCATGGCCGGGGCGCGTTCTCTCGTGTAAAGGTGTGTGTCGTAGTATTCAAACAGGGCGGTAATTTCCGTCGGAGTCAGTCTCGCATCTCCTTTTGGCTGTCTGAAATCGTCGCCGCAAATTTTTCTGGCTTTCGCGGCATCCGTCTTTTGGACGACCGGAGCGGGAATTTTTTTAAATCCGTAAAAACCGGCTATTTCCTCGAAGTGGTTTTTCACGCGTTCGCCGCCGGCGATTCGCGTTCTAGTTATCGTGCTCATGAATATGAAATTATGATTGAACTCATATATTCCCTGGCATAAAATCCAGTTTTTGTATGGGAAGCAGTCTAAGGATCGCTCGTCCCGTGATGAATTTCGATCTCAACGGTCCCCAGATTCTGGAATCGGAGCTGGCTCCTCTGTTATCGCCCATTACGAAATACTCGTCTTCCCCGAGTGTAGCCGATTTAATATAGCCGTTTTGGGTGTTTGAAGTTAAATACGGCTCGTCCAGCTCGAACCTGTTTCCGCTTTTATCCGTAATAAAGATTTGACTGCCGGCAATCTCGATTGTCTCGTCCGGGAGTCCCACGATTCTTTTTATGTAATATTTTGACGTGTCATAAGGGTATTTAAAGACGACCACATCCTGTCTTTGCGGACTTTTGAGCTGGTAGGTGATCTCATCAATGACTAGATACTCCCCGCTGGAGAGTGTTGGGTCCATAGAAGCTCCGGAGACTATGAATGGCTGGGCCACAAAAAACCGGATCGGCAGTACGATTGCCACTGTGATCAAGACCGTCCGGAGAGTTTCCAAAATTACGCCCGGTCTCTTTCGAGGTGCTTGTTCCATAACTGAATTTTATTACACTCTCGCACTTGACACAATAGCCTTTCAAGTATTTTGTAATATTTTAGAAAGGACTCGTCTCGGGTTTTGATCATCCGCTAAAATTTCTTTTCAACTGATGGCGGGGTGCGCTTCATCTCTATACACCTCACATCATGAAATGAGACTCATGCCGAGCAATCGATATTGAAATTTGGCCGTGTTGAAATAATTCACTGGCTCGTCCGTGGCCGTGTCGACGTCTTCAATGAAGCGATTGTGCGTCACCTGCTCCCGACCGCCTTTCCACACATGTTCCTGCGGATTCTCTTCGGGTGCATGTGCGGGAAAGTTGATGATTGTGATATTGCTGTCAGTCTTGATGAATTCCTGGACTACGCTTCCTTTGTGCCATCCGGCATTGTCCCAAAACACTCTTACCATATAAAATCAATTTAAGGACAACATAAAGATTTTAATATAGTCAATCCTACATATATTGTGTACGATCGTACACAATATATGTAGGATTAAGAATTCTTACTAATTGGTACCCGTCGGGAGAATTTTAGAGACTCGCTATCACATTTTACTGTTGTGTATGTGACATTTCCGTTCAAATTATTGATATGAATCGGAGTATGAACCTAGAAAAGGGGGTTGCAATTATCCTGCAAACCCGGTTGCAATTAGCCTGCAAATTCAGTTTCAAGAAATTGTTTTTTGTGAAATAATATGCTATTTTGTACGTGTCGCAGACGCGATTTTTTTATTCAAATCTATGGAAATTCGTAACATAGCGATAATTGCCCATGTGGATCACGGTAAGACCACTCTTACCGACGCTATTTTGCGTCAGTGCGGAGCCATCGAGGCGAATGTTTCGATGGATTCCAACGCTCTTGAAAAAGAGCGCGGCATTACCATATACGCAAAGAACGCGTCCGTGATTTATCCCCGGCCGGATTCGGGCAGAAAGCCGACAAAAATCAATATCGTCGATACCCCGGGGCATGCGGATTTCGGTTCGGAAGTGGAACGCGTTTTGCGTTCCATTGATTCGGTGCTTCTCATTGTGGACGCTCAAGAAGGCCCTATGCCGCAAACGCGGTTCGTCTTGCGAAAGTCGTTGCAACTCGGTCTGAAACCCATCGTCGTTATTAACAAAATTGACAAGCCGGCCGCCGATCCCGAAAGAGCGCACGAAAAAGTTCTGGAATTATTTTATGAGTTGGGCGCAAGCAGTGAGCAAGTGGATTTTACCGTGGTCTATTCAATATCAAAAGACGGAATAGCTAAAAGATCTCTGGCGGACAATTCTGAAAATGTTTACCCTTTGCTGGACGTTATTTTAGAAAAAGTGCCGCCGGTGCCGTCCGAAAGATCGGGGCGGCCGTTTCTCCTTCAGCCGTTCAATCTGGCGTATGATAATTTTCTCGGGCGCATGGGCATCGCTCGCGTCCACGAGGGAGTGATAACAGATAAGGCATCGGTTTATGTAAAAAAGACGAACGGAGATACCAGAATGGGAAAGATAACAAAACTTTTCACGTTCAACGGTCTCAAGCGCGAGGAGATCCCAAGCGCGGAAGCCGGCGATATCGTGATGATCGCGGGCCTTCCGGACATATACATAGGGGAGACAGTGGCGCAAAATGAAGACGCGGAACCGCTTCCGGCAATCGCGGTGGATGACCCCACGATCGTCTTGAATTTTCTGGTTAATAATTCTCCGTTCGCCGGGCAGGAAGGGAAGTTTGTCACATCGCGCCAGTTGCGAGAACGGCTCGAGAAAGAACTCGAGGTTAATGTCGGTTTGAGAGTTGATTTTAATTCTCCCGAATCTTTCACGGTTTCGGGGCGCGGGGAGTTGCACATCGCGGTGTTGCTGGAAAATATGAGGAGGGAGGGTTATGAGATGCAGGTTTCTCAGCCGCAAGCGATAGTTCGCGAAGTCAATGGCGTTTCTATGGAGCCGTTTGAGGAGGTGATAATTGACGCGCCGGAGCGGCGCCAGGGAGTGATTATTGAAAAACTGGGGGTACGCGGTTTTATCCTCAAAGACATGGCGACGCACGAGAAATCGGTGAGATTGTCCTTTGAGGGGCCGACTCGCGGGATTTTGGGATACCGCGGGCAGTTCATCATAGACACCCGCGGCGATGGTATTTTGTCTTCGAGGTTTATCGAGTTCCGGCCATATGCCGGGGAGATCAGAAAACGGGCAGTCGGTTCGATGACCTCAATGGCGACGGGCAAGGCTCTCGGCTACGCTTTGTGGAATCTTCAAGAAAGAGGGAATCTTTATATCGGGCCGGCGACACAAGTTTACGAGGGAATGGTGATAGGTGATACGTCCAAAGGCGATGAACTTTCTGTAAATCCCACCAAGGGCAAACAGCTTACGAACGTGCGCGCGTCGGGCTCTGATGAAGCGATTGACCTTGTTCCGCCGCTGACGCTTTCCATAGAACGCGGATTGGAAATAATGACAGACGATGAATATTTGGAAATCACTCCGAGCAACGTCCGCTTGCGTAAAAAATATTTATCCGACGCGGACCGCTACAAGTCGAAGCGGAAAGACAAGTAATCATTCCCTCCACTTGATTGCTGACGTGATAATTGTATCGGATTTTGGTAGAGTTAATTCATGCAGGTAAAAACCAAACTGATTACCGCCGGATCCATAGTACTATTGTCGGCGATTTTCCTTGTTTTTCACTTGGTCTATTTTCGGGCTCCTGAAAGGGAAGCCGGAGTGGAACGTTTTGTGATCGCGGTATCGCAAAATGAGTTCGCCGCTGTCGTCAACAGGTTGAAAAAAGAAGGTTTTATCAGGAGCATCACCGCGTTGAATATCGCAAGGAGATTATACGGCGGCAGTATCGAGCCCGGCGGGTACAAGCTCTCTAGGGCGATGAATGCTTGGAAAATTGCCAGAGCAATATCGGGACGACCATATATGAGATGGATCACCTTTCCCGAGGGGATCAGGAAAGAACAAATGGCTGTGCTCTTGGCGGAGGAATTTTCCTGGAGCGACGAAGACGTCAAAAAGTGGATCACGGAGGACACTGTCCAAACGCCTGATTATATCGAGGGTGTGTATTTCCCCGATACGTATCTGATTTCGGAAGAAGAAGATCCGCAAACGATCGCCCGACGATTGAGAAATAAGTTTGAAGAGAAGTTTCAGGAATTTTCAAAGTTGGCCGAAGACAAGAATATCAGATGGACCACCTTGCTGAAGATTGCGTCAATCGTTGAGAGAGAGGCGTCCGGTAAAGCGGATATGCCTCTCATTGCCGGCATAATTTGGAATCGTCTGGAGAACGATATGCGGCTTGAGGTTGACGCGACTCTCCAGTACGCGCGGGATAGCATTCTCTTTGAATCAAATTTTGAAAAAGATTTTGTGTGGTGGAAACCGTTGTCTAGCGATGACAGACAGCTCGATTCCCCGTTTAACACCTACAAGCGCAAAGGACTGCCTCCGCACCCTATTTCCAACCCCGGAGTCTCCTCAATCGAGGCCTCCTTGAATCCTAGGAAAACCGACTGTCTATTTTATCTTCACGACGCGGACAAAATAACTCACTGCTCCCTAACTTTTGACGAACACAAGCGCAATATCGAGAAATACTTGAGATGATCGAGCCCAATCCTTTCGTTTGGAAATACCGCGCCGCGCTTGTCTCAACGAACAGATGTGGTAACCTTCGTAAAGGGTGCGAAAAACGACAATAAATACCTATGATCAGTAAAAGTATCCAGTGGGTTTGGCGCTTGACATTCCATAGAAAACATCGGCGGGCGGGAGTGGCGATCGTCAACACTCTCGGCGCCGTGCCGGCGTGCAGGGAATGTGGTCTTCGTTTATTGCCTCCCAAACACGAGCAGGGTCGTCGAAATGACTACCTTATTCTTTCATTAGCCACCGCCAAACGATTGGCCGTCGCGCAAAAATGACACTCGGTCCCAACCCGCGAACCAAGACTGTTCACGGGTTTTTTTTACCGAACTCATAGTGGGTTTTGACCACTCGTCTATGTTAAACCGCGGAACGACAACTCGTTTCGCCGCTACGCCGCGCAAAATTCTGCTGCGGCTCTTCGACTGCGCCCTCGTACCGTTGCAACTTTTACCTTGTTACATCATTTTATAGGATATCGCCGATTCGTAATCGTTGTCACATCTGATGCGGGTTTAGGTTTAAAGAAAGAAATTAGTTGCTACTAGGTCCTCTCCCCTTGAGTATTTCCCCAATGATTTTGAATCTCCGATCCCTTCTCAACCCGCGATGAACCGCTAACCGATTTTTAATTTGCGAGAACATCCCATCGAGACAGTTAGTGGTGTTGGGGATACTTAGTTCGGGGTATTTTTGATAAGTGAAAAGGTGGGGTAAGTTAGTCGTGAGTGACCGGTAAGCCGCTCGCAATTTGCGATGAGTGTAAGGCCAACGTTTAGGATTGCAACATGGGCAAGGGGTTCGTTCGTTGAGAAAATTTTTCCAATCTTCACCCCAACTCTGTAATTGTTTACGGAACTCGACTTCCGTCCTTTGAGTTAAACCGAGGGTGATTGACCGCAATTCTTGGCCGGCTCTAATTTGGGGTTTCCGAGTCAGATATCTCGTCACCGTTTTCATTTGGTGGAACTGGCAGATTTGAATCGGTAAGCCTTTAAAAACCTTGGCTACACCTCGTTTACCGTCAATAACGACAGCTTGGATGTTCCAACCTTGATGTTGCAACTCGGTCAGTCCGAGGGCATAAATATCCGGTGTCTCCAATTCAACTTCTCGCCACCAGAGATTACGCTTTAAGGTTGGTGAACGAAAAACACAGACGCCGTAGCGCCGACCCCAGAAGGTAACATCGACAGCGATGACGGTGGGTTGAGGTAACAATGATGAGCGGGACGATGCCGCTTGATCGAGTTGTTGCCTGACCCAGACGTGGCTACGACCAACCTTGAAGGCCAGTTGATTGATGGTCTGTCGGCCCCAAACGTAATGATCGAGTAAATTCTTTTGGTTCCGAGACGGTTGTCGCTTGGTTTGGAACACCTTACCGCAGTTTTTACAGCGGTATCTTTGTCGGCCTAACTGACGACCAAATTTCTTGACTTCAAATGAGCCGCAACGGACACAAACTCGTCTATTTTTTTAACCAGCATGAGTTTTTTATTAAAATTAGCTCTTAACAAAGCCAGTATAATTAAAAACAGCAACTAAAATTTTTCTTTAACTCCGGGTTTACACTTAAGTTGCAACGGTACTCGTCGTGCCTATGGCACGCCTTCGGGCTTGTCTTCGAGCCTCGCGACGAATTTTGCGCGGCTCGCTTGGCGATCAAAACCCACTATGAGTTCTCCCGCGCACCGATCTACCAGCCACCGCGCAATCAACAGGCCGAGGCATTGAAATTATCCGCGTCTTTTGTTAACATACAGTCAGCAGTAACAGAGATGGTCGAGCTACTGCGTGAGCTTTAAAAGAAGCACGAGAAGATTACATGCAGGAAAGAGACACTCAGTTTTTGGACTTTACAGTGAAAGCCCTCGTTGATAATCCTAACGATGTCAAAATCGAGCGAACGGTTGACGAAATGGGCGTCCTATTGACGCTTTCGGTTAATCCAGCCGATATGGGCAAGATTATCGGGAGAATGGGCAACACTGCGAAGGCCATAAGAACCCTTCTTCGAGTAGTCGGAATGAAAAACAACGCCCGGGTAAATTTGAAGATAAATGAACCCGAAGGCAGTATCCGACCGGAGAAAGCCTCAAAAACGGTAGACGAGGCGATGGCCGATCTAAAATTGTAATTTAAGCAAAAACCGTCCCGAAATCATCGAGGCGGTTTTTGCTTGACAAAATAACACGTGAGAAATTATTCAAAAACCGGAGGTAAAAACGGCATGCCGGCATACCGAACGCCCTCAATGTTTCGCAACAAAAAATTGGCGTCGCTCTCGAAAATTCCAAAAAGACAGCCGAAGCAATTCTACGCAAAAAGCGGGGGCAGGCCACAAACTCATATATGAGTTTCGCCTTAACTTAATTGAGATACCTAATCTAAAAATTGACGGCAGAGTATTTATGTATTATAGTCTATTACTACAGACCGCAAAAGTCATCCTTTGTTTATGATATTCCGCATAATCACATTATTTCCGCAGATGTTCGACTCCTATTTGAGCGAGTCTATTTTGGCGCGGGCGATAAAAAACAAGACGATAGTCGTCAAGTTTTACAACCCGCGTGATTTTACTGAAAATAAATGGCGGCGAATTGACCGCCCTCCTTATGGCGGCGGCCCCGGGCTTGTAATCGAAGCGATGCCGGTCGTCTCTGCCATCGCTACGGCGTTGGAGGACTCAAAAAAGGGCAAGACGAGGTCGGCGCGCAAACCGGCAACAATAATAATGTTGTCAGCCGCGGCTAAACAATTTAACAATTTAAACGCGGAAAAAATACGCAAAGGAGGAGGCGATGTGATAATTATCTGTGGCAGATATGAAGGAATTGATGCTCGCGTTAAAAAGATTTTCAAAGCAAAAGAATTTGCGGTGGGAAACAGTATTTTAACGGGCGGCGAGGTGCCGGCGATGGCCCTCGTGGACGCGATATCGAGAAGAATTCCCGGCGTTCTGGGGAATATTGATTCTATTGAAGAAAATCGCGCCGCCTCTTCCGATGTTTATACAAGACCTGAAGTATTTGTTTACAAGGGTAAAAAATATAAAGTACCTAAAGTTCTTTTGACCGGCAATCATAGAAAGATCGAGGAGTGGCGTAGTAGCAATTAAGTTATCCACAGATTTTCTATTGACTAATGGAATCGGGCTTGACTTTAAAACAGTTATCGTCTACACTTGCGGTTAAGATTGAGTTCCGGAGGCTGTTACTCGTGGCGCTGGTCGCAGGCGGTTTCGGTGCGTTTCGAACCACTCGGCTGGCAAAGGTGGAATAAACAAGCATGAGCAATTAGCTAGTTTAATATCTTGAAAAACAGCACCCACTTGCATAAAGCGGGAGTTTGTTGTTGTTTTGGTTTATGCGCGAAGAGTTTTTAAAAGTTACTTTTTATAAACATGAGCATCGCCCAAAATGAGACACTACAGATAATGAAGCGGCTGGTCAGTCCGGATGTCGGAGAGGTCGGGAGCAGACCTAAAAAGCACTTCAGTAAATACAGGCCGCCTCTCATGGAGATGCCGAATCTTGTTGAATCGCAGATTGATTCGTATAAATGGCTGTTGAGCAAAGGTTTGGAGGAAGTCCGGGCGGAGTTCTCGGCGATTTCAGACTATTCCGGCAAAAAATTCGAATTGAATATCCTTGATTTCAAGGTGTCTGGTCCAAAATACGACGAGCATTACGCGAAAGAGAACAAGCTGTCTTATGAAGGGACTCTCAAAGCCACCATCAGACTGAAGAATAAGACGCTTTCGGTCCAGAAGGAACAGGAAATATTCATGGCGGACTTTCCGTTGATGACCTCCCATGGAACTTTTGTCATAAGCGGTATCGAGAGGGTCATTGCCCCCCAGCTGTCAAGAAGTTTCGGCATTTTTTTCACGTCCGGAGATGTCAAAGGCCAGATAAAATTCGGCGCCAAGATAATCCCGGCCAGAGGCGTGTGGGTGGAGCTGGACACGGAAGCCGACGGAGCTCTGTACGTCAGAATTGATCAGAAGAGAAAATTTCCGGTAACAACACTTCTTCGAATTTGGGGGATCGGTTCGGACGATGCCGTTTTGGCTCGTTTCAAGACCAGTGAAGCCGCCAAGGTTTTGATCAACGCCACTTTGGAGAAAGATCACGCCAAGACCGAAAACGCCGCGTACATGGAAATTCACAAAAAATTGCGGGACGGAGATCTCGGAACCGCCGACAACGCGCGCGATTATATCAAATCTCTGTTTAGTCCCGAGAAATACGACCTTTCAAGAGTTGGGAGATTCAAGTTTAATCAAAGGTTTGGGCGGAAAACGGACGAGGGAAGTCTAAACCGGAGGACGATTGATCTCGACGACTTGGTTACCACCATTGATTATGTGGCCAAACTCAACGCTAATCCCAACGCGCTTCCCGACGATATAGATCACCTCGGCTCAAGAAGAGTCAGGTATGTCGGAGAATTGCTACAGCAGAAACTTCGCGTCGGTTTGACCCAGATTAAAAGAAACATCCAAGATAGGATGTCCACGATAGAGGCGGATGTCAGCCAGCCGGTCGCTATTGTTTCCCCCAAACCCCTTCAGGCCAGAATAAAAGAATTTTTCACCACCAACCAGCTTTCGCAGTTCATGGCGCAGGAAAATATATTGAACGAACTGGAACACTTGAGAACGTTTACAGCCCTCGGCCCGGGCGGTCTTTCGAGGGAAAGGGCGGGATTTGAAGTGCGCGACGTCCATCCCTCTCACTATGGCCGAGTTTGCCCGATCCAAACGCCGGAAGGACCGAACATCGGTTTGGTTTTGCGGCTGTCTTCTTACGCCAAGATCAACGACTTTGGCATGATAGAGACCCCATACGCCACGGTCAATAAAGGAAAAATCACTGGCGACGTGAAATATCTGAACGCTTACGAGGAAGAGGGTTTTAAAATCGCCCACGCCGCCATCAACTACGATAAGAACGGCCAGATCCTAGACGACGAAGTGGAAATCCGTCAGAAAGGCATCCCGTCGCTGGTCAAAAAAGGAGAAGTGGATCTGATTGACGTATCGGCCAATCAGGCCTTTTCTGTGGCGACGTCAATGATCCCGTTTTTGAATCACGACGACGCCAACAGAGCGCTCATGGGTTCAAACATGCAGAAACAATCCATGCCGTGTTTGCGTCCGGAAGCCCCGCTCGTGTCTACCGGAATCGAGAGCCGAGCGGCGCGCGACAGCGGCAGACTGGTAATAGCCGAATGCGACGGCGTCATAACCCACTGCGATGCCAAAAAAATTTGTCTAAAACCGTCCGGTAAAGGGAAGGAGATCGAATACAAATTGGTAAATTACTCAAGAACGAACGGGTTTACGGCTTTTCACCAGAGATCTTCCGTCAAATCGGGCGACAAAGTCAAAAAAGGCGATGTGATCGCGGATGTTACCTCGAGTGAGAGCGGCCAGATCGCTCTCGGCCACAACGTCTTGGTGGCCTTCTTGTCTTGGACAGGTTCCAATTACGAAGACGCCATCATCATTTCCGAGAGATTGGTGCAGAAAAGCAAATTCAGCTCCATTCACATTGAAGAGTTCGTCGTGAACGTCAGAGAGACAAAGTTAGGACCGGAGGTTACGACTCACGACATTCCCAATGTCGGTGAAATGAAACTTAGGAACCTTGACGAAGAAGGTATCATCAGGATCGGCGCCGAAGTCCGGCCCGGCGATATTTTGGTCGGGAAAATCACTCCCAAAGGAGAGACCCAGCTTACGCCGGAAGAGCGGCTTCTCCGTTCTTTGTTCGGAGAGAAAGCCAGAGATGTCAAAGACACATCCAAGCGGATGGAAAACGGCAAGCGCGGAAGGATTATCGTGGTCAAGGTTTTTTCCAGAGAAAAAGGAGATCGTCTGGAATCTGGCATCATCAAGAGAATTCATATTGAGGTGGCCCAGGTTCGAAACGTAAAAGTCGGAGACAAGCTGGCGGGACGGCACGGCAATAAAGGAGTTATTTCGCGAGTCTTGCCGGTCGAAGACATGCCTTATCTTCCGGACGGCACCCCGATTGATATTATTCTGACGCCGTTGGGAGTCCCTTCCAGAATGAACCTCGGGCAAATTTTGGAACTACATCTCGGACTTGCGGCGCAGACTTTAAACTATCAGGCGGTCGTGCCTCCGTTCATGGGCGCGTCCGACGCCGAGATCAAAGACGAACTTCAGAAAGCCGGCTACGACAAGGGCGGCAAAATGACGCTCATGGACGGCAGAACAGGAGAACCCTTCGACAAAAAAATCGCGGTGGGATTCATGTATATAATGAAATTGCATCACATGGTTGATGACAAAATCCACATGCGATCGGTGGGTCCATATTCGCTCATTACTCAACAGCCTTTGGGCGGAAAAGCTCAGGGAGGCGGCCAAAGATTCGGGGAAATGGAAGTTTGGGCGCTCTTGGGCCACGGGGCGGCGTACACATTGCGAGAAATGCTTACGATAAAGTCTGATGACATTGCGGGTCGCTCGGCCGCTTTTGACAGCCTTGTCAAAGGAGAGAGGATCAGACAGTCTGGCACGCCGGCATCGTTCAGTGTGCTGCTGAATAATTTGAAAGGTCTAGGTCTAAACGTTGAACTTAACAACAATAACAATAAAAACGATGAGAGCTAGCATAACATCTGGGGAAGGGAATACATTCGCGCCCGGAAACCGAAGGAAGCGCGTCACTTCTTTGGATTTCGACTCTCTTCAAATCAAACTTGCCTCGCCGGCGGACATTTTGGCGTGGTCGCGGGGCGAAGTAACCAAACCGGAGACGATCAACTACAGGACTCAACGCTCCGAGAAAAACGGCCTTTTTGATGAAAAGATATTCGGGCCGGAAAAGGATTACGAATGTTACTGCGGAAAGTATCGGGGGATAAGATTTAAAGGCATCGTCTGCGAAAAATGCGGGGTCGAGATAACCCGTTCAATTGTCCGCAGAGAGAGGATGGGGCACATTGAATTGGCTTCGCCCGTTTCCCATATTTGGTTTTTGCGGAGCACTCCTTCGAGAATGGGCCTCATTTTGGGCATGACCGCCTCGGAGATCGAAAGGGTGATTTATTTCGCCGGTTATATCATCACCAGAGTTTTCGAGGACGAACGAGTGAGAATTCTCAAAGATATTGATTCGGAATTCAAGGCGAAAATCAAACAAGTCAAAGAAGAAAAAACCAAAGAGGCGCTCAAAGAAAGTTTTTCGACGGCGAAAAAGACGGTTGAAGAAATGCATGAGGGACAAGTGTTGGATGAAGTCGAATACCATAATTTTTCTCTTCGATACGGGACGCTTTTTGAGGCGGGCATCGGCGCGGAAGCGATTTACGAGATATTCAAAAGTTTGGATTTAAAAATTCTGATCGCCAACCTTATCGAGGATTATGAAAGAGCGGCGACGCTTGAAAGGGAAAAAATCGCCAAACGTTTAAGTATCGTCAGATCCATGATTTCTAATAATCTCCGGCCGGAGTGGATGTTCATGACCAGAATCCCGGTGATACCGCCGGCTTTGCGTCCGATGGTTCCTTTGGATGGGGGCCGATTCGCCACGTCGGATGTCAACGACCTGTACCGAAGGGTAATCAACCGCAACAACCGGCTTCGGAAGCTTTTGGACATCAAGGCGCCCGACGTAATTTTGAGAAATGAAAAGCGTATCTTGCAAGAAGCCGTTGACTCGCTTATTGACAACTCGATCAGACACTCGGGCGGAATGTCGCTTAGTCAGGCTCAAAGGAGACCGCTTAAATCTCTCTCGGACAATCTGAAAGGGAAGAAGGGTTTGTTCCGCGCCAACCTTCTCGGGAAACGCGTTGATTATTCGGGGAGATCGGTCATCGTCGTCGGTCCGGAGCTCAAACTTGACCAGTGCGGTTTGCCGAAGCTCATGGCTCTGGAATTGTTCCGTCCGTTCGTCATCTCGAAAATTCTTGAACGCGAACTGGCCTTTAACATCAGAGGGGCGGGGCGGCTCATAGAAGATGATATTCCCGAAGTCTGGGCCATACTGGAAGAAGTCATCAAGGACAAATATGTCCTCTTAAACCGAGCGCCGACCCTTCACCGCCTTGGAATCCAAGCTTTTCGCCCCGTTCTTATAGAGGGTAGCGCCATTCAAATTCATCCTTTGGTTTGCACCGCTTTCAACGCCGACTTTGATGGAGACCAGATGGCTGTGCACGTTCCGCTCTCAAACGAAGCTCAACAGGAAGCAAAAATGATCATGGCTTCGGACAAAAACGTTTTGAAGCCGGGAAGCGGCGACCCGATCGTTTCGGCGAAACTTCTGGACATTATTCTGGGATGTTTCTGGATGACCAGAGAAGTGGACAATGCGAAAGGTAAAGGAAAATATTTCATCAGCCCCAACGCGGCCATTACGGCGTTCGATTTCGGATTGGTAGACCTTCGGGCGCGAATACATGTTATGACGACGAACAGCGGAAAATATAAAGGATTGAGCAATGTTTTTGAAACCACCACGGGACGCCTGTTGTTCAACAGCGTTTTTCCTTCCGATTACCCCTACATCAACCACGAAGTGGATAAGAAAGGCATGGCGGGAATTGTTGATGATTTGATCGTAAAGTACGGCATTGAAAATCTTCCGGCGATTCTCGACAGAATTAAAAGTTTTGGTTTCAAATACGCGACATATTCGGGGACGACTTGGGGAATTGACGATGTCATCATCCCCAAGGAGAAAAAAACCATAGTCGAGAACGCCAAGAAAAAAGCGGACGAGGTAACGCGGCAATATGACATGGGTCTGCTTTCAGATGATGAGCGCGCCAGAAAGAAAATTGAAATCTGGCACGGGGCGAAAAACGAGGTGGAAAAGAGCATTCCTTCCACTTTGGATCCTCTGGGTTCCGTCTATGACATGTGGAAGTCAGGAGCCAGAGGTTCTCTGTCGCAGTTGACTCAAATGGCCGGCATGAAAGGGCTTATCGCCACTACGGCCGGAGAAACGATCGAGTTTCCGATTCTCTCGTCAATGAAAGAAGGATTGACACCGATCGAGTACTTTATTACCACTCACGGTTCCAGAAAAGGTCTTGCCGATACCGCTTTAAACACCGCCAAAGCCGGATATCTGACTCGGAGACTTTTCGACGTCGCGCAGGACATCGTCGTCTCGGACGAGAATTGCGGAACAAAGGAGAGCATCATCGTTACAAACAAAAGCGTTACCGGCATGGACATCTCGATAGCCAAAGCGATTCGCGGAAGAGTTCTCGGCAAAGACGCGGCAAAATCGGATGGAACGATTTTGTTCAAAAAAGGACATCTGCTCACCAAAGGAGACGCGCTTGCCTTGGAGAAGGCGGGAATAACCGAAATCAGCGTCCGGTCTCCCCTGAACTGTCTTTCTCATGGCGGGGTCTGCGGTCTTTGCTACGGTTTTGATTTGGGCAAGGACAAATTGGTTGATTTGGGCGAGGCGGTCGGAACGGTGGCCGCTCAAGCCATAGGCGAGCCGGGAACACAGCTTACCATGAGAACCTTCCACGCCGGCGGCGCCGCTTCCGTCGGTGGCGATATCACTCAAGGTTTGCCCAGAGTGGAGGAAATTTTCGAGAAAAGGAAGCCGAAAAATCCCGCGGCCGTAAGCCACAGCGACGGCGCAGTGTTAGACGTTGTCGAGACGGAAAAAGAAAGGGTTATCTCCGTACTGCCGGATGATTCAAAAGAGAAATCGGATTACGCCGTCAGCAAGAGTCGTATGCCCTTCGTAAAAACCGGAGACAAAGTGTCCAAAGGCCAAATCATCACCGACGGATCGGCTGATCTTGACGAGCTTTTCAAATATGCCGGAAAAGACAAAACCGCCAATTACATCATCGAAGAGGTCAGTAAACTCTATGAACTTCAAGGGGAGACGGTCGCCCGCAAGCATATCGAATTGATAGTCAGGCAGATGTTTTCCAGACGAAGGATCAAGGACGCCGGACGGACTATTTTTACGGACAATGACGTAGTCGGCGCGTCGGAGATTCAGACGCAAAATATGAAATTGGACAAAGACGATCAGGCCAGAGCCGAACCGGTGATCATGGGTATCACCGAAGTCGCCCTGTCAAGAAGGAGTTTCCTGTCGGCGGCGTCATTCCAGCACACGACAAAAGTTCTCATCAACGCGGCCGTTCGCGGGTACGAAGACAACCTGTCCGGTCTCAAGGAAAACGTCATCATCGGTCGGCTTATTCCGGCCGGCACGGGCTTTAAAGAATCTCCCAAGAGTCAGATGATTGAAAAGTTGCAGGATGAACTTCGGACACAGGAGGTGGCGATCGAGGAACAACAAAAGACGGCGGAGGTCGAAGAAGTCCATGCGTAATGCGGCGATGACCGCGGAAAAAAATGTCAAAAGCGGTCGAACAAATCAAAGAAAAACTCAATATTCTCGACATCATCGGCACGTATGTCAAACTCGTCAAAGCCGGATCGGGGTATAAAGGCAAGTGTCCCTTTCATAATGAGAAGACCCCGTCGTTTTCGGTCTCACCCGATCGAGGTTTTTATTATTGCTTCGGTTGCGGGGCAAAAGGAGACATCTTCACTTTTGTTGAGCAAATCGAGGGGTTGGATTTTAAGGGCGCGCTTATCGAATTGGCCGATCGGGCGGGGGTAAAACTCTTCAAGGATGATGTGCGACAGCGTGAGGACTCTACTTCGGAGTCTAAAGACGGCCTCTACGAAACTTTGGAAATCGCCGCCGATTATTTTCAAGACAATTTGAAACGGCGCGGCGACGCTCTCGAATATCTGAAACGCCGCGGCCTTGATGACGCGTCCGTCGCCAACTGGAGAATCGGTTTTGCCGAAGATTCTTGGAGGAGTTTACAAGCGTATTTGAAGTCAAAAAAAATACCCGAGAAACTGGCTGTTGACGCCGGACTCGTCAAGCAATCCGATAACGCGACATACGATCGTTTCAGATCGCGCGTCATGTTTCCAATATTCGATTCGGCCGGCAGAGTAGTGGGGTTTTCCGGCCGGCATTTTGACGCGGAAATCGCCGGAGGCAAGGGCGCAAATGCGGATAAAAGCGAACCCGTTTCTTCGAAAGAGGAGGCGGACAAACCCAAAACTGAAGAACCAAAATATCTGAACACGCCGGAAACGGCCGTATTCAAGAAATCTGAAATACTGTACGGTTACAATCGCGCCAAAACCATCATAAAAAAATACGATTTTTCAATTATCGTGGAGGGCCAGATGGATCTGGTTTTGACCCATCAAGCGGGGTATCAGAATACTGTGGCCACATCCGGGACGGCCTTGACCGATAGTCATCTGAAAATCCTTAATCGCCTGTCGAAACGCGTCGTTTTTGCTTTTGACGGCGATAGCGCCGGCTTGAAAGCGGCCCTGCGAGCCGCGGCAATGGCGGTGTCCATGGGCATGGATGTCAAAATTTGCCCTTTGCCTCTCGGCACCGATCCGGCCGATTTGGTCAGACAAAATCCAATCCTTCTGAAAAACGCCGTGGCCGCGTCAAAAAATGTCGTGGACTTTCTTTCAGACGCGGTTTTCTCTTCCGGAAAAAAGGGACGCAAGCTTATTGACGCGGTAACAGCCGACATCTTGCCGTTCGTAAAATCGGTCCCGAATAAAATAGAACAGTCGCAGTACGTCTCAAAACTGGGAGAACGGCTCGGCGTCGGTCAGGAAGCCGTCTATGAAGAACTCGCGAAAGTTTCATCTTACGAAACTTCCGGCGCGAAAAATGCCGTTACGGCAGTATCAAGAGAACCCTCAACGCGGGGCGGCCAGTTGCGAAGAATTCTCCGCGGATTGGTTTTGTGGAAAGAATCTTTGCATGATGACGAATTTCTGTCTAAAATTAAAAAACAAGCGGACTCTTTATTAAAAGAAGATGATGACGCGGCAAATATCAAGGAAGAACTGATTTTCGAGGCTGAAAAGTTTTATGGCGATCAAATCACCGTCAATGAGGCGTTATCTTTAATAAAAGACCTTGAGAGGGAGATGTTAAAGGAAGATGCCGCGATTCTCGCCAGACAACTTAAGGAAAGCGAAACGGCCGGCGATAAGGATAGAGCGGCAAAATTACTGGAAAGCATCCATGAAATTTCACGGAGAATAGACAAGTTAGAGAATAAGGCGGTGGAGTCCATTAATAATAAAAGTAAATAAGAGTTCAAACAAAAAAAATGGCAAAGAAAAGCGACAAAACACCGAGGAGACGCGTGGTCACGAAAGCGGCTCGGCGCGCCAAGAAGGCGTCTTTGAGTGCGCGCCGCCGAAGTCCGGCCAAAAAAAGAACGCGGGGGAACATCAAGAGAACACCGGCCAACCGCGAGGCGGAGCGTCAGAACGACAAAGCAAAGAAACTTATCTCCAGAGGCAGGGAGCGGGGTTTTGTCACGTACGATGAGATTTTGCGCGAGTTTCCGACGATCGAGAACGATATCATCTTTCTTGAAGAACTTTACTCGACGCTGTCGTCCTCCGGAGTGGATATTTTGGAAACGGGAGGCGTTTTGCAGATGAATGGAACCGACGGCAAAACTCTCGCCGACAAACCCGAGGGATCATACGATTCCATTCAGATGTATCTGAAGGAAATCGGACGCTACCCCCTGATTCAGGCCGCCAAAGAGCGCGAGCTGGCGAAGAGGATTCAGCTTGGCGACGAGGAGGCCAAGAATCTTTTGGCGAAGGCCAACTTGCGTCTGGTTGTCTCCATCGCCAAAAAGTACGTAGGCCGCAGTCCCGATCTGACACTCCTCGATCTCATTCAGGAAGGTAATCTGGGTTTATTCCGCGCCGTAGATAAGTTTGACTGGACAAAAGGTTACAAATTTTCCACTTACGCCACATGGTGGATTCGGCAAGCCATAACCCGCGCCTTGGCGGATCAATCGCGCACAATCCGCGTGCCGGTCCATATGGTTGAAACAATAGCCAAATACAAACAGGTCTATCGCCGTCTGGCGCAGGATCTTGGAAGAGATCCTCTGCCGGAAGAAATCGCGGTGGAGATGGGCGTTGAACCGGAAAAAGTTTATCAGATCGAAAAAATAGATCAGGACACGGTATCCCTCGAAAGTCCGGTCGGCGTCGATTCGGACGACGACAAATCAACGCTCGGCGATTTTATCGCGGACGACAAACTGCTTTCTCCCGACCAGGAGACCTCCCGCAGAATTCTCAAAGATCAAGTGATAGAGATTTTGGCGGAACTCACGGAAAAAGAGCGCAAAATTTTGGAAATGCGACATGGACTCACCGACGGCATAACGCACACTTTGGAAGAGGTTGGGCAGAAGTTTGGCGTCACCCGCGAAAGAATTCGTCAGATCGAAGCCAAGGCTCACGAAAAAATCCGTCAGCACGAAAAGGCGATTAAACTAAAAAGTTATTAAAATTTGGATAGTGATTGAACTCATCGAAAAAACCCATGCCACACAAGGGTTTTTTTCAGTGTGATTGCGCTTGACAAGTCATACTGAATCGTGCTACCATATGCGCAGATTCGAACAACCTAAACACAGAGCAATTAAAAAGGCACACATGCAGAAAAACTATTCGTTCGGAAAAAACAGCGGGGTTTGGTTCTTTGTGGCGCCATGCGCCGGTCTCATCCTTGCCTCACTTACTCTCGGCGGACCAGGATTTTGGTTCGGGGCGCTTGCAATGGGTTTCATCAACGAATACACGGGGAGGATGATAACGGGAAACAGGTATCTTACTCACGCCTTCGCGGTTCTCTTGTTTGGAATCTGGATTACGGGCTGGTTGATTGCTGGTTGGAACTGGCAATTACTTGCCTTGTCCGCGATAACATACTACGTGGTGGTTAAATTTGTACGGAAAAGAATGTGACCCTCACACATCAAAAAACACTCTCATCGTTGATCGAGGGTGTTTTCTTTGTAATTTTCCACACATCCCAACTCGGTAAAAATTATTGGCAACGTAAACCTGTTGTCATACAAGGGTATATTCCAATTCAACCTATTCAATTACTATTTTTCTAACGTCCTCTATATTGTACGGTCGGATAATATAGAGGACTATCGCGTTTGCGGTCTGTAACAAAATATATTTAGGTATACTGACCTAAACATTCGGCAGATGATTATCGAGATCTGTTTTCTACCCAAAAGTTTTCGCATCCTTGTTGCTTTTGGGTATACATAAGTTAGAGATGTGTAGCTACGTATCATTAACGTATGTCCAAAAAACATCAAATTAACCCGAAGTTTGCTTTAGAATTAATACCTTTTATCGATAATCGAATAATACACACTTTATCGTGGTATATTTGATGTATGAAGACGGATTTGTTCAACGGGGCGTACAATGGGCTAAACGCGCAACAGAAAGCCGCCGTGGATGCGATCGAGGGGCCAGTTATTGTTTTGGCCGGACCGGGAACCGGCAAGACCTTGATTCTAACTTTGCGCATCGCTAACATCCTTCGCCGCACAGACACTCCTCCCGATGGAGTCTTGGCGCTGACTTTCACGGAGTCCGGCGTTTACTCGATGCGAAAACGCCTAGTGGAAATTATCGGTAGCGCCGGATACCGCGTGGTCATATCAACTTTTCACGGCTTCTGTAACGATTTGATCCAGCGCTATCCGGAAGAATTCCCGAGAATCATCGGGTCAAAAGCCGCGGCGGCCATTGATCAGATCGAAATTATCGAGAAGCTAATTAATAAAAGCGACTTTGAATACATAAAACCGTATGGCAATCCATACTATTATCTTCGAGCCGCTCTGTCCTCTATAAAAAATCTGAAACGCGAGAATGTGTCGCCGGCGGCTTTCCGCGGGCTTATTGAAAAGCGAAAGGACGAAGTCGAGAGCGGAATTCTTTCAGGCTCCGATACCGATAAGAAGGGGAGACTCGCTTCGGAAAACGCCTTGAAAGCTCTCGCGAAAAATTCAGAACTCGCTTTGCTCTACGAGAATTACGAGAGCGAACTTCGAAGGATGTCCCTTTATGATTTCGAAGACATGATCCTCGAAGTCATCGCGGCCTTCGAGAAGAGCAAAGATTTTTTGCTTTCCCAACAAGAAAGATTTCTATACATCCTCGCTGACGAACATCAGGATGCCAACGAGTCCCAAAACCGCTTGCTCGAGCTTCTTGCGTCCTTCCATCAAAATCCGAACATCTTTATCGTCGGGGATGAAAAACAAGCGATCTATCGCTTCCAAGGAGCGTCTCTGGAGAATTTTTTGCATTTCAAGCGAATTTATCCGAACGCGCGAACTATCGTTCTCACCGATAATTACCGTTCAGCCCAGAAAATTTTGGACGCTTCGCATGGGGTCATCGAAAAAGGGGGAGGCAAACACGAAAAGTTGGTTGGCAGGGCAAAGATACCAGATCTGAAAGAGACGACCAGGATTATGGAATTCCGCCGCGCGGAAACGGAAATGGTTTTTTTGGCGCGCGATATCGCGAAAAAAATAAGCGGTGGCGTAAAACCGGAGGATATCGCGGTATTGTATCGGGTCAATGGCGACGCGAAGGAAATCGCCGAGACGTTATCCAGAGAAGGCGTGGCCTATACGGTCGAGTCCGATGAAGACATTCTGCGCGATCCTTTTATTCAAAAATTTATAGCGTTGCTTCGGGCCGTCGCTCACGTCGGAGACGACGAGAAACTTTTTCGGGCGTTTTCTTGCGATTTTATGAGCGTGGAACCGTTGGATTTGTACAAAGCTCTGAAGGCCGCTCATGAGAGAAGAATTTCTCTATGGGATGTCGTCTCGGATCGGAATGTCCTTGTGGCTTACGGAATAAAGAATGTAAAAACAGTGGGAAACGCGGTCAGAAAAATTTCTTTCTGGGCGCAGGATTCGCTTAATATGTCGCTTGTCGAGATCGCCGAAAAAATAGCGTTGCAGTCCGGTTTTACCACAGATCTGGTCGCCAGAGACAATTCCGCGTTACTGCTCCGAAAATTTGACGCTTTTTTCGAGGAGATCGCGGCCTTTGGCAGCAGTCGTCCAAAAAGCGGCATATCGGATTTTCTTTCATATATTGATCTGTGCGTAAGGCACGGGGTCAGTCTTCAGGCCACCACCTCGACTATTTTTAACGAAGGTGCGCGGCTTATGACCGTCCATAAAGCCAAGGGGAGAGAATTCGATCACGTTTACGTCGTAAAAGCCGCTGACGGGCATTTTGGCAATCGTCGGGAGATTGATCTTTTTAAGCTTCCGATCGAAAGCGTGGCGTATTCTTCATCGGAAAAAAACAACGATGAACGCCGCCTGTTTTATGTGGCCATGACGCGCGCCAGAAAATCCCTGGCCATTTCCTATTCTAAAACAAAAGAAAGCGGCAGGGACGTTTTGCCCTCGGAATTTTTATCTTCGATTGACCCAAAGCATGTCGAGAGGGTGGATACCTCGAAGTTTGAAGAGCGATATTTGAAGAAAAATGAAAAACGGCGGGTAAAAGAAGGTGTCGGTGTTTCTTCCGCGAAACTTACGGAAAAAATATATTTGAGAAAACTGTTTTTGGATCAGGGCCTTAATATTACGGCCATCAACAGCTATCTGAAGTGTCCTTGGGATTATTTTTTCAACAATCTTATAAGGATTCCGAGGGCGCAGAAACCGCACCAGCTCTTTGGCACTGCCGTTCACAATTCTTTGAGAGATTACTTTGAAAGCCGCAACCGAGGCGAATCTATGACGAGTATCGAAGTGTCGGAGCGTTTCAAAAATTATCTGCGGAAGTTGCCGTTGAGTGAAAGCGACTTCAGACGTTTTGAAAAAAGGGGAAGCGTGGCGCTTCATGATTACATCGAAAAGATGGCCGGTAACAGCCACTCGACCATAAATGAATTTTCTGTCGCCGGTGTGTTTGTTTCGATTGATAAAAAGACAGACATTCTTTTGCGCGGGAAGCTCGATAAGGTGGAGATTGTGATTCCCGGCGGCAATCTGGTAAATGTGGTTGATTACAAAACTGGCGCGCCAAAGAGCCGCAGACATATAACCGGCGAGACGAAGAATTCGCGGGGCGAGGTGAAACGCCAGCTGGATTTTTACAAACTGCTTTTGGAGAAATACGAAGACGGCAAATACAGGATGCAAAGCGGCAAAATTGATTTCGTCGAGCCGGACAGTTCCGGAAAATACAGATGCGAGGAATTCGCGGCGGAGACGCTTGATTCGGATGGAATTTTAGAGACGACAAGACAAGTCGCGAAAGAAATATACGATCTCGCTTTTTGGGATAAAAAATGCGATGAGAAAGAGTGCGAGCATTGTGATTTGAGAGACATGCTCGTCCAACGAAAAAAAGTGTAAGAACCGAACCGGAAAAAATTAAAACCGACTTCGGTGTCATAGTTAGATCGGTTGACACACCCCATACGTTCAAGATGCGTAGCTACGCATCTTGAACGTATCCGCGAAATCTGCCCCCCCTACGTTATATATACCCAAAAGTTTTCGCATCCCGCTATTTTTGGGTATATATGCACTTATTTGGCAGTTTCTTTTTTTCCGCGCACACCATTATGTTTTCCGCGAATTCCGCGTGGTGTCCGCGACATTCCGCGGGCGCGGCAGCGCCATTAAATTGCCCGAAACTTCATCCGTGTTATGATTATTGTCATGCAATCCGCTTTCTGGTACTCAATGGCGAGCGTGCTCGTGGTGAGCGCGATTTCTCTAATGGGAATAATCACGCTGTCTTTAAGCGATCGTTTGTTGCGCAAACTGATTTTTGTCATGGTCAGTATCGCGGCCGGCGCTCTTTTAGGCGACGCATTTTTGCATCTGATACCGCAGGCGGTTTCAGGAGAAAGCGGACGTATGATACCTTTGCTCGTGGTTGCCGGGATATATACTTTTTTTATTCTGGAAAAAGTTCTTTGCTGGCGGCACAAGCATGGTGAACATGAAGAATCACTGGAAACAATTTCATCGCATGATCACCATGAAAAGCCGATGGGGGTCATCGTTCTTGTGGCGGATGGGATCCACAATCTGCTGGATGGAGTCATCATCGGGATTAGTTTTTTGGCGGGAACGGAAGTCGGAATCGCCACTACAGTCGCGGTGATATTGCACGAGATACCGCAAGAATTCGGAGACTTTGGCGTTCTTCTCCATAGCGGATGGAATAAATGGAAAGCGATAATGTTCAATTTCTTGACCGCACTACTTGCCGTCGTCGGGACGATATTGGTTTTTATTATCGGCCGATCGGTGGAAATATTGATCCCTCCGGTATTGGCCTTCGCCGCCGGCGGATTTATTTACATCGCCGCTTCCGACTTGTTGCCGTCTTTGGGCAATCAAGAAAAATTTAAAACAATATTCGTCGAGTTGCTTTTCTTGATCATCGGCACGGGGCTTATGGCCTTACTCGCGCTCGTAGAATAACCCGGCTGGGTTCTGTGGGGTTTGTCGAGAAAAGGCGCGCAAAAAACCCGGAAGGAATAAGGTCAGGTTTTTTATAATCACAAGCGAGTAAAAAGCGAAAGTTCATTTTCATTTTTTGCGAGCGCCGTGATTATAATTTTTTCAATGAGACAAAATTCCCGTATTCCTTTCTCGGCAAAAGTCTGATTCCATAGTGTGGGTTCTATAGTCACCTGTTTGTTTTGTCGGAAGAATTGCCTTGTGTTTTCGGACGGCGCCCCCCAAGGAGGAGGATGTCGTCAAATTTGCTCTACGCCAAATATGTCTGTATGATTCTTGTGGCTTTATGAGATTAAGTAATTTTAGATATTATGGATAATGGTAAAAGTTCGAACCCGCTTATGTCTTTGCCCGGGGCGATCATTTTGGCCGGTGTCATCATCGCCGGAGCGATTTTTTTGACGAGTGGTAATTCTTTTGTAAAGAAAGTGGAGGTTGGCGATATTGATGACAGGGATCGGGGCGCGTCGGCGGCTTCGTTGGACAAGATGGATCCCATTACGTCAGCCGATCATATTTTGGGCAGTCCAGACGCGCCGGTGAAAATCGTCGTGTATTCGGATTTGGAGTGTCCTTTTTGTAAACTGTTTCATGAGGGTACGATTTTAAAGGTGGCGGATCAATATTCCAAGACCGGAAAAGTTGCCATCGTCTTCCGCCATTTCCCATTGGATAATTTGCATTCCAAAGCGAGAAAAGAGGCCGCCGCCGCGGAATGCGCCGCGCAGTTGGGCGGTAACGACGCTTTCTGGAAATATGTGAATAAGATTTATGAAATTACCCCGTCCAACAATGGACTGGATTTGGCGAAACTGCCCGAGATCGCGGCGGGGATAGGTCTTGATAGTGCGGCTTTCAACATATGCCTTGAGAGCGGTCAGTTTGATCAAAGAATCCAGAAAGATTTCCAAAACGCGATTGCCACCGGAGGCAACGGTACGCCGTGGAGTATTATCATTGATCCGGACGGAAAGGCCGCGCCCATAAACGGAATGGTTGATTTCGGATACATGAAAGCGGTCGTGGATAGTATGATTTAGAAACGCGCGCCGCAATCCGGCGACTTTCCTTGCTCGCCATCGTTATTTTTGTTAATCTATCTGCATTATTCGAGTTTCAAACTGGCTCCGTAATTAAAAGGTGTCATTTTGCTCGAGTTTAAAGGTCTAAGAAAAAGTAAGTTTAGCAAAATGACATATCAGCAAAGAAGCGAGGGTACTCGTGATCGCGTCATGCATCAGGGCAGTTGGACTTGTTCCGGTTGCGGAGGCACGATCACGGAACTTCCATTCGAGCCGGATCCTTCCCGCTTGAATCGTCTTCTCTGCCGCGATTGCCACAAACAAAGAAACGGTGGTGGTGAGCGGAGAGCAGGGGGCGGAGGAAACAGATTTGCCGAGAGGCGAATGTACCAGGGCGAGTGGAGCTGTTCAAGTTGCGGAGGCAAAATCTCCGAGCTTCCGTTTGAGCCGGACCCATCTCGCTTGAGTCAACTTTTGTGCCGCGATTGCCATAGGCAGAAAGTGGCATAAGGTTTTCAAAGGAGTAGCAGGATAAAACTCCTCGCTTCCACGAGAAAAGCAAATCCCCGTTCCGCATCCCTCGGAACGGGGGTTTTGCTACCGAGTCTTTTTCAGTTTCAGATTTCCGTCCGCCGTTTCCCCGTACACTCTTCGTTCGTTAACCCCTTATACATATACTTGTCCCTTATACCTGTACTGTCTCCACTCTCACACTTTCACCAGCATTGACCACTTCAAAAATTCGCTCCCCCAAGACTTGCCCCCGCGCCGTTTTCACTCTCACTCTCCATTTTCCAGCGGAGACATTCGTTTTCAAAGTATATCCGCGATAACCGTCGCCTCGTCCTCCCTCGATTCTAAAAGGGATCCTGCTGGCGACTCGCCAATCCCCGCTATCTTCGTTATACACCGACCATTCGTGAAAGATTTGCGTTGCGATTTTTCCAGGAGCAAAAACCGAACTGAAAGCGTAGACCGTTTCTCCGGCGTTCTTCGCGAAAATGCGGCTTTCGCTTCGCCAGAACTCATACCAAGCTGCCGGCTGGTATGTTACCGTGTAATCATTGCCAACCTTTACTATGTTGTGGTAAATTCCGATTTTTTTCAGCGAGAGAGGCAGGGGCGGAATTATATTTGTGAAATAGGAAAAGATGAAGGCGACAAGAATTATAGTTACGCTGATCTTGAGATACGGACTGCTGATTTTGAAGCGGGGAGTGGCCACTAGCTTGAGCGCGTAAGAAACAGCCACCGTAACCGCGACGCTTATGGCCGCGCTTAAAAGAAAAACACCCGCTCCCATCCGTTGCAGAATCACAGGCACGAGAAAAATACAGTAAGAAAATATGGAGATAAAAAACATGCTCATCTGGAAGGTCAGTTTCGCGTATTTCTTCTTAAAGAATTCATTTCCGGCAAACAGTAGCAACAGAAACAACAGGAACGGCCAGCTTGCCGAAAGGGTGGCGCTTCTGGCGTAAAAAACCACAAATCCGCTCATGAGACCGCCGAAAGCAAACTGAAAGGCGTAGGGTAGCCACGGCGCAATTCGGTCAGCCGTTTTTCCCCGAAAAGTTCCGGAATCATGCGCGTTATGAGCGATAATTCCGGCTACGGCCACCACCATGTAGAGGGTCATGACAAGGTTGTCATAAAGCAGGTCTATTCTCGTCAGGGTCAAGTTGTCCCAGACGAATCCCGCGCCGAAAGCCGCCAAAGACAAGTGCCTCTCGTTTCTTTCGGCGAAGTTTTTTATTTTTTCCAACCACTGCATAACTTTTATGTAGAACTCATCGGCGAAGGGGACGGATAATTTTCACCGGCATGTGTATTATGTTAGCACAAATTTCCGTCGTTATAATATAATCACAAGCGAGTAAAAAGCGGAAATTCATTTTCATTTTTTGCGAGTGCCGTTGCAACTTAAGTGTAAACCTGTATAAGATGTGATAGCAGTTATGATTCGGCGATATCCTATAAAATGACGAGACAAGGTGAAAGTTGCCACGGTACGAGCGCCGTGATTATATACCCAAGAGTTTTCTAGGACCTTCGGCAGTCGTTTTTTATCTTCATGTATCATTCTAGCATTTTGCAAAACACTAGAATGATTAGCTTTGGGTGGTATAATAGTCGCATGGTTATCAAACATAGAAACGTTGAAAGGATTGTTAAGGGGTTTGCTAATCATAACCGCCTAAGGATTTTGGAACTTCTCGAGAAAGAGCCGGAATTGTCCGTGTTGGACATAGCGGATAGATTGAAAATAGGGTACGAGAACGCATCCGACCACGTCCGTAAGATTTCAATTGCGGGGTTGGTTATGAAGCGAAATGATGGGTCTCTCGTCCGTCACAAGTTAACCTCTCGCGCTCATATCGTTCTAGCATTTTGCAAAACACTAGAATGAGTTGGCGGGGTGTCGGTTTGAGTGCGCTAACGCCAACATATTTATTTTGCAAACGCATGTTTCTTTCAGTTTGGGAGTTCGATTGATTTCGATTGGCTCCGGTTCTCGATTTGTTGCAATCGTCTCCTGATTTGCTAACATAGAACACGTTGGGATTTTCGAATATGTAAATTCGAGGTTCTTCAAAAAATATTCCGGTGTAGCTCAGCGGTAGAGCAGTCGCCTGTGGCGAACGCAACTTCTAACCCCCCAACTACTAACTTGTTTGAGAATAGTTGGAAGTTATATGTGGAAAGTTAGGTGTTGTGATAACAGCAGCTTCCAGAAGAAATTCTGGTCGAAAACAGGGAGAAATCGGGGGAATCCTTTTAAGTATACAGGAGAAGTATATGTATAAGGACAATCCCGAGCCGAATTTTCAGAAGTCTGATATCAGATATCTGACTTCTGATCAGAGGTGTAGAGACTATCCTTTTAGGAGTACTTCTTGCGTCTAGCGCAAGAGGGAAGCCCCCTGCTTCCAGTTTTGGATGTCTGATATCAGAAGTCAGATATCTGATATCTGGTTGATAATATAGTCCGCGCCATTGGTAACAATGGAACAAGCGTAAGCGATTGGCCGCAGGTTCGAATCCTGCCACCGGAGTTTTGAAAAGTTTAGCCCCCGATAGGGGGCTTTACTTTTCTAACTTCGATGGAGCGACGCAACTGCTTGCGTCGCGTCAGGATTCGAACAGCGGAGCGTTGTCGAGCGAGCAACTGGCGAGTGAGACAGCGAGCTGGTGGCTAGCGCCGTTACAAGTTAATTTTCACCACTTCATACCGTAAAAAATGACAATGGCATAAAGCTTTTGAGTAGTTATACATAGTATGATTTAACTTGTAACGGTACTAGCCCGAACGAGCGGAAGCGAGTAAGAGGCGAAGCCGAATCCTGCCACCGGAGCTTTGAAAAGTTTAGCCCCCGATAGGGGGCTTTACTTTTCTAACTTCGATGGAGCGACGCAACTGCTTGCGTCGCGTCAGGATTCGAACAGCGGAGCGTTGTCGAGCGAGCAACTGGCGAGTGAGACAGCGAGCTGGTGGTTAGCGCCGTTACAAGTTAATTTTCACCACTTCATACCGTAAAAAATGACAATGGCATAAAGCTTTTGAGTAGTTATACATAGTATGATTTAACTTGTAACGGTACTAGCCCGAACGAGCGGAAGCGAGTAAGAGGCGAAGCCGAATCCTGCCACCGGAGCCATACGGGATGAGCAGAGCCAGAAGCTCTGCTTTTCTCTTTATCCACGGGCTCTTTTGGTGGTTCGAAAGTGTTTTTTTCGTCTATCTTTTCTCCCAACATCTACATTACTCGTTCAGAGACCATTTTGAAGGCTTTGTGGTATGAAATCTCAACCTTCTTGCCGTTTATCGTCGAGTTCGAAAATAAAAGGGACATAAGTAGTTTTTTGTCGCCCATACTGGTCTGGGAAATTTGGACAACCAATTTGAATGAGAGGTGGTAAAATACCACCATGAAAAAACAAATCTCGCCGCTTACTTCAAGTTCTACAATAACGGATGCAGACACCAATCGCTCGAATACAAAACATCGGCGGAAGTCTACTCAAACAAAAAACGGCTCGCGCCGGATACAAAACAACAACACAATTTATCAATCTTAACTAGACCCCTCTTATCCACAAATACTGTCTAGACAAACCAGACCATCTTAACAAGGCAATCAGAAGGTATGCCAAAAAGAGAGCCGATCTTTCCAAAGTACCGAAAGAAACCTTCTCTTTCGTCGAAGAGAGGTTACGGAACAAATTTATGAAATGCCTTGACTTCAGAACTCCAAAAGAAGATTTCGAACGTGAGATTAGAAAAATTGAGATGAAAAAATCCGCAGAGGGCGGTATTATTAGCGATAGTATATTATTAGAAAACAGTGTTCGGATTCGGGGCTCCGTGTAGGACAAATTTCTATTGCCGATCTTACCATACCTTATATAGCAAGTCAATCAAATCCTTTTCGTAAACCCTGTATACTACATACCGTATACTAGATACTCGTAAATAAAATGATTCACATCATCGTCGGTTTGGGAAATCCCGGAGAAGAATACGAAGGCACGCGGCATAACACTGGCCGCGACGCTGTTTTGCATTTTGCAAAAAAGACTGAATTCGGAGAGTGGGAACCGGACAAAAAATCAAAATCTCTCATAGCGGAGGGCAAAATCGGAAAAGTTAAAGTTACGGCTGTTTTGCCGGAAACTTTCATGAACAATTCCGGCAAGGCGGTGAAAAATTTTGTTTCGAGCATTAAAAAGCCGGAGAGCTTGATTGTCGTTCACGATGATATGGATTTGCCGATCGGTTCTTACAAAATTTCTTTCAACAAGAGCGCCGGAGGGCATAGGGGGGTGGATTCGATAATCAAAGCCGTCAAAAGTCAGGAGTTCATGCGAATACGGATCGGGGTTTCTCCCGCTAAAGGCAAGGGCGTCAAAAAGCCCCAAGGCGAGAAAGCGGTGATAGATTTTATTTTGGGCAAATACAAAAAGCCGGAGATGGAAAAGATAAAAGGAGTTTTTAAACAAGCCGCCGAGGTAATCTCAAACCTGATTATGGAAGGCAAGGATAGGGTGATGTCCGGGTTCCATCGGAAGTGACCAAGAACTCTTTTAAGTTAACCGTTCTCTCGCACTCAAAACATTCTCACAGTCTTGGGGACGTGAGAATGTTTTTTCACTTGATCAGTGTTTCGCGCGGTCAAAAAATACTTTTCCGTAGGTATCAATATATTTCCTCAGTTCCGCGTTAGATATGGCATTGTAATCCAAAACATCAACCTTGTAAGGGAACCGCGGCGCTTCGTCGTTTAAAAATCCCCAAATTTTGTTGATGACCGTTTGAGAAATGTTTCCTTTGAGTGCGATGTCTATATCCGATGTTGGCTTAAAATTACCCATTGCGCGGGAACCAAAAATTACCGCTTGCTCGATTTCCTTGTACGGACGAATGGTTTCCAAAATAGTTTGCGTATTTTCCTCGCTCAATCCGAAGTTCATAATGATTGTTTGAGAAAATCGTAGAGGGAGGTCAGCAGTTTGAAGCACATCGAACGGACAGTTTTTTCCGCCCTCCTGGAGAGTTCTTCGTCATAACCATGCGATAATTCATTTCTAAGATCCATCATCTCGATCCATGCTTCCCCTTCCACGACATATTCAGCTTGGAACGCCTCAGTATATGGGTTTGTTCCCGATACTCGCGCTGATTGCCGGACTCGTAATTGATTCCGTGTTTGGCCAAGAACGCGCCGGGGGCATACTGAACACCCTGACAGTGGTCGCTGGCGGCCCGATCTTCTGGTTCGATGTGGTTTGTGGACCGAGCGACCGTTCATGACGATTCAACTGATCTTTTACAGCGGTATATTCTACCCGCAAATCATCAACGGCACTCGCTAATCCTTCAATAGCTGTGGTCAGCCCTTGGGTCGTCTCCCGCAATAAAGAAACATCCTCTCGTAAATCGACGAGATCTTTTTTTGACGCCAGGACAGAAACGAGTTTTGTAATGTCAGAATTTGTTAGCATAAAAATATATTATCACAGGATATTAACTTCCCCCTACTCAAAAATGTGGCACGATTAAAATCTGTTGTACTTCTACCATATTTTCTCATCTGTTGTTTTCACCTGTATACTGCATACTCCCACCGTCAACATCCCATATACATATACTCACCCCTTATACTCATATTCGTCCCCATACACTGAATACTATATACTCGTCCCGTTCTCGCGTCTCCTAACCGCGTTCTCATCCATCCCAAAATAATGCGCCAGCTCGTGCCACACTGTTTCTTCCACCACCTTTTTTATCTTCGCTAGGTCGCCCCGAGCTTCTTCCTCGATAGGTTTTTGAAAAATAATAATAGTGTCCGGCAAGGTCTCGCCGATACCGTAATAATCTCCCCGCGCCGTATTTGGCACGCCTTGATAATACCCAAGAAGCGTTTCGTCTTCCTCGAGTTCTTCTCTACGACGAATCTGCGCCGACGGCTCGTCTTCAACTAAAAAAGCCACATTCTTTATTTTAGTTTGAAATTTCTCCGGAACATCCCGAACCGCCCGCGCCACAATTTTTTCAAACTCGATCCTTTCCATCCCTCCATTCTAAACACTGTATACTCTTTATACCACCCCTCCCAAAAAAACCATGGGGCGCCGTGCCCGCAAGCGACAGAACCAGAGCAAAAAGTGGGACCAGCGAGAAATTCCCAACGTGAAAAAATTTTACAAGGGCAAAATCCATGAACCGCCGCTTGAACCGGTGGTCTCAAGTTTGCCCGCGCCCAGTGGATTATAGCCGCTTGTAATTTCCTCATTGTCGGAAGCCCCGTCGCTGTCCGTATCTTTTTTATTCGGGCTTGTGCCGACCAGTTTTTCAACCGCGTCCGGCAAGCCGTCGGCGTCCTTGTCGGATTTTGACGCACTTGCGGCCTCGGAAGAGAAAACTGATTCTGTCGCCGTGTTGTTTCCCTCGACAGCCCTCAACATGATCTTTGTCTTGCCTGAAGTCAGGTAAGTTCGCGCCACAAGATCGCCGGGCAAATAACCGCTCTTATATTCCGACACCTCGATATAATACTTCAGAGTGTAACCCTTTGCCGTTTTTTGGTAAATAAAAGGACTTTGCCCGTAAACATCCGTCGGAATCTTTTCCAACAGGCGATAGGTATAAGTGTAACCCTCCGCCGCGCCGTCTGATTCTGGCTCTTTAGTCAACTCGGTCAAACTCTCGGGGTAAGTTTTATTGAAATAATTGTAGGACTCAAGCGCGGAACGTATATCCTCGATATTTCCAACTTGTTTTGTAAACTTGAATTCCTTTTCGGTCTTACCCGACAAAAGCATCTGCGCCTGATCTAATGATATCGCTTCAGTCGGAACGGATACCGGCTTGGGATTATTGATGTTGGAAAACAAAACCGAAGACAGTACAACCAATTGTTTTTCAGAGAGATTCTCGGCGCTGTCAGGAGGCACGAGCCGCAACGCTATTTGTCCCTTCACAGGAGTCCCCGTCTCACTATCAGCCCAGATTGAGAAGACAACATTATCGTAAAAATAATCGAACAATGGCTGATAAGTGGCATCTTCCAAATAATTCAAAAGACCGGAGTCTAATTTCATATCTGCCGGAAGATCGAGCTCAAGCTCAAGCATCGCCCTTTTATAGAAATTAACAAAACGGTCTCTGGACAACGCCAGGTCGTATTTGTATGCCGTTCCGCCGTTCGGCGAGTCTTCACGCGTCGGCGGTTTTTTGGCGTATAAGACTTTTTCCGCATCGGCCATGGCTATGAGATCAGCATAGGATGAAAGGGCGTCGTCCCTTAATGTCTCCGCTCCGCCCGCGCCAAAACCGGAGAAATCCGCTATCGTTCCCATCAATTCTTCTCCGGCCAGTTCGATCCACTTGTTTTCTATAGGTTTGAGATCGAGATTGAAGAAAAGAAAATTTATTTTTGGCGCCTTGTTAAATTTGGCATAAACTTTGTCCGCCGAGTATACGACTGTTAAATCGGAAGAGAATTGAATAGGAGTCCAATTAACATCCGCTTTTACTTTGGCCTCAAATCCACGACTTGAAACAGCGCCTGCTTCGCTTCCCAATACACTCTCGTCTCCAATAATGACGGGACCCTCAAAACTAAACACCAACCGCATGTCGGAGGGAACTAGAGTAAAGAAACCGGGCGAGTTCGGGGACGGCATCAACGACCCCAGAGAACTCTCCCCTCCGTTGAAGTAGTAGTATCGGGAACTCTTTGAATCAAAAACAGCGGAGCCTTCCTCTAACGAGCGGCCGCTGCCGATCGCCGCTTGCGTCTTCGCCTCCGGAGTTTCGAAAGTCATCTTTAATGAAAATTCTTTTCCGTTGTCGGCCGGTGAATAATCGTAGGCCGCTCCGCTCGGATCATTGGCGGATACATCTACTATATCAGCCAGTGAAGCCGGATATTTTCCTTTGGAAACCTTGTATTCCCCAAGCGCGTCCAATATCTTTGAAAGATCCCGAAAACGATCCTCGTCCCTTGAACTTTTCTCGTCCCTGACTATCTCTAAACCAACGAACGGTTTTGCATCGGCATCGCGGTTTTTCACGGCGGCCGCGAATTCAAACTTGGCATCCGCGCTTTTGATAAGACGAAGCCCCGCAGATATATCTCGCAACAAATGCTCCTCATCGTAAGGAGCCTTCGAAAAAGACAGCCCGCCGTAAAAATACAAGTAAGCGGCAGTGGCGGCTAAGGCCAAAAACACCAATATCGCCAATATCCCTAAAATTTTTCCTTTGCCCTTTTTCACCGGCGGCATAACGGACGAATTTTGATACGACGGCCGTGAATTTTCGGCGGCGCGCGATGATGGCGAAATCGCAGGCATAAGCCGCCGCGCCTCCGGGGTTTTTTCAGATTCGATCAGTGGATTCGCGATGCCGGGAACTCTGGTTACCGCGCTCTGGGACGGAATTTTCTCCGGTGATACCACCGATGAAACAGATTTTTGAAGCTGGGAGGGGACAGGGGAAGTGCCAGGATCAGCGCCAGTGGACGCGGCCGTTGGCTGTTTTCTGCCGGTACTTACCAATCCGGAGTTCCGGAAAATTTCATCCGGAGTCAAATCGTACCCGGAATTTAAATTCCTGGAACCGTTGGACTCGCTCGACGAACCGGAAGAGGAACCTCCCGTAACCGACGTCACCCAATTGGAACCAACCATAGCAGACGAAACGGCTTTAGAAATGGCGGAGACCGGACTTCCAGAAACATCTTGCTTTTTCGTGGCATCCGCAGGGACTCTAGAGGGTGAATTCGCGTAAAAGTACGATACCGACTCTTCGATATCAGAAGCCGGCCAACCGACCCCCGCCAATTCTTTCCGCAAGTAATCGGCGGAAACGGGGGGCTGGGCTTTTTTCAAAGCATCAACGTACGACTTTAATTCATTGGTAATCACTTAAATATCTAGAGGGCTAATACCGATAGGATACCATTTGTAATGTTTTATTCCATGGGACTTTTCAACAGGGCAATATCTTTCTTGAAATCTTCAATGGCTGTCATGTCATCCGCGTCAGTCTTGAGCGATAAAGAAAGCGAATAGCCCATCCAATTCGCCGCGATTATACAAAACATGACTTTCTCAAACCCTAAATATCCGCCGATCGGCAAACTGATGATCGTTCCGCCCGCCTTTTGAAGAATTACCGATGTCTCCGCCGATCTCATGGATATTTCCTCTCCATCGCCGATATCTTCCAAGAAAATGAAGGAAAAGCTTTTTGTCTTTTTATTCGATAGAAAACCCGCCATCTCATTATGATTCAATTCCGGAAAAAAGTTGCAGAAAGCGGGCGTTTTGCCAGTTTCGTTTGCCATGGCTTTAAAATAGTATGCGGCCGCGGAATTCGGAGCGGACGAATAGAAAACAGGTATTCTGTCCCCCACTTTTTCGGACACCGATTTCCCGACGGCAATCGCCTCCTTCTCTAAATTCTCATTGTCTGCCGGCACGCGAACAAGCTTCTGTATTTCTTGGGGACGAATCAGAGCGAGGAGGGCGATTAAGGAATGGATAACCGCGACCCTCGGCTGAAATCCTTCGTCGGGAATTTTAACGAAAGGCGCTCCCTTCTTCAACGATAATTTTTCAAGTTCTCCTCCTGTGGATACCGCGGCAACACTTAAGCCCTTGGACGATGCTTCATTAAAAAAACTCAGCGTCTCGGCGGTATTGCCGGAATGAGACACCGCTACGAATAAAGCCCGCGACATTATCTCTTCCGGGAGGCGGGGCAATCTATAATCTTTGTGCACAAACAAAACCATATCCGGATAGACCATCTTCAGAAAATCAGCCGAAAGATGGGACCCTCCCATTCCGCCGATGATAAAATATTTCTTATCCGTGGGCGGCTCCGCGTTCGCGACAGACGGAATAAAACTTGTCTGCGATAAAAGAGACGTTAATTGTTCCTCCATTTTCATATTCTCGGCGCTTGAAACCGTGCCGCGAATCTAAGGCGTCCCGCACAGTCCGAAGTGTTTAATTTACTTGCTTTATATTGTACCAATACTCAAGGTACATTCAAAATGAGAAACATAACGAAAAGATTGCGGGAAGACACCCCAATTATCCATACAGTTTGATTATCAAAGCGCCGCCTGATCGAAATCGAAATATTGTGATTTTCCGACACTTTAGCTTTTATTCGCCATGGCGAATAAAAGCTA
>Ga0156261_133_pt1 | contig 36154 bp, 30 predicted proteins | sample RifCSPlowO2_12_FD_107910 | JGI IMG/M metagenome (GOLD analysis project Ga0156261, IMG submission 107910) | Candidatus Taylorbacteria bacterium RIFCSPLOWO2_12_FULL_47_20
GCGACGCTTTTCCTTACTTGTCATCAACCAAATTTAGTCATTCATCCCAAAAGTTTTTAATCATAAAGTCGAAAATAATTATTAACTAATAAACATATGAATAAAACTCTTCTAAAATTTACAGGTTTACTTTTTTGTTTCAGTGTCATTGATGTGCTTGTAATTTTATACTGGTGGATGAGGTGCGGACAAACTCAATCTGCTTTTTACTGTGACTCTTTTATGTTTGGCGGAATACTTCTTATTCTAGGTATACCGGCTTTGATTTTGCTCGGGCTATCTCTCATCATCTTGGCGTTTTCTAAATGGTATAAAGGAAATGTTTCCACCGTAGCAAAATCAATGATTATCATTCTGGGAATAATTATTTTTGTTGCCCCATTTACGCCATTGTTGTTTTCCAGCGAACAACCGAGAACATATCGAGATTTTCAAATTCGGATGGAACGCGGAAGAATGGAGCTGGAAAAAGAGAAAAAGAATAAATGTATCGAGTACAAACAAAGAATATCTGATTATCGCGAGGGTCAACCAATGCCAGTTCCTCCTCCTGGGTGTAACTAAGGTTCGAATTATTGCCGCCAAAGAAAAATTGGAAATTGTTATCGGTGCGGCTCCGCCGCATTTCCCGGATTTCGCGGGGGGACTTCCTCGCCGCCTGCGGCGGCGAAATGCGTTCGGACTAATTCAAGAATACTGCAAAATGAAGCGGAGCGGAATTTTGGCCTCGGAACAGGCCAACTGCTTGGCCTGTGTCAGGAATCGAACAGCGGAGCCGTGTTTTGTGAGCAATTTGGCGAACAAAACAGACGAGCTGATGACCAGCCCGAGCATTCGGAAGAATGCGAGAGGCGAGGGGGTTTCCTGCCGAGGGCAAAATAATGTTCCGACTGAAACTTTTACTTCACGGTCTGACCAGTCGTCTCGGGAACATCCGGAAACACCAACATCTTATACCCGACAAAATTGAAGAATGTGGCGACAGACGTGGCGACGATTTTGGAAATATTCAGCCAAACTGTAGGTGAAAAATTATCCGGCCCGACATACGTCGTCATCAGATAAACGATTGCGCTGTTTATTAAAATTCCAAACCCGGCCACGGTAAAAAAACCGATCATCTCTTTTGAAAGCTCTCTGGTCCCTCTCCTTTCGCTCTTAAAAACCCACTTTCTATCCCACAAATAGGCATTGATGGTGGCCAGGATAAACCCGGGCATGTTTATGGGGCCGATAATGATTCCTTCCGTTACTCCGGTAAGCCAGCTTAAAAAGTTCAGAGTAATAAAATCAATCGAGGAACTCATGAAGCCCACCGCCGAAAACTTCGTGAGCTGGGCGATAACCGGATGAAACTTTCTGCCGAGTATTTGGCCGACGGAGATGACTATCACCCACCACACCGGAGAAGCGGCTATGAGAATGATACTGAACAAGACAAGGTTCGGGATTTTGACGCCGGAAAACCAGATTGTCGCAGTGGCGAAAAGGCCGGTGAAAAAACCCGTAACCGCGGCAACCCAACAGTCTTTGCCGAAAATTCTTTTGTCCATGTCAATGTTCAAAAATAAACCGAGACCCCGAGCGCTATTTGAGATTTCTCCTGACAAACGCAACCACTCTCGATTTCATGCGGCTTGCGGTGTTCTTCTTCAGATAATTGGCTTTTGCCGCCTTATCTATGGCTTTGTAGATACTTGGGATGACAGACATGGCCTCTTTGGCCTGACCCGCGGCCACAAGTTTCTTGACCTTTTTTAAAGAGTTATCTATCGCTTTCTTGCGACGCGAATTAAACACCTTTTTACGGGCGGATGATCTGATCGCTTTTTTTGCCGATGATGTGATGGCCATAATGTAAAGTCAAAACTTAAAATTGGATTGACGTATACGATAATTGAATACGCGATATATTACCAACAGTCTCTCTAAAAAGCAAATTTTGTAGTAAAAGAAACAAAGAAGTACAATATGTTGATGATAGCGGTAATTGAAGGCACATTTTCCGAGGCGGAAACAAACCACATGGTTATCAGCGTGGGCGGTGTTGGTTACAAAATCTTCGCCACCAAGGAAGATATTGATACGGCCCGTAAAAACGGCACAATAAAAATCTGGACACATCTTGCCGTCAGAGACGACGCCATGGATCTTTATGGGTTCTGTGGTAAGTCCGGCCGCGATTTCTTTGAATTGTTGATCTCGGTGTCGGGCATCGGCCCCCGCTCGGCTTTATCAATCTTGAATCTCGCTCCACTCTCCGCCCTCAAACGCGCGATCTCAAAAGGCGAACCGGCCTATCTCTCGAAAGTTGTCGGCATCGGCGCGAAGAAGGCGGAAAAAATCATCATCGAACTGCGGGACAAGTTGCCCGAAGAAAAAGGCGGGGTGGATTGGCGGGAAGAGGCGGATGCGATCGAAGCGCTCAAGTCGCTCGGCTTCGCCGAGCGCGAAGTCCGCGAGGCCTTGAAAAAAATCGGCGAGGGGGCCATATCCGCAAGCGACCGCGTGAAAGAAGCATTGAAGGTATTGAAAAGATGATCTTCCGTGTCCTACTCCACCCTTATCACCGAAAATCTTTTTTAAGATTTTCGGTGTCCCACTCGGGGCGCTTTGAGCGTAGTATGGAAAAAGGCAAGCAGTTTCTTTTTATAGCCAACCGTCACCCCCAGACTTTTGAGTTCGTTACGATTGACTCGAAAGGTTGGGGCCGGCTGAACAGCCGACTTAATTGTACGACAAAAAACCGGTGTGTGACGACTGCCACACACCGGTTGAATTCTCGTCGCTAACAAGAGAACGAGAATTAAGACGCAAGATAGACCCCGTATAAGCTCCAGCGGACATCGCGTGGTACGCAAACCGAGGATAAATGAACCCCCCGATACTGAAACGACTACGGTGCTTAAGAGCTTTGTACGGGGTAAACTGCTCGACGAAAGCGGGTGCCGCCGCCACCGGCACCGCCCGGGCAGCAGTCGTTGACGCAGACCCCGCCGCGCCCACGACCGAAATCCACAAACGGAACACTGCCGTCCGCAGTTTCAGACTCGGCGCACATAGTTACAACATCCATGTCGAGTTGTTTCTTGGAATCGTTTTCCAAGTAGACATCGGCTCCGAGCGCCAATCTCACGGGGAGAGTGGTTGTACGAACTCCAAACTGTCGAAGCTCGCGTACGGCGTTTGTGTGGAGGTTGATTCCTCCAAGGTTCCCAAAGGGAGCTTCGTCGGCGTCTTCCACCCAACAGCCGAAGGTTCCCGTGAAGTTGTGGGTGGGGACCTTTTTGTCCAAACTTTTACTGCAATACTTCCAGTGCTTGCAGGTGCCAGACATGAGTTTTTCGTTGCCACGGTAAAGAAGCTCGGGCGAGTTTGACCCCTTCTCATGCATAAGCGTCAGACGGGCGTGAAAGAGAGTCGGCGGTTTGGGGATTATGAGTCCCGCAAAGTCCGCCTTGATCTCCCAGACATCCTTCCACCTCTTCTCCCAGTGTTGTGCCAAGTCGGAAGGGACTGGCATACCGCGCGAATCGTCCTTGACCGCTTCCGGCAGGGCAAGACGTTGGTCACGCCCGAGACGCGAAACTAGTGACAATAGCTCGGGAAGTTGCCCGCGATTCTCGTTTCGCAAAAAATACTCCACCTGATCATCGGGAAACACTCCCGCATTTGATGCGAGCATACCCCCCAATGTTAGCCGCCGGCTTGTTTTCTCGTCTGTATGTACTGTAAAGGTTGCCTTCATAGAAGGATGCCTTTCTTTGTTAATTTTTATTGTTTCCAAAGAACTCTGATCACACGACCAGAATCTGCTGACATGTTATCATAGTATGTCTAATAAGTCAAGTAGAATACGGGGCTCGATACATATATCATTTAGCGGTGAATACTCTCTTATTTTGGGCCAAAAAACTGATACCGAAACCCGTATTTGCCTTCCTTCAGCCGATTTATCATTACAAGATGGCACTTTTGGCCGCACTTGTTTACCGATTCCCCTCTCGAAAAATTAAGGTGGTTGCCATAACAGGAACAAAAGGCAAAAGTTCCGTCGTTGAAATAGTAAACGCCATTCTCGAAGAAGCCGGATACAAAACGGCCGTGGCCGGCACGATACGTTTCAAAATCGGGGAAAAGTCAGAGCGGAATCTTTACAAGATGACCCTTCCGGGAAGATTTTTTGTTCAACGATTTCTCCGCCAAGCTGTGAATGCCGGCTGTGATTTCGCGATTCTTGAAATGACCAGTGAAGGCGCCAAACAATTCCGCCACAAATTTATTTCTTACGACGCCTTAATTTTCACCAACCTCGCGCCCGAACATATCGAGTCTCACGGCTCGTATGAAAATTATTTGAAAGCCAAGCTTTCTATCGCGCGGGAGTTGGAAAAGTCCGCGAAAAGACCGCGGGCCGTAGTGGCGAACATTGACGACGGGGCGGGAGAAAAGTTTCTGTCCGTCAAAGTGGAAAAGAGGATTCCCTACTCGATACACAACGCGGCTAATTTGAACGCGGACAGCGACGGAGTGGAATTTGATTGGGAGGGCACGCACATAAAATCGAGACTGCCGGGAAAATTCAACGCATACAATATTTTGGCCGCGGCCAGTTTCGCCAAAGCGATCGGGGTGTCAGTTGAAATAATCGCGGCGGCTATCGAAAAAATCGTTGAGATCCGCGGCCGCGCCCAATTTATCCGCGGCGGGCAGGACTTTGATGCGATAGCGGATTACGCCCATACGCCCGATTCATTAAAGGCGTTATACGAGGCGTTTCAAAACAAACGAAAAATTTGTGTTCTCGGCAACACAGGAGGTGGTCGCGATAAATGGAAACGCCCCGAAATGGGCAGGATTGCCGACCAATACTGCGACGAAATAATTCTCACCAACGAGGACCCGTACGACGAAGACCCGCGACAAATTCTCAAGGAGATGGAAGCAGGAATAACCAAACACAGACCGGAAATAATTTTGGATCGGCTGGAAGCTATCGCCGTAGCCGTCAAAAAAGCCTCCGCGGGCGACGCCGTCCTAATAACCGGTAAGGGCACTGACCCTTATATCATGGGTCCAAACGGAAGCCGCGAGCCGTGGGATGACGCGACCGTGGTAAGAGAGGAACTTAAGAAAATACGACGCGGCTAAATGTCAATCTGTCTGTTATCCCCATCTAATCTTGCAATTTCGCTTAATTACAGTAATATGTTCTTGTAATTTACACTAAACACAAGAATAATGATAGTAGAAAGAACTATCGCGGGTCAGTTAAACGCCGAATTTTACAAAGGGAAAATAGCCATTATCTACGGCGCGCGACAGGTTGGTAAAACAACCCTTGTTCGCGAGTTGCAAAAAGCATACCCCGATTCCGTTTATCTAAACTGCGACGAACCGGACATTGCGGCATCCCTTACGGGAAAAACCTCCACGGAACTTCTGAAGATTTTCGGGAACTCCAAAATGGTTTTTATTGATGAAGCGCAAAGAGTAGAAAATATTGGGCTGTCCCTAAAACTAATCGCCGACAATCGGCCCGACATTCAAGTAGTGGCCACCGGTTCTTCATCATTCGATTTAGCCAATAAAATTACCGAGCCTTTGACGGGTCGTAATGATAAATATCATCTTCATCCCCTCTCAACAACCGAAATCACCGACGCTCAAGGCAAAATCGAAACGGCGCGGCTTACCGACCAGAGAGTAATATATGGTTCATACCCCGAACCTTTTTTCTTGAGCAAAGAAAATCGGGAAAAACGGCTTAAAGAATTGGCTGGAGATTATACGTTCAAAGATATTTTGTCCCTCGGACTGATAAGAAAAAACGAAAAAATTATCATGCTCCTCAAAAACCTGGCCCTGCAAATCGGATCAGAAGTATCTTACAGCGAAATAGGGCAAGCTCTCGGTCTCAATTATGACACGGTGGAAACATATATAAGTCTGTTAGAACAAACTTTTATTATTTTTCGGTTGCAACCATATAATCGGAACCAGCGAAACGCGATAAGAAAATCCAGAAAAGTCTATTTCTGGGACACTGGTATCAGAAACGCGCTGATAAACAATTTCAACCCGCTTAACTTGAGAAACGACAGTGGCGCGCTCTTTGAAAATTTCTTCATCGCGGAACTTCTTAAAGAAAAATCTAATCGAAGTGAAAATATCACGCCTTATTTCTGGCGCGACTATCAGAAAAAGGAAGTTGATTTGCTTATTGAAAGCAATGGGCGGATAACCGCTTATGAGTGCAAACTAAGCGGTGACGGAGGCATAAAAAAAGCTGGCGGCCTTGAAGCGGCGATCGTCACAAAAGAAAATTATTTAGAGTTCCTAACGCTGTAATAGTGGCAAAGAGCCGATTTGAAAACGCCGACTGAAATTAAGACCGCCGAGAGGGGTAAAAATTGCCATTTTTCATTTGGATTCTTGCCCTTTGAGTTTTGATTTAACATCATGCCCGAGCTACCAGAAGTACAAACCACCGCAAATTCTCTAAACCAACTCATTAAAGGTTTGATTATTAAAGATGTTTGGACGGATTACGGGGGCGCTTTTCATGACGGCAAGAGTCATATAAAAAACAAACAATACTTTCCTCTTTTCCGTAGAACGGTCGTCGGTCAAAGAATCACCGGTGTCGGGCGGCGCGGGAAAAACGTCTTGATCAATTTATCGAAAGGAGACACGATCCTTGTCCACATGAAAATGACGGGGCATCTTTTATACGGGAGGTACGAAAAAGATGGTTTTGCATGGGAAGCCGTCGGGGAAGGCCCGCTCCGAGATGATTCCTTCAACAGGTTTATTCATCTTGTTTTTACGCTTTCAAATGGGAAACATTTGGCGCTCTCGGATATGCGCAAGTTTGCAAAGGTCTGCATTATCAAAACGAGCGAACTTTCTCAAAGCGATGATTTGAAAAATTTGGGGCCGGATGCGCTCGACAAAAGTTTTTCAGAAAAAAAATTTAGAGGGCGGCTAGCTTTGCGTCTAAACAGCAAGATCAAACAAGTTATCATGGATCAGACGATCATCGCCGGCATCGGCAACATCTATTCGGACGAAGCGTTGTGGATGTCGGACATTCATCCCCTCTCGACCGTCAGCAAAATCACAAACGCTCTTGTGACAAAACTTTATACGGCAATCCAAACCGTTTTGAGAAAAGGTGTAGACTTCGGCGGCGACTCGATGTCTGATTACCGAACCCCCGATGGAGAGCGCGGCCTGTTTCAGCTCCATCACAAAGCATACGGCCGCAAAGGGGAAGATTGTCCGAAGAAATCCTGCCGCGGGAAAATAGCAAGAATTACAATTGGCGGCAGAAGCGCGCATTTCTGCGATACCCACCAAAAACTTTTCAAATAACCGTCCAAAGGTTACCATATAGTTTTAACTCACCGGCAAAACATGACCTCACGAAATATCGTCCTTTTTCTCTCTATCCTTCTTCTCCTCGTGGTTACGGGGACGGGCGTCGTTCTCTTGTATAACTCATCAAATGAGACCCCGGACACGCGGTCAGAAGAACCCGGAACAACCGCGACGACTACCAAAAAGAATGGCGGCATCTTCGACTTTTTTCGAAATTACACTCCGGAAATTCCCCGATTCCAGTCCTCGAGAAATAACGACGGCGATGCATCCGAGGACAATTCGAACAAACCCCCCACGCTCACGTCCGACGACATCGAGGATGAACTGCAAACGATAGAGCGGAAAGTCGAGGAGATCGCGAAAGAAATAGAGACATTAAAACGACAAGAGCTTCTGTCTGTTTACAATGGAAAAATCACCATCTACCGCGTCAGGAGAAGCAGTAACGACCAGAAACCGGCCAATGAATATATCACGCTGAAAGTATCGAAAAGCGCCGGAATAAAGATTTCGATCGCCGGATGGAAACTGCGAAGCGCGAAGACGGGACGGAGCGTCTCCCTCGGCAAGGGCGTTTATCTTTTTTATGACGGCCAGACCAATACCCCGCAGGACATAACGCTCGAATCAGGAGATGAAGTTTTTGTCTCAACCGGATCCTCACCCATGGGATTTTCGTTCGAGGTAAACAAATGCAGTGGATACTTTGAACAGTTCCATAATTTTATCCCCGCCTTATCTAAAAAGTGTCCCCTTGTCTCGGATGAAGATCTCCCGACTGCCCCAAACACGTTAAGCGACAGGTGTTTGAATTACTTGGAACAATTTCCAAGATGTTCAATCCGCACCGAGCCACTGCCGGACAATATCGAACCCGAATGCCGAAGTTTTCTCGATCGGAAGGCCAACTACAACTCTTGCGTTGACCTGCACAAAAACGACACCGACTTTTACTCGAAAGAGTGGCGAATCTTCCTCAACCGCGGAGAGACGCTATGGAAAGCCCAAAATGAAAATATCGAACTTGTTGATAAGGAGGGAAAAATGGTGGATGTCTTCATCTATTAATGTTACCGATACCGCGAGTACAAAATGATCCCGACGGCCACCGAGACATTAAGCGACTCTTTCCTGCCACACATCGGTATATCCGCGACCAGATCGGCTGTATCCAGAACCGTTTTTGATACGCCCAAGACCTCATTGCCGAAAATGTAGACGACGTTCTTTCCATCGGGAATCTCACGGAAATCCACCGAACGGGGAGTTTGCTCAATGGCGCAGATGAAATACCCGTCTTTTTTTAATCGCCGTATGACCGCGCCGGCATCCGTTACCTGTTCCCACGCGACAATTTTTTCCGCGCCGAGCGCGGTCTTGGCAAAATCTTTTCGAACCCGTCCAAAACGGTCAAATGGCGCGGGACTCACGCCACAAAGATAAATTTTGGAAACACCCGCCGCTTCGGCCGTGCGAAATATCGCGCCGACGTTATGGACGCTTCTTACATCTTCAAGAATCACGACTGAATCGCGCGCGCCGTTCTCGCGTGTTTTTCCGACAAAATTCTTCATGTAAAGAACTATAACCTTGTAATTTTGTAAAAACAACTGTTTCAAAACAGACTAGAACTGCCCACATGGCTTTTTACTGGTATAATTCCCGTATGCCAAGTATTTTCCCAAACATACTTTTCCTCTCCCTTTTCGCGCCGCTCATTCTGCGTCTGGTCGCCAGCGCGCTCGCGCTAAACCTGGCCAAAAAAGAAAACAGTCATCAACTGTTTCGGAAAAAGAACTGGGACGAAAAAATATGGTCGGCAGTAGAGATAATCTCTTCCTTACTTGTTCTGATCGGCTTATTCACGCAACCTGCGGCTTTGGCTCTCTTTGCAATTTATTCGAGAAAGATTTTGCTTAAATCAAGACACTCTGCAATTTATTCCGAAGATAAAAAATTATACTGGCTTTTAGCCGCCATATTCGCTTCCTTAATCCTAACCGGCCCCGGCCTGTTTGCCTTTGATCTATCGCTTTAAAGTAGTAACCGGTTATAAACGACCGGCGAAAATGCGCATAGGCGCATTTCTTGGGTGGATTACTTCGTAATCCGCCCACCAGGGATCGGACCTGGGACCTTCTCCTTAAAAGGGAGCTGCTCTACCAGCTGAGCTATGGGCGGATGTTTGACTTTACGTTTCAAGAACGCACCCAACAAGATACAACAAAGTGACAAAAAAACAAAATTTTGATTGCCTCTATTATTTAACAATTTCATAAGCCATCTTTCAACATACGTTCAAGATGCGTAGCTACGCATCTTGAACGTATGTTGAATTTCTTAACAAAGAATCCATGTGAATTTCAACTTGAGACTAATTACAAAATCAACTACCGCGCAGCAAGCTGACGCGGTATAACTGCTTACGCGAGTCCGTGGAATAGCGAGAGCTGTGCGTGGTGGATTTGCTTATACTCTTTTCGACCTTGATTGATGGGACAGACGATGTGGTAGAGCAGCAGACTTTTGTTGTTCGGACATTTGGTGATTATACTTCACTACGCTGACCTCGGAGCAAGCTCACGAGGAATTATCTGATTAAATAGATAGAATCCACTTTTCCAAACCGATTTCCAGTTCCGGCCCGCCGGAACGAGCTTCGTGGTAAATTGATGTTAGCCAAGACGCCTGCTTTTTTATCTCTCCACCGGAAAAATTCTGGACGTATTTTTTGGCTTTCATAAACGGAAAATCTTTCACCCCCGCCTCTTCAGCGTCTTTACACTTCATAGCCAATGCCATATTTTTTACCTGCCAAAACAAAGCGCCGTGAATTTGCTCCGACTCCACCCCGGCTTTAAGCGCTTTTTGAAACAAAACCCACAATCCTTTCTTGTCTTTCTTTCCAAAAGCATCAGCTAAATCGAAGACATTGAACCTCGGTCGAATTACCGTCTTGGACTCGAATGCAAACGCTTTTTCGGCCCCAACCGTCAGCGCCTTTGCGTAACCTTCGTCGAGAAAACGGTCAATCAGTAAAAAAGCGTTCTCGCTTGATTTAAGGTCGACAACGCGTGATTCCACAAATTCGCGTATTTCTCCCCTTTCTCCCAAACCTTTCGCCACCACTATATACTTGCGATCAAAAAGCCCCTGACTTCGGCAAAGACGCTCCCAATCCCCTTCCGACCATGAATCGGCATCAAGATTAATAATCTCCGCTTCCGGCCTTTTTTTCTTGAGCGCATTCAAAATATCCTCGGCTTTCGCGTGAACTTTATCAAAATCGGAACCGTGAAAGAAGTAAAACATACAATCAAGTATAAGGGTTGAAATTTTCTGGTAAAGGCCGCGCAGGTAAAAAACAAAAAGGCCCAAACCTTTTCCGAGGAATGGGCGGAATATAATCAAAAGTCTGGAAAAATCACTGAAGCCAGACCGGTGATCAACCCGGACTTGAGCAGAAAAAATATTCCAAGGCCGAACATTCCGACAGCCGTCATCGCAAAAAGACGAATGGTGGCGTTGGAACACTGCTTCGAGAGCGGCGGAACCGTCCTTCTTGAGCACACAAGACGCAACATAAGAACAGAGACTGCCACGCTACAAACTCCGAGCAATGCAAGAAAGACACTCAAAAAAACAGACAAAAATGTCGACATACCACGATTAAAGTTTAAGGTGAAACCGCCACACCCGTGACAAAGAACTCCCACACTAATAATACCAAACAAATCACACGGCGTTAATCTTTCCCTTTAGCGACTCGGATCTTCTCCATCTCTCCCCAATTCTCCCCCGCCGAGACGTCCGCCGCGATCGGCACGCCGTCTGTGTCTTTAGATGTCAAAACTCCTTCCATAATTTTTTTTATTTCGTTCGCGCATCTTTCTATCGCTCCGTCTTCAATTTCATAAACCAACTCGTCGTGAACCTGTAAGATCAGAAATACTTTTTCGGAAAGCCCGTTTCCGGAGATCCACGAATCAGCCCGCGCCATGGCGATTTTGATGATGTCCGCCTCCGTTCCCTGAATCGGCGCGTTGATCGCCATTCGTTCCGCCGCCGCTCTGACAAACGGGAGCGGCGATCGGATTCCCTCAAAATATCTTCGGCGACCGAAAAAGGTCTGCGTGTATCCCCTTCTCGCCGTCTCCTCCTTCACCGCGTTCAAATACTTGGCCAAGCCGGAAAATTTTTGAAAATAGTCGGTGTAAAATTTCGCCGCTTCGGCCCGATCGCCGCCGAGATTTTCCCGCAGAGCGTTAACTCCCATCCCATACATCACGCCGAAATTTATAACCTTGGCTTTTCGACGCATCTCTTTCGTAACTTCGCTTAAAGGAACGCTGAAAACTTCGGCGGCGACGGCTGTGTGGACATCCTCGCCGTTTTTGAAAATTTCAATCAACTTTTCATCACCGGAAAGAAAGGCGGCAATACGGATTTCTATCTGCGAGTAATCAAACGAGACCAACTTGTATCCCTTTTGCGCCACAAATGCTTTCCGAACTTTTTTGCCCAATTCGCCATTGTTGGGAATGTTTTGCAGATTCGGCTCCTTCGATGCCATTCGACCGGTTGTAGTGCCGATCTGGACAAAACGGGCATGAATCCGTCCCTGTGAATCCGCGAGCGCCGGCAAAGCGTCAATGTAAGTGCCGACAAGTTTGGAAAGTTCCCGATGTTCCAAGATAAAAGGAATTATCGGGTGTTCGTCCCGAAGTTTGATGAGCTCGGATTCTTTAGTCGAAAGCGCTCCACCGGGCGTTTTCTTCTGGCGCGAAGCCCGAAGGCCAAGCTTTTCGAACAATATCGGAGCGAGCTGTTTGGGCGACTGGATATTGAATTTTTCTCCCGCCAGTTCGTAGATTTTCCCTTCGATCTCTTCAAGACGCGCGTGGAAATCTTTTGAAAGCAAACCCAAGTATTTTTTATCAACCATCACCCCTCGAGCTTCCATCTTTCTGACGACATAAAGAAGCGGCTTCTCGATTTCTTCATAGACTTTTTCCAAACCGCAACGCGCAAGCTCGCCCCGCAACTTCTTTTCCGCTTCCATCGGCAAACCGCGCCCCGTAAACCTTAAAATTTCATCGAGGGGGGGGTCGGTGATTGATGAATCAATCAAAGAAACCATAACCCCAAGTTCTCTTCTTTTGTCTTCCGGTATGTTCAAAGCGTCCATCTCTCCAGAGCTCCTTCCCTCTTCCCCTTCCGCATTGTCGGGATTGTCCCCGTTCTCACTCTTCAACGTTTTGAGCCGTTCAACCAATGAACGGAATTCGAGCTCCCTAAAAAGGTTCAACCCTTTCTGCAACTCAAAAGTCTCGCTCCATGTTGTTACCGGCAAAGAAAATCGGATCGGCACGTCGCGGTGGATTGTCGCGAGCATCTTGCTGAATGCCGCCTCTTCCTCGTTGTCGAGCAGTAATTTGATTACTCTTTCCTTGATACCGGCCTCGGTAAATTCTTTCGTGTCGTCTTTTTTAAGTTTGGCGTAAATTTCTTCCAAGGCGCCGAATCGGGATACTAAAATCGAAGCTGTTTTTTCGCCGATGCCTTTTATCCCCGGAATGTTGTCCGACGGATCGCCTCGCAGACCTTTGTAATCTGGCAAGAGACGGGGTTCAAAACCGAATCTTTTTTTAACCTCCTCCTCGTTATACAAAGCCGTGTCCGTAATTCCCTTGCGCATCGTAAACACCTTGATCCTCTCGCCCTCCACTAACTGCAAAGTATCCAAATCTCCGGAGGCGATGATAATTTCCAGATCCTTATCGTCTTTAGTTTGCTCAACGATCGCGCCTAAAATATCGTCCGCCTCGAAACCCGGCTTATCGTAAATTGGGATATTGAAGCAATTAAAAATTTCCCGCGACCGTTTCATCTGCGATACCAATTCCGGCTCGGCCTCTCTCCTTCCCGCTTTGTAAGCTTCATAAGCGTCATGCCGATAAGTTTTCTGGGGAAGATCGTACGCGGCCGCCACATAATCCGGCCGAAGCTCCGTAAGAATTTTCATAAGAATTGACGAGAGGCCGTACAGCGCGCCCGTCGGCTCCCCTTTGCTCGTCGAAAAATCGGGAATGGCGTGATACCCGCGATGTAAAATCGCGTGAGCGTCAAATAAAACCAAACGTTTTTTGGACTTCTCCATACTTTATATTCTAACACCAAATCAGACGACAGATTACTTTGTTTTTTAATCAATATAATATCCATGCCGGATTGAACTTTTATGAAAACGAAGAAAAACAACGCTAGGGGGGAATTGGATCCATTTAAGGTGGTGATGATGTGCCTCACGCACGACATCGGCGAGACTCGCTCGGGAGATCAAAATTGGATACACCGGCGCTACGTATTTGTAGATGAAGAGACTATAAGCAAGGATCAGTTCACCGACCCACTGCGCGGACTGCGTAAATTCGTGGCAGAATTCAACCAACGGAAAAGCCCCGAAGCTGTGGCCACTAAAGACACCAACGCCCTTGACCAACTCATCGCGCAAAAAGAGTACGCCCACGCGGGAAACCGCGAAGCAGCCATTTGGCTCGAAGGAAAACGCGTGAAAATCAAATACAAAAAAGTCGCGGAACTCAAGACAGAAACAGCTAAAAAGATCGGCATTGCCATCTACGACCGCGGCGTCTCGGAGTGGTGGAAAGACATTTGGACAAGCGAACCGCGCAAAAAACCGCGCGCCTAAACCGACGGCCAAAACACAACCTTCCCAGACGGAAGGTTGTTTAATTTCCAATTTATCGTCCACACCACTAATCGATCACATCGCCACCGCCCACCCCAACAGTCAATATACCTCTATATTGTACGGTCGGATATTATAGAGGTATGCCGAATAAACATTGGATCGATCTCGCGGAAGAGAAAAGCAAGCTAGGAAAAATTCGTGAATTTTTGCGGCAAGAGAGAATCGGTGAGATTCAAAAAATTGTCTTGAGTGTTGTTGGATTAGCTGGTCTTTTAAGCGTGGCTGTGATCACACCGAACGCCGTTCAGGCATTCGCGAGATTGGGAATCATTCCAGGGCACAAGAAAAAAGTCCGTATCAAACAAGCGTATGAAAAACTTATAAGTTCCGGCCACCTAATAAAAGACAGGGAAGGATTCGTCCGCCTCACAGAAAAAGGCGAGCGAAGAATGATTGAGTTTGAATTACGGGGCGCAAAACTCACCCGCTCGGAAAAGTGGGACGGACACTGGCGTATTTTGATCTTTGATATATCGGAGAAGAAACGACTCCTCCGCGACAGAATGAGGAGAACGCTTATTTCTCTAGGCTTCAGACACCTACAAGACAGCGTGTGGATTTATCCTTATGACTGCACCGATATCATTTCTTTACTGAAGAAAGATTTTGAAATCGGAAAAGATTTAATCTACATGACTTCCGATAAAATCGAGTACGACGGCGCCTTGAGAAAACATTTCGGCCTTTAATCACGAAACTGAAAACGCGATTCCAACGCACCCATTAAACGCGCAGATCGCGGACGAGCTAATGTCCTCTATATTATCCGACCGTATAATATAGAGGACAGAGATAAATTAACGCAAAAAATGTCTTGGGACAGTGACGGAGGGGTTATTCCATGAAGGTTATTTCTCGGGTGCGGTCGTCAATAAAATTGAAATGGATTTTGATTGCGTCTTTCGGCAAAAGTTCCTCTACCCTTTCAACCCACTCGATAAAAATAATGTTCTCGGGATTTTTGACGATCTCTTTAAATCCGAGGCTCTCCAAATCTTTTTCCTCTTTCAACCGATAACAATCAATGTGATACAAATTTTTAAATCCGGCGTTTGAAATCCCATATCTTTTCAGAATCACGAAGGTCGGACTGGTTACTTGCCCAGAGATCTTGAAAACCCGCGCTACTGCTTGCACAAAAGCGGTCTTGCCGGATCCCAAATCGCCGTACAAACCAACAACGACGGCGTCTTCTTTCGATTGGATGGAACTCAAAAACGAACGCGCGGCTTCCTCCGTTTCTCCTAAATTCTTGCTCACTATTTTCCTCACAAAAACAATCTTAACGAACAAGCGAACAAAAAGAAAGCGCTCCGTACCGAATGGCACAGAGCGCTCGCGTCCGAATGTCCTAGTGACGATAGCGGCGCGGGTTGTAGGCCGGACGCCAGCCACGGTAGTTATTCCACCGCGCGCTGATGCCGCCGTACATGACGATCCCGTTTCGCTGATTCGAATACACCCGTACTCGATTCGGGTTGATGAACCGGTAGTTGCTACCGTAGAACCCATACCCGTCATCGTAGTAACCATAGTAACTGCCCGGGTATCGAATGGCTGGGCGATACCCATATCCCCGAAACGAGCTTGTTTGATCTGCTCGCTTCTCGACGGAAACCGAACGAATCGGATCTTGGGCTGGCGCAACGTACGGCGCGACCGGCGCCGGCGAGTTGGCCGTCCAATACTCCGTGGCATTGGACGGAATCATCGGCGATGACCAATTTGTTTGGGAGGACCCAACCTGCGCGGCCGGCCACTGCGTGCACTTCACGCTGTAGACAGGCGGGGGATTATTGGCCGCGCTCGCGCACGTCGCGGCGAGGGCCAAAAGAATTCCAACCACAATCAAAACATTTCGAAGTTCATTGTTCTTTCGGATATTCATGTGTTTACATAGTTTCAGTTAACCACCAGTTTCCTCATAGAGTGTAGCAGGATTTAGATTGTTTGTCAAGAACAAAAACAGTAACCTTCCACACCTTCAGACTGTCTAGATTACTTGGTTGTTTAATACATCCTGCTCTACCAACATTATTTGTGATACATACGTTATAAAACGACGACCGCATCTTTATAACGTATATTAGAAATGGTTCATATTGTGGGGGTTTTCTCGGGAGGTGTGGATACTTACCAAAAACACTCCTAAAATATGCCTGCATTAAGCTGTATTTTAACGTTTGTAATCTTTTTCGACATGGCCTCCCGCCAAATCATAAACTTCATCCAAATCTTTCTTTCCCCGAAGTCCCCTCTTTTATCCTTTTTGGTAAAGCCTAAAGGATGCTAAAATTTTGCTATGGTAATTCAATTTGACGAGGACAAACAAAAAATCCAGTATCAAAAACTGCGCGAAGAGGAAGAAGAAAAATTCCTCGAAATTGCCGCTTCCAACCAGCAAATTCCTTATATTGATCTCTCGATCCACCCCATAGACAACGACGCCCTGCGATTGATGGACGAAAAGGAGGCCACCTCTTCGCAAACTGTCCCCTTCACAATCACCGGAAAAAAACTCGGGGTGGCGTCCAGAAATCCATCCTCTGAAACAACAAAAGCGATCGCGGGAAAATTGCAGGCGAAGGGCTTTATAATTACCTTGTATCTGACTTCAAAAAAAAGTATAGACAAGGCGATTTCCAAATACAAAGAATTGTCTTTCAGCGCCGAGTCGCTCGAAGGATCAATCGAGATGTCGCCGGAAGCCATCGCTTCTCTGATCAACGAATTGACTTCCCTGCCCGCGGTTATCGAAAAAATCAAATCCAACTTGTCGGACAAAAAGAGTTACCGCATAAGCCGGGTGGTTGAAATAATGGTGGCCGGAGCGATAGCTCTTGACGCTTCCGACATTCATATCGAACCCGAAGAAACTTACGTTCGGATTCGTTACCGTCTGGATGGCGTCTTAAATAACATTCTTGAGTTTGATCTGCCGACATTCCACCAGCTTCTTGCTCGCATCAAACTGATTTCCGGAATGAAATTAAACATCAAAGACGAAGCTCAAGACGGACGTTTCAGCGTAAAAATTAAAGACACCGACATCGAAATCCGCGCCTCCGTTATTCCCGGAGCGTACAGCGAATCCATTGTGCTCCGTATTCTAAATCCAAAAAGCATCTCGCTGACCTTGGACAAACTGGGGTTAAGCGAAAAGTTGATGACGTCCTTAAACCGCGAAATTGGCAGGCCAAACGGCATGATTTTAACTACTGGACCGACCGGTTCCGGTAAAACCACCACCCTTTACGCTTTTTTACGGCAAGTCCACAACCCCGAGACTAAAATAATTACCATCGAGGACCCAATAGAATATCATCTCCCCGGAATCGTGCAGACTCAAACCGACACCGATCGCGGATACACTTTTGCTTTGGGACTGCGCGCGGCCGTGCGCCAAGACCCCGATATTATAATGGTCGGTGAAATTCGAGATAACGAAACCGCCGAAGTCGCCGTCAACGCGGCTCTTACAGGACACCTGGTTTTTTCCACCCTACACACAAACAATGCCGCGGGCGCTTTCCCCCGCCTTATTGACCTCGGGGTCAACCCGAAAGTTTTGACCTCGGCCATAACAGTCTCAATGGCCCAGCGACTTATAAGAAAATTATGCGAAAACTGCAAGCAAGAAAAAATCCCGACGCCGGCGGAAAGAAGTTCTCTGGAAAAAATCATGTCTTCAATAAAAGACGAGAGCCAGAAAGCGCCTGTTGGAAAGATATTCGATGCCAATCCCAAGGGTTGCGAAAAGTGCCACAACGGTTACAAAGGACGAATCGGAGTCTATGAAGCTATTTTGACCGATGAAAAAATCGAGCAGGTTGTAATCGCGAACCCTAGCGAGCGAGAGATAAAAAAAGCCGCCGAGGACCAAGGAATTCTCGACATGACCCAAGATGGAGTGATAAAAGTTCTCAAAGGAGTCACGTCTCTGTCCGAACTATCGCGCGTAGTGAATGTAAATTTGGAACCGTAGACGAAACAAAAAGCTACAGAGAACAAATTAAATGGAAAGTAAATTGCGCTTGTCGAAACAGCAGTTTACCATAGTTAAGAGTCGTCAACGTAAAGTTGGGCAAGTAGATCCAAGACACGAATCTCTAAGCAATACTTTACATGGTGATGAAAAGCTAACTTCCACTTTTGAGGATAGACACAGCTAAAGCCCGAAGACTCTGGCCAGGACGTCCTTAATGAGGAACTATAAGCCAATAAATTGGCTCATTGCTTAGAGATTTGTATTTTGGATGAGGTTGTGCGACTTCGACACCGAATTATGCATTAAATTAAGAGACCTGCAAGGCTTGCGAGAGTCTATCATAGATACGGTAATATGTCAAGAATGAAAAACGACCAAGCCGAAACGAGATCGGAAGAACGATTTTTGGACCAAACTCTACGTCCGCGTTCATTTGATGAATACGTCGGGCAGGGTAAAATCAAGGAAAATCTCAAGATCCTTATCAAAGCCGCTAAAGAGAGAGGACATTCACCTGACCACCTCTTGTTTTACGGTCCACCCGGACTTGGCAAGACTACCCTCGCCCATCTGATCTCCCTAGAAACCGAGAGCTCAATGAAATCGACTTCCGGACCGGCTATCGAGAAAGTTGGGGACATCGCTTCTATCGTCTCGAACCTTTCCCCCGGTGACATCCTTTTCATTGACGAAATCCACCGCCTCAATAAAGCAATCGAGGAGGTCCTATACCCTGCGATGGAATCGGGAGTCCTAAACATTATTCTCGGCAAAGGTCCGTCCGCCAGAACAATCCAGCTTGATTTGCCGCCATTTACCTTGATCGCGGCCACAACCAGGATTGCCATGCTTTCCTCGCCTCTCCGATCAAGATTTTCAGGCGGTATCTTTCAAATGGACTTTTATAACGACAACGACATCAAAAAAATCCTGGCCCGTTCAGCCAAAATCCTTTCCATAGAAGTCACAACGGAGGCCTTGGAGGAAATATCATGCCGTAGCCGCGCTACTCCACGCACCGCCAACTATCTCCTTAAAAGATGCCGCGATCTCGCGCAATTAAGCAAACAGAAGATAGACTCGGAAATTGCAAACAAAACATTCGAGCTTTTAGGCATTGATAGGGTGGGTCTTAACGACTCTGACCGCAGACTTCTTAGAACTCTTTCGGAAAAATTTGGGGGCGGCCCGGTTGGGCTGAATACCCTTGCTGCCTCTTTATCCGAAGATGAAGCGACGATTGAGGAATACAATGAGCCTTACTTGCTTCAGAAAGGATTTATCGAGCGGACCCCGAGAGGAAGATTGATCACGCAGGCCGGACTCAGACACGTACACGGAGGATTGTTTGGAAATTAGAAAAACCGATTAAGTTAAGCCGAAAAACAGGGGAAGATCGGTGAAGGTTACTGACGTTCGCCGACTGAGTTAATGTCGGAGTATCCCAAAAAGTCCTGATTATCAACATATTTTAAGCGCATGATTCTTAACCTAATGCACGAACGTCAGTAGTAAAGTTTTAATCAATAATTCCTCGTCAGCTTGCTACGAGGTCTCCGCTAAGGAAGGTTTGGAAACCGTTGGTTTCTAAAATAATCCAGAGCGAAGCTCCTTGATACCCCGCCGAGCTTTTGGAGAAAGCGAGGGGACAGCTTGTTGCGGGGTAGTTCATTCGCTAAGCGTGGCGGCGAAACGAGTATGTATCCCTTATGTCTTCCGTGTACGAGTGGTTAAAACTTTAGCCCTAAAATTTTAAATTTACTCTTGTAACGGCCGAGTATTTGGATTTTAATCGCGGTTTGTTTTGAGAATCTATCCACGATCTCGTGGTACCCATCCCCGAAAATGCAGGTTTTTAGGCGAAAAACGAGTCGGAGCGCGAAACGTAATACCATCTCTCGATAACTCCTCTACACTAGTCCGGCATTCCACGGCCCAAAACAATGCGCGCAGGAGTGGTAAATGTTCAGAGGTTAGTTAGAGGTGGTATAATATGATTACAGTTCGCGCGATACGAAGTTTTACAACCAAAAACATAGCATTTTCTGGATGGGGGAAGATCGTGGATAGGTTTTGAGAGAGGTTTCACTCAAATACCGGACAGCTTCTGTAAAATAAACACTCCGAAACGGGGCGCGCTGTGCGTATAAGAATTCGGTAAATCCGCATTCCCCTCCAAAGCTTGCACAGCAGATAATCCCACCATGCGCAACGTTACCGGCGAACCACTGTAAATACCGCTTACGACAGGACCCCCATAATAGTTCTGCGCATCCCTGATTTCATAGGCATCGCCGGAGGAAAGACCCGATCCGGACAAATTAACATCTACGGTAGCCGCCCCGCTCGCGTTGTATACAATAATATTCGCCCTGCCCGGCTCGTATTCGTTAGGAATAATGATAGGGGTTAACGGCGCAACGGTATAATTACCTAAGGGCACCCCGGAAGATCGCCCGCCTATAAGATAATTCCCGGAAACCACATCTCCGCCTGCGTTGCCTTGCGCTTTGTAATCCAACGTGATTCCCTCATTGTGGCTGTAGTATAGATAATTATTCCGTATGATGCGATTGTTGGTCGTATTGCTGTCCACTCCCACCAGAATATTTCCGGCCGGCCGGGCATTAATTTGTAAGAGACCCATGTTAAATACGGTGTTACCGGAAACAAGGATATCATCTAAATTACCGTTTTCTGTGTATCCATGGATTCCGTATTGAAATCCCCCGAACAGAATGTTGTCGCGGACCTTTTTTTGAACACCCGGATTATTTTGCAAATAGATGCCATGCCCATGCCCGCGATCATTTGAATACCACCCATTGTGATAAATCAAAGAACCGTATATTTCCGTTCCTCCGTCCCCGCGGTTGTTTACACCTTGGGAGGTGTCGTGGATTACGACATTGATAAGTTTATTACCCGCGCCGACCAAGTTCACTCCGTCATCGGTTGCCAAATCTATCGGCCAAGAAGCGTTCCCATCATAGAAGGAAGTCGGGTAACGATCAAGAACGGCTGATGTTATTTCGACTCCCCACAGCCACACATAAGTTCCTTTAAAATCCACCACATTCCCTCGGTTACTGCCCGGGCCTTTCAGCGTTGCCCTTTCATTACTGAAATTTCTAAAAATTATTGGCTGGCTCGCGGTTCCGCTCAGATTAGAATTGAACCTGCTGTTGTATGTGCCGCCTCTCAACCATACCGTATGCCCCGGTTGAATCCTTCCTCCCGCTCCGTCAAACGCATACTGCAAACTCCAGGGGCTCCCCGCTGTGCCCGCGCCGGAAGCGCTGCCGGATGGAGAAACGTACCAATTAATGCCAGCGGCTGGCAAAACCGCAGGTAAATTTCCCGATGAAGCTGATGTGTCTGAAAAAATTGCCGTGACCGAAGTTGAAGGCGAGAGAGCCACCACGCATATACCGGTTCCATTACACGCTCCGCTCCATCCTTTGAAGGTGTACCCGGAAGCAGGAACGGCGGTTAAAGTAACCGAAGCGTCGTTATTGAACTCGTGAGCGCAAATTGGACCGCAACTAATGCCAGATGGGGCGCTTGTGATAGAGCCGTTTCCTGTTTTATTGACTGTTAGCGAATATGTAACTGGCGCGGGCAAGTCAACGGGAGGAACAACGGTTCCGCCAGGCATTTTTGTAACGACGAAAGCGGCAAATACCGGGCCTGTGAACGATGGATTAGCCAAGTGAGAGGGCACAGAGGAAAGATTGCCCAACGGCTTGGCGGCGGAAAGTCCCGTCATTGGCAGATTCACGCTCCCGCCGCTGTATGTGCCCGCAGCAATCACTGACGCGCTGTTGTTTGTGTAATTCATTACATTCCGAACCTGATAAGTATCCCCGGATTTCAGGCCGACCTTCGAAAGATCTACCGCCACGGAAGACTGCCGCGCCCAGTTGTAAATAACAACATTGCCCCTTCCCTGCTCGTAAGCATTCGGTCTAACAAAAATTTCAACGCCGCTCCCGCCAGAAGGCGCGTAAGTGTTGTTGGGGTATTGGGAAGTGGAAATGCCTCCGACTGAACCGTAAAATTTATTACCCGTTACCTCTAACCCTGTTGCCGGCGCGCCAAAAACAGATGCCCCGTAAACAATATTATTCTGAACAGATACGTTCACGGACCCTCCTACCCCGCCAACGCGCATCCCTTCCTCGCCTGTATAATAAATAAAGTTATTTTTTACAACACTATCCCTCGACGGTTTTCCTCCGCCGAACAAAAACTTATCCTGGATCAGAACATTGCCGTCCATGGTGAAGTTGTTTAGAAATGCGGCCGAAGAACCGTAAGCGTGCATTCCGTATTCGCTGAATGACCCGAAGATAATGTTATCGGTGTAAACTTTGGCGCCGAACTCGTTTTGCGTGTAAATGCCATGTTCTTTGGAATCTACCGTAATGCCGTTGTTATAAATAATGTTTCCATATACTTCCAAATCAGACGAGGCCGAAAAAAGACTGAAACCCCAAACATGATCATGCACAACCAAATTGATGAATTTATTTCCTTTTACCGCGCCGGTTCTTACACCCGCTCCTCTTGAGCTTGCCCCGTTGCGAATATTCCTCATTTCATTGGGGTCCGTATTCGTCACCTCAAATCCCATAAACCAAACGTAGCTTCCCAATACTTCCAGCGTCTCATCTTCGCCGGTGGTATTAACACGTCCGTCAAGGACGGGGTATTCACCGGGGTAATTTTCCACCTTAATTGGATGATCAACTGTGCCGCTCAATGTGCTATTAAACCGTCCATTATATGTCCCGCCCCTCAGATAAACCGTATCCCCGGGCGCGATTCTGCCTTGAGCGCCGCTAAGAGCGAACTGCAAGCCCCAAGGGCTCCCGATGGATCCGCTGTTGCTTACGCTGCCATTTGGCGAAACATACCAACTCGCGCCTGTTCCAGCAACCGGAGGATTGACAATCCTTTGCGAGAATGTGGCTGTAACCGCCGAATTGCCCGTCAGCCCCACGGAACAGTTCGTCATTCCACTACACGCCCCGCTCCAACCGACAAAATCGTAACCGGCGGATGGAGCGACTTGCAACGCGACAGGTGTATCGGAATTAAACTGATATACACAAGTTGATCCGCAATTAATACCGGAAGGGTTGCTCGTCACTGTGCCGCTTCCGATTTTAGTAACCGTTAATGTGTTAACGATTGGCGCTGACACGGTTGTGTGTAAATTCAGATACGCTTCAGCCGACCAGCCGCCGGTACCCGCTTCAAAATTCACATTCCACCAAGTGTTACCGCCGCTTGCGATCGGACCGCCAATGACCGAGCCGACGGATCCAATGGGGGCAACCCGCGTAATCACGCCACCCGCCGTCGCTCTGACATTCACCGCGCCAGTCGTGACGACACGATCTCCGATGTCGAAACGGTTTTGCATATTAGCCGTAAAATTCAAAGATACCTGTTTGTCAGCTATCATACTCAGTGAACAAGCATAGGTTCCACTACACGCCCCACTCCATCCTGAAAATGTGTAACCGGAAACCGGAGAGGCGGTGAGGGTCACGTTCGCGCCGTTGTCGAATTGGTATGAACAAACCGAGCCGCAGTTTATTCCCCCCGGGTTCGATAGAACTGTCCCCCCACCCGCTCGTACCACTGTTAGCGTCCTGCTTGTAGTCTGCGCCGATACACAATCATAGCCGATGACGCATTGACTGGAATCGCGACGAGGTGTGATTGTGCCGCCATTACCGCAGAAACCGGGAGCCGGTGAAACAATCTGCGGGCAAACGGTCGTATTCGTTGCCCCCACACCGGAAGGCGCAACCGAGGAATTGTTCGTGATGAAGATCGCGTCAATGATTGAATTCGCCTCTCTCGTTATAAATTCAATCTTATGCAAACCCGCACTGAGTTGAAAAACCCGCGGATTAAGAGTTAAGGGGTTGCCCGTTCCAGCCCTTCCATTCAGTTTTGACCACTGCCAAATGCCAGACCAGCTCCTTTCCGCCGTATCATAAATATCCCGTGAACCATTGTCAACCGAAACGTTAAACGAGTCAGACGACGAAACCGGAGCGAGAACTCGGCTCCAAATATAATATGTCCCCGACACAGGCGCGTTAAAATTAAATGTAACACTGCCACTATTGGCGACAGGCGAGAAAACATATTTTCCGTTTCGCGCGTTGGCTTCAGTCACAACAAGAGCGGGGAGGGAAACTACGGCGTTTTCGGCCTCAAGATACAGCTCGAATCCGCCTGGAGACGTTGTATTCGCGGGCGGCGTCACAGAACCCGAAGATACTTTATCCAAATAGATCGTGGAGCCGTAACCTTCGCCGGACCACCCCGTAAGTGAGTTCCCGTAATTGATCTTAAACCAAATGTGGCCGTCTTTTTCAACCGGACCGTCCAACACAACCCCTTTCTGAGACGGGTTAACTGTGCGGATTACGGGACCGATCAAAGACGGACCGGTCCGGACATTAAGATTCGCTATTTTCACCTCAACAGTATCACCTATTCGTAGACGTCCAACTGTGGGGGTATCGCTCGGCGCAACAACCGTACCGGAAGGAGGAACCGGTGTTACGATATCCGGAATCGATTGCGCCGGGACAGAATTCGATGGAGGAAACACCGGAACACCCGTCTCTCCGGGGATAAACTGCGGGTTACCCGTGATTAATATCTTATCCAGACCGGCGCCAAACTCTCTGGTCCTAAATTTAAGAGTATGCGGACCGGCGTTGAAGAAGAATACTCTGGCTTTTGCGTTATAACGACTTGGCGCGCCGCCGTTATCTCTCCTGCCGGTAACTCGAGTCCATTGCCATTGCGGCGACCATAAACTTTCGGCCGTATCGTAGATATCCTCACCCCCACCGTCGGCGGAAACAAAAAACGAATCGGTTATGTAATCAGGCGATTTTACCCTACCCCAGACGAAATAGTACCCGGCAGTCGGAACGCTGAATGTTAACGCGACTGCGCCACTGTTCGAACTGATGGAGGAAACGTATCCATTTCCAGAAACACTGGTTGCGGAATAAACAATCATTGGGGATATAATGTTGCCCGATTCCGCTTCCAATTCGACAACGTAATTGGAGAGCGGACTGGCGCCGGAAACAGAATCGGGGTTCAAAGCGGCTTGGACGTCTTTGGCAAACAGCAAGTCTGTGGCAGTTCCTGTTTCTCTCCCCAAGATACCTGCGCCAAACGCCACGACCAGTGACAGCGCGATGATTAAAGAAATAAGATGTATTCTTTTCATAAACAATAATTGGATTGATAAGATTATAATTTGCTCCATTATATACCCAAAAACAGCGGGGTGCGAAAATCTTTGTGGGGATAGTCGTTAGTATAAGGGAACGACGGATGAGTATAAGGGGAAAGTATAAGTATAAGGAGACGACGACGAATATTCAGTATATTTCACGAGGAAAAACCGTGGTGGTAAATCCGACGTGATTCATGATACGCCCCCTACTTTTTAACGGGGGATAAGTTCGAAGCGGGGCGATAGGATTGACAGACCAAGATTCGCAAATATTTCAATGTATGCCAAGCTCGCAAAAATCCGCCCAAAGGTCTACAATATAATAGTCGTAATTTTTGTTTCGATTTGTTTTTATGTCAGGACATAGTAAATGGGCCCAGATAAAACATAAAAAAGCCAAGGCTGACGGCCAAAAAAGCAAGGTCTTCAGCAAATTCGCCAAACTGATTGCTATTGAAGCGAGGAAGGCGCACGGTAGCATGTCCAACCCGGGGCTTAAGGCGGTTATTGAACGCGCCAAGGCGGAAAATATGCCCAACGACAACATCGAACGCGCCATCAAAAAAGCCACCGGCGAGAACGCTGCCGCTTTAGAAACGATAGTGTACGAAAGTTACGGCCCGGGCGGAGTGGCCATAATTATTGAGGCGCTGACTGACAACCGCAACAAAGCGGCGCAGGAAATCAAACACGTCCTCTCAAGCGAAGGATACGCGCTGGCTGCGGCAGGAAGCGCGTCGTGGGCCTTTGAAAAAAAAGACGGCGCGCTTACAGCCCAGACCACTATACCCTTGAGTGATGAAGACGCCGGAAAATTAGCCGACCTCGTCGAAAAACTGGAAGATAACGAGGAAGTCCAGAATGTTTACACTAACGCGCAGTAATGCTTCCCAATCCCCCTCTCACGGTTCTTGCGGTTGACCCCGGTTTCGATCGCGTGGGAGCCGCCGTTCTTCAAAAAATAAATAGTGGGGAGATTTTACTGCACTCGACTTGTATAAGGACGGATAGGAAAGATTCCCCGGCGGAAAGAATCCAAACCATCACGAAAAGTCTGGAAAAAATTATTGAGAAATTCAAACCGGAACATTTCATCACTGAAACCATCCTCTTCGCGAAAAATAAAAAAACGGCCATCAATGTGGCGCAAGCGAGAGGGGCCATGATTAACACCGCCTCGAATTTCGGGCTTTCGGTTTTTGAGTACAGTCCCCTGCAAGTCAAAATCGCCATTACCAGCTATGGACGAGGCGACAAAAAACAAATATCATACATGGTGTCGAAACTGCTCAAACTGGACACGTCAAATATGATCGACGACGAATGCGACGCGATCGCGGTGGGACTGACGCATCTTTCCTCATACAATCCGGTTTTCCACAGTAAGAATAAATAAGTATTGCCTAAAATACTTTATCTGTGATACAAATACGAAATCTTTAGATGGGTCGTTTAAAAAAATAATCTAGAAACAACATGGACGGTGAATTAATCAACGATCCGATGGGTCTAGCAGACGACACGGGCGACGGCCTTGTCCCTGGCGCGCCGATCGTCCCCGGTGAAGATGAGGCCTCGACGGACGAAGAGGAAACCGACGAGAAAGAATAAAAATTGTGGACAAAAAAACAAAAACCGCCATATACCCATGGCGGTTTTTGTTTAAAACCTAAATAATTTTAATAAACCTTCTCTTCCCAATCTTATACGCGCTACCGCTAACCGGCATCGCTTTTAGATCTTCAATGTTCCCGTGCCCCACCCTCTCCAGAGCTCCCTCATTCAAAAGACGTCTGAAATCCGATTTGGATTTAACTATCCCAACTCGAAGCAGTAGGGACGCCAGATCCTCACCATCGTTTGGTTTGACTTGCGGAGCATCCTCCGGCATCCCGCCCCCTTGGAAAACTTCCCTGAAACGATCTCGCGCTTCCTCCGCCACCTCCTTTCCGTGGTACAGACCGGTAATTTCAAAAGCTAAACGCGTTTTGGCCTCTTTAGGGTGAAGCAACCCGCCCGCCAGATCTTTTCTGATTAGAGTCACTTCCTCCATCGCGACATCCGTGCATAATTCAAAATAATCTCCGATAAGCTCGTCCCGCAACGACATTATTTTCCCAAACATCTCATCCTGACTATCAACGACATTCACCACATTGCCCCAGCTTGTGGACATCTTTCTGCCATCCATACCCGGGAGCATCTTTCCGGTCAAAACATCCTGTTCCGTCTTGCCATAATGGCGTTGGATAATACGTCCGGCTTTCAAATTAAAAAGTTGATCAAACCCGCCGATCTCAATATCCGCGCCAATCGCGACAGAATCGTATCCCTGCATGAGCGGGTAGAGAAACTCGCGTAAGGACACTTCCTCCCCCTTTTCAAACCTTTCCTTGAAATTCCGGCGATTGGACATTTGTTGAACGGAAAAACTTTCGGCCAGTTCCGCGATTTCGGAAAATCCAAGCTGTTTCAACCACTCGCTGTTTCTGCGGAACTCAATGCTTTTGAGATCCAAAATTTTACCGACTTGAGTTTTATAGTCCTTGAGGTTTTCCTCAATCTTGTCCGCCGTAAGCATCGGCCGTTTGTTAAGTTTATCGGAAGGATCGCCTATTCGAGCGGTGTAGTCACCGATAATAAAGACTACCTTGTGGCCAAGTTGTTGGAATTCGCGCAGTTTGCGCAAAATAACCGCGCGGCCAAGATGAATTTGGGCGCCTGTGGGGTCAAAGCCCAGTTTAACCCTAAGCTGCTTGCCGGACTTTAATCTTGCCCGCAGACTATCCATCACAAAAACGTCTTTCACTCCGCGTGAAAGAAGCTCGTCAATTTTTTTATCGTCGGTTACGATTTCTTTTTCTTTGGCGAAAAACATAATTAAAATATATCATGGGAAAGCAGATGGAACCAGAGAGAGATAGACCGCCCGTTTTGCCGTAATAACGATATGATACAATTACTCGGTTGTTTTGTGCGCCAAAAAAGCGTAGGGACGAAACGTTTAAATGAAAAAGAGGGGGAAAAAAACGAGAATTATATCCATAAAAACCGCGATGGTGGTAATTATTAGCGCGGGGTTGTTTAGTGGAGGAATCGGGCTTTTTTGGATTTCCAGTCTCAAAGCGCCGTCTCTTGAGGCCTTCGAGGGTAGAAGCATTAGCCAATCAACTAAAATTTATGACCGAACAGGCGAGGTACTGCTGTACGACTTGCATGAAGAGGCAAAAAGAACCCTTATCCCCTATACCGAGATTTCACCGAACATTAAAAACGCCACCGTGGCGATAGAGGATGAAAGATTTTACCAGCACAAAGGAGTTGAGCCCAGCTCTTTTCTTCGGGCTGTGCTGGTCAATATTAGACGTGGCGAACTTTCACAAGGAGGATCAACTATTACCCAGCAGGTCGTCAAAAACACGATTCTGACGAATGATAAAAAAATCTCCCGAAAAATAAAGGAGTGGGTGCTGGCCGTTAAACTGGAAGCAAAATACTCAAAGGAAGAAATTCTGGCTTTTTACCTGAATGAGATGCCGTATGGCGGAAACATTTACGGAGTTGAAGAGGCCAGCGGAAAATTCTTCGGCATCACTTCCAACGACCTGTCTCTGGCCCAAGCCGCCTATCTGGCCGCCATACCGCAGGCTCCGACTTTTTATTCGCCTTACGGCAACAACAGAGAGGCGTTGGAAAAAAGAAAAAACTTGGTTCTGGGTAAAATGTTTGGAAATAAATTCATCACTCAAGAAGATCTAGACTCGGCCAAATCGGAAAAGGTCGAGTTCAAAAAGCAGGAAACCAGCGGAATAAAAGCCCCGCATTTCGTGATGTATGTGAAGGAAATTTTGGAAAAAGAGTACGGCGAAAGGGTATTGCGAGAAAAGGGATATAAAATCATCACGACCTTGGACTGGGATCTCCAAGAAAAAGCCGAGGAAATAGTGAAGAGAAACGCTCTGGAAAACAAGGAAAAATTCAACGCAGAGAATGCCGCTCTAAGCGCAATAGACACAAAGACGGGAGACATCTTGGTAATGGTCGGCTCGCGGGATTATTTTGACAAGGATATTGACGGGAATTTTAACGTTACTATCGCCAACCGGCAACCGGGATCCGCGTTCAAACCGTTCGTCTACGCCACCGCTTTTTCAAAAGGTTACACGCCGGAAACCGTTGTTTTTGACGTCGAAACCGAATTTTCAGCTCTGTGCAATCCTGACGGATCTCCAAAAACCCCCGGCAGAAAAGATCTTTGCTATATGCCGGGAAACTACGACAATATATACCGCGGGCCGATTTCTTTAAGAAACGCCCTCGCTCAATCCATCAACATTCCGGCGGTAAAAACCCTGTACCTTTCCGGCCTCCGCGACTCTTTAATGACGGCAAAGAATATGGGGCTCACGACCTTGGACGATATTAACAGATACGGGTTAACTCTAGTTTTGGGAGGAGGCGAGGTTAAACTGCTGGAAATGACAAACGCGTACGCCGCTTTCGCCAACGAAGGGGTGCTGACCGAGAGGAGGGGAATTTTAAGAATTGAAAATCAAAAAGGGGACGCTGTAAAAAGTTACGAAATTAAAAAAACGAAAGTTATAGACAAGGACATCGCGCTGACGATCTCCAACATCTTGTCGGATAACCACGCGCGATCGCCGGCCTTCGGCGAACGCTCATATCTCTACTTCGAAAATTCCGACGTCGCCGTAAAAACAGGAACAACAAATGACTACAAAGACGCCTGGATTATCGGGTACACGCCATCTGTCGCGATTGGAGCGTGGGCCGGCAATAACGACAATACCCCTATGGAAAAGAAGGTGGCGGGATATATAGTGGCTCCGTTATGGAATGAGTTTATGAGAGAAATAATCTTTAAGAGAGGACAGGAATTTTTTAATGAACCGACTTCTGTTGATTTGATGTCGTTGAAACCCGCGCTACGAGGTGTCTGGAAAGGCAACGAGGCGTATATCATTGACAAAGCTTCCGGCAAGATGGCGACACAATACACCCCCCAAGAACTGCGCGAGGAAATAATCGTCCCAAACATCCACACCATACTTTATTGGGTGGATAAAAACGATCCGCGCGGGCCATCACCCCAAGACCCGCAAAATGACCCGCAATACGCCTCATGGGAGTTCGCCGTTATGAAATGGGCGACATCGCACGGAGAAACCTCTGTGGTTCCGCCTCCAAAACCGGAAGGTTTTGACGACGTGCACACTCCGGAAAAATTTCCAAACATATCGGCCGGTTTCGTGAATATTAAAGACCAATACGGAAGTAACGAAAAAATTAGCGTTACAATAAACACGTCCGGTGTTTACCCGATTAAAAAGATTGAGTATTTTTTTAACGGAAGATACGCCGGCCAAATGACGGCCACGCAAAAAACTTTAAACTTCACCCCGTCGCAAATCGAAACGATCAATATCGGAGCTGAAAACGAACTCCGATTGGTCGTATATGACAACATGCTCAATAAAGAAGAGTCCTCGCTTAAGTTTGTCATTATCGGAAACACAAGCGAATCTCCTTGATATGGTTTGTGGACAAATTTAAACCTAAATCCAAAAGAATTGAGGCCTTATGGAGATAAATCTCATTCATCTGGACGGAGGAGGGACAAATAATGGTTAAAACATTCTCGAATATCTTTATTCCCTCCTCGCCAACAATAACACCCGATCTACCTCTTATCATTTCAAGAATAAGCCTTTTAAATTGTTGGCTTTGGGCGTGCGCGGACCGGAACTTCTCCAAGTATATTGAAATCAGATTCATTTTGAAGTAATCGCCTACTTATTCAGAGGCATAACGAGATAAGTAAAAGATGGATCGCCGGAACCTCTAATAACAGTCGGTTTGTGCGCGCCGGCGAGAAGAATAGAGACGCTATCCGACTCGATAGAAGAGAGACATTCGCTGGCATAGCGATGATTGTAGTTCATTTCAAGACTTTCTCCTTTAAACTGACCTCTTATCACAGAGTTCACCCCGCCATATTGCCCGCCACGGGTTGTTACCTCAAGATTTTTTTTCGCCGGCGTAAACAGAAAAGTAACCTGATTGAAAGAATCGGAAAAGATATTGGCGAGCTTCAGCGCCTGCGCTAAGTCGTCCTTCAAAATCAAGGCTTCGCTACTGTACTCTTTTGGAATAATCTGGCCATAGTCCGGGAAATTTCCCTCAACCAACCTTGATGTTACAAACATATTCGGGGTTTTAATTGATATTTGGTTTTTATGAACCGACATGACAACCTCCCCCGTCTCTCCTTCCAGCAAACGAACCATCTCTATAGCATTCTTAATCGGCAGAAGAAAACCAATCTTTTCCTTCGTTTTATTTTTAATTTTTTTCTCGGCTAAACGAAAAGAGTCCGTTGCGGCAAAAATGAGATTTTCACCTTCTGAATAAACATAAACACTTGAAAGATCCGGCCGAAGCCCTGATAATGAGGCGCTGAACAAAACGGTTTTTAATCCCTTGTGCAAGTATTTGGCGGAAATTTTAACCTCTCCCCCGGCCGCTTCAGGGATGGTCGGAAAATCATCGGCTGGAAGGGTTTTTAAATTAACAGAGATATCGCCACAAGAAACGGCTAAAGAATTATTAACTGATTCAAAAAGAATATTTTTGTCTCCTTGCAAGTTTTGAAAGAAAGAATTTATTATATTTCCATAAACAGCCACAGAACCATCGCCCGACCCCCTAACTAAAACATTAATCTCCAAACCTATTTCTAAATTAGTCGCGCGTAAAGTAAGCGAATTATTTTTTAATTCAAAAAAAACACACTCGAGGATGGGTAAGTTGGAGTGTTTTGAAGGAATACGGCTTATTAAAGAAATTAGGTTTACGATTTTTTCTTTAGTTATTTCGAACTTCATAATAGTAGTTTATTAATGATATATATTATTTATTAACGTTATTATTATAAAGGTGGATAAGTTGATAAGTGTGTAATCTGTTCTTGTTGTTGGGTATTTCAGACTTCCTAAACCGCTTTAGTTGTTTATAACCTGTTTACTTGCGGAAATATTCTGTTAATAATTTTTAATTTTTCACGCATTGTTTTTAATCTTTGTTTTTTATACATTTTAATTAACTGTTTACCAACATAGATATCTACAACTTTACCCACCGAACAATGAGTTCGATTTATAACATCGCCCTAATCTGGGATATCTCTTGCGACAGGGCGGGGTCTTTTTTTAAATCATTTTTAATTTTTTCGCACGAGTGAATCACTGTTGTGTGGTCTCTCCCCCCTAATTTTTGGCCGATGGAAGGGTACGAGGCGTTAAAATCTTCACGGAGAATATACATCGCCAACTGGCGCGGTTTCACAATCTCTTTCTTCCGCGTTTTTTCATAAATAGACGCTTCTTCAATGTTGTAATAATCGGCCACAATTTTTATTACCTCTTGAACGGAGACGTTTTTTTTGGGTCTCTGATTGTTTTTTACGATATTCCTGATTTCATTCAAAGACAAATCGCGGTTTTTAACCTGGGTTTGACAGATAATGGAGTTCACCACCCCCTCCAACTCCCTTATATTACCTTCCAAAGTCGAAGCTATTATATCTACTGCCTCGTCTGCCAGCATGAAGCCGTTGATCCTGGCTTTCGCCCTTACGATAGCCATTCGTGACTCATGATCTGGTTTTGGGATGTTAATAACCATCCCCGCCGAGAACCTGGACTTCAGTCTCTCCTCGAGTTCCGGAATGTAATTGGGGTGGCGGTCGGAGGAAAAGATAATCTGCTTGTTGTTTTCGTAAAGAGTGTTGAAAAGGTGGAATAACTCTTCCTGCGTTTTTTCTTTGTTGGAAAGAAATTGGATGTCGTCCATGATAAACACATCGTACTTTCTGTATTTTTCTTTGAATTGGTTGGCTCTGTTTAACTGCACGGAGCTGACGTAGTCCATCGTAAATTTTTCTGATGTAATGTAGTAGACAAGCTTATTCGGGCTTTGCGACTTGATTTTATTTCCGACCGATTGAATCAAGTGTGTTTTGCCGTGGCCGGTGTCGCCGTGGACAAAAAGAGGATTATAGGAAATTCCCGGCTTTTTTATTATCACTTGAGCCGCGGCGTAAGCGAGCTCGTTGAAGGGGCCGACGATGAAGTTGTCGAACGTGTATCGCGGGTTCAGATTATCGTCCTTATTGATATAGTATTCGGTGAGGGGGAGTTCTCCGACAACGTTTTTTATCTTTTGTTCCCCTTCTTCCTTCAGAGGTTCTTCTTTTGAGATTACATATACCAAAGAACGAACATCCCCGCCTAGATCCCGCAGAAACTTAAGTATGTTCAAGTGAAAATGTTTTGAAAGCCAGTCTTTAACGAAGGGGTTCGGCACGCCAAGGTGAATTATCCCGTCCTCGGATTTATTGATGTGTGTTCCCTTAAACCATGTGGCGAATGTGGCTTTGGATACACTAAGTTCTATTTGGGCCAACACCTCCGCCCATAGTTTTGAGTTATCTTTCATCTGGGGGGATCTAAATACTAAAAGTCTCGCGGCCGCTCTCTCCTTATTTGTTTTCCCGGTATGTTCTCTACGTTCCTCATTATATACTTCTGGATAAATCACACGAGTTGTTGAAAAGTGGGGAGTGTGTTGATAAGGTGGGGGCAAGACGAGGACAAGGGATTGCTAGGTTGTGTCAGGATATTTTTCGTTCCCTTGCCAAATCAGCGCGTTTCCATTATATTAAGCAGACAATTAAGTCCGAGAAATTCAAATGTCATTTACATACAATCCAAAAAAAAGAAAAAGGGCCAAGACGCACGGTTTTTTAGTTAGAATGAAAACCACCGGAGGCAGAAGAGCGGTCAGAAATCGGAGACGCAAAGGCAGAAGAAAACTGTCGGTGTAAGGCCTGCCTTGGCAAAACACCTTTTTAATGCTTCCTAAAAAACAAAGAGTTAAAACGGCTCTTTTTGGGCAAATTGTCCGGAGCCGGCTTGGGGCGAATGCTCCCCTATTCCGCATCAAATACTTGAGAGGTAATTTTAAGCCGTCGTTGTTTGCGGTGGCCGTTCCTAAATCCGTTTGCCGAAGGATTGTGGACAGAAACGCGGTAAAAAGGCGGATTAGCGGTTCTCTTGAGGAAGGGATGAAAAAAAATTCAATCGCCGAGGGGTTCGCCAGTATTATCTTCGCGAATAAACACATCAATGCCGGCGCTCGTCCGGAGCTCGAACAACAACTATTATCCGTTTTCCAAAAAATCGGGTGTTTTAAACTTCGAGATTAAGGTGTCGGTAAACCCCCAAAGCTCTTTCTACCCAAAAGTTTTCTCTCTCACTGTTTTTTTTGGTATACATACTCTGTCGGCTTACTAGCGGGGTAGTTCGTTTTACATTCGTTTTTGCCTCCAGCCGATCATTAACCGATTATTCATTTAGCAACCATGGTTGCTAAATGAATAATCGGTTGGGAAACAAACCAGTCGGTTTATCCCGACCTTTTGTGAAAGTACTCATCCCTCTTGGGTTTGGTGTTTCCCGCGAATTCTGCGCGTGCCCCGTAGTGAGCTTTGCTCTACTACTGGGGTCAAGTCCGCGACATTCCGGCGCGCTTAGCGCCAGTTGACTATTTTACGCCCTTATGCTTATATATCCTCCAGAACTGCAAAAGCAGAAAGCACACTTAAAACAGCACACTCAAAAAAACGCTCGGAATCGAGCGCAAACACAGAAAGGGCACGCACGCAAATGAAACCTCAACAAATGACGACCTCCCCGCGCAGAGCGCGGGAGATCATGAAGGACAGAGTATTGGGTGCAGAAGATGTAAGACAGGTGTTCGGTGTCAAAATGGACGAACCGCCCATCCCTATTCCCGAGGCCCTTCTGGAGCGTCTCGGTAATGAAGGACGACTTATCCTTTACACCAACAGGTGGAATAACCGAAAACCGATGACCCCTCTCTCCATGGTGGAGAGGTTCGAGAACAAAAAGCAGGACAGCACGAAGATCCTGTGTGGTTTCGATCCAGACGGCTGGAAACGACGCGAGAACTTCTTCATCAAGGAAACCCCCTCCCTCAAGTGGCGTTTGGTCATGGATAAACCGTTACCAAACAGTACAAACAAGAACTACCTGCAACAAACCCTTCGGCTCGGTGATTACCTGAAGAAACTGTACGGCAAGAAAAACCCCATGCCTCCCGTCATCGCCGCCATGGTGAAGGAAGCAAAGGAGCTGGAAACAGACATCTCCCCCGCCGTGGAAAGTTGGGACGATACCCTCTGGAAACCGGCCGCCGAGAAACTCTCACTCCTCCCCCTCAATCGCCACTTCCGCGAATCCCTCCCCGAACTCATCTACCGCCTCGTTTTGCTTGACCGAGCCCGAGGCGTACAGCTTCTCCAGCACATGTACTCATGGACGAACTCACGTTCGTCCGGCGGTGTCTTGGTGCTTGGCGGGCGTTTCGATGCTGTCGGGGCCGTTGTGGACAGGCTCGGTCCGTGGTTTGCCAATTCCGACACTGGCCTCTTTCTCTCCGCCGAGAAGTTTTGATCCCCTACCCTCGCCCCATAAAACCGGTCATCCATTGATGGCCGGTTTTTTCATACCTGCGAGATAAATGGTTCTGTAAAGTTTAGTGTGGAAAATTTACAAACAATAACGGAGCGAAAGCCAAGGTAACTTTTAACGCGTAGTTGGTAAAATTTCTAAAGCCG
>Ga0156261_131_pt1 | contig 30690 bp, 28 predicted proteins | sample RifCSPlowO2_12_FD_107910 | JGI IMG/M metagenome (GOLD analysis project Ga0156261, IMG submission 107910) | Candidatus Taylorbacteria bacterium RIFCSPLOWO2_12_FULL_47_20
GCCTGCCCCAATTTCAAATCCGGCTTCTCTTTCAAGACAACCGGCTTAAACTTTATGCCCGGGGTGCTGGTTGAAACGAAAGTGAAAAAGGCGAATCCCTCAACTTCCTTTTTTGAAACCGGCTCCAGCTTCGCCCAAACAGAATCTTTACCGACAAAATATTTCTTATTTTTGTCCACCAGACCTGAATCAACCGCAATGGTATCATCCGGCAAATATACCGCTCTGGCAACCGGCGCATATTCCACCTTCACGGCGGTCTCCCCCTCCGCGGCGACTTCGCGAAATTCGTAAATTACAGGCAATGAATTCGTGTTTTTTTCAATCGCATCCACGATCATGTCGTCGGCCTTGACAACCAAGGTCTCCTTGGTCGTTACCACCGAGGCTTGCTGGTTTGGAACCTGCACCACTTTTTCCACCGTTCGTTCCACCACTCTGTTGATCGTTTGAGTAACACCGCCCGGTTCCTGTTGCATTAAAGAAACGGTCGTAATGCCCGTGGCGATTGAGGTCACGAAAGCGATAAGAATGCCTAGCAATACAAGCTGTTGCTTACTCAAGTCTTCCATGCCCACAATGATATATTAGCTTTGCCGATTGCTCAAGTATCAAACTTGTCGAACATATATTTAGACAAGGTTTTTTGCAGGACTTTCACAAATAGGGACAGGTCTCTTCGGGTCGTGGTCCGCCCCAAAGAAACGCGAAACGTGGCGGAAGCGACCTTTTCATCACGCGTCATCGCCATTACGACATGTGAGATTTTTTCCCCTTCCTCGCAAGCGCTCTTGGTGGAAACCGCGAACCCCTTGGCGTCGAGCCGAAGGGCGAGCATTTGGTTGTCTCTGCCCGGCAGTGAAAAGTTTAAAATATTCGGCAACCGGCTTCCCGGAGATTCGTTGAAAACAATACCGCCGATTTTCTCCTGGAGTTCTTGGCGCAAATATGCGCGGAGCTTCGATAGACGCGCCGCTTCCCCAGCCCGCCTTTCTTCCGCCTGCCCGAAAGCTACAGCAAATCCAGCGACAAGAGGCAGGGCGACCGCACCGGCGCGTAAATTGTTTTCCTGACCGCCGCCGGAAATAATCGGCGAGATCGGAATATCTTTTCTGACATACAACGCGCCGACTCCTTTCGGACCATACATTTTTTGCGCGTCGAAGGTTATCAAATCGGCCGCCAGCGTTTCCGGGGAGCAATTCAAGTAAGCCGCGGCGGCGGAAGCGTCAACATGGATTACCGGAACATTTTTTACGGAATCTTTTAACCTCCTTACCGCCCTCGCGATTTTCCCGACCGACAGTATAACGCCGGTTTCATTGTTGGCGTACTGCAATGAGACCATGGCGGTGTCTTGCGTGATGGCTTTCAAAACGCTCTCTCCCGCAATCATACCGTCCCGACCGACCGGAAGATAAGTTACCGAGACCCCCAGTTTTTCCTCGGCTTTGAAAGCTGCGAGAACCGACGAGTGCTCGACGACCGAAGTAATGGCATGAATTTTTGCCGTTGGACTTTTCTTTCTAAAAGCCGACAAAACGCCGCGGATCGCCAGATTATTGGCCTCCGTGCCTCCCGAAACGAAAATAATCTCATCTCGGCCGCACTGAAGAATCCTCGCCAGCTTACCGCGCGCCTCATCTAATATTTTTTTGGCGGCGAAACCTTCCGCGTGCAAAGACGACGGATTGCCGAAAAACTTTTTGGAAACTCCAGCTGTTTCCTTGGCGACATCCTCCGCAACCGGCGTAGAAGACGCATAATCTAAATATATTCTTTCCATTGTTTGACTTCTTACGAAACGAAGGCGTTTTTCCACATACCTCTATAATGTACGACCGTACATTATAGAGGTATGTGGGAGTTGTTTGAGGTGTGGAAACATGTCGAACCCCCCTTCACATATCAATGCAACCATGATATCGTAATATGGTCAATATCATGAAAAAGACGTCTGCCAAAAACTTAATAGAAAGACCGCCGGTCGTGGCCGTTATGGGACATATAGACCACGGCAAATCTTCCCTGCTCGACTATATCAGGAAAACCAACGTGGTCGAGAACGAAGCCGGAGGCATTACCCAGCACATCGGAGCGTACGAGGTGCATCATAAAACGCAGGATGGCCGCGAGAAAAAAATCACTTTTCTGGATACGCCGGGCCACGAAGCTTTTTCGGGAATTCGTAGCCGCGGCGCGGGGGTCGCTGACGTGGCTATTTTGGTGGTGTCTGCCGAGGAAGGTGTTAAACCACAAACGCTGGAGGCATTGAAATTCATAAAAGCCAAAAATGTGCCGTTCCTTGTTGCTATAACAAAAATAGACAAACCGGAGTCCAACCCCGAGAGGACGAAGCAAAGTCTGGCGGAAAGCGAAATATACGTCGAAGGATACGGCGGGGATATACCGTCGGTTAGCGTCTCCGCGAGAACAGGAGAAGGTGTTGATGACCTACTGGAGATCGTCTGCCTAGTAGCCGACCTAGCAGAACTAAAAGGCGACGAGAAAGCCAGCGCAACCGGCGCGATCATAGAAACGCACGTTGATCCCAGAAAGGGAATTTCGGCGACTCTGATTGTCAAGAACGGCACCATAAAGCAAGGCCAACACGCGGTATCCGGACACGCCACGGCTCCGATAAGACTGATGGAAGATTTCACCGGAAAAAAAATAAAGGAAGCGACTTTTTCCAGTCCGGTAAAAATTATAGGTTGGAACTCGGTACCGCCAGTCGGAGCGCAGTTTACGACATTCGACGACAAGAAGGGAGCCGAGGAGCACATCCGGCTTCTCGCCCCGTTGAAAAAGGGCGAATCGTTAAATACAAACAATGAAGAATCTGAAAAACCGACTTTTCCGATAGTGGCTAAAGCGGGTTCGTTCGGCAGTCTGGAAGCCATTGAAGGCGAGATTCGAAAACTTCAAGAAGGAGGCCTGCCCGTCTTAGTGCTGGGGAGCGGGATCGGGGAAATTTCCGAAAGAGACGTGAGGATGTCGGAAACCCGACCCAATGTCCTGATCTTCGGTCTCGGTTGCAATCCTTCGGCAAAAGCAAAGTCTTTAGCCGAAAGATCCGGCGCAAAGATCGAATGTTTTGAAATCATCTATGAACTGATTGATCGTATTCGAGCGGAAGCCAAAAGCAGAATGCCTAAAGAACCGACAGTTGAAATCACAGGCGTGGCAAGAATCCTGAAGTGCTTCAGTAAAAATAAAAACAAACAGATTGTCGGCGGAAGAGTGGAGAGCGGTTCCCTGTCGGTCGGAAGCCATGTTCGAATCTGGAGAGCGGAAGAGATGGCAGGTGAAGGAAAAATCAGAGGACTCCAGAAACAAAAAAATACCGCGGATGAGGTCAAAAAAGGATCGGAGTTTGGAGCAATGATCGAATCAGAAACTGATATCGCGCCGCAAGATCGCGTCGAAGCCGTAATTATCACATAGATAAACTCATAATCAAAATGGGGCACAGGAATGAAAAAATACGATCTTTGGTTATGAATGCCGCCGCCAAATTTATTGCGCGTGAATCAAACGGCCAGTCTCTCATCACCGTAACGGATGTGAGAGTCAGCGAGAAAGGAGACGACGCGGTCGTGCTGGTGAGCGTCATGCCCGCAGAGACCCAGGAAAAAGCTCTGGCTTTCCTGCAAAGAAAAACGCAAGACTTCTGGAAATTCTTAACGGGAGAAATGAAAACTCGCCGACTGCCGACTTTGAGTTTCGAAATTGATCAAGGGGAAATAAACCGCCAAAAAATCGAAGGGCTGATTGACTCGACAAAATAGGACATACGACTATAAATTCCCGATTTTGCCATACACTAATTTTTTGCTATAGCAAAAAATTAGTGTATGGCAAAATAATATGAATATAATCAATCTGTTTCTACATCATAAAAAACTGCGTGAAGACGATTTTTCTGCTAATATTTCTATCGTGAGGAACGATGGCCTAGTAGCCAAGTGGTAAGGCAGGGGTCTGCAAAACCCCTATACGTGGGTTCGATTCCCGCCTAGGCCTGTGTCAGATTTCAGATGTCGGAATTCGGATGTCAGATATCGGATTTCGGAAGTCGGAAGCCGATATCTGAATTCTGATATCCGAGATCTGATCATCGGGCGAGTGGTGGAATGGTATACACGATCGACTTAAGATCGATTGCCGTAAGGCATGAGGGTTCAAGTCCCTCCTCGCCCATAAAATAACCCCGAGCTTTGCGAGGGGTATATTTTATGGAGCGAGAGCGAGCCAACTGCTTGGCTCGCGTGAGGGACTTGAAAGGCGCAGCTATGTTTTTGTTTGAGCTCGAGCTCTGCGAGGGCGAAAGGCAAAAACAAGCGAGCCGGGGTCGCGAAATATTTCCGTCAGGAAATATATTTGTGACCTAGTCCCTCCTCGCCCATACGAAGTATAAGGGATTAGTATAAGTCTCGATAATTGCTAGCAATTATTAACCCGCTTCCCAAATACCTATCTGTCTGATATGCTTGGGCGATGAAATACAAAAGAGATTTTCGGTCGCTCGACGAAGCGACCCAGGCCGAGGTTCGGCGTTTGGCCTTCGCCGATCTTGACCGCGGCGACAGGATACAGAGGGTGGCGGATCGTTATGAGGTCAATTACCAGACCATCAAGGATTGGAAGCATCGGAGAACGGAACTGGAGAAAAGGGACTGCTTCGGGCAAAAAAGAGGCCGGGACGAGCATGAGCAGAAGCTCATACAGCCAAAAAAGGAAGAGATGATCAAGACAATCATCAAAAACAAGACACCTGATGATATCAACATTGAGGCGACGTTATGGGATCGTCGGGCCATACAGGCCTTGGTGAAGCAAAAGGTCGGCGTCACTTTGAATTTGCAACGGGTGAGCGTATACGCCAAGCGATGGGGGCTTTCTCCACAGAGACCGGCAAAATACGCCTCGGAACAGGATCAGGCCAAGATCACCGAGTGGCTGAAGAAGGAATATCCCCTGATCCGTGAACGGGCCAAAGCCGAAGGAGCGGAAATCCACTGGGAAGACGAGACCGGCATCGCGCTCTCGACCTACCATGCCCGAGGATATGCCTCGAAAGGAAACACGCCAGTCATATCCCTGCCTGCCAAGAAAGCCCGTGTATCCATGATCTCGAGCATTACCAATCGGGGAGACATGCAATTCATGCTTTATCAAAAAGGGTTGAAAGCGCCGACATTCATTACTTTCATGCGCCGTCTAATCACCCACCGTAAACGCAAGATATTCCTCATCGTAGACAACCTCCGGGCGCACTATGCCAAAAAAGTAGAGGTCTGGGTTACCGCGCACAGAGACGAGATTGAGATTTTTTTCCCTGCCTCCCTATGCTCCGCAGTACAATCCAGATGAGCTTCTGAACAATACCCTCAAACAGAATGTCCACCGTTGTCTCATACCGGATTCGTTCACGACCCTGAAAACGCGAGTCATCTCATTTATGCGCTCGATTCAAAAGCGGCCGAAACTCGTGCAGGCGTTATTTGAGGCTAGACTTGTTCGATATGCAAAGTAGTTGTGTATTTGGGAAGCGGGTTAATAAGTTCTTTCATTCTTATCATATCTATATATTCCTTGCACTCAATAATCATTATTGGTTTATCTCCAGCTTTTTTAAAAATTACACAATCTCCACCAATAGTTAGTACTACCTCCTTATTATTTAATTTTATAGTTCTAGACAAAATACCACTTTTCTGATTAGCTGTAACTTTTTTGCAATAGAATTTACTTTCCAGTTTATTTTCTTTGATAATTTGATTTATTAATAACTCAACAAAAAACTCATCCTTGAACCCAACTACTGAAGCAATCTGTCTTTCCCCCAATTTATGTTTTTTCGCTAGACTAGCAAAATAATTGTTGTCTGTATTACAAAATATATTTATTGTTTCATCTGAATTAGCACCAGTAAGGGCTTTTGAAAAAAACTTATCGAAAACATCTTTTGCCTTTATCTTTAATTTCTTTTTGGTCATAAGGTGATTTAATACACAATTATTACATAATTTTCAACTTCACCAAAGAACCCTTATTTTACTACGGTTCAAAGTTGCCAATCTGGCGGTGTATTCTTGGAATAGCTCGAACGGAATTCTCTCGTCGTGCTTCGCGCGGCTCGGAATGGACGGGCTGGCAAAATGAAAGGCGAAGCCGAGCACATTAACAATTTCAAGTTTTTCTTTGGCGGCAAATTTTTTAAGAGAAAAGTCTCAAATCAAAAGTACACAGTGTACTAAAAAAGAAATATACCTTTATTGTTTTACCTCTAGGCTTTGCACAGTAAACCAGCGGCCGTAAAAAACGACAGCGATATGGTAGTAATGCGATGACTCCCTCGCGGTTCTATAAATCTTCACCTGTGAGGTCTCGAAATGCCCGCCTAAGATCATCGTCAACAGTAATACCTTCCACCTCACTTCTAAAATCTTGAATCCATTCTTTCTTTATCTCTATATTTTTATTTCCTCTACCGAAAGTTAGAGCAAGGTGAACTAATCGGGAAACTGCGTCGATATCGTTTGAATAAAACTCCATTCCTAAAGATTGATTCGAGAAGGATTCTGCTAACTGGTTTAACTTTTTGCCAATTGCTTCCTGAAAAACATGTAAACTTTCCAATTTTGGCATATTCTCGGTATTGCTTTCAAATTTCTCTGGCATAATTTTTTTAGATTTCCCTTATATAACCAAGGATAACTTCGGGAAAACTTAATTTATTAATTGATAACTAACTATTATTTTTCGACCTTGAAATTAAAATTGATAAAAAAATTTCTTTTACCCTTCCCTGCCCACGACAGGCAACTTGTCTGCCGCATTATACACCCACAAGCAACGAAGATGCGAAAACTTTCGGGTATATAATCACAGCACTCCCAAAAAATGAAAACGAATTTTCGCTTTTTGCTCGCTTGTGATTATACCATATTTTTAAAACGGAGGGTGAGAGATTCGAACTCTCGATGGGTTGCCCCATACTCGCTCTCCAAGCGAGCGCACTAGACCTCTATGCGAACCCTCCAATGAGACACCACAATAAACTATCATAAAAAAATAACTTTTAAAAACCCGCCCTTAAGGTCATTCTAGCATTTTGCAAAACACTAGTGCCGTCACAAGTTAATTTTCGTCACTTCATACCGTAAAAAACGACAGTGGTGTAAGGATTGTAAGTCGTTATGCATGCTGTGATTTAACTTGTTACGGTACTAGAATGATACGAGCACGAAAATTATAAAATTCGTCTTGATACGACGAACCGGAAAAATGGAATGATGATTACACCGACTTCGGCACAAAAATACTTATGGCGGCAAAAACGATGGCCGCGAATGTTACATATCCGGCGGGATCAATAAGCTCCGGCATCAAGAAAAGTTCCGCCGCCAAAGCCAAAGTTACCCCGAATGACTGCAAAATCATTTTGATTTTGCCCGCCCAAACGGAATGAATCTCCTCCCCCTTAAGCTTTCGGCGATACGCGTCGGCTATTATAAAAAGCTCCAGCGCCACGAGCGCCATCACTATTTCTATACCTATAACTCTCCACAAAATGACAGTCGCGGCGATAATAATCAACAGTTTGTCCGCCAAGGGATCGTAAAGCTTTCCCCACGCGGTAATCTGACCGCGCACTCTCGCAACCGTCCCATCCAGCACGTCGCTAAAAGCGGCCACGATAAAAAGAGCCGCTCCCCACCAGATGTAACCGAGCATAATAAGCGCCCCGACCACGGGAGCCGCTATCAACCGGAAAATAGTAATCTGATTGGGTGTAACTTTTTTAGGAATCAAAGGGAGAAAAATTACGGCCAAAACCCTGTCAAACAAAGTAGGAGCGGAAGGCGCGCTGAATAGAAACTTTATTTTCATGGAACTTATTGTACCATTTACCGTAACTCCCCGTCCCGCCCAAGTAAAGCCCTTATCCTTTCTTCAACAGGCGGATGCGTCAAAAATAAACGACTCAAACCTTTCGCCGCGCGAGCGCCGAACGGATTTGATATGTACATGTGCGCTGTCGCGTTTGAAGCCTTTTGCATGGAAGACGGGTAACCAGATATTTTTCTCAAAGCGGAGGCCAAACCTTCCGGATAGCGGGTAAGCAACGCTCCGGAAGAATCCGCCAAAAACTCTCTCTTGCGGGAAATCGCCAGTTGAATCATCGTGGCTATGACCGGCGAGAGAATAATAAAAACTACGCCGACAATCATAAGAACTGCTCCCAGCTGGCCTCCGGCGCGCTCCCTGTTCCTGCCGCCAATACCCAGCCATCGGCTTCGTATAAACATATCCGAAAGAATCGCCACCAGCCCGACAAGCACAGCCACCATCGAGGAAAGTAAAATATCGCGGTTGCCGACATGGGAAAGTTCATGCGCCAAAACCCCTTCAAGTTCGCTTCGATCGAGCGCGCTCAACAAACCAGCAGTTACGGCTACGGCCGCGTGTTCCTTGTTACGCCCTGTGGCGAAAGCGTTCGGAGCTGGATCGTCAATCACGTAAAGACGCGGCTTGGGCAAACCGGCCGTGATCGCCAAATTTTCGAGAATCCGATGCAGTTCGCGGTACTGCGTTTCATCCGCCTCTCTCGCGCCCGACAAACTCAAAACGATTTTATCCGAAAACCAATAACTGCCAACATTCATGACAATACTCAAACCCAAAGCAATATAAAGTAAACTCGGCGAGCCGTAGTAGTAGCTCAAAAAATATCCGATGGCCGCTATGACAGCCAGAAACACCGCCACAAGAAGCCATGTCTTGCGGATATTCGACGATTGATTTGTGTATAGAGTAGCCATACGACGGGTATAACGAGTATATAGTATTTAGTATACAGTATATAGGGGACGACGGGCGGGACGGGTATAAAGGGCAAGCTCCGATTTTGATTCATCAAAATCGAGAGTCCTCGATTTTTGTAAACAAAAATCGGGATATAAGTATAAGGGAAACGACGACATACGACGAGTGTAGACGAGTATAAGGGGCAAGTATAAGTATAAGGGGGACGATGACGAAATATAAGAGGAATGATTTAACTGGCGCCGCCTCCACCCCCGCCTCCGCCACCACCGCCACCTCCCCCGCCGCCTGAAGCGCCGCCTCCAGACGAACCTCCGGCGCCGGACGACGAGAAAGCGGACGCGAAACTCGAACTAAACGAAGCGGAAAAAGCCGAAGCGGAAAATGAACCGGCCGACAACCCGGAAGACGCGCCAAAAAAAGAACTGCTGCCCGAACCCGCCACGACCGACGGCGAAGAATACCAATGCGGATTTTGCATGTTCAGAGAATCAAACGCCTTGCCCCACTTCTTTTCCACGCCGAATATAATCGCGTATGGCAGATATTTTTCGAACATATCCGGAGTCAGATTTTGCACGCGATATCGCTCGGCAGTTTCAAGATATAGTTTGAAACCAAGCCATTCTTCCCTCAAAATATGGCCCTCGCGAGAAAGCCGCGCTTCAAATTTCACAAACACAAAAATCGTCAGCGCGCACAAGACGACCACTGGAATAAGTCTTATTATCTGTGAATCAAGACCATACGATGAACTGAAAAGTGATACGACCAAAACGGGGAAAGCGATAAATACAATGACGATTAAAGCCTTAAAATAGTACCGCTTATATTTTTCATTGGTTAAACTCTTTTCAAAAACTTTCAGGTCGGTATCGGTCTCTTGGAGCAAATCCTTCTCCAACTTCTTCATCTTCATATACAAAGCCCTGCTCGCCGTTTGAGATTTTTTCATGGCTTTGGTCGAAAACTTGCCGTCGTGCCCAAGCACAGCCGCTAAAAAACTCTCTTCATAGTCTTCAAGTCCCGCATCATTCTCGTGGTCTTTGATTTTCTCAATCGTATAATCTTTCGGAATAAGCTGTTCGCCGTTAGAATAACCCAAGAAAAATCTTCCGAAATAGGCGGTGAAAAACAAAACAGGGAACAATAAAGCCAATGGAGCCAACCCTCGCGGCGCGCTTATAAAGAAAAAACCCGCAAGAACAACAATGAGAATCATAAACAAAGCCCGCCCGATCGGATTTTGTTTGTCTTCAGAAATCTTCACATATCCGCGAACGGCCAAATCAATCATGGTCGCCGCCCAAGTTTTGGACGACAAACGTTCTTTGATGACGAGTTCCGCCATGGCGGGCCGGATGTTTCTTGGCGGCTCGTATTGGGGGATTATCGTTCCTCTGCCCTTATTATGCCTTTCAGTAAAATACCAGTAAAAAAATATGACGAGGAACGTTAGAATCACCAACAAAACGGCAACGACCGCGGCAAGGTGCAACTTGAAAAAATCCTTCCAAAAGGCAGACTGCGCGACGATTCCTTTAGGCCAACCGGCCGCGACGGTGACATCTCCTTCCGTTTTGATATTTTTCGCTTTAAATCTGAACAAGCGATTATTTACAATCTCGCTTGAGGGATTTTCCGCTCCTTCGACATAAATACTCGACGACAAGTCGTCTGGAGAATAAGTATTGCCCGGAATAGTTACCGTGGCGCCAGCCACACCGATCGGTACATCGTAATCCGTAAATAAATTCCAGTACAGTTCATCTTTGTTTTTGAGAAAACTGATACCGCCGTGAACCTTATACTCGACAACCCAACTCCGAATCGTGTCCGTCGCGTCGTAATACCATTCGATGTTCATAGCCCCGCCGGATTTAAAGTAATTGTATCTGCCCCAGCTGGCCGGATCATTTTTATCCAAAGACGAAGAAGAGTACATGAGTTCCCGCCCATCTTCATCGAAAACTTTTACATCCGTGATCGCGCTGATTTTATTATATGGAACTTCCCGAAAGGCCTTGTGATAAGTGCCTACAAAATGATACTTCTGCGTCTCTCTGACGGTAAATGTCGAATCTTGATTGATGGTAATGTCCTGAAAAATGCTCTCGTACCAATAACCGCGATCCGCGACTTGAGCAAATATAATAACGGGGAAAAGAAAAAATGAGGCAAGAAAAACCGCCACAACGATTTTTGCGATCTTTAAAATGGAATTATTGCGACTGAATAGCATTGAATTGACTCAACCTTGAACGGAAACATTATGATAATTCGCGGAAAAATATCGAACTATCTCGACTTAGAATCTGTGAGCGGAACACGACGTTCTAGGACGGCAAACTCTTTTCGATTTACTTTCTGTTTAAGGATCCTATACTTACCACTGGTAAGAATCGGATATTTCCGATAATAATCTGGCACACAGATATTACATACTCTGGGGCAAGAACGATAGGCTTTTGATTTAGTCTCCAGTGTTACAGCACGCCGATCCAAAGTCTTACGAATTTCCCAAAGCTGAAAAGACAAAGAGCAAAGAAATTTCCTGAATTCAGTCGTTACGATGTCAATATACATAATTACATCATCGCTTGAATACTCCAATTTATTTTTTGCCAATCTTTTTTTCCTCATCATCATAAACACCACCTCAATCCGCCAAGCCTCGTTCCTGATGCAATCAAAAATTCACCTTCACGGGTTCCTTTACCGCCTCTCCTCCTTCGCCCAACTCAAAAAACTCCATGGCGCCGAAATTGAAGATTTTGGCGATTATATTACTCGGGAATGTCTGCAAGGCGGTATTCAAGTCGCGGACATTGCCGTTATAAAATCGGCGGGCGGCCTGAATCTTGTTTTCGGTGTCTGAAAGCTCTCTCTGAAGCTCTAGGAAATTCTGGTTGGCCTTTAATTCGGGATAAGCCTCCGCCACGGCGAAAAGCGACTTCAAAGCTCCCGAGAGCATGTTTTCCGCCTGTGATTTTTCCTGAAGACTCTGCGCCCCAATAGCGGCCGCGCGCGCCTGCGTTACTTTCTCAAAAGCCGTCTGTTCGTGCGTGGCATAACCCTTGACCGTACTCACGAGATTAGGAATCAAGTCGTACCTCCTCTTGAGCTGAATATCAATGTCCGACCACGCCTCTTTCGCTCTGTTTACCAGACTGATAAAACCGTTGTAAAGAGAGACAACCCAAATAACGGCGACTATTACGATAGCGACGATGTTGAATGTCCAATTGATCCAATTGAACAAACCGCTTGCTAAAAGCAAGATCACTACCGCCCCCCAAAGAAAATTCCAAAAACTGCTCATTTTATTTATTATAGTTCCATCGGCGACTTATACCGAAGGCTAATATGGTCTGATTATACACCCAAAAAACTAAAAACATAGTCCTCGCCATCCACACGCGGCGCATTTACAAAGCCGCGATAAACACGATCGCGGATATGACGAAGAATACGGTAGCGGTTATGGCCAAAACCAAGTTCGCCTGCTTTGGCGTTTTGGCGAAACCGATCTTCAAGACCAACCTCACCCCGAAAGGCGGTTTCTTGAATATCATACGCGGAATCGCGCGGCTTTCGAATTGTGGGTCATCACCCAATTGAACGTCCACCATGATTGGTTGCCACCTGTTGATAATTTAGAAATTGATTGACCTTGAACCTATTCAGTATATCACTTTTGCTTCATTTTATAATAGACCTTATCCTCAAAACGAACATCTATATAATCCAAAATTATACCCCAATCGGACTCATTCGGAGCAATCTTTTTTTCCAGACGTATCAAATCCAGATTCTGAAGCTGGATAGAAATATCTCGGCTAAAATCGGCGATAATTCTGCCGTTTTTTTGCGTCTCGAGCGGATTATCTCGGTCTTTAAGACTCAACTCAAAATAATTCGCCCCGTCTATATAAACCGAGATTGGTTCAAAACCCATGCCACGCACGCCTTCGATAAAATCTCTGACGCGGCCAAAATCAGCCGCTTCTAGCACGCTCCCGCCTGGCAGACCGCCGCGGGTTTCACCGACAAAATTTATCACCGAGACTCCAAGCGGATCTTGAGGATTTTTTCCGGCGAAGGCGAATCCCCCCTCGTCAATATAGTAACAAAGCGGCTTTGACAGATAATTCAAGTCGGTATCGGGAGCGGTATCCTCCCGTGAGTCGTTTTTATCTTGCGCGAATCCTCGCTCACACCACGCGCCATAAATCGTTCTTTCCTTCGCCACGACACTGACGGTGTTCCATCCTTCTCGCGCGACAGCCACATTTTCAATTGAAAAACTCCCGTCCAAAATAACAGATGCGACTTTCTTTTTTGGTATAAATAAAATATTTTTCCCGGGAAGCGCCCCCAAAATGCGGCGGCTCATGACTTCGTCAGTCTCCGATAGGATATCCCTCTCATTCGAAAAAACAACGCTGTTCTCCGTCTCTATCCTGACCTCTATTAAACCCACGCGAAACACATCGGAGTAAAAAAACCAGATCGCAAACACAATCAAAGTTACTCCGGCCGCGATCCACAGATAAAACTCTCGGCCAAATCGAGTGCGTCTTTGCCTTTTCCTAACGGCGCGAGGTTTAACTTTTTTTGAAAGATCACGCTTAACCATAGTTGTCGGTACAAATAAAAGACGGCCGAAAACGCCTACGCCCTGATTTCTTTTTCTCCGAAAAGCGGCGCCAAAACTTCAGGGATTTTTATCGAACCGTCCGCTCTTTGATTGTTTTCAATAAGAGCGATCAGAGCGCGGGGCGTGGGAAGAGCCGTACAATTCAAGGAGTGCGCGAATCGGAGCTTCTCCTCACCGTCCCTGTAACGAATATTAAGCCGCCTGGTTTGAAAATCATGGAAATACGACGCTGAACTGATTTCCCTGTATTTTCCCTCCGAAGGAACCCAGAGTTCGATGTCGTACTTTTTGACCTGGCCAAGCCCCAAATCACCGGAGCAATTGATAACAGTCCGGTATGGGATACCTATAGATTCCATCAGTTCTTCGGTGTTGCGATTTATCTCCTCGTGAAGCCTTACCGACTGCTCATGGCTGGCCTCGCACAAAATCACCTGTTCAAGCTTGAAAAACTCATGGACGCGCATAACACCCTTTGTGTCTTTGCCATGACTGCCGGCCTCGCGCCTGAAACAGGGAGAAAACGCCAGATGCTTCATGGGCAAACTCTCTTTCTTTAAGACTTCCCCGCTCCAAAAACCCATGGCGGGCACTTCGGCTGTCCCAGCGAGATATTCGCCGTCTTGGGTTTTGTAAAGATCTTCCTCGCCTTGCGGCAAATATCCGGAGCCGAGGAGAAGCTCTCTCTTGACCAAGGACGGCATTATGAAAGGCTCGAAACCTTTTTTCAGAAAAAATTGCCAACCGTACTGCCAAAGCGCGAAAGACAAGCGCGCGCCAGCGCCGCGAAGAACGTAACCGCGAAAACCGGCGATCTTCGTCCCCCTCTCGAGATCAAGCATAGACAACCCCTCCATGAGCTCGATATGGCTCTTCGGTTTGAAATCGAAGACCGGCGGCTCGCCCCAGTTTTTTACCTCGACATTCTGCGCATCGCTCTCGCCCTCCGGGACCGAAATATCGGGAATGTTCGGAACTTGAATCATGAGGGTCTGCCATTTTGATATGATACCCTTGAGTGTCTCCTCCTCTTTCTGAATCTCTTCCTTAATTGCTTTAAGTTCCTCCAATTTGGCGGCCTTGTCCTGTCCACTCTGCATCTTTGCCATATTGTCACCCATGACTTTCTGATTGGCCCGCTTGGTCTCGATGCTTTGCATTATTTTTTTACGCTCGTCATCAACAGAAACAAGCTCGTCGAGATTTATCTCGATATGTTTCTTCTTGGCTCCGGCAGCCACTAGATCCTTATTGTCGCGGATAAATTTTATATCAAGCATGTTATTAAGTATAAGGGGAAAATATATGTATATGGTTTTGGTTTTGAATAAGTATACACCTTGAATAACGAAATGCGCCATCTCACAATATTCTTAACACGTTCACGCATATCAGTCTTATTCACATCTTTCCTTTTTTCGTTAATATCAACGAAGGTGGTTATATTACTTGCCACATTACCTCGCCCTTCCCCTCCCGTCAATATACATATATTGTATACGATCGTATACAATATATGTATGTCTCAAAATCATCGAATTAATCTATCAGAAAAAAGTGAGGGCAGATGGAAAAAATTCCGCAGGTTCATGCGACAAGAAAAAATCGGACATATACAGCAAGTAGTTTTGGGCACAATCGGACTTGCTGGCCTAATCACAGTAGCAATGGTTGCACCGAACGCATTGCAAGCATTCGCAAAACTTGGACTCATCCCCGGCAAAAGGAAGAAGGAGCGCATACAACAGTCTTACAGGATACTCCTAAAACACGGTTTTTTAGAGAAAGACGAAAACGACTTTGTGCGAATAACGGAAAAGGGTGAGGCGAGGCTGAAAGAATTCGAAATAATAAACAAACGTTTTTCATTGAAGCAAAAGTGGGACGGCAGATGGAGAATTCTCATCTTTGATATACCTGAAAAGAAAAGAGTCCTGCGCGACGGTATAAGAAAAACCCTCACGGCAACAGGATTCAAACATCTCCAACATAGTGTTTGGATTTATCCATATGACTGTAAAGATACAGTCTCTCTTTTGAAAAAAGATTTTGAGATCGGGAAAGATTTGATATATATTATTACGGAAAAAATTGAATACGATGAAACTTTAAGAAAACACTTCGACCTTGAGTCATAATATTCGAATACAAATGACCATATACAATACGCAAAATGCTCTCGTGTGCATATCATTTCCTTGTTTTCCTATCCTCCTTCCATCTCACAGACACATACATATATTGTATACGATCGTATACAATATATGTATGTGTCGAAAAGGCGCTTTAAATGATTTAGGACTTACGCGTTTGGGTAATTTAAACCGATAACATTGTAAAATATGGCTCTATTTTGTCCCTCAACCGCAAGGAAATTACCAGAAAATGGTCAAACGCATAAGTCCTAGATTGGTAAATAATGGATGCGCAGTTTGTAAAAAACGCGTTTGAGATACAAAAGTGATAAAATAATCAGATGAAAGAAAATGGAAAAGGAAATGACAATAACGATACTAATACAACCGTAGAACTTAGCGCCAGACAATTTCCCTCGAGACTTCGAGAAATTCCAGACGCGCCAAAGAAATTATACCTGCGAGGTAAACTCCCAACTGACGACATGAAATATTTATGCGTCGTTGGGGCAAGAAAATATTCCGAGTACGGACGCCATGTATGCGAAAAAATGATCGAGGGCTTACGAGGATTGCCGATAGTGATCGTATCCGGTTTAGCGCTTGGTATTGACTCGGTCGCGCATACGACAGCTCTGGAAACAAGTCTTGTCACTATCGCTATTCCGGGCTCGGGACTGAATAACGAAGTTCTGTATCCTGCCAGTAATCGCCATCTGGCCGGTCGAATTTTGAAAAGTGGCGGAGCAATTTTGTCCGAATTCGAACCGAGCTTCAAAGCCACCCCTTGGTCTTTTCCCCAGAGGAACAGGATCATGGCCGGAATCTCAGACGCGGTTTTGGTTGTCGAAGCCGAGCAAAAATCTGGCACGCTTATAACGTCTCGATTAGCAACAGAATATAACCGTGACGTTTTAACGGTGCCCGGCTCGATTTTTTCCATCAATAGCGCCGGCCCCCACATGCTTCTTAAACTTGGCGCCGCGTTGGTAACAAATTCGTCCGATATAATTTCGGTTCTAGGAATTGACAAACTGCCCGGCATGCAAAAAACGGCGAACCCGACCCGAGACTGCTCCGAGGACGAAAAAATCATCCTCGAAGCGCTTAAAGAACCGATGACGAAAGATGACCTTATTCGAACGCTAAAAATACCCGTAAGCAAATTTAACGCGACGCTTTCCATACTTGAAATAAAAGATTTGATTCGAGAAACGATGGGCATGGTTAATAGAAATTTCTAAAAACCTGCCCGCGATCTTGCGGCACCCATCCCGATTTGACAAAAACAGACGAGGGCTATAGTATATACTATAGCTGTTTTGATCTTGAGCGCGTTGTTGCCGTTTCGCGAGGTTTTCTATCCTTTCCCTCTCGAAACAATTAGCACATCGCGCTCCCATCAAACGTCCCCGCCGGGAGCATATACTCGGCTTGGACGAGCCCGCCAAATGAACCTCACACAACCATGGCAGGCGCGCCGCTTCTGTCTTGTGACGGAAGCGGTTTTTTATTGATCCCATTGCCAAACTCCTTCAATTCGTGCAATACTTTCGAGCATGGTAAATAAATTGCTGATTGTCGAGTCGCCCTCAAAAGCGAAAACGATTTCAAAATATCTGGGAGGCAAGTACACCGTCCGAGCGTCGGTGGGACACATTCGAGACCTGCCAAAATCGAACAAAAAAGCCATTGATATAGAAGGCGGTTTCAAACCACATTATGAGATCGTCAAAGGCAAAGAAAAAATCGTGATCGAACTCAAGGACCTTGCCGAGAAAGCCGACGAGGTGATATTGGCGACCGATCTTGACCGAGAGGGCGAGGCCATCGCGTGGCACCTGTCGCAACTCTTGGACATACCCGCTTCGAAGGCCCAAAGAATCACCTACAGTGAAATAACAAAATCCGCCATTGAAGATGCCCTCACTCGCCCTCGGAAGATTGACCAAAACCTTCGGCGCGCCCAGGAAGCGCGGCGCGTTTTGGACCGGCTAGTCGGCTACGATCTGTCTGGATTGATTTGGAAAAAAGTCAGATACGGCTTGTCGGCCGGCAGAGTCCAATCCCCCGCTTTGAGAATATTAGTGGAAAGAGAGCGTGAAATTAAAGCTTTCATTCCGGAGAAATATTGGGCAATTACAGCTCTCACGAAAACTCCCAAAGAAGAGGATCTGGCGCTGACCTGCGAGGAAGAACCGAGGGATGAAGGCGTTAAGAACAGCATCATCAAAGAAGCCCAGTCGAATCAATGGGCGGTCAAATCGGTTGAAGAGACACAGACGAAACGATCCCCGAAACCGCCCTTCATCACCTCGTCTCTCCAACAAGCGGCCAGCACGCGCTTGGGCTTCTCGCCGGGGCGCACAATGTCGGTTGCCCAAAAACTTTATGAAGCGGGTCTTATTACCTACATGAGAACGGACAGCATGGCTCTGTCAGACATGGCGAAGAACCAAATCTCGGCCGTCGTTTCGGATAAATTTGGAAGGGAGAACCTGACCACTCGGGACTGGAAAACAAAATCGAAAAATGCCCAAGAAGCGCACGAGGCGATACGTCCGACAGATTTTTCAAAAGGGAAAGCAGGGCTGACATCTGACCAAAAAAGTCTCTACGAGTTGATCTGGAGCAGAACCATCGCGTCGCAAATGACGGATGCGCAAATCTTGCGGACAAAAATTACCGCTATGGTCGGAGAAAATAAGACCCCTGATTTCAGCGCAAACGGTTCCCGCGTGCTTTCCTTGGGATGGCTCCTTGCTGATCCAGAGGCCCGAGGAGAAGAGGTTGAACTGCCAAAAGTCGCGGAAAAAGAAAAGTTGACATTTATATCAGCCAACGCCGAGGCCAAAGAAACGCAACCGCCGAGCCGCTATACCGAGGCGGGACTCATTAAAGAGCTTGAAAAAAGAGAGATCGGTCGCCCCTCGACTTACGCCTCAATAATAGACACCATCGTCAAACGCGGTTATGTGGAAAAAATCGGCCGAGCCCTAAAACCCACGGACGTAGGCGAAGTGGTAAGCACTTTCCTCGAACAAAATTTTACGGATTATATTTCGGACACCTTCACGGCCGAAATGGAAAACGAACTGGACGATATCGCTTCCGGAAAAAGAGACTACGAAAAGACCTTGAAGGATTTTTATACGCCATTTTCCAAGACGGTCAAAGACAAGGGAAAAACAGCCGCGAAAATCACCAATCTGGGGGACGCGCCGGCGGAATTCAAATGCCCCGCGTGCGGAGGCGCGATGGTAATCAAACTTAGCCGCGACGGGAAATTTCTCTCGTGCAAGAAATACCCCGACTGCATGGGGTCTCTTACGATGGAAGGCAAAGAGATCAAACCCGACGAGCCCATCGGAAACGACCCGAAAACCAATCTCCCCATATTCATAAAGATCGGAAGATTCGGCCCGTATGTCCAACTCGGAGAAAAAATCAAGGGTGGCCCGAAACCCAAATCGGCCAGCTTGCCGAAAGGCATAGATGTGGAAAAAATCACGCTTGAAGACGCTATAAAATATATATCGCTTCCGCGCGAACTCGGCGCTCATCCGAAGACCGGCAAGCCGATCGTCGCGGCTATAGGGCGTTTCGGTCCGTACATTATGCATGACGGAGACTTCAGATCTTTGAAAGCGCCGCTCAACGTCTTTGACATCATTTTCGAGCAGGCATTAGAAATCATCCTGAAACCTAAAGAGACAAGAAGAAGATTCGGCAAAACACCGAAAAAAAGCGGCGCATCGGCATAAAGACAGGCGCGGGCAACCGCCTCACGGGTGACCGGCCATTGAACTCATATCTATTTCCCTAAAAGTTTGATGATCGCCAGTTTTGCTCCGGTCGCCGGATTGTGATAACTCTGATCAATAGTGGTCAAAAGTATATCTATAGTTTTCTCTATTTCATCCGCGCTCCACGACGCGGTGATTGACTTGATCTCCGGATCGGCATTTATCGAACCGTCCTCCACCCGCTGTCTGAAAACCCGATCAAGCTCGCTAACCGCCGCCCTGATGAGCCCTTCAGGATTTTTCCCGGCTTTTCTCGTCTCCCTGATCAGAGAAAACAGTTTGTCTTCATTCTTTTCTCCTATCCACCTAACCAGCGAAGCGGCGTTTATCGCGGAATGATCCGCTGAAATACCGCCGGAGACCGAATCTTTGTTTTGCATTGAATCGTGTTTCTTAATTACTTGTATATTCTGCTGACCCGCGACCGTTGGCACTTCTCGGGCCGCCGCCTCGCCGGAGACTTGCCCGGAAACCGCGTCGCTCTGAATAAAACTCCTCTCGTGAGCAACCGGCGCATGTGTATTTTGCGCCGACAACTGACCGATAAGCTCCTGAATTTTCTCTTTGTTCAACAATATCCATCCGTCCTCTTTGACGTATTTAGACTCCGCTTTGACGATAACCCGATCCAAAACAGCCGCGGCTTTCGGAAAATCTCGGCCAGCGAAGCTGACGAGAATACTAAGCGCGTCTTCAGAGATCAAAGTCTTCCTGTTCCTGGCATGCAAAACCAAAGCCGATCGCGTCTCGTAATCTTTCGCGACGGCGTTCTCGGGTATCGAATCGCCCGAATCGTCCCTACCGACAACGGCCGGCAAATTGGCGGGGATGCCATTCGTGCCAAGATCGGCAATTTCCCCGATTCTTTTACCGAGGTTTGATCCATAGTTCCCAGATACTCTGATACCTGTGTCAACATCATAACTACTTCTATTCAATGTCTGATCGGCGCCCGCGCTCTCGCGGTATACCAAAGATTCTGCCGAACTCGAGACGCCGGAATAACCGAGCATTTTTTTGATTCTTCTGAATAATGCTCCGGCAATTCCGCTTCGAATCAGATAGACGACGACAATACTCCATAGGAGCAAACCCAAAAGAAAACTAAGGACCTTGAAAATATCCCCAAACCCGGTGTAAGGAATTTGGCTTAAATACACGAAAGCGAGCGGTTCCTTGTCTGCCTGCTTCAAAAGCGTCACTGACGGCTGTTCAAACCCGCCACCGCCTCCCCCTCCGCCGCCACAAGAAGTGCATCCTCCCAACGGCGAGGTTATATCAACTTCGCAAGTCGAGGAATGAGTCAATGAACCGGAAGTAACCGCAACGGTTGCCCGTTTAGTGCCGGAAGAGCCGTAAATCTTGGAGATTTGAGATGCGTCTCCGGACAGTCCATCGCTCCCGCTCCAGGAGTAGGCATAAGAGCCGGTACCGCCGGAAACCGTGGCTGTCCAAATAATTTCCGAGTTTATGACGACATTGGAAACGGAGGCGCTACACGAAGAAGACAGTTGCGAAGAAGGCGGCGGGGGCAAATCACTGACCGAGACACTGCACTCTTTTGTTACAGATTGAGAACCGGATGTGATCGTCACCGAGCCCGTTTTCGCGCCGGAAGTCGAGTACGTCTTGCTTATGGAATCGCCAGAACCGGAAAGACCATCGCTCCCTCCCCAAGAAAAAAAAATGTAAGGGTCTGTGCCACCGGAAGCCGTGGCGCTCCAAAGCGCATTTTCGCCAACCCTGACGCTTGCGGGATTGACATTGCACGAACCAGACAAAGGTTGGCCGGGCGGAACATAAGTATTTGTGACGACGCATGTTTTATTTTCGCCAGCCGACAACGTAACGGCTCCCGCGGCCGAACAATCACCGTAAAAAGAAGAGGTGTAATTAGAGGATAAATCCTGTTCGCCGATTGAATAATCTCCCGCCTCTAAAATATAAATCTTGCCGGACATTGATCCCAAGGAGGGGCTTCCGAAAACGTGCGTCCCCGACTTCTTTACATAAATTTGAAAATCGGAGGCCTCCGCGACGCCACCTTCCGTATTCACAACCTGTTTTGTAATCTTCAAAACCGGCAATTTATCCAGAGCGGCGCAAACCGGATAAAGACTGTTACGAGCAGAATCGTTCGGATAAGCATGTCTGGCATACGCGACATTTCCATCGCCGCCAAGAATCAGCGGGGCCGATGAGGAATTGACGACATCAGTCCGCGATGCCGCTTCCACACCGTCGTCCAAATCAATACTCGATCCGCTTGCGCCCACGACGGCAGAATCATTTCCAATTTCCAAAAACCATCTCTCATCTCCCTGCATATTCGGAGACACGGATTGCCTGCCTGCGTAACCGTCAAAAGAAAACAACGAGACAACATACGATCCGGCAGAAATATCGGCGGAGACAGGTCCTAATCGCGTAAATGAGCCGTTTGAGGCGATTTTTTTACCCTCCGGAAAAATAACGATTGTTCTTCCCGCAGACGGCGTAAAAGAACACGCCGGCACAACTGGGGGCGCAGAAACAACCGTCGCCTGGCAAGTTTTTTCCGCATACTCCCGAACTCCGGAATTTAAAACCAAAGTTACTTTTACTTTGGCCGTTTTTTCGCCAGACGACGAATACGTCTTCTCCACAACTTTTTCACCGCCAGATAATCCGTCGCTTCCGCTCCATGAATATTCGTAATGGCCTTGATGCGGTTTCGCAGTCGAGGAAGCCGTTGCTGTCCAAGTAACGACCTGTCCAATCTCGGGAGATCCCGGCGCGACAGAACAATCGGCTTTTAAATTCCAGGCCAGAGCGACGTTGCCAGCGCCAACCAAGAAATACAATGCAAAAACAGAAGCAACTCCCACAGTGGTTATTCTTTTTGCCACTAAAAACATGAAATCAACTATATTATCGGCTCCCTTAATCGTTCCTCATTTTCGACTATACTCCTAAAATTTGCATTGTCCAGCGCCCGCGTTACAAACCGGTCTTCGACACATAAACGGCTTCTACGACAATCCTTTCCTCTTTGCTCTTGCCTCCAAAAGTGTTGCATGTGGTCAAGGTAAGCATTTTCTTACCTCTTGAAAATTCAACCAACGCCGTGTCCGTTCCAACCAAAACCACAGATGTGACTTTATATAAATAAACGCTGTTACCGGCAAACACCTCGACATGATCGCCAATGTTCAATTTTTCCAAATTATTGAAAGCTTTGTATGCCGGATTGGAGACAACCCGAAATGTCGTGCTGTGCCCGAATAAAAACATATTCGAATCATCTTCCGGTCCGCCCGAACCCGGGTAATGAACAACTCCTTTGAGAAGAGCTTTGTCCAACTCCGCGATATCTCTGGTTTGAGGATTCTGAACGGAAACATCAACCCCGATTTTTTCTATAACGATCCGCGTCGGATCCAGAGTATTGAAAATCAGCGCTTGATCATCGCCTTCGGAGGGTTTGCCGGAAAAATCGGAGGTTGTCGCCGCCGTCTTTCCATTTCCGGCAATAAACTCCCTTACAGCGCCGAATATTGGTAAATCAATTTCGGATGGAATCAAACCAGTGACGATAACGACGGCTAGGGAAAGCAAAAATACCGACAAGATGATTTTGAGGTTTCTTATCAATTCTTTTGTTTTTTGGCTGATCTCGTTCATGTCTCGCCCATGTTTACTATTCATCAACACTATGATAGGTTTCGGATATCAAAGTAATACCACCTCGCCCGACAAAGTCCGAAGAAATATAACACGCATGATACAGCTGTCAATATAGTTATATACTGAATCTGTGGCAAATTAAAGTTTGTAATATACATAAATATGGACGCACCAAACTTAAAAAAAATGAATCCTGCGCAAACCGACGGGAAGAAAACCGCGATCTACATTATTCTGATCGCCGCTTTTACGATCGGAACCGTCGTCGCCTTTTATAACTTCGGAAAAATCCCGAGAAACGTGTCCGAGTTCGCGGACAAACTGTTCGCCGGCGCCATAACTCTCATCGTTGGAAACGGAAACGACGATGACGCCGATTTGAACACGATCACGATAGAAAAAATCACGGAACCGATCGAGTCGGGAAAGCCCTTTACTCTCAACTGGAACTACGGCGAAAATAACGGGACATATTTCATAAACTATGAATGCGCCGAGAGCGGCCGTGTGAAGCTGACATTGGTCAAGAATTCTTCACAGAATAATCCGGACCGAAAAATTTCCTGCGGAGAAAATTACCAAATTCCAGGAGACGGAAAAGTGGCTCTGGCGGCAAACTCGACCGCCGCCCAGGAATCCGAGTTAAAGATACAAATAGTTTATTCCGAGACCGGAACCAGCGAGTCCGCGCGAGGCGCGGCCGTGATCATAATCAAACCGGTGGCGCAAACGGCTTCGGGCAACACCGCGAGCGGGACAGCGAAGACTCCCGATACTTCCAGACCGAAACCGCAGACCAACACAAACACGCAATCGTCGGGACTAACCCCAGGGCCGGAGACAAACACGGAATATCAGGTTTCGCAAAGTCAGGGGACGCAAGCGCAAGGAAAGTCCGATCTTTATTCGAACATCACCGCCTACGGAACCTTAAATAGCAACAATGAATTTACGGCAACGACCACCCTGAAATCCACCGATAAAATTGCCGTGAGGTTCGAGATCGTCAACCACGGCACCGTCGAAACGGGAACATGGTATTTCAACGCGGTACTGCCGACATTCCCGAGCCATATTTTCACTTCCGAAAGCCAGCAATCTCTAAAACCCGGTGAAAAAATCGTCTTTACGCTCGGATTCAATAAGGTAGCCAAGAAAGATGGAAACGAGTTCGTGGTCAACGCCGATCCGGCCAACTCTATAAACGAAGCATCCGAAACCAACAATATCGCAAAATTAACCATGAATGACGTAAAGTTTTAAAGAGACTTAATACGGTATCATAATATTGAAAATGGCCGCCGTTCGCGGCCTTTTTCGTACTCTCATTCGAACTTTCAAACGTAGCATTGATGTCCACCTGTCCCATCTTATGCCTTCCTTATATTTTCCTTACAGGCGGTTGACTTTTAAAGCCGAATTAATGTAACATCCGATTTGGAAAGAACAAACTTAATGCCAACAATCATATACAGTGTCGGTGATTGCTTCAAAACAGAGACAGGGTACGGCGTTGTCCTACCCGATGACAAATCTTTCGTGATTACTCGAGAGGGAGGGCGCGAAGGCTACACTATGGAAATTGTCAAGGGTGTACCAGAAAGTGCGCTACCGCATCCTCATCTGAGCGAAGGAGTCAAATTCGAAATCAGCTTCGCGCTGAAATGCGTTAATTTCGCTATGCAGTGTGACACAGGTTCGCAAGCTTCGATAACGTCATGGGGGCGATGAGTCCAAAACTCCGCGAGTTCATCGCGGAGTTTTTCATTTCGCATTCGTCGTCTTATCGCGTCGTCATCCCCATATGCAATATACTAGATACTCGCGTCAGATATCCAGCGTCGCGTACTTTGCGTTAGACTGGATGAAGGATTTTCTGGCGGGAACGTCAGTGCCCATCAGCATGTCAAAAATCTTGTCCGCTTCGGAGGCATCCTCTATATTTACCTGCTTCAAAATACGACGAGCTGGATCCATAGTCGTCTCCCAAAGCTCTTCGGCGTTCATTTCTCCAAGACCTTTGTATCGTTGAATATTCGGCTTCTTGGTCCTTTCTCTCGATTTCGCTTCCGTTTCTTCCTCATCCGGATTTATGACAGTTTCCCCACCCTCTTCTTCGTTGATCACCTCCTCATCCTGCAAAGACGCAAAACCCTTATCTTTGAGATATTTCACTTTTTCTTCATCGGAAAACAAGTAGGCGATCTCTTTTCCAATGGTAATTTTATACAGAGGAGACTGAGCGATGTAGATAAACCCACCCTCTATCAAAGGCCTGAAATGCCTGTAAAAAAGAGTGAGCAGGAGCGTCCGGATGTGAGCGCCGTCAACGTCCGCATCGGTGGCTATGATTATCTTGTGGTAACGCAGTTTGGAAATATCAAAAGTATCGCCGATCGCGGTGCCAAGCGCGATTACAAGATTCTTGATCTGCTCGCTCCCTAAAATCCGATCCAAACGAGCCCTTTCGATATTCAAAATCTTACCCCTAAGCGGCAAGATTGCCTGTGTTCTTCTGTCTCGGCCGGTCTTTCCGGAACCGCCGGCGGAATCTCCCTCCACCACGAATAACTCGGACTCGGCAGGATCGGACGACTGGCAGTCCGCGAGCTTGCCTGGCAAAGTCATACCTTCAAGCGCGCCCTTGCGCAAGACACTGTCCTTGGCGGCTTTAGCCGCTTTACGAGCTTTCATGGCCAAAGACGCCTTGCCGATCATGGCTCTGGCATCGTCCGGCTTTTCCTCCAAAAAGGCGGCAAGCGCTTCTCCGAAAATAGTCGCGACTGCCCCCTGCGCCTCCACACTCCCGAGTTTTGCTTTCGTCTGGCCTTCAAACTGAATTTCGCGTAATTTCACGGAAATAACCGCGGTTAATCCTTCCAAGACGTCATCCCCAGTAAAACTTTCGTCTCCGTTTTTAATAAGATTATTTTGCTTGGCATAGTTGTTAAGCGTTCGCGTCAAAGCCGTCTTAAAACCGGTGATATGGGTGCCTCCCTCCGGATTGTAAATATTGTTCGCGAAAGGCATTAGTCGAGAGGACATATCATCCACGTACTGCATAGCGATTTCAACCAACTCCACCCCTCCTCCTCCTTTCTCAATGTAAAAAATATTTTTATGGACCGGCTTGAATTGTTTGTTATAGAAAGACACGAGCGAAACCAATCCGCCTTCAAAATAAAAAGATTTAGAAGGCACACCCAACTCAAGTTCGCGCAGATAAACAACATCCGCCAAATCAATCTCCGCCGAAAATTCACGGGCGTCAATCACGGAGATACGCAGACCTTTTACCAGATAAGCCTGCTGACGCATGTGGTCAACCACTTTCTTAAAATCGAATTTTATTTCCGGAAAGATCGCCGGGTCCGGCTCGAAATTCACGATCGTCCCGTGGAAATTCGACTTGCCGATCTTCTTGACCCGAGCTTTCGCCTTGCCTTGTTTGTACTCCTGATAGAAAACCCCGCCGTCGCGATGAACCAAAACTTCCATCCAAATGGACAGCGCGTTCACAACAGACGCTCCGACTCCGTGCAGACCGCCGGACACTTTGTAGCCATCGCCGCCGAACTTCCCGCCCGCATGCAAGGTGGTCATGATAGTTTCCAAAGCCGAAACTTTTGTCTGCTTATGAGTGTCCACCGGAATACCGCGGCCGTTGTCCACCACTCTTACGCGATTATGCGGGAGCAAAGCTATCTCAATATCATCGGCAAAATCCGCCATCGCTTCGTCGCGTGAGTTGTCAAAAATCTCCGTGATCAGATGATGAAGACCATCGGGACCCGTCGTCCCGATGTACATCCCAGGACGTTTTCGGACAGGTTCCAGACCTTCCAAAACGGTGATGGATTCGGCGGTATAATGATGCCCCGCCGCCTTGTTTTTCTCCTTATTTTCAGCCATATATTAAAAAGAAGTTGATCAGCTTCTATGCGGCGATTATAGCAAATTTTTTGACAAAAACCAAGCTAATTTTCACACCCAAAGTGGGGATAAAAAAACCCCGAAACTTGACATATTTGTTATGTCATGCAATATTTATTGAGGATAGATCGCAAACAACAAAATGAAAGGAAGCGATTATGACAGTAAAATTTAACATTGACTGGGGCAAACTCCCGCCGAATCAGAACTTGCTCATTAATTTGGTGTTTAAAAAGAGATTGCAGGAAGACCTGAATCTCCGCCCCGAAACGGCAATGGAAACGATAAACAAAGCGGCCACAATGACAGGTCTTTCTGTCAAAGAGGTCGTGGAAGTCATGCAACCGATCTTCGAACAATTGGTCCGGGAATACTTCGCCGCCGTTGATATGACAGAACAAGGGCCACCCGACGAGACCGAACCGGCGCCCGGCGGAAGCGGCCCCAGCAGTCAACCGCCAGAGATGCCTCTGGGCTTTGGAACTAACTGAGTAAAACAACCCAGTCACACCCGATCTTGGATCGGGTGTTTTTTATCATAAGGTGTTTTTTCTTATAATTTGTTGTCTTTAATCAAATTCGCAGCATACGATTAGTTTGTGCGACCGCACAAACTAATCGTAGTAAGAAATATATTACACATATTTACGCACCGTGAAAATTATCACCTAACCTGCCAACCGTTCTTCCCCGCCTGCGCATAAATACCTTCCATAATTTTATTCACCTCTTCGTCTGTGAGCGTTTTTTCGGATGACTGGAAGATGATCCTGAAAGCGTACGAAATTTTCCCGCCCTCTTTCGGATGGTAGGTGTCGAATAGAAAATTCTTTGCAACCAAATTCATTGAATCGCCGATAGCTCCCGAAATTACTTTCCACACCTCTCCATCTGTCTCATTCTCCGGCACAAAAAGAGCGACATCGCGGACAATAAATGGATACGGGGAGACAGGTATGTACTTTACGGCCGGCATCTCCGGTATTTTTATATCCAACTTTACTGAATCCGAAATTTTATCTGTCAAAGTATCCAGATTGATTTCCAGAACTCCGGATTTAGATTCCTCGGCAAGGGAAACATGGAGATCTCTTTCTATCAGTTTCTTTGCTTCCGCTAAAATAGCAGAACCTTTCTTTTTTACACTCCAATACCCTAAAGCTAAATGCTTTTCTTCTTTGCCTGCTCCCGGAAAAACTTTACCGATTTCAAAAATTCTTAAATCATCTAAACCGAGGAGCGGCATATTCACGCTGTTTTGTTTTAAACTTGCAGTCATATTGTCGAACAGATTCATCCGTAAGAACGCCTTATCTTCGGCCAAAGGTTTCAAAATTCCAATTTTCCCTTTTGGCGCGAATGTCGAGGTCAGGATTTCAGAAAAACCGAGGCCGAAAAGAGTCTGCCGAATCCGATTTTCAACGAGAAAATCCTTGGGAGTATTCACGCCCGCATTCATTTTTGAAGGAATGACCGTTGGCACTTTATGGTAGCCGTATAACCGCCCGATCTCTTCCGCGATGTCTTCGGGGATTTTTAAATCCAAACGCTCGGGGGGAATTCTAAGCGAAAGTCTGCCGCTATCACCGCTTTCAACCTCGATATTAAGTCGTTCCAAGATTTCGATAATTTCTTTCTCTTTAATTACCAATCCCAAAATCCCATTTATATCAGAGATGGAGACATTGATATTGATTATTTCTGCCCGATCAGGATATTCATCAACAATTTCTCCAAATACAATCCCCTCTCCACTTAATTCTTTTATCAAAGCAGAAAATTCATCAATGGCTTTCCCCGCCAACTCCGGAGTAATTTCGTTTTCAAAACGTTTGGAAGCGTCTGTTTTTATTTGTAAACGCTCTGCTGTCCTTCTGATAAGCGCGGGTTCAAAGTTTGCCGCCTCTAAAATCAAGTTTTTCGTGTTTTCGTCCACCTCCGCTTTCTTCCCGCCTTTTATACCGGCAATAGCAAGCGGACCTTCGCTGTCGGCAATAATCAAAGTTTCAGGATCCAAAGCCACATCCTTGTTATCGAGTGTTGTAATCCGTTCGCCCGTTCTCGCTCTTCTCACGTTTATGGCTCCGGAAATCTTATCGGTGTCAAACGCGTGCAACGGCTGACCCATGTCAAACATGACGAAGTTTGCCGCGTCAACTACGTTTCCAATCGAACGCTGACCCAACACCGCCAGACGCTCCTGCAACCACTTCGGGGATGGGTTGATTTTCACATTTTCAACCATACGACCGATGTAGCGGCGACAATCGGCAGGATTTTCGATATTGATTGAAAGCGGCCGAGCTTTGCCTGAATTTACCACACCTTGTTTTGGAATAATTATTTTCTGGCCAAGCGCCGCCGCGAACTCACCCGCAACCCCCCGATGACAAAGTGCGTAATGCGCTCGATCGGGCAAAACCTTCACATCAATCAAAAAATCCCCTTCCTTTTTTTCTATTCCATCAATCTCAAAAACACTAAATGTCAGAGCTTCCGCAACCTTCTCCGGCGGCGGCAGTTTCTGCTTGAAATATGTTCGTATCCAGTTGTATGAAACAATCATAACCTTGTAATTAATCCTAACCTTCTTACTTCTGTATTTCTAATTAAAATATCGCTTGACTTTTAATGATTACCGTTTATGGTAGAGACACTTTCGGGATTTTCCCGCGGCCCCCGCAAGGGGGAATATCGCTACTAATTGTTAATGTGTCATAACTCTCGGTATTGCCGTTAAAATTGATTAACAAACCTTAGATCGCCGTTGTATAGGAAACGGATATCGGGGATGCCGTATTTAACCATGAGCAATCTGTCTATACCTGCTCCGAAAGCGAATCCTGTGTAACCTTCCATGCCAACCGATTTGAAAACATTCGGGTGGACCAAACCCGCTCCCGCCATTTCGAGCCATTTGCCGTTAAACTTCACGTCTACCTCAACGCCGGGCTCGACGAAGGAAAAGAAACTCGGACGCAAACGAATTTCCACTCCCTCGCCGAAAAACTTTTTGAAAAAGTAAAGCAGTGTCCCTTTTAAGTGCGCCAGCGACACATTTTTATCCACAAAAAGTCCCTCCACCTGAAAAAACTGCGCCTCATGAGTCGCGTCCGTCGCTTCGTTCCTAAAAACTTTGCCCGGGGCAATCACCCGATAAGGCGGCTTCACGCCCGCTTTCAACTTCTTTTCCATATACCGAATCTGCACCGGACTAGTGTGCGTTCGCAGTAAATTGCGCGCGGACACACGCTGACCTAACGCAGAACGACGCTGAATTATTTCGCCGTCATTTTCCGTGTTCTTCCGCGTTTGGTCTGCATTCTTCTGCGAGCTCCCCTGGAGCCAGAACGTATCCTGCATATCCCGCGCCGGATGATCTTTGGGAATATTGAGTGCGTCAAAGTTGTGCCATTCGTCCTCAATTTCAGGTCCGCCGGCCACTTCAAAACCCAGTTCCGAAAAAATCTCTCGGATCTGCATTATCGCCGCGCTTATGGGATGCAGATGGCCTTTTTTATCGAGTATTTGAGACATACGGAAAAGTATATAGAAAATAGGACTTTTTTAACAGTAACTATCCACACCCCTCACCACAGCATATGATATAATGTCAACATGCTACTCTCAGAAAATGAGGTAAACAAAAGACTCA
>Ga0156261_132_pt1 | contig 30414 bp, 24 predicted proteins | sample RifCSPlowO2_12_FD_107910 | JGI IMG/M metagenome (GOLD analysis project Ga0156261, IMG submission 107910) | Candidatus Taylorbacteria bacterium RIFCSPLOWO2_12_FULL_47_20
AAAAATTGCGAAACAAAAATCTCCGACAGAAATTAAGTACCACGTCGCGTCTGCGGATAAACTGCCTTTTGAGGCGGGGAAGGTTTTTGATGCGGTACTTAGCGTGTTGTCTTTACAGAACATGAAGGATTTAGACTCTGTATTTCGCGAGGTGGGCAAAGTTTTGAAATCGGAAGGGAGATTTTTCATAGCGCTTAATCATCCGTGTTTCAGAATTCCCAAACAGTCGGCCTGGGGTTTTGATAACGAGGCGGGCGCGCAATATCGGCGCATAGATAGTTACCTCTCCGAAAGTTCGGAGCGGATAAAGTTGCATCCGGGTAAGGAAGATCGGACTGCCACCACCACTTTTCACAAACCCCTCCAAGTCTATTTCAAATTTTTGGCAAAAAACGGTTTTGCCGTGACTGGATTCGAGGAATGGATTTCTCATAAGAAAAGTCAGAGTGGACCGAGGGCAAAAGCCGAGAACAAAGCTCGCAAAGAAATCCCCATGTTTCTTTTTTTGGAGGCACGGAAATTTTGAAATTAAAAAACCGCGATTTCTTGGAACTCCAATGGTTCAAGAAATCGCGGTTTTGGCTACCGATATAATCCGTCGTGTATTTCGGGAACTAAACCCTCCACGCAAAACCCGTCCGTCCAATCCGAGTTTGTCGGACTGCCGAAAGCGCTGAAGCTCAACGGCGTCCAAACAAAATTCGCTCGGGTTTCCATTTGCGCGGCTGTGTCCATGCGCGGACTTTGTTCCACTTTATCGGAGAGCAGTTTCGTCAGTACGGAATTCGCGGCATACACCGGGCCGTTGATATTGGCTCGCACCGCGAAGTAGCGCGTTTCGCCCGTGGGGATTGTGACCATACGGCGCTCGCCCGTGCCCCTGGCAACGATTCCGATTCGTTCACTTGTAGGACTGATGTCCACATCCGAAAATGCCCCGTCCGGCTGTAATCCTGTTACCGGCATGGAAAATGCAGAGTCGTAATATGCGTAGCAATTGAAGGCATCCACTTGCAATGGGTAGCCAACGGTGACTACCTCCACTGACACTTTTGATAAGCCAATTGGCCCGTAGGTAGAGGCGGTTACCGAGAAACAAATCAAATCCCGTCTTCCTGACATCAGCGAGTTGCTTGGAAGCCAGTACCATCTGACAACTGGATATGACTTTTGGAGGATCACCCCCTGTGCTTCCGTGGCGCCTTGCGCTTTTGCAACGAGACCGCTTACCAAACCGAAACCGCAGTTGTTCGTGTCGGCTTCGTTGAAGTCCACCTTGATGAGAGACCCCGGAATGCCTGGATCGGATATTCCAATTCCGGACGTATCAATTTTCACCGTCAGGCGTTTTGAGGCGCCGCTCGGAAGGAATAGTCCCGGATTCAGATAGCAGGTCGTGTTGGTCTCGTTAGGGATCGGATAGAATTCTCCGATTTTTACCGATCCGTCCCAAATTGTTCCTTTGTAAAAATTTCTCGACGGATCGTTTTCTCCGATCCGTAAAGGAAGTTTTTCGAGGATGGTTGGCTCATGGACGGCATCGAGTTGTAGGACCGTGACGGGAACATTTATTGACGATCCAGCCACAATCCTCTTTGCCGGAGTGGCCGAGTCCAGTGAAATGTTTACTGTTGGCAATGTTTCTTTCGCGCGGATAAAACCGAAATCGTTGACCCTGTCCACACTCACGAGGAAGGCGACGAGACCTACGTCTCCGTTGTAATCCGATAGGGCGCTACCGATCGTGCTCCAACCCGTGAAGTCACGTGTCATCTCAAAATCGTACCAGTATCGCGGATTGCCGCCGGATAACGAAATCACCACGTCGTTGTTTGTGCGTTGTATCGAATCAATCCGAATCGCGGCATTTGCCGAAAGGATGGCCGAACACAATGGAATAACAAACCATATTTGTTTCATTATTACTATTCTCCTGTTTTCTGTTGTTTAGAACGGCCGTTTTAAACGGCTAAAGGGAGATGTCCCTTTTCTACAGCAGATTCAATCACGGTCGCCAAATAATGTCAAACTCGTAAGCACGAGAATCTATATGCGTGATTGATTAAATACATCAGGTGTAATAACATACACGGAAGATTATTGTCGCCGTTGTAGCTCAGTTGGTAGAGCATCCCCATGGTGGATCGTAAGATTTCTGCCCATTTCAGCGGTAACGTTGAAGTGAATCCCGAATTACGGTTAAAGTCCTTGCTCGGCAGGGGTCAGACCGTCCCGCAAAAGGCGGGCGAACGACTGACAAGGGATCCCCCACTTTTGATTTTTTCCACACGATAAAATCAGAAGTGGGGGATAAGATACAGTCTAGTCCTCTTGTATATATAAAGAAGAGGTGTAAACGAAGGGGAAGGTCGTCGGTTCAAACCCGACCAACGGCTTTGTGCGAGTATGTAGTATGCGGTATATAAGGTTGTATTTTGTGTGGTGAAATTGTGGACAAATCGCCGAAGTAGCTCAGTTGGCAGAGCAACCGATTCGTAATCGGTAGGTCGCGAGTTCAACTCTCGCCTTCGGCTCACGTCAGTATTTGTGAGCATACAGGGGCGACGGTGGATATAAGTATATGGGAGTGGACGAGAAAAACGAAAATCAAAAAAAGATCGAGGCGATGGAGGCGACAATGGCCGCCACGGATTTTTGGACTGACAAAAACAAGGCGCAGGAGACAATCAAAGAGTACCAAGAATTGAAGACGGTTGCAGAGGGCGGGGGAAAGTACGACAAAGGCCATGCCGTCATGGCCATTCTGGCTGGGGCGGGGGGGGACGACGCGGAAGATTTTGCGGCCATGTTGTTTTCGATGTACAGAAAATATTGCGAAAATCGTGGCTGGAGCACGAAACTTATTCATGAAAATCAAAACGATCACGGAGGTTTCCGAAACATTACTTTTGAAGTTGGAGGAGTGAACGCCTACGGAATTTTGAAAAATGAATCGGGGGTCCATCGTCTTGTGCGCATTTCACCTTTCAACGCTAACCAAAAGAGGCACACTTCTTTCGCGCTCGTTGAAGTTATTCCGAAGTTCGAGAAGACAGGAGAAATCGAAATTCCGGAAAGCGAGATCGAGATATCGTTTGCGCGCTCCAGCGGTCCAGGCGGACAAAACGTCAATAAGAGGGAAACAGCGGTACGGCTTGTTCATTTGCCCACAAAACTTTCCGTCCACGCGGACGGTGAGCGTTCACAGCAAGCCAATCGTGAAAAGGCGCTCCAGATTCTCAAGGGTAAGATTTACAAGATGCGAGAAGTCGAACGCAAAGCAAAAGAGAAGGGCATGCAGATTGCCAGCACCACTTCGATTGAGTGGGGAAATCAAATCCGATCTTATGTTTTACATCCATACAAAATGGTCAAAGATCACCGCACCGATTGCGAAACTACCCAGGTGGACGATGTGCTGGCGGGGAAAATTGAAAAGTTTATTGATGCCGAGAAGGGGCTGGAGTAGTTTGTCTCTTTTGGTATATCAAGTCTGACTTGATATACCTTGACCTTGATAGACGGCCTCATTTTTGGCGTTGCTCGCGCGTTTGTTTGATACCCAAAAAGTTCTACCCAAAAGTTTTCGCATCTTCGTTGCTTTTGGGTATATAATGTAGTGGTTGCGATGTTATGGCTTACGGCTGGAAATGATCAATCGGCCGCGGGTTTGCGGTTTATCCGAATCGCGCGATATATGATTTATTTTGACAAAGTATCAAAAATTTACCCCGACACTTCAGTCGCTCTTGAGGACGTCACTTTTACCGTCGAACCCAGCGAGTTCGTTTCAATTGTCGGTCATAGCGGGGCTGGCAAGACGACCCTTCTCAAGCTTATTTTGGTGGAGGACAAGCCGACTAAGGGCAGTGTTTTTTTTGAATCAAAAAATCTTCACACTTTAAGACGCAGAGAGATCATGCATTTCCGAAGAAGGATTGGGATGATTTTCCAGGACTTTCGTTTGTTGCCTGATAAGACGGCTTACGAGAATATCGCTTTTGCCATGGAGGCGGCCGGCAAGACCGACGAAGAGATCGAAGCGGACGTGCCGCACGTCTTGGGGCTAGTTGATTTGTCGGGTAAGATGTGGAATTTTCCCAAAGAGCTTTCCGGCGGGGAGAAGCAAAGGATTGCCATCGCCAGAGCGATCGTCAACCAGCCGGATGTGATTATCGCGGACGAGCCGACTGGTAATTTGGATCCCATCAACACTTACGAGATCGTTCAGATACTTAAGAAGATCAATGATCTGGGGACGACAGTGATATTGACGACCCACAATAAAGGAGTGATTGATTCCGTGGGCGGGAGAGTGATTACTCTGGATCGCGGCAAGGTTGTGAGGGACGACAAGAATGGCAAATATGTTTCGTAGACTTATTTTAAGTTCAAATAAGATTTATACTTAACACAAGCAGATGTTAATAACCAGCATAAAAAGAATAATAAGAACGGGATTCGTGGGATTTTGGAGAAACGCTTTCGTGTCGCTCTCCGCCGTTTTGGTGCTCAGCGTAACCTTGTTTGTCGTCGGCTCTCTTGTTTTCAACAACAAGCTGTTGAGTTCTTCGCTCGGCGATCTCAAAGACAAGGTTGATGTAAACGTGTATTTCGTAACATCCGCTTCGGAGAATGACATTTTATCAATCAAGAAATCGCTGGAGGCTTTGCCGGAAGTGATGCGAGTTACTTACATATCGCGCGAGCAGGCGCTTGCCGATTACAGGGAGAGGCATAAAGATGATCCGCGAATGTTGGAGCCGCTGGATGAACTTGATGACAATCCCTTGGGGGCTGTCTTAAATGTTAAAACTCGGGAACCGTCGCAGTACGAAGGGGTGGCCGATTTTTTGGAAAAGTCGTCGCCACTCTCGGCGGCCGGCGGCGGGTTAGTAGAGCGAGTGAACTTCAATGAAAACAAGGCCGCGATCACTCGCCTCCAGCAAATCATAGACAACACGGAAAAATCGAACATCGCCAGAACTTTGGTGCTCGCTTTGATTTCAATCGTTGTAACTTTTAACACGATCCGGCTGGCTATTTTTACTTCCAGGGAAGAAATTTCGGTGATGCAACTTGTCGGCGCCAGTAATTCCTACGTGCGCGGCCCCTTCGTGATCGTGGGCGTGATGTACGGATTGGCCGCCGCTTTGGCCGCCGTCGTGGCATTCTATCCGCTCACATATTGGTTCGGCCCTTTGTTCTACCCGTTTCCGCTGTTTTTGAGCGATAATCTGGGGGACTTTACTTTGTTCAATTATTACATGCAAAACTTCGGCCAGATGTTTTTGATTATTGTTGTCTCGGGTATCGTGTTGGGAGCAATATCGAGTTATCTGGCGGTGAGACGATATTTAAAAGTATAAGGGACGACGACATTAAACTGGTGTTTGAAAAATAAAACCCGCAATGATGGCATTGCGGGTTTGATGTCAGTGTATATAGCGCACGAACGCTTTTTTAACCGCCTCGAGCGCTGTGTCAAACATTACCCATTTGTGTTCGGGTTTGACCGCATCGCTTTCTCGCAACGGTGTCATCTGACCCACCTCTTTCAAAGTGAATGGGCGTATTCCGCCGGTGGACGTTTCGAGCCTGATAACTCTGAGAATATTGGGATCGGAAGAAACCCAGTAGAATCTCTTTAGGTAGTTTTCGTTGGTCCACTCATGAATGATCTCAGTCTCTGGTCGATAAAGAATACTGGCGGCTTCTTTTCCGAGTTCCTCGAAAATTCCGCGGTTGAGTCCGGTCTCGAAAGACTCATCGGGGCGCAGTGTTTCGTGCATTGTTGCCTGCCAAACACCGGGGTTTGTTTCGAGAGCCATCTTCTCTGTGTTGAATTCGCCCCGTCGTTGCAGAATTGCAACGGGTTTGTCACGTATTCGCATCATTACTACCAATCCGACAGCTTTGATAAGCATAAATTTCTCTCATTTTCGTTGTCTCTGCGCAGGGCTTTATTCAGCCGTTGTTTCTGAGTTGCATGATACACGGTTTATTTGAATTGTCAAGTTCATGAGGTTCTATATACTTTCGTGTGGTGGATAACTAACAACAGAACCTTGTCTGTAACGGGTCGGTCTCGATATCGCGATATGTTCCCATGATAGGGCTATATCAATCAGACATGCTGTCAATGGTGTTTCGCGCGTATATGTTTGATAAAATCATCAGTATAAAATATCTAATTGAAAAAAAGATTAACAAGGATCAAGAAAATTTCCAAAAAACAATGAAAAAAAATCACAAGTACATTTTCGTAATTGGTGGGGTGATGTCTGGCGTCGGTAAGGGCATCGCTACCTCTTCTCTCGGTCTAATTTTGGAATCCAAGGGGTTTGAAGTTAATCCGGTAAAGGTTGATCCATATTTGAACGTGGATGCCGGAACTATGAATCCGACCGAACACGGCGAGGTTTTTGTTTTGGACAGCGGGTTGGAAACCGATCAGGACATGGGAAATTACGAGAGGTTTTTGAATAAGGATTTAAGCGGCGATGATTATGTAACCAGCGGTATGGTTTACAAACATGTCATCGAAAAAGAAAGATCGTTGGGTTACAAAGGTAAGTGCGTGGAGGCGATCCCGCACATTACCGATGAGATCACGAGGCGATTTGAGCGCGCGGCGGAGGTTAATGGCTCGAGGATTTCCCTCATCGAGATCGGTGGCACTGTTGGGGATTATCAGAACATTTTGTTTATCGAGGCGGCCAGAGTATTGAGCATCAAGCACCCGGGGGACGTGATTTTCATTATGGTTACGTATTTACCCGTGCCCTCGGCCTTGGGAGAAATGAAAACCCGTCCGACGCAGAATGCCGTTCGTATGCTGAATTCCTATGGAGTTCAGCCGGATCTGATAATCGCTCGCGGGCCGGTTTCGCTTGACGAAAAAAGAAAGGAAAAAATCGCCATATCGTGCAATGTCAACGTTGACAATATAATATCCGCTCCCGATATTGATAATATTTATAACGTTCCGATAAATTTTGAAAGAGATAAAATAGGAGATCGGGTATTGACGGAGTTGTCCCTGAAAACAAATGTCAAAAAAGATGGGTTGGCGTTGTGGAAAAAATTCGTCAACAAAACTAAAGAATTGGAAAAAGAAGTCAAGATCGCCATCGTCGGAAAATACTTTGACACCGGAGATTTTGTTTTATCCGACGCTTACATTTCTGTTATTGAGGCGATCAAATATTCGGCCTATCAAGAGGGGAGAAAGCCCGTCTTGACATGGCTTAACGCGAAAGAATTTGCGGGCGATTCGTCCGCTGATTTGCAGAAAAGGTTATCCTCTTTGAAGAATTATGATGGCATTATAGTGCCGGGAGGTTTCGGAGAAACCGGAATTGAAGGCAAGCTAAATGTCATTGAGTTCGTGCGCAAAAATAAAGTTCCGTACCTTGGTCTCTGTTACGGCATGCAACTTATGATAGTGGAGTATGCGAGGAACGTTTTGGGGTTGAAGGGGGCAAACACCACCGAGATTGATCAGCACACTTCTTATCCGGTCATTGATATTCTTCCCGAGCAAAGGAAGAAATTGGAGGTGGGCGATTATGGCGGCTCGATGAGACTGGGGGCTTATGAGGCGGTACTTCAAAACGGGACGATTGCCCGGCGCGCGTATGGAAGCAGTAAAATCTCCGAGAGACACCGGCATCGTTATGAAGTCAATCCGGATTTCATCGCCAACTTGGAAAAAGGCGGGGTTATTTTTTCGGGGAAGTCGGCGGACGGAAAACTCATGGAAATTGCCGAACTTTCTGAAAAAGATCATCCCTTTTTTCTGGGTAGTCAGTTTCATCCGGAGTTCCGTGCTCGTCCGCTTTCACCCCATCCTTTGTTCAATGCTTTTATTAAGGCGGCGGCGCGTTTTGGAAAGCAGTCCACTTTAGGTGGAGGAGTTTCGTAATTCAAAGTGGTATAATATCCCCATCAAACTCCCAAACCAAATTCAATTACACCATCGCTGGGGTGAGTCTGATTTCATAGTGTGGGATGTATAAGAACCTACCCACGATCTCGCGGTACCCATCCCTAAAATGGGGTAGTACCAAATGCTACCTTGAGTCTTTAATTGCCAGCGAGTATCGCAATCCGAAAAACATCAGGATGCCGAGGAGCGCGAAAATGTATTTAATATCAAACATAAACAGAAACGCTGTGGCGATTACTGGAGCGACAATCGTGGACAAGGGACGCACTGATCTGAAATTGCCCAAAAGCCCCGTCTGGCTGGCGTTGATCTTTTTAAAGAAGTACGTCTCGGTCATAACCTCCACGAGGGCGGCTCCAATACGGCTTATGAATAAAATCGAGGCCCACGCCAGAAAACTTTGACTTTCAATAAAAGTCAGCAGGCCGGTTGATACGGCCATAATGACGAATCCAAGGGATAAAATTTCTTTCTCCCCGAACTTTTTATCGGCGAGCAGTCCGGCCGGCAATTGAAATATCACAAAAGGCAAAAGCATTATTGTAAAAATTAATCCGATCTCGCTCCACGAAAATCCTATATGTTGCAGCAAGTAAAAAGGGGTGTAAATGACCATTACCGAATAAAAAAATTGAAGCAGGAATGATGCCTTCACGATATTTTTTATATTCGAGTCCGAACGGATAACCGCGATCGTCTGCCGCATGCTCTGCTTTTTGTAAATGGGATCTTTGAAATCTGCCAGACTGCCTCGCATCAAAAGGATCGTCGGTATGAACAAGACCACGGCCACCGCGTAGATTCGCCAGTAGTCGCTGTTTAAAAACGCCAAGGAAAGCAACATCGGCCCGACAAGCCAGGCCGCGTTCGCGCTCGTCAAAAACATCCCTCGAATGTTTCCGGTGTTCGCGTCACTCGAATAGTTTTCCAGAAATATATCTATCGTAAAACCAAGCCAGAAGATTCCAGCAAATCGCAAAATGAAACTGCCGATTATAACGGCCAACGGAAATGAATCCAGGCCGCCGATCAGCGGAATCAAAGAAACGGTCTCAAGGCAGAGAATTGCCGAGCTGGCCAAAAAATTCCCCGCCTTTCTGATGGCGGCCGTAACGAGTGGCAGAAACACCATGCCCACCAAAGCGGCGGCCGCGAAGAGGAGGCCGATGATTTTTTCCGACGATTGCCCGTAATCAACCTGCAGTATCTGGTTCAGGTAGGATGACTCTATGTAGGCGGGGAGAACGGTATGCAGAGTCAGGATAAAACCAAGCACATACACAGCGAATCTCTTTCCGGTTTTTGGGGAAGAAGGTGTCTTCACTAAATTCTTATTATACGCCTAAGACGACGGGTATAACAATCGGCCTCTTCGCTGTTTTGTTGAACAAGAATCTTCCCACGGTATCAGTTAAGGTTTCTTTGATATAATCAAAGTTGATAGGGTGCATACCGGAAGCGGTTTCCTCAATAGTTTTTTTTATCAGAAAACGAGTTTCGCGCAGAAGATCCTGGGACTCGCGCAGATAGACGAAACCTCTCGAGATAATATCAGGAGACTTTTTCAAACGCCCCGTGGTGGTGTTGATACTGGCGATGACGACGAACATTCCGTCCTCCGAGAGGAGCTGTCTGTCTCTGATGACGACCTCTTGCATATCGCCGATGGAAAAACCATCAACCATTATGGGGTTGGACGGAGCTTTTTCTTTAAGGACTTTGATCTTTGAACCATTTTCGGATATCTCGATTATGCTTCCGTTGTCCGGGACCATGATGTTTTGTCTCGGCGCGCCGATATTCTCGGCGAGTTCCGCGTGCTGTTTGAGCATGTAATGATGCCCGTGGACGGGGATGAAAAATTTGTACTTGATTTGCTTGTGAATCCACTCCAATTCTCCGCGTTTGCCGTGTCCGGAAGTATGGACGTCGCTGTCCACGTAAGTGATGACTTTTACGTTGTGTCTGTAAAGATTGTCCTTCAGAGTCGTGATGGCCCGTTCGTTGCCCGGAATCACCGAGGACGACAAAACGATAATATCGTTCGGTATTAGCTTGATATGTTTGTGCGTGCTGTTCGATATGCGCATCAATGACGCGAACTCCTCGCCTTGCGCGCCGGTGGCCAGCACCATCAGTTTATTCGGCGGGTAATCTCCGATCTCTTCAATCGGAACCGCATGCTTCACCTCCGACAATTTAAGCTTTTTGACGATTTCGACATTGGCTTTCATGCTTCTTCCGTCGATGGCCACCTTCCGCCCGTATTTGCGGGCGATTTCTATGAAGGCGATAATTCTTTCGACTTGGGAGGCGAAAGTGGCGATGAGAACGCGTCCCGGAGCGTCCTTGACGATTTTATCTATCGTTGCGATGACAATCTCCTCTGGCATTGACCAACCGGGTTTTTCCACTCCCGTCGAGTCCATAAGCAGAGCCAGGATCTTTCGGTCCTTAAAGATCGAGTACTGTTCGATCTCCCGTTCTCTTGGTATCCCGTTTACGTTGTCTATGCGAACGTCGCCTGTGGCCACGACGTCGCCTAGGGGGGTTTCTATAATCACCCCCGTCGAATCCGGAATAGAGTGAGTCAGGCCGAAAAATCGGACTTTGAAGTTTTTGGAAATCGGCAGGGATTTGTCGTCGCGATTTACGATTTTTAAATCCAGCGCGGGTAAGTGGGGATATTCCTCTTGGCGTTTTCTGATGAGCATCGCTCCGAATTCCATGGTGTAGATCGGCGGATTGCCAAGCTTTTCCATAAGGTAAGGGATGCCTCCTATGTGATCCAGGTGGCCGTGTGTTACCACCAAACACCGAACTTTTGATTTCCTTTCCTCGAGGTAGGCCGTGTTGGGCAAAATATAATCAACTCCCGGAGTGTCAACGCTGGAGAACTGCATCCCCGCGTCAATGACGATTATGTCATCGCCGTATTCGACGACCGTCATGTTTTTGCCGATTTCTTCGACGCCTCCGAGCGGGATAATTCTTAACACCCCTTCCTGAATCGTCGGGATATGCTCGGTCTTGGGCGGTTGCGGAAGACCGTTCGGCAATCTATGGCTTGGATGTCCTTCGGGCGGCATGGAATGTCTCTGTCTGTGGCGCACGGATAGGGGTCTTCTATTTTGCCGCGGCGCATTTTTTTGGGATGAAACCCTGGACGTGGCTGAATGCGACGCGGCCGACGGCGTCTGCGCGCTGGCGCCGTCAGATGCGGTTGTCATCCTCGCGGCAAACACGCTTTTGACCCCTCTGACAGACTTAGTTTTGTTTCTTCTAAAATATGAACTCATAATATATGTTTTGATAAGTAATTATACGAACTCATCTGAAGTTTTAATCGCCAAGCGAGCCACGCAAAATTCGTAGCGAGGATCGAAGACAAGCCCGAAGGCGTGTCCGCGACACGACGAGTGCCGTTGCAACTTAAGTGTAAACCCGCATCAGATGTGACAGCGATTACGAATCGGCGATATCCTATAAATTGATGTAACAAACTAAAAGTTGCAACGGTACGAGGGCGCAGTCGAAGAGTCGTAGCAGAATTTTGCGTGGCGTAGCGGCGAAACGAGTATGTATTTCTTACGTTTTTCATATACGAGTGGTTAAAACTTTAGATGAGTTCTATGACTAATTTGAAACGTCGTTTCGAGAATCGCTAGACCTCGATCTTGATATGCCACCAGCGTGAGATAGAACCAAATTCCTCTACTTCAAAAACACTTTCCAAACTTTTTGCGTTTCCAAGTACCATTTGTAGACCTCTGAAAACCTGTCAGCCGAAATGGAAATTTGACCTAATGCCATTCCTTGAATTTTTGGAGATACCATGTAGATAAAGTCCGGAGTATACAAAAACAAAGCGGGTTTTTCGCGTTTAAGTATATCATAGAACCTGCTGTATTTTACAATCCTGTCGTCCTGATCCGCGGACATTCTGGCCTCCTCCAGTATGGCGTCCGTGTCCTTATTGACATACATGGCCAAATTTAAGCCCGGATCGTTTCTCTGGGAGGAATGCCAAAAAGCGAACAGATCCATATCACGGCCGATTATCTCCCCAAAAAGAAGGGCGTCGAATTTTCTCGGTCTGATCACGTTCTGGTTGAGATCGTTTGGATCGTGGGTTTTGATCTCGACTTTCGCTCCAATCTTTTCCCACGATGTTTTTAATATGGCGGCGGTCTCCCTCAACTCCGGCGCGTTGGAGGTTGTCAGTGTGAACGCCAACTCCTGGGTCTGCTGTTTGGTCTTCTTCACCATTACTTTTTTTTCATCGTCGAATTTCCAGCCGGCTCTCTCCAAAATCTCGACGGCTTCGGCGTTCGCGCTCGCGGTTTCTGATGACGCGGACGCCGACGCGACGGTTTTAGCCGGTTCGACGGCCGCCATCAATTTTGCGATATCGGACGGAAACGGTCCGTCAATCGCGGAGGCAAACCCGAGCATGACCGTATTGACTATTTCATTCTTATCCACGGCTTTTTCCAAAGCGTCTCGCACTTCAGGAGCGGCAAAAATAGTCTGCTGATTTTGATTGAAAAATACCCCAAAGATTCTGGCAAGGGGAGCCGTTTCAACGCGCGCGCCGCCGTTTCCCAATTCCCGCGCGATCTTCGGCATGACGGTGGCCATATTTTCAATTTCGTTGTTGTTGTACGCTTGAAGCAATGCTTCTTGGTTGGGATAAAATTTAAAAATGATTTTGCTGATATACGGCCTGCCAAGCGTGTATTGCTTAAAGGATTCGAGAACATACGCGGAGGGAACCCCCGAGCCGTCTTTTTGAATGCTTTTGATTTTATACGGGCCCGATCCGATCGGTGATATGTTAAGTTGGCTGAAAGGTATCTGCTCCGCTTCTACCGCAGACCAGATATGAGACGGCAAGACACCCAGGGATGTATTCAGTATGAACGGCGTATAGGGCTGTTTCAACCGGAAGAGTATTTCTTTGTCGCTGATTTTTTCCACGCTCACTCCTTCCCAGTTTGCTCTTTTGACGCTTTTCACGCTCGCGTCCTGCGCCCTTTCCACGGTAAATTTTACATCGTCCGCCGTAACCGGCGCCCCGTCGTGAAAAACTGCGGAATCTTTTATTTTAAAATAATACGCCGTCCCGTTTTCTCTGATCTCGTATCGTTCGGCCAAGTCGTTGATTATTTCGCCGCTGGGAGAGATTCTCACCAGACCGGAATATATAAGAGAGGACAGATCTCGATCCGAGTCTCTGATGGCCAAGAGCGGGTTTATAAAACCGGGCGAATTAACCGACCCCTCTATCAGAGCGCCGCCATTTTTAGGAATTGTTACCATAAGAGCGTCGTTTGTCCAGAACAAGACGTACATGACTGATAAAATCAGAGTGGTGGCAAAGAACAGAAATATCGCCCTTTCAATCGTCGAAAAACGTTCTTTCGCTTCGTCGCAGACGCGCTGGAAAGGCAAGTAAATTTTTTTGTTGAATTTCATGCTAAAAAGTTCTTGCAAAGCACAGCCATGTTTAGGGCCGTGTCGCGTGTTAGATTAAGCTTGTTATACAAGCAATAGAACCATTATGGAAACTACGGCAAACAAGATTCCCAGCGCTATAGTGGCAAAAAATATTATTTTCTCAATGCCTCTTCGGGTGTGGAATGAAGATCCCCAGTTATCTCCAGCGCCAAAAGCGCCTCCGAGCGAGGACTCAGATCGTTGAAGTAAAACTGCGCCTACAAGCAAAGCCGATATTCCAATTTGAACGTAAGGTAGTATTCCTGATATTGCGTTCATTACACGACTATTATACACGAATCTTAAAAATGGGCAAATCTAACTGATATCACGATAGTGTGGGGGTAAGCATAAGTTCGATTCTTATAAAAAAAGACCGCCGGGCGCTTGAAGCGCGCGGCGGTGTGCGGGGGAATTTTACTTTCCCTGAAAAACTTCTTGTTCCAAACCCCTTTCATCGGGCGGAGCAATAGCTTCGATTTGAATTCCTTCGTCTTGAACCGTCCGGTCAGATTTCTCTGGCGCTGGCTTGAGTAAATGCTCCGTTAAGCGCTCCGTGCGTTTAGCCCTGATTTTAATCGTGCGTCGGGGGTTGTAGTGGCTTTGCTCGCTTGGCTGGTGGATCTTGAACCACTCCCATGAGAGATCGCCATCGAACCCGAACATCAAAATTTCCTGCAGGGCCCAAACGTGTATGCGCGTGGGCGTTGCCGAATGAGTGTCGCAACCGTTGAAAAATTGCTCACCCTTCGCAAAGTAATACCAGTTTTGCACTTTGGGGTGCGTGCCGGGGTTACTAAGCGATTGAAGGTCTGTGTCATTATCCAACAGCTTCCCAAATCGGTCTTTGGGGAGCTCGTACCAGCGGATCATTCTGGCTACCCAACGCAGGGTGATTCCCGGCACACCCTGATCCACTTGGATTACGTTGCCGGAACTTCCGAGTTTGATCACCACCTGCGCGTCCCCGCCGTTTTTGTGGCGAGCCGCTTTGAGCAGGTTGGGACGGTCTCCTTGGACGATGATACCCCTGATGACTTTGTCTTTACCCCAGACCCGCGTTTGGATCGGGAACGTCTCCGTTTTCTCGCAAATCTTCAGACACTCAAAGAAGTCCATCTGGTCTTCCACCATTTTCGAGAACGCGAACAGCGACCACTCTCTGGTATCTTCGTCCGGATTTCCGTTTTGATACATCGCGTTGAGAATATACGCGAGGTTAGTAACAGACCGTCTGGACGGGTCATCCAATCCGCGTTTGTAAACAGAGTCGCTTCCTTTGAGCATACTCAAGATGTACGTCTCGATTTCCTCGCGCGCTTTTGGATCTGGAACGAAATTTTTGTGAAGAATTTTGTCTTTGACCCGGTTCCATTCAGAGACAACGCTACGAATCCCAGCACGCCGATTGAGACCGAGGATCAAGCTGTCGTGGATGGCGTCAAGCGCTGGTTTGATCCATGCCCTGTACAGGAGAATGGGATTGTCCATTCTCCGTGTTGCGACCTTGATGAGTTCCGACAGATGCCGAAGCGAAGCCCCGGTGTTTGAATCGAAGTATTCCACTTCCTCGAGAAGCGGTTCCAGATCGGTTTTGCCCCGAAGGTTCAGCCATTTTGCCGTCAGTGTCGCCGAACATTCCTCGGGAATTCTGGCGCCGTTTGGAAGATGTTCGTCCAGTCTTGAATATCCTATCCCGATCGGAGCCAATCCGAGTCGGTCGAACTCTGCGTCATTCATGGGAGCGATATGTCCGCAGAAATCCAGCTCCGCAGACGCAAGCCCTGTGTAGCGGCATGACCCGTACAACTGGATCAGCCACCAGGAAACCCATTTATCCAAGTGAGGATTGCGATGGGTTGGAAACTTCCGGACAAAAATCTTTTCAACCGCGCCGCCATTTGCCGAAGTAGTCGCCATGCTCATAGTTGCTTTTCCTTTCTCTAACCGACACATCCGTTTGTTTTTTCGAGAAATCGTCTCGAATTGCAAACGAATTTTGGGGTTAAAACCCCTATTTATTTAATACGATTTGTCTTTAAGCCCGCTTTTATTTACCTCATACGCGGGCTTTACAGATTCAACCGTTACAGTCCAAAGCGATACTAGCATATCTGATAGAATAAGTCAACTTTGACTTATTCACTTTTAGCGTTAGAATGGCTAAATTAAAGTGTTGGACAAAGCTTTTAGACAAAGCCATAAAGTTGGAATTTACGGACGCTTATTAGTTAGCGATAAAATAATGAAGAAGACAGCGGACAAAAGAACACAGAACCAGATTATTCCGATGGCCGATCGGGTGCTTGTAAGGCCTCTCGACGCGGAAGATTATTCAACATCAACTCAAGCCGGCATTATTATTCCGGACACTGTCTCAAAAGAAAAGCCCGAGCAGGGAAAGGTGGTAGCTGTGGGCGAAGGCAGGTACGAGGACGGCAAGCTCATCAAGCCGCGCGTTTTCGTCGGCGACAAAGTGCTTTTTTCCAAGTACGGATATGATGAGATAAAGATGGACGGTGTCGAGTATTTTATTTTGAAAGAGGACAGTATCTTAGCGATTATTAAGTAGAACCAGAAGAAAAGAACATTCTAACATTCTGCGGAATGTTAGAATGTCCGAATTTTAAAATTTAATTTATAAACGATGGCAAAGATGATTATTTACAACGAGGATGCGCGCAAGGCGCTCAAGAGAGGAGTGGACAAGGTTGCGGATGCGGTACGAATCACTTTAGGTCCGCGCGGCCACAACGTGGTCTTTGACCGCGGATTCGGCGCGCCGACCGTTACCAATGATGGCGTTTCTATCGCCAAGGAAATTACACTCAAGGATAAGTTCGAGAATATGGGAGCGGAGATTGTCAAAGAAGTGGCCGGCAAAACCAACGATGTCGCCGGGGACGGGACGACGACTTCGGTTGTTTTGACCCAGGCGATTTTTTCGGAAGGGTTGAAGCAGACCGGCATGGGCGCGAACGCCATGCAGGTTCGTTCAGGAATCGAGAAAGCGGCCGAGCTGGTGGTTAAAGCATTGAAAGATATCGCCAAACCAATCAAGAACAAAGAGGAGATCCGCCAGGTTGCAAACATCTCCGCAGAATCCGAGCAAGTCGGAGACATTATCGCCGACACGATCAATAAGGTTGGAAAGGACGGGGTGGTAACGGTGGAAGAGTCGCAGTCGGTCGGAGTGGAATCGGAAGTGGTGGAAGGGCTAGAATTCGATCGCGGCTACTGTTCTCCTTACATGATCACGAATGCGGAACGCATGGAGGCGGAGCTTAAAGATCCGGACATCATGATCACAGACAGCAAGATTTCCTCTATAAAAGAGATTTTACCTTTGCTCGAAAAACTTGCGACTTCCGGCAGAAAGGATTTGGTGGTTATCGCCGATGATGTCGAAGGCGAGGCTCTTTCGACTTTTATCGTCAATAAACTGCGTGGCACCTTCAATGTACTTGCGGTCAAAGCGCCCGGTTACGGAGATCGTAAGAAAGATTTACTCGGTGATATTGCCGTAACCGTTGGCGCGAAAGTCATTTCTGAAGAGCTGGGAATTAAACTTTCTACGGCAGAGACATCAATGCTCGGCAAAGCCCACAGGGTGGTAGCCAACAAAGACAAAACGACTATCATCGGGGGTAAAGGCAAGAAAGCGGAGATCGAGGCCAGAGCGGCTTCCTTGCGAAAACAAAAGGAAGGCGTGGATTCGAAATACGATATTGAAAAACTCGACGAAAGAATCGCGAAACTTTCTGGAGGTGTCGCTGTTATCCGAGTTGGCGCGGCTACGGAGACCGAGATGAAATATCTGAAGCTCAAAATCGAGGACGCGGTAAATGCCACTAAGGCGGCCATCGCGGAAGGAGTCGTGGCCGGCGGGGGAGTATCTTTCATCAGAGCCGCTTCAAAAGCTTCCGCGTGGCTTTCAAGTGAAAAAGCAAAAGGCAAAACGCCTATCAGCAAGGAATTTGAGGTTGGTTTCAATATCGTAATCAAAGCGCTCGAATCTCCGCTTCGCCAGATCGCCATAAACGCGGGCAAAGACGATGCATCAGTTATTATAGAGAGTATTCGCGGTGGCAAGGGAGACGCGGGATACGACGCTCTTAAAGATGAAATGGTTCCAGATATGATAGCCGCCGGAATTATAGATCCTGTAAAAGTTGCGAGAAGCGGAATAGAGAACGCCGCGTCGGCCGCCGCTATTTTGCTTACTACGGAAGTGGCGATCGCGGAGGAACCGGAAGAAAAGAAAGAACAGGCGCATGGGGCGGGAGGGATGGAGTACTGACGAGTATACAGTATTTGGTATACAGTATACAGGGAAGGACGGACGACGAAGTATAAGGGACAAAAAAGCCGGCTCGGGGGGTCGGTTTTTTTGTGCAGTGCATGCTCAGGCCAAGTCTATCAAGTCTGACTTGATGGACTTGGCTTCATGTCATGTGCGCGATTTACGATTTACCCCAACTTTTTGAACTTATCGGCGATGAGGGAAATTTCGCCGTTGCGGTTGGAGATCTTGCCTTTGACGGCGACGCAGTTTTCCACATTCAGAAGAGTTTTGAATTCTTCGTAGGTTCTCGGAAAAACGACGACCTCGATGCTTCCGGAGAAATCGGCGATTTTTATAAAGGCCATTTGTTCGCCTCCTTTTGTTACTATAGCTTTGGCCTCTTCGATGATTCCGCCGATAACCGCTGTCATACCTTCTTTGAGGGTGGAGATTGTCTTGGCGATGTCGGTGTTTCTTTTCTGAAAAATTTCCCTGAACGCGTCTAAGGGGTGTCCCGAAAGATAAAGTCCCAGAAGTTCTTTTTCCCAAGCCAGCAGATCTTTTTTAGACAGGGGGTTTGTTTTTTCAAGACGCAATGTTACGCCTCCACCTCCGGAATTTCCAAAAAGCGAAATTTGATTATCCGGTTTTCTCGCGCTTTCCTTATTGAAATTGAGTAAAGTATCCATATTGCCAAGAAGCTGGCCCCGTTCGCCAAAAGCGTCCAGCGCACCGCATTTCACAAGCGCCTCGAGAGATTTTTTGTTCAGATTTCTGTCTTTGATTCTCTGCAAAAAATCCATCAGCGACTTGAATTTGCCGTTTGATTCGCGTTCCAAGATTATCGCGCGCGATATTCCTTCCCCGAAATTTTTTATTGTCATAAGGCCGAAACGGATCGTGTTTTGTTTTCCGTCGGAGCTTTTAACGACGGTAAACCCGTTTTGACTTTCGTTCACGTCCGGCGGCAGGACGGGTATACCCATCCTTTTGCACTCGGCGATAATCTCCCCGATCTTTTCAACATCTCCGGAATCAGCCGTCAAAACGGCGGCCATGTAGATGGCGGGGAAGTTGGCTTTCATGTAGGCCGTTTGATAAGCCACTTTGCCGTAGCTCGCCGCGTGGGAGTTGTGAGTGACAATGTTATTTCCGATGAAGGTATGTACGCCAGCAACTTCGATGTCGTAGACTTGTTCCGCAGGAAGTTTTTCAATTGTTTTTATTTTGTCCCAGAATACAGCGTGGTTGATTCTAATGGCGGCGATCTCTTGACTTAATGATAGATCTTCCGCGTGTACCCATTGCCCGTTTGACTTTGAAGGCCGATCAGCATACAATGTGTCCAATAACAGTCTCCCAAGCTCCGGCTTGGGAGTTGTTTTTTCGGGGTGTAGTTCGATCTCGTTTCTATATCTATCCAGGATTACATATTTCCCCTGACGCAATTTCCACGAAGTGGAGGCATCGTAGCCGGCAAATATAATTTTTTTCCCTCGTTCTTTAGCATAACTTTTAAGTTCCGCGTAGTCGCTATCGCCGGTTAAAATCATAATCACGTCAAGTCCTTGATAAGTACGCGCCACATCCAAAGCGATCTCCATGTCCACGTCCCCCTTCTTTATTTGTCCGCCATTTATGTATTTTAAGGGTTTGGTTTTTATAGTAACGTGTTTCTTTATCTTATTGATAAACTCCATCGTCGGAGCGAAAGATTTGTCCTTCGTATCAGGAACAGCTAAATAGTAATTGATAAAAGAAATATTAAAATACGGTTTTACCGCCGCGGCAATTTTTCGGATATCAATTTTCCAGCCCGATAGCTTGGCGCCGTAGAAAAGATTTGCGTTGTCCACGAAAATTCCGATGCGATACTTCTCGGAATTTTGGTCTTGCCGACGGTTATTTATTATTCGGCAAAAAAACGGGTGATTGCCAGTGGCCTTGATTGCCTTTCCGGAGGAAGTCGTAATTTTCCAAACAGGTTTAATACCCATATCTACAAATTCCTTCACCTCGCGTATTACAATTCTTCCGGTCTCTTTGTCAAAAGCGGCGATTTTGTCTCCGTGTCGAATTTTTTTTACCTCGGTGTCCGCGTATTGAAAATTCACGGTTTGCCGTTCTCCGGAACGTGTTCTAACGGCATTGCCTGCGTTGCCGGATAGATTTGAGTTTGGCGTGTCCGAAATCCTCAAAAGCCGAGTGTCGCCCGTTACGCATTTGTTAAATCCATACGCCGCGAACGGCTCAATCAATGTCCACAACTCCTTCGCTTTCTCTGTCGTCATGCCATGCTTGATAAATCCATTTACGAGCTTCTCTTTTTGCGCCTCCATCTCCGCCGGAATTTTTTTACCCATGGCTTTGCGTAATTTGTCCGCTTCCAGCCATCTGTAACCTGCGAGTTTTATGGCGACCATCATAACGTCATCTTGGTAGGTCAAAACGCCGTACGACTGATCGAGGATTTCTTTCATGCGATTGTCTAGGTAAGTCACGAGGCGGGGATTATGCTTGCGCTCGATGTATTTCGGAATGGATTCCATGGGTCCGGGACGGTAAAGCGCGACCATGGCGTTGATATCGTGAATAGTACTGGGGCGGAGATCTTTAAGGTACCTGGTCATGCCAGCGCCATTGAGTTGGAAAAGCCCGATAGTTTCGCCTTTTGCCAACATCTCAAAGGTTTTTTTATCGTCGAGCGGAATATTTTCAATGTCAATATCCACGTTTTCCTGCTGTTTCACTCTCTCCACCGCGTCAGCAAGTATTGAGAGGTTTCGGATTCCAAGGAAGTCGAACTTGAGCAACCCCGCATCTTCGACGGCGTGCATATCATATTGGGTGATGATTTTCCCCTCGCCTTTGGGATCGAACTGGAGCGGCACGAAATCGGTCAGAGGTGTAGGAGCGATGACGACGCCGGCGGCGTGGACGCTGATGTGTCTGGCGCAACCCTCAATCTTCATCGCCATATCTATGATGGCCTTGACGTCTTTGTCCTGTTTGTAGAGGGCTTTGAGCTCCGGCGCCATTTCCATTCCGCGCTCAATGGACATGGGAAATCCCTGCGAGCCGAAGGGGATTAGTTTGGCGATCTTGTCTCCCGTTCCATATTCATAGCCGAGAGCGCGAGCGACGTCGCGCACACTGCCGCGCGCCATCATAGTGCCGAACGTGCCGATCTGCGCCACTTTATCCGCGCCATATTTGGATTTTGCGTACTCTATCATTTCGTCTCGGCGATTATCCGCGTAGTCCATATCAATATCCGGAGCCGAAGGCCTCTCGGGGTTTAAAAATCTTTCGAAAGGTAATTTGTATTCGATCGGATTAACGTTGGTTATTCCGGCAAGATATGTAACCAGCGAGCCGGCCACCGATCCTCTGATTGTCGTCAGAATCTTTTTACTATGCGCGAAATCAAGCAGATCGCTTACTACGAGGAAGTACGGGGCATACCCTTTATCTTTAATAACTTTTAGTTCGTACTCGACTCGTTCAATAACCCCCGTAGTTTTTTCGATCGCTCTTTTTCCAAAACCCGCAAACACCTCCTCCCGCAATTCATCATCGGCGCTTTTTCCGCCCGCGATTTCAAATTTAGGAAAATTCCACTTTCCGAGCGCGAGCGACAGATCGCACATCCCCGCGATTTTTTGGGTGTTGCTTATCGCATCCGGCCATTTGGAAAATCTTTTTTCGATCTCCTTATTGTCGAGGAAATGAAAATCTCCGTCATCGCCAAAACCGCCTCTTTGCTCCCCTCCGTTTTGCACGGAAAGCAGTGTCGTCCGGGCCTTCTTTTCGTCTTTTTCAAGGTAGTAAACTTCGTTGCCTGCGACAAGCGGGATTTTTGTCTCATTTGAAAATGAAACGATATCCTCGACGACTTGTTTGTTGCCGTCCATTTCATCGTGGCGGGTAATTTCAAGGAAAAAATTTTCGTTACCGAATAACTTGCGATACCAATCGGCGGTGTTTGCGGCTTTTTCCTTATCTCCCACCCTCAAAGCGGCGGTAATTTCTCCGCCAAGCGCAGGCATGATAGCGATAAGCCCCTCACTGTGCGCTTCCAGAAGTTCTCGATCCATGCGTGGCTTATAGTAAAAACCCTCAAGATGGGAGAGGGTAACCAATTTAATCAGATTTCTGTATCCCTGGTTGTTTTTGGCTAAAAGGATCAGGCGATGGCGTTTATTATCAATGCCGCTTTGCTTGTCGTGGCGAGTGCGGATAGCCAGATATCCGTCCACTCCCAAGATCGGCTTTATACCGGCTTTTTTGCACTCCTTGTAAAATTCCAGAGCGCCGTAGAGATTGCCGTTGTCGGTCAAAGCAATGGCTTTCATTCCGGCTTCTTTTGCTTTTGCCACCAGCTCGTGGATTTTAGGCAGAGCTTGCAAGAGCGAGTAATGGCTGTGAGTGTGAAGGGGGATGTGGGGGGTCATGACGATATGAGTATACAGTATGGAGTATAGAGTATACAGGGGAACGACGAGCGACGGAGTATAAGGGGTTAGTATAAGTATATGGGGGACGACAGCTTGAAAACTCCGCGATTGTACAGCAATTGCGGGGTATTTGGTCGGCGAATTTCGTCAGGCGCGAGAGAATATTATCGGGAAGCAGGAAGTGTTTGATGTGGTTCAACACCTTGATGATTTTTTGTTGAAGAGTTTAAAATGTTTCAGAGTTTAGTTGTACGTCAGTCAAAAGTCGCGTTTTTATAAAGAGAGCGCAACTTCTGATGTTTTAGCAGAAAATGGGTATTTCGTAATTCAAAGTGTTACAATTTGCGATATGAAATTTACAGTTGGAATAGATGAGGTTGGACGAGGGCCTTTGGCGGGGCCGGTGGCGGTCTGCGCGGTTTTGATCGAGAGCGACATGCTCAAGAAGATTTTTTCCGGGGTGTCGTCTTTGCGCGGCGTTGACGACTCAAAGAAACTTTCCCCAACTATGCGGGAAAAGTTATACAAAGCGGCGTTGGCGTCCAGGCGCGCGGGGTTGCTGGATTTTCGGGTGTGTTACTCGTCTCACGAGATGATTGACGCGAGGGGGATTTCGGAAGCGATCGCCCGCGCGCTTGGACGCGCGTTGAAGGGCGTGTCGGCTCCCAGCGATTCTCTGGTCTGGCTTGACGGCTCCCTAAAAGCGCCGGAAAAATTTCAGAATCAAAAAACTATTATCGGCGGCGACGCCAAGATCAAAATTATCTCGCTTGCTTCCGTGATCGCTAAAGTTTCCCGTGACCGACTTTTGGCGAAACTGGCAAGAAAATACCCGCGATATGGTTTTGAAATACACAAAGGTTATGGCACGCGCGCTCACATTGCCGCGATAAAAAGTCTCGGTCCCTGCGCCATCCACCGCCGCAGTTTTCTAAAAAATATTCTTATTCAAAAATAATTTCTATCGTCGTTCGTCGTCTCTCTTATACTTATATCCCGATAATTATTCATAATTATCGAGTCTCGATAAAATCGGGAGACTCTCGATTTTGATGAATCAAAATCGGAGCTTGCCCCTTATATTCGTCGTCGCCCGCCGTTGCCTTTCTGTTTGAATTATGTATAATGTCATCACAATGGTAGTACGAATGCGAAGCACAAGAAGTCATACGAACAATCGTCGAAGCCACGATTCTATTAAGTTGGCCGCTTTGGCCGTGTGCGCGGAGTGCGGCAAAGAAAAACTTTCGCGCGTTGTTTGCGCCAATTGCGGAAAATACAACGGCAAGACGGTTATTGACGTTATGAAAATCAACGAAATAAAGAGAGAAAGGAGAGCAAAAAAGTTGAAGAGTTTGGGGTTGGATCCTGAAGAAAATAAAGAAAAGAACGAGGAAAAAAAGAAGTAGCGGGTTATTTATCGGTGAAATTTCGGACGGGGAGTGGCGAGGGTATTGTGTCAGTCGGAAAATTGATAATTGACCACATAGTTCTTTTGAAATGGCAAATAGACATTTATTGAGATCAATAACGCTTCAGACGCTTTTCGAGTGGGACTTCACCGCGACGAAAGGCGATGCTTTGGAAATTCTGAAAAGAAACGCGTCGGAGTTCGCCGCGGGCGCGGAGGATCTTTCATTTTCCGAAAATCTGACAAAAACCGTTGTCGAAAAAACAAAGGAGATAGACATGATAATCGAACGAGCCGCGCCGGATTGGCCGTTGGATAGGATTTCTTTCGTTGATAGAAACGTTTTGAGAATCGGAATGGCGGAGTTGCTTTTCTCGGACAGAAACGAAGTGCCTGCAAAGGTCGCGATAAACGAGGCCATCGAATTGGCGAAAACTTTCGGCGGAGAAAACAGCGGCCGTTTTATAAACGGCGTTTTGGGTTCAGTCTACAAGGAATTAGGCGAGCCGGGGAAAGACGCTCCGAAACGCGGCGTTTCCAAACCACTGCCTGTCGAGCGACTTGGCGGGGGATTGGTTTTTGCCAGAAAGGGCGATCAGGTTTACGTCGCGCTGGTGCACGATGTTTTTGGACACTGGACTTTGTCGAAGGGGCACTTGGCTGAAGGAGAGGACGAATCGGCTGGCACGGAAAGAGTCGTTAAAGAAGAAATAGGTCTGCCCGTCTCCGCAAAAGACTGCATTGGCCGCAACGAATACATCGCTTCTCATCCGGAAAAAGGAAAAATTAAAAAACAAGTGGTGTATTTTCTGGCCGAGGCTCCGTTCGATGATTTGAAACTGGCGGAAAGCGGCGGATTGGATGATGCCAGATGGTTCAAACTTTCAGAAATACTTGACCTAAACTTCTATAATGATATTCTGCCAATCGTAACCAGAGGCGTTCAGCTTTTAGTCAGCAAAACAGAGGCGTCGTAGCGGGACGGGAGAAGATCGTGGATAGGTTCTAAGTCGAAATTATAAAGTAACCTGTTTTTGAAAGAGCGTTAAAGAGGCCTTGTCAATATTTGGCATTACGAATCAGAAATTACCAATTGTTAGATTTTTGATTTGTGATTCCATGGCCGCGAGTTACGCTCTTGCAGAAACTCACTAGACATGAATTTGGTTGAATTTGAAAAATCGGCGGGTTTGTCGTTTAAGAATAAATTACTATTACAGCAGGCATTTACGCACCGCTCCTATATAAACGAGAACAGATCTTTGAGACTATCTCACAATGAGCGTCTGGAATTTTTAGGAGACGCGGTTTTGGAGTTGGTCATAACGAAATATCTGTTTGATAATTTCCCCGCGAAAAATGAAGGCGAGATGACATCGTATCGTTCGGCTCTGGTTAACGCCAACACTTTGTCCGAAGTAGCGGAAGAAATCGGCATGAATGATTATCTGTTGCTTTCCCGCGGCGAAGCCAAAGACACCGGCAGAGCGCGCCAGTATATTTTGGCAAACACATACGAAGCGTTGATAGGAGCCATCTACATAGATAGAGGATACGAGGCGGCCGAAACGTTTATAGGCGGAACCTTATACGGCAGGGTGGACAAGGTCGCAAAAGATGGAGGGTGGATGGACGCGAAAAGCAAGTTTCAAGAAAAGGCGCAGGAGATCTCCGGTTTTACTCCGATGTACAAAACCGTCAGAGAAGAGGGGCCGGACCACGACAAAATGTTTACCGTCGCGGTGTTCGTGGGCAATGAGGAAGTGGCTGAAGGCAACGGCAGATCGAAACAGGACGCAGAACAGGCGGCCGCCGCCGCCGCGTTGCACAAGAAGAAGTGGCTGTGAATTACACACGCGCTCGCGGCGGTATATCAAGTCTGACTTGATAGACGGGCCTGTTATAAACGGAACCACTCTGTTGCATCTTAGTCAACTGGTGCGTCTCTTGAATCAAGTGTACTATTCTGAGTGGATAATTTGCTCCCATCCGTTCGCTAGATGCCAGCACAACCACCACAAAGTCCCTGCGGGCTTTCAGGGGCGCCGGGTATCGTTCGTCGATACCCGGTTTTTTTATGTTCGCTCAATCAAAGAAATACTAGATACAGAATACTAAATACTATATACTGCCGTCATGTCTCTCAAAATCGGGATAGTCGGTTTACCAAACGTCGGTAAAAGCACTCTTTTCAACGCGCTTACGAAAAAAAGCGTGCCGGCGGAGAATTACCCTTTTTGCACGATTGATCCTTCGGTTGGTGTCGTACCGGTGCCGGACGACCGCTTGCAAAAGTTGACAGAGTTTTCAAAGTCGCTAAAAACGATTCCGGCTGTCGTGGAGTTTGTGGATATCGCCGGTTTGGTAAAAGGAGCTTCGGAAGGTGAAGGCTTGGGAAACAAGTTTTTGTCTCATATTCGCGAGGTTGATGCCGTCGCGCAAGTCGTCAGAATTTTTGAGGACGAAAATATTATTCACATGGATGGGGGTATTGATCCGATGAGGGACATTTCCATTATAAACATCGAGCTTATGCTGGCCGATTTGCAGACGGTTGAAAAAAGATTGGCAGGCATCAACAAAGAAGTGAGGGCCGGAAAGAAGGAGGCCTTAACGGAAAACGCGACTCTTTTGAAGATCAAACCGGCTCTCGCCGACGGCAAACCGACATCGAGTGTAAACTTGGAAGATGAAGAAGCCGATATTCTTCGGGGGCTTCACCTGATGACGGTAAAACCCACTATTTATGTCTTAAACAAAAAGACCGGAGGTAAAAACTTGGACGAGATGAATGATGGCAGATTTCAAAAACTTCTCGTCTTTTTCAAGGAAAATAATTCGGGTTACGTTTTTATAGATGCTTCCATAGAACAAGATTTGTCGAACATGCCGCCGGAGGAGAGAGAACTTTTTGAAGCGGAACTGCGCGGCAAAGGGCAGGGAATTGGCGAACTTATAAAAAAAGGATACGAAATTTTGAATCTGATAACTTACTTCACGACCGGGGAGGACGAAACGAGGGCGTGGACTATTACTAAAGATTCGACCGCGCCGGTTGCCGGCACGGCAATTCACACGGATTTCCGCGACAAATTTATTCGCGCCGAAGTCATCGCTTGGGACACTCTGCTTTCCGCAGGTTCCTACGCCGCCGCCCGTGAAAAAGGATTGCTTCGGACGGAGGGAAAAGAATATATGGTGAAGGATGGGGATGTTGTGGAGTTTAAGATATAGCGCGAAGTATAAGGGGCTAGTATAAGTATAAGGGGACGATGAGTATGAGGGAAATAAAAAAACGGTATGCGGAGGGCGCGCCGTTTTGATATGCAAGACGTGTATCAGGTGTTGATTTCGACAACAAAAAGATGACTATAAACGTGTCTTTGTGGTAAACTTATATCGGAATGGACACTAATAACGGCGAGTCCTCACGTCGTCGAAACACGATCAGTGTCACTAAGACAAACCTTGAAAGCACGGACGATTGTATGGCCGCCTGCAAGCGAAGGTATAAAGCCGAAAAAAGCTTGCAGGCAAACAGGCTTAAGCGTCGCAGGGCTCTGCTTGACATGGGGGCCAGGTCCCGCGGGGAAGTCGGAGCATAACATTTTGGACCGAAAAGCGGTATGTTCATAACATACCCTTTTCTTTTTGTAACCTTCCACACACCTTCAGACTGTCTAGATTACTTGGTTGTTTAATACATTCTGTCCTACCAACATTATTTGTGATACATACGTTATAAAACGACGACCGCATCTTTATAACGTATATTAAAATGGTTCATATTGCGGGAGTTTTTTTGGGAGGTGTGGACACTTACTTCTTTTTTCTTTGCCGAAAACAGAAATACTCTGTATTATTTAGGTGTGGCTAAAGATAACTTCAATTTTACGGAGACCGTAGAGTCGCTCGAAGGCCGTTCGAGAAGATTGTCAGAATCCCACGAGGCGAGGATGTTGGGCAACGACGAGGTCGTAGGCGCGGCGGCAAAAGTCGTCAAATCAGTTCATTCTTTGAATAATACGATCAGATTGTTCACGATATCCGTCGGGTTGTTCTCGGTCGTGCTGGCTTTTATAGTAATCTCCGCGCTATATTTGGGATGGCCGAAGGAGGTGCGGTGCGAGGAACTCGAGGACGGTAATTTGGATTGCCAAACCATCCTATCTGGTTTTAAATGAGCCCATGAATCCCATAGATATAAAAAAACTTTACTTGGATAATGCGAAAAACATCTACCGATATTGTCGCGTTTTCTCCGGCGATACATCGTACTGCGAAGAAAAGACGCAAGAAATATTTTTGCGAATTTGTGAAAAAAGTCTCAAACCTAATTTTTACAGTTTGAACGCAGTCGTGGAATTGTACAGAATCGCGCGCAAAACACTGCGCAAAAAAAGTGTTTTCTCGTATAAGAAAAAACAGGACAGTGTAGGTGATGGCTCCGTTCTGGAAAACCAATCCGGCGCGACAAAACCGGAGAATCTAAAAACAGACATCTATAAATCTGTGCTGTCGGCTATCAGCGATGATTTTAGAGAAGCCGTCGCGCTATATTTAGTCTGCGGCCTTAGTGTCGAAAATATTTCACTTATATTGGACATGCCGCCAACCGGTGTAAAAGTGAGAATAAAGAAAGCTGAAGCTGGTATCAAGGGCGCGTTTGGAAACAATGCTCCGCAAGAATTCGTAAGCGAATTAAACGGTAAAAATATTCCGGCGATCGCTTTCAAGGAAGGGGGAGAGCTTATCAATCAATTTTTGGCTGAATTCGCGCCGGTCCTTCTGCCTGAGAACGCGAAGCAAAATGAGAATTTGAGATTATCGTCGGTCGAGAAACGCGACAAGATTGTGGCCTCTAAAGACCCGCTTAAACTATCGGAAACAACCGAAAAAAGGGGGTACGCAAGGTATGTCGCGGCGACAATTTTTTTGATAGTGGTGATTATCTTGGTTCTATCCTCTCTATTTTCGCGCACAGCTTCAAGCCCGTCACTGAACGCGAATAATGAGTTTGTGACCGCTGGGTCGGTGTCCGCCGGCGCAAACTTGGCGAACGACAAGATGGCCGGATTATTTGCCGCGTTATATGCCAATTCATTTAACGCCGATTTACCGGAAACCCAAAAGGCAATCAGTGAGTTCTCGGAATTTGTCGTAGGGTATGACAGGGTATTACGCGATGTTGTTCTTAAAATTAGCGCGGGGCCGGCGGAACCGGCGTTACAGATAAATATTCTAGACATAATTAACGCCGGCGCATTCCTTAAAGGCGCGTTGGCCGGTTTTGAGTCGGCATCAATTTCAGTTGCTGAAGACAACCGGTTTTCTCCAGAGAGCGTTGTCCAGATCGTCAGTAAAATTTCCGCGGAAGGAGAAACGATAACCGATTCTATGAATGAACTTCTGCAGGGAATAGACCAGAGTCTCGGACTTGCTTTAGTCTTAGCCGAAAACACTTTGGGGCTGATCGAAAATATTTCGATTGGCGAGGATGCCGATTCAGAGAACGATGGTAGCGCGCTCGCTTACAAAAATAGCAGGATATTGGATGCTTTGGTGTGGGCGGGCGCCGCGCGCGAACTTTTAAGCAATGGCAGAGTCGGCGATTCACTGATGGCCTCAATTCAGGCGCTCCAGTTATTGGAAGATGGCCGTTTCTATGAACGACTATTTTTCGATTTGAAAACCGAATAATTACTTTAAAGAAAGATTTTCTTGTGGACATCGGCTCGAACCGCCGCGTAGCGGCGAAAAAACTGGAAATGGATTTCAAAATGCCTTGGGATTTCTTGGCGAAAATGGGAGTCCGAGCGCGCGCCTTTGGCGCGGGCGAGGTCAATCTTTCTTCAAATTCGGAATTGTGGACCTGGGGGGAATCGGACCCCCGCTTCGGCAATGTCCCGATATTATGGTGGGCCAGTGGACCCAGCGAGAATCGAACTCGCGTCCCGGCAATGCGAATGCCGTGTTCTACCACTGAACCATGGGCCCACCATAATATCGAGGATCCTCGATCATTCTAAAATGCACTACGCTTACTTCAAATGATCGGGACGGATGCCGCGTAATACCACTTTACTACAGGCCCGTAGCCAGGGATTACTTCGGGATTTTTGAAAATTACCCCACTGTGGCTTCCTTGTATAACCCCCGCGGAAGCACGCCCGCGCTTTGGGGTCACTCCAACATTCGGGGTGCCGAGAATCTCCCGATTTTTGTAAACAAAAATCGCGGATCCTCGATTTTGATAAATCAAAATCGGGAGGACTCAGATATCACGCATCTTCACCCCCCACACCAAAATTTTTTCGGAGTGCCGAGAATCGAACTCGGACCTCACGCACCCGAAGCGTGTATACTACCACTATACTACACTCCGTCCTGTTTTTGGTGTGGGGAACCGTGGCGTGTATATTTTACCCATTCATCTACGGAGCTGGTGTCTGAACTATCACCAACCTACACTCCAAAGTTGACTGGGCATATCACTTTCCGGCAATGTCGGAAAGTGCGAGCGGGAAGATTCGAACTCCCGACCTCTCCCGTGTGAAGGGAGCGCTCTAACCAACTGAGCTACGCTCGCAAACATTAAAGGTCCAAATCTTTGCCCGCGCCGTCGTATAGCTGATGGGTTTCATTAACGTCACTGCCTGAAAATCTATCAGATTTTAGGACTTACGGCAATTCAAGTCGCGGGAAACAACGATACCAGTACTCGATTAACTTAATTTTCAGCCTTTCCGCGTTTTTCTGCGCGTGCCCCGTAGTGAGCTTTGCTCTACTACTGGGGTGAAGTCCGCGAGTG
>Ga0156261_105_pt1 | contig 25050 bp, 24 predicted proteins | sample RifCSPlowO2_12_FD_107910 | JGI IMG/M metagenome (GOLD analysis project Ga0156261, IMG submission 107910) | Candidatus Taylorbacteria bacterium RIFCSPLOWO2_12_FULL_47_20
ACACCAGGTGTCGAAATACAATATATGATTATGCGCGGCAATACTGGGAGTGGACATGCGACGCTTCGCGCTCCGACTCATTTATCGCGGAGAAACCTGCATTGGCGGAGTGGGTATCGCGATATCGTGGATAGGTTCTCAATAAATCCCGATTGATTTCAAAATCGGATTACTTAGAGCAGGATTTAATCTTTAACCCGAGATCCCATCCGCCTACCGTAACCGCCTCTACGCTGGCGACCGGTTCAAAAGCGATATCTTCGAGCGACGCAACCTTTTTTATGACATTTGCGTTTCTTGATATTACGGATTGACCCGATTCGGCCGTATCGACAATTAAGGAAACCATCTGGCCGGGTTTCAAACCCGCGCGCTTTCGTAAATCCTGAATGGCGCGCAAAAGTTCGCGCACAGTTCCTTCTTCAACAAGCTCCGGCGTCAGGGTTGTATCTAGCAGCGTTTTCTCTTCTTGTCCACCAATAAAAGAGGCCGATTTAACGTTCAGCTCATCCTGAATAAGCGAGAGGTACGGAATAGAAAGATCCGCGTTGACAGTCATTTTTCCAAGCGGCTGTCTGATCTTCATTCCGGCATTGGATCGCAAAAGCAAACCGGCTGAAACAAATTCTCTGACTTGGCGCATCTTGGACAACACATCTGCCTGTTCTTTCGATATCTCCCCTGCCAATGGCCAATCCTGCAAATGAACGCTCTCGGATCCGCGCGCGAGATCATGGGAAGCAAAAGAACGAAATACTCGCTCCGCCAAAAACGGCATGAACGGCGCCAAAATTTTCGAAAATTCGAGCAGGACATTTCTGGTGGTTTTTCTCGCAAAATGATTATCCTCGGGATTATCACCCTTAAAACGGTCTCTCGAACGGCGTAAGTACCACGTAGAAAGGTCATCCACAAAATCCGCGAGCGGGCGAGCCGCCCTGTTGATTTCGTATTTCTCCAAACCACTCGTGACTTCCTTGATACATTCCGCGAGACGCGCCTCTATCCATACATCAAGCACATTGTTGCTTTGTTCATTCCCTGCCCCGCGCGGCGCCAAAGAGTTTTGGGTATTGGCGTAAAGTTCGTAGAAAGAAACCACATTCTCCAACCTGCCGACCAATTTTTTCTGGATTTCATCCACCCCCTTCTCGTTAAACCTCAATTCTTCGCCTGACACGACCGCCGAAGACAGCAAATAATACCGGAGCGAGTCCGCCCCGTATTTGTCCGCTATCAAAGACGGCTCCGGATAGTTCGCCAGACGTTTGGACATTTTCCTGCCATCGGTGGCGAGAATAAGACCATTCACCACGACGTTTTTAAAAGGAGCGTGGCCGAAAAGAGCCGTGCCCAAAACAAGCATGGAGTAAAACCATCCCCTGGTCTGATCCAATCCTTCCGCTATAAAATCCGCCGGATACCCGCGGGGCGAATGCAACAGCATCTTTCTCGCCTCCGGATCAAAAGTATCCAGATTTTCAAAAGGATAATGATTGGAAGCGAACGGCATAGAGCCGGACTCAAACCAGCAGTCAAAAACTTCGGGGATTCTGCGCATCTGGCCGCCGCACCCGCACGGATAAACGACAGAATCAATGAATGGACGGTGCAGATCAATCCTATACTTCTGGTTCCTCGGAATAGAACTGAAATAAATCCTCAAAATTCCCGCGTTCTTGACATACTCATCTTTCCCTTTCCACAAAGCCGCCGCCTCCGTCGGATCATACCCCTTTGATGCGCTTTCCATAAGCCAAATAGTCGCTTCGTGCGACACAATCAAAATTTTCTTCCCCTCGTATCGCCGCTCCATATCGCTTAAAAACTTCCCGGCCCGTATCTGAATATCCGAATAATTCTCTCCCCCGCCCGGGATGGCCTCGAACTTCTGCAACCTCGTGGCCGCCGCCGCGTACGAGCTGGACGCCTTGCCGTCAAAAAGAGGCGCGACAATTTCTCGAAGTCTTTCATCCGCGGCGATCCGATCTTTCGGGAAACCGATTTCCTCCGCGATGATTTCCGCGGTTTCGCGCGTCCTCTGGAAAGGAGAGCAAAAAATCAGATCAAACTTTTCTTTCTTCAATTCCTGACCGGCCGCAACGGCCTGACTCCGGCCTTTCTCGGTCAAAGGGTTTTCTACGGACGGATCCAAATTCAAAATCCCTTTTGCGTTGTTCTCGGCCTCCCCGTGGCGAACCGCGACGTACTCATTCCTCGGCTTGGATACATCGGCGATCTCTCCGATTCCTCCAATTATTTTTATCTTCGCGCAACTATCGCATTTCCACACCGGAATCGGCGCGCCCCAATATCTCGAACGCGAAATCGCCCAATCTCTCGCCCCCGAAAGCCAGTTGTCAAAACGCGCCTCCCCGACTTCTCGCGGCACCCAATGTATTTTTTTGTTTTCTTCAATGAGTTTGTCTCTAATGGCCGAGACTTTGACGAACCACGACGCGGAAGCGTAATTCAAAAGCGGCGTGTCGCACCTCCAACAATGGGGGTACGAGTGGGTAATTTCTTTTTGCGACAACAGAAGATTTTTTCTCTCTAAAGATTCGATAATCTTCTTGTCCGTTGATGTATGATCACCTTTCGGTTTCGCGCTCAAGCCGGCAAATTCTTTAACGTCCGGAGTAAAACGGCCATCGGACGCGACATGGGAGACAACGGGCAATTCTTTCTTCCGCGCCAACTCCAAATCGTCCTCCCCGAACGCCGGAGCGATATGCACTATCCCTGTCCCATCCGCCGCGCTGACAAAATCCGCCTCCTGAACTTTCCACGCATTCTCTATCTTCGGCAATCGCGCGTTTTGAAAATAATCGAACACGGGCTTATACCTTAAACCCAACAGCTTTTTCCCGGAAAATTCCTGCATCGAAAGTCCCGCGCCCGCCGGCAATACAGGACTCAATGCTTCCAAACGATCTTTGGCCAGAACGTAGATGTTATTATTGAAACGCGTAGCCGCGTATGTCAGATCGGGATTCACCGCGAGCGCCACATTCCCTGGGAGCGTCCACGGCGTCGTCGTCCATACGAGCAAGTAAATCTGTTCTCCGGGCAAAGTTTTGATAAATCCGGCTTCGCCTTTTTCCGCTTCAAACTTTACATAGACCGAGATGTCTTTGATGTCTTTGTATCCTTGGCTGACCTCAAAGTTTGAAAGAGTTGTCCCGCATCGCGGACACAGATGCATTGATTTGAACCCCTCGTAAATCAACCCCCTTTCATGCAATTTTTTAAACGCCCACCAGATTGATTCCGTATACGAAGTATCCATGGTCTTGTAATCATCTTCCATGTCAACCCAACGGCCCATTCGGGAGATAACTCTCTTCCAAATATCCGCGTAGCGCATTACGCTCCCTCTGGCCGCCTCATTAAAATTGGCCACGCCGATCTGCTCAATGTCCTTTTTGGATTTTAGTCCCAGTTCTTTCTCAATCAAATTTTCGACAGGCAGTCCGTGGCAATCCCAACCCCACCTGCGCGGCGCTCGATACCCCTGCATGGTCTTAAAGCGAGGAATGACATCCTTGATCGTCCCGGCTAAAATATGACCGTAGTGCGGCTCCCCTGTGGCAAATGGCGGGCCATCGTAAAAAATAAAATCGCCGCGCGGAGATTCTTTTGAGAGCGACTTCTCGAAAATCTTGTTCTCCTCCCAAAACTTCAAAGTCTCAAGCTCTTTTTCGGCAAACGTTTTGGGCTGTTTCTTACCAGTCGGTTCGTTTGTCATAATTTAAGTCTATGCCATTTCGCTTTTTTTATCAAAGATAAGATAGCGCCCGAGAAAAGGATAGGAAAGGCGCCGGATAATTATCGCGGCGCAAAAATCCTTTATGTGTCCGTTCCTCACGCATCAACTAAACAATATCTCCAGACCTTGATCTTCCTTTCTCGCGTCGGTTTGTCGCAACCTTCGGAATCTTACGGTGATATCCGTATGTTGCGGATCCGCAAAATTTGCTTCGAGCGTCGGTAAGCGCCACCGAGAGACTCTCGAACACGGCGTTACCCGCTTGCCGGATGAAAATCTCATCCGCGATATATTCCAGAAAACGGATAGCTTCAATCCTGCGCCTCAAACGGCTTGTCCTATCAAAACAAATCTCGTATTCCCATCTTCTGACAGCCCCGTTGCACTTACCCGGCTCACATGAACCAAAGCAATATATTGCTTCCGCGAGAATTCGGAACTTCATATTTAGAATGCCTTCCGAATGAAAGACTACACCCTTCCAAAAGAAAAACAAGGGGAAAAGAGGGAGCGGAAAAGTAAAGAGATCTCAACCCACTACTCGATTAACTTAATCTTCAGCCTTTCCGCGTTTTTCCGCGCGTGCCCCGTAGTGAGCTTTGCTCTACTACTGGGGTGAAGTCTGCGAGCGCCGTTTTAACCTCCTCATTTTAGATCATAGCGCTATTGTCTATACAGAATAGTTGCGCGAATACGGGTTGAAAGAACTCATAGTGGGTTTTGATCGCCAAGCGAGCCGCGCAAAATTCGTCGCGAGGCTCGAAATCAAGCCCGATGGCGTGCCATAGGCACAACGAGGGCGCAGATGAAGAGCCGCAGCAGAATTTTGCGCGGCGTAGCGGCGAAACGAGTTGTTGTTCGGGCGGTTTAACATAGACGAGTGGTCAAAACCCACTATGAGTTCTAAGTTAAAACGGCGCTACTCTACATCCGGCCAAGCGGCGATATTCCGAGTAAGCGCAGACCATTCTTCATGACTGTGGCAAAAGCGGCTGTCATGGCCACCCTGAAGACGGTTGCAGAGCCGGCATCCAGTATCCTCTCTTTGGCGTAAAAAGAATTGAAAGCGGAGGCGATTTCAATCAAAAAAGTGGCTATGTGATGGGGAGAGTTTTCCTCCATCGCCCTCTGCACTACTTCGGGGAAACGATACAAAAGCCGAGGCAAAATACTGGAATCTTCATATACGACGGCATCTAGCTTGATATCCCTCGCTCTGGCGATTACCGACAGGGACCGTGAATAAGAATACTGAAGATACGGACCGGAGTCGCCTTCAAAAGAAATTGATTTTTCAAAATTATAAATTATGTCCGCGCCAACGGTTTGCTTGAGTATGGAATATTTTATCGCGCCCACTCCGACGGCAGTCGCGATCGTCTGTTTTTCTTCTGGTGGCAGGTCTCTATCTTTAACCTTCTCAAAAATTAAATTCGAAACCGCGCGAAGCAAAGACTCCCCCGTTATAACATTGCCCTCTCGCGACGACATTTTACCTGACGCGAATCGCAACATTCCGTGGCTCACGTGGACGGTTTTCCTTCCAATTTCAGGAAAAATCTCGGAAATAGCCGACAAAACCACCTTGAAATAATCATCCTGCTCGTTGGCGGTAATTACCACGGAGCGATCCATGTCCGGCTCCTTTTCAAACTTGGCTTTATTCAAACCCAGCTCTTTTGCCTCATAAGTCGGCAACCCCCGAGAGGTTATAAATACCCGCGTATGTAATCCCTTCTTTTCGCCCCGATACACAACCGCCCCGTCGCTTCTCTCAAATATCCCCTTCTTAAGATTATCATCAACGATTTTTATTCCATCCAACCCCTCTTTGCCTTCAAAAAAATAGTGATCGAATTTTGTGCCGACCATGGCGTAAATTTCTTCAAAGTGGTCAAGACTCCATTTCCGGCCGGTATCATAAAGCCGCGCGAGCTCTCCGACGCGATTTGTAAACAACTCATTGTTTAGGTCATCTATTTCTTTTTTAGAATTTTCATTCTCTACGTATGCCTTGGCGCCGTCAACATAAGCATTGCCGAGAAATGCCGCCTTGTCGCGGAGAGAAGAATCCTCGCCCGCCGGCATGGAGTCCAAGTTTTTTTTCATCCCCCACACCGCCTTGGCCACATGCAAGCCGATATCACCCTGCCAACACGCCCGGATGACTTTCGCGCCACAGAACTCGGTAATCCTCGCCAGCGATTCTCCGATCGTATTACTCATCAAATGGCCAATGTGAAACTCTTTGAAAGGATTGGGGTCGGTGTACTCGATCATAATTTTTTGTCCAGTGTATAGATTATTCCGCCCGTAATCGTCTCCGAGGCGCGCTATCTCCAGCATGCTATCCACGAAAAAATTTTTGTTTAGAAAGAAGTTCACAAAGCCGGCCCCCGCGGCCTCCACCTTTTCTATTTCATCCGGCGCCTTCTTCGCGATCAATTCGGCCATCCTTTGCGCCAGCTCCCGCGGATTGGTTTTTTGTTCCTTCGCGCAAACCAAAGCCGCGTTCGTCGAATAATCGCCGAACGATAAATCAGAAGGATGCTCAACGGAAAATTCCGCGCCTTTAAGCCCTAACTCTTTGAGAACCGAACCGACCGCTTTTCTAATTCTCTCCTCCATTTGCCGCAATTCTAGCATGAAAATTTGAACAAATGAAAAATCGCGAGGCGTGGTTCCGTGGAATCAGCTCGCGATGTAGGTTGCCTTTGCGGCGGCGGGGTAAATTCCCCTTATTTTTCAACTCTAGACTGCTTCTAGCGTCTTCATCGCTATGCTAGTGTCTTGTGGTTGCTCTCCTCCGTCGCTAACTTCGGAGGATAAGGGTTATTCTACTCCAATCCAGAATCCCGTCAACTCTCTCTTACTGTGGAAAAAACATCGCAACTATTCTTTACCACCGTCCCCCCATATACATACACTAGCCCCTTATACTATTTTCCCGCCCCCGACATCTTAAGCCACTTGTTGGCGCAGAGGTGCCAACTGGCCGGATCGCTTCTTTGTATGGCGTCCCAGATTTTTTTAGCTGACTTTGTGTAAAGTTTTTGATTGCGCACCAGTTTCCTGAATGCTTTAAATTTTTCTGACAGTTTATGCCCCCTCTCCTCCATCTCCTTAAGCTCCAAATCAATATCCAAATTATCCGCGTCTTTCACGATTTTCGCTTCGACGGTTTTTCTTTCTTCATATTCCTTCAATATCTCATTTTGTAAATCTTCCAGAACGGTACCGGCAAAAGTATGTTTCGCCGCCGTTTCCTCATCGGCTTTTATATAAACACTTTGAATATAATGATGGTCGCCCGTGCGTGCCTCGGCAATATCGTGGACGAGAGCCATTTTTAGAATTTTTTCTTCACTCTTGACCTTTTCCATACGCGCAAGCATAAGAGCTAAAAACATTACCCGAAAGGTGTGCTCCGGGTCGCTGGCCGTGTCGCAGGCCAAAATCTGCGTCCATGCTCGAGGGAGATTTCGCAAAACACCAATCTCGTATAGAAATTCTAAATTCCTATTTGCCTTTTGACCCGTCATATTAGAGTCAATATAACAGGAATATGTATTTGCGCAATGTGCCGCCATAAAGTAATATTAATTCGGAAAGGAAACTTAGAACATGAGAAGACCACTTGCAAAAGAAGCACTGTATTCATCAAGCCATCACCGTCTCAGAAATGAACGAGGACACTGTGACGTTCCAGAGTGGGACGAGGAAGGGTTTGCCGAGCGTATCAAGCGTATTGACCCCGACGGAAACCGCGCGCTGGCCTTACTTCGAAAATTCGGGAAACCAGACCGGATGGATGGCCAATGAATATCCACAAAAAACCGACACTTTAGAGTGGTCGGTTTTTTACTAGACAATTGCCACCCCAATCTATTCCAATATTCTTGAGAATACTGGAATAGATTTCCAACGTAACAAAACAAAAAAGTGCGGTGTAAATTCCGCACTTCGAGACTATGAGACTATCTATGATCTTTTTTCACTTCGTCGTTTTCTCCCCGCACTCTCCACGCCCTTGAAAAGGGCGCGGAATTTCCGACCCGTCGGATCATGGCGCCGAAATCCAGCTACGGCTCGATCCCATGAGCCGTCGTTAACTTCGCCTCTGATTTTTGCTCTTAACCTTTGTTCTCTCGCGCTCCTCACTGAGAACTTCGCGCCCGGAATCAATTTGTTCATTAATTTACCTTTCTCAGAGAATTCTACCCCGACCTCAAAACCTTGTCTATTTTTTCCGCAATCCTCACGAAATCTTTTTCATTTCTGCCGCGCGTGGTCTCCGCCGGACTGCCCATGCGAATGCCGGATGGATCGAACGGCGATCTCTTTTCACCCGGGATCGTGTTCTTGTTGACGATGATACCGGCCTTCTCGAGCTTGGCTTCGGCCTCCTTGCCCGAAATTCCTTTTCCATCCATCCACGTATCCACAAGCACCAAGTGCGAATCGGTGCCGCCGGAGACAACCCTCCAGCCGAGCCGCGCGAGCGCGCCCGCAAGCGCGACGGCATTTTTTACAACTTGTTTGGCATACTTTTTGAATTGCGGCGATGCGGCTTCCTTAAGCGCGACAGCCACACCCGCCACCTGCCCCATGTGAGGTCCGCCCTGAAGACCGGGAAATACCGCTTTATCAATTTTTTTGTTTAGTTCCCGTCCATCTTTTTTGCAAAAAATAATCGCGCCGCGAGGGCCCCGAAGGGTTTTGTGAGTCGTCGTCGTTACGACATCGGCATAGTCGAAAGGAGAGGGATACGCCTCCCCCGCAACAAGTCCGGCAAAGTGAGACATGTCCACCATGAGAAACGCCCCGCAACTATCGGCAATCTCCCGACACTTTTTAAAATCTACGGCTCGCGGGTATGCCGTAAATCCAACCACAATTAAATTCGGTTTAGTCTCTACGGCGCTCTGCTTCATTTTTTCGTAATCAATCAATTCGGTCGCGGCGTCTATAGCAATGGGCACCTGTTGCCAAACCTTCCCCGTAATGGAAACCTTTTGTCCGTGACTTAAATGTCCGCCCGAAGAAAGCGGCAATCCCATAACTTTTCCCTGCCCGCCTAATCCTTGCGCGGAGATGATGCCTCCTGGCGGGACTAAACCCAAATACACCGCGAGATTGGCTGGAGCCCCTGAAAGCGGCTGGACATTTACATGCCAATCGTCTTTTTTTAGTTTGAAAAGTTTCAGAGCTCTTTTCTGGCAAAGTTCTTCCAGTCTATCTATATTCTCTTGCCCTCCGTAATATCGGGCATGAGGATACCCCTCCGCATATTTGTTGTCGAAAATAGATCCTAGAGCTTCCAACACGTCTTTGGAAACATAATTCTCGGAAGGTATAAGATTAATGACTCTTTTCTGGCGTTTTTTCTCCGCTTCTATAAGTTTTTTAATTTGAGCGTCCTTCATGTAAAAATACTTGAGTGATAAAGAAATCCGATCATCTTCCTCTGTAAAAGTTTTGTTATACCATGTTAGCAAAATATTTATCCGCATTCTATCACTGCCACATCAAAAGAAAAGCCGCCGATGTCGCGTGCCGACCATGGCTCACTGCTTATCTTATCCACATCGTCAACCTACATTTATTACTAACGACCGTTTACAATAAATGTATGCAGGGAAAGACTCGCGCTCGGGTTATTATCCGAGATGAAAATGAAAAGAAAATCAGCACAAGAATCACAAGATTCTTGCGCCAAGAAAAAATCGGCGGAATCCAAAAGGTTGTTTTGGGTATTGTGGGGTTAGCCGGGATTATTACCGTTGCCATGATCGCGCCGAATGCCGTTCAAGCGTTCGAAAAGTTGGGCATTATCCCGGGCAAGAGGAAGAAAGAACAAATCAAGCAATCTTACAAAAAGCTCCTGAGTTCTGGTCTCTTGGAACAAGACGAAAACGGCCTTGTGCGTCTCACAAGTAAGGGGGAAAACAGGATGACCCAACTTGGAATTATGGGCAAAAAAATGACCCGATCGCAAAAATGGGATGGCCAATGGCGCGTCTTGATATTTGACATACCGGAAAAGAAACGCGGCTTGCGCGATAAAATCCGTTTAACACTCACAGCAATGGGTTTTAAGCATCTACAACACAGTGTTTGGATCCACCCATACGACTGTGCAAATCTGATATCTTTGCTAAAATCCGATTTTAAAATAGGTAAAGAGTTGATCTACATTATTACCGATAAAATAGAATACGACAACGAACTTAGAAAGTTTTTCGGGGTCTGATCACCGCGATTAATACTTTGGTCTCAAATTAAAAAATAATATATCCTCCCGCATGATTATCGTCGTTTCTCCAACTCAAACTGACATACATCTATAATCTAACGACCGTTAGGTTATAGATGTAGAAGGATAAAGTTGAGCGCGCTTATTGCATTGAAATCCAAACGCGATATTATTTACGTATGAATCCATATGATAAACGCGCGCCGGACAGCCAGTATCAACGACTGCTCAAAGACGTTCTCGAAAAAGGCGTCCGCACCAATACCCAGCAAGAGGTGGACGCTATCACTTTGATCGGTCCCGCCCCCCTCCATTTTAAATTTGCAAACGGTTTCCCGATTATCAACGAGAGAAATATGGCGCCAAAAGAATCTGAACGCCTGCCGGTAACAATCTGGCGGCAAGCTATCGCCGAAATCATCGCGTTCTTAAACGGCGCGAGAACCCAGAAAGCTCTTCAAGAATTCGGATGCCACTGGTGGGAACCATGGGTTACGGAAGCCAAGTGCAAAAAAAGGGGTCTTGAGACGGGAGATTTAGGGCCCGGATCTTACGGCGCGGCGTTCCATAACTTCCCCACCACCGACGGCAAACCCTACAACCAGTTCAAAAATATCATCGAGCAGATTATCGAATTTCCTCACCTGCGCACTCACTTTATTTCCCCATGGATTCCGCAATACACAATCCGAGGCGCAGGCAAACAACAAAAAGTAGTTGTCGCGCCATGCCACGGGTGGATACACTTGCGCGTTTTGGACGGCAAACTAACGCTCCACATGTTTCAAAGGTCAGCCGACGTACCGGTCGGAGTCCCGGCCAACATGGTCCAATACATGGCGCTTCTCATGATGATCGCCCAAGCCACAGGTCTCGAACCGTATGAGTATGTGCACAGCTTTTCAGACGCCCATATTTACGTGGACCAAGTTCCCGCAGTAGAAACCATGCTGGCGCGGCAACCCCTCCCTCTCGCCACAATGTCTCTCGATAAAACCGTCCAAAACATTTTTGACTTCAGAAAAGAGCATTTTTCTTTAAACGACTACAACCCGCATCCGGGCATTAAAGGCATTCCTGTCGCAATTTAATTTCATGACTGTCTCCCTCATCGCGGCCGTGGCGAAAAACGGGGCAATCGGCAACAAAGGCAAGATACCTTGGCGGCTTTCCGATGATATGAAATATTTCGCGACAGTGACGAATGGCCACACGGTGATAATGGGAAGAAAGACATACGAGTCCATCTTGAAACACTTAGGCAAACCTCTGCCGAATCGAACAAACATCGTCGTGACTAAACAGGAAAATTTCAATGCTTCCGGATGCATTATCGCAGAAAACCTCGATGCCGCTATCAAAGCCGTTTTAAGTGAAAAAATATTTGTCATCGGCGGCTCCCAGATTTATGAGGCCGCTCTGCCGTTCGCGGATAAGTTGTATATAACGCATGTGGACGCCGAAACTGACGGCGACGCATTCTTTCCCAAAATCGATCATCGTAAATGGGTAAAAACCTGGGAAGAGTGTCATACCAAAGACGACAAAAACGATTATAATTATTGCTTTGCGATATATGAGCGACGACGATAACAGATTCATAAACGTCTCCACCATCCGCCGAGACGACCAACGTCGGGTTATGGAGGAAATAAAAAAGCAGGGACACTGCCCTTTTTGCCGGGAGAATTTAGAGAAATATCACAAGCGGCCAATCATCAAAGAGGGAAAATTCTGGCTACTGACGGAAAACCAATGGCCGTATGAAAAAACAAAACACCAATATTTAGCGATTTATAAAACCCACATCGAACATATCAAAGAGCTTGATCCGGAGGCCGGTAAGGAACTTATCGAAATGTTCACGGATGAAGCTGGAAAACGAGATATGGAAGGAGGCGGTATCGCTATGAGATTCGGCTCATCGAAGCACGGCAACTTCGGTTCCAGCGTCCTTCATCTTCACGCCCACCTGATTGAGCCAGACCTGGAAAAATTTGAGGAAAATGAATCCTGGAAATTCAAATTCGGCCAGCCCAAAAACTACAAAAGTCCGTCCGGCATCAAAATGCGCAGGGAGTAAGAGGAGTACACAGCCAGGTTGTTTTGAGACGAAAGTACCGAGCGGACGCAATTTATGTGCCCGCTTTTTTATTTCCCCAAATCGACGTAAATAATTTCTATTCCTTTTGATTTGAGAATCTCCGCGCCATCCAAGACGCCGTAGCCGCCGCTATAGAAAAGCCGCTTGACACCGCTATGCGCGACTGATTTTGCGCACGGCGGGCACGGGAAAATAGTCGCGTACATATCTGCGCCTTCAAGCTTCAAGCCGCGCCGTGCCGCTTCCGCAATAAGGGCAGACTCGCTATGGAAAGATGTCGAGAGTTCGATGTTGATCCCTCTACTGAAATTTGAACGCGGATCACCGTAAAGATAGGGACTGTGTTCACTCGGCTGATGTTTGTTGCACGCAGACAAAACCACCCTACCCTCTTTGACTACTGCCGCGCCAATCCGCCGCCAGAAATCAGAGCTTCTCTTCTCGGCCGTCTCTTTCAAATCTCGCAATATCGTCTTATCAAACCCCTTGATAGATATTTTTTGATCCGCCGTAATGGGCTTTTCTTCCATAGCGCGGTGCTTATCCCAGCGCAAAAAAATATTTTCAAAAACCACTTTGCATCCCATAAGGTGCTTTTCCGCCAGCTCCCTAGAGACATCCTCGTCTGGCAAAACCATCTCTAATTTAGACTTGCCGAGCTTTTTTATGCCCGCCACATTTAGGATTTTCACCTCACCGAAACAACCCCAAGCCAAAATCGCTTTCCGCACAAGCTTCTGATCTAACGCCCGAATATCTTTGGTCAAAGGTTTGAACTGCGCGACGATGTCCGAGCCCAAAATATACAAAACGCTCGCGTCTTTATACTTTTCAAAAAAGCGTTTATACCCGTCGTGCAAAACAGGGACGTAAGCAATGATTACTTTTTTCATGTGAGTTTTCATTCTCAAGTTCTTAAGAACTTGAGAATGAAATAGATAACTACTTTCCTTCTTTTTCACCCGACAACACTTCCCCTATTACATCCATGATTCGGGGCGTCAGAGCCAGCTTCAATTTTTTCGCCGTATTTATCTGAAGCAGGCGAATCTTGGCGCTTGTTGAAGTTGTGGCCATAGGATTTAAAACGACTACTTCTCCGCAATATTTTTTTAATTCCTTGAGCTGTTTGGACGTGTAAGTCGTATTTGTGGCCACCAACGTATCAGGTCTGATCAGTTTTATAAGCCCCCACTTGGGATCGCGCAATCCCTTCAAAACCACCGCGTCCACGGAGCGCAGGTGGGTTACCATCTCAAGACGCTCGATCTCCGGCACGACCGGCCGCTCCGGACCTTTTCTGGCTCGCACTTTTTCGTCGCTATCTACCCCGACAATGAGAAGATCGCCGCGTTTTTTGGCCACTTCGAAATACCTAGCGTGGCCTATATGCACCATGTCGTACGTTCCTTGCGTCAAAACGATCTTCAACCCCAAGCCGCGGCAATGATCTACAAAACTCTCAAGTTTCGTCCGATCTTTTATATAGCGTTCCTCAAAATTCGAGGAAGCCCCGAAGATACCGATACCTATGTGAGAATTTAAATTTAATTCTTTCATTCTTTTGAATTTGAATCTGTGTGCGAACTCATCTAAAGTTTTAACCACTCGTATATGAAAGACGCCTTTATTATCAACTCGTTTCGCCGCTGCGCCACCCAAAATTCTGCTGCGGCTCTTCACCTGCGCCCTCGTACCATTGCAACTTTTAGTTTGTTACATCAATTTATAGGATATCGCCGATTCGTAATCGCTGTCACATCTGATGCGGGTTTACACTTAAGTTGCAACGGCACTCGTCGTGCCTATGGCACGCCTTCGGGCTTGCCCCGACACCAACTTCCGCGTTGCTTGTCTGCTTTAACATCTTATGGGAACAGACCGAATACCACGTATGTATCAAGTGATTCATTCGCCGTCCATACAACAAGCAGACGACGCGAAAGTTGGTGTGGGGGCTTGTCTTTCCGCCTACGCTACGAATTTTGCGTGGCTCGCTTGGCGATTAAAACTTTAGATGAGTTCTGCATTTAAGTTACCACACGCCGAACCCGACTTCAACCGACAAAAAAGCCGACGAATTTTGCAATTGCGCCAGCCGATATTTGCATACTCGCAAGTTCAACTCCGATCAACTATTCTATCCGCGAACGAGTGTACTTCGCGGACTGCTTCTCCCACAGAATGAATTTGACGAAACGTGTACATGTCCGACCTGACAGCAATGCACACCCGACTATGCCGGACATTAGCGACTCCGAGAAACAGTACGGGAACCTTTTCCGTCCAGCCAGGTTTGCCTGAAATCAAATCCATTATTTCGTACCGGATCGAATAATCACAGAAATGTATCGCGACAAATCCTCCACAACGTTCCGGCAATCTCAAAACAAACTTCCCGTGTTCCCCGCAAGACGCAAGCGTACAAAACTCTATTCCGCAACTTTTCAGTGAGACATAACAAGCTATCTCGCTGGATAATACATCCTCAACTTGAGGTAACGTCGGTAAAGCAAGTTGATCAACTGGCCCGAAAGATATGTAAATCATAAATGTTTCAGATTGGCATCAGTGTGACTTCTAAAGCAAACTTAACATAATCCCTGCAGAAACGCAAGAGCAAAAAAGGAGTAAAAAAACGCGCCGATTAACAGCGCGTGTTTAAGGTTACCTAACCGTAAGGTCTTGAACCAGACGAAAAGGATTTGATGTTTTGCGAATTTCCACCAGACGTGGAAGCGAGCACGCAATATCACCAATATCGGAATACATATGGAGCGCCTCTAATTCAGGCGAGATCGCGTTGGCATATTGCGAATTTTCAGGTCGCACGAACGCGAAACATTGTTTCTTCGGATTTTCAATCAAATGATCAATCGTAACTGAAGAAAAACCCAGCGACGGCGGGTCGCAAAGACAGATGATAATATCCGCCTCGACAACCAACTTTTCCACTTCCGCGTCCTCTGGCCGTTGATGACCGAAATCATCACGGTGATGGGGCGGGTTCACCAGTGTCGGCAACACCTCAAACCGCCCCGACTTTTCCAGATGATTCCGCACCTCGACGAGAGTGGCGCTAAATGCTCGAGCATCTCCCCAACGCTGTCGTCCGTCTATACAACAATCAATATAGATTTTTTTCATAAGAGCATGAATTCTACGCTAAAGATATGACATTTCTTGGTATTTGAAAAGCCCCGATGAGGGGCTTTTCAAATACATCCGCTACTGTTTACCCTTTTACCTCCACTCCCATCGAACGCGCCGTCCCGGCAATGATTTTCTCCGCCGCCTCAATGTCGTTCGCGTTCAAGTCCTTGATCTTTTTTTCAGCGATTTCCCGAAGCTGTTTTTTCGTCAAAGCTCCCGCCTTCGAGGCCAGATTCTTGCCCGAACCTTTTTCTTTTCCTATGGCTTTGAGGATTAAGCTGGAAGCGGCTGGCGCTTTAATGGCAAAATCAAAAGTTCTGTTTTCGTACACATTTACCGTAACCGGCACAATCTCACCTGTTCCCCCTTTTGTCGCCGCGTTAAATCTGGTAACAAATTCACCGATATTAACCTTGGCCTGACCAAGGGTCGGACCCAGTGGCGGCGCGGGGGTCGCCTTGCCTGCCGGAACCAATAACTTTAATGTTTTGACCGCTTTTTTTGCCATGATATCAATCGAAAATTTTAGAGTTAAATAATTTCACTTTTGCCTTATGACTTTTGATCTATCTGTTTATATTTTTTTGACCTGCAAAAAATCCAACTCCACTGGAGTTTCTCTACCGAACATTGAGACAAGCACCCTGACCTTGCCGCGCTCCCGATCCACTTCGGATACTTTTCCGTCCAAATCCTTAAACGGGCCGTCAACGATAGTAACGGCGTCATCGGATTCCAGATCAATGGTATGAGTGATTTTATCGGCATTCATCCGCCGAAAAAGTTCGTCAATCTCCTTCTTCTCAAGCGGAACCGGATACACACCCGACCCCACGAAACCGGTTACTCTGGGAGTATTGCGCACGACATACCATGAATCATCGGTAACAATCATGTTGACCAGCACATACCCCGGATAAATCTTTTCCTCGTCCTCCACTCTCTTACCTCCTCTAACCCGAATTTTTTTCTCCGCCGGGACAATCACCTCGAAAATTTTGTCTTCCATGCCCAAAGACTCGATGCGCTGTTTCAGATTTCGCGCAACCGCATTTTCATATCCGGCGTAAGTATGGATGGCATACCAGTTTCTTTCTCTATCCAATTTCTGTTTTGACATAGTGAATTATTTCGATTTTCTTTTAAGGAAAATTACGCCGCAAATATAATCAATAATTTATCAACCCCTAATGAAAAAAGTATATCGAAAGCGCCCAAAAACGCCGCTGTAACTAGAGACAAACCGACGACAACCACGGAAAAAACGACGGCCTGTTTCTTCGTCGGCCAGCTAACGTGCTTCATCTCTGCTCGAGTCTCTTTAATATACCCGCCTATACTCATATATTTTATCGTCTCCTAGAACATGTCCATGTTCTTACTAAAAACGCCCGAAGGGCTTAATCTAGATACTACCCCCGTCCCGTTAATCTGTCAAAGCCAAAATCGCCGCGCGCGAAATAAAACAACCCGCGAAAAGCGGGCTGTTTTGCGGATAAACCGCGACAGTCTTATTTGATCTCATATGTAATCGCCACATTCGAAACAATCTTGCCCTCACCCGCAGGCACATCGGGAACGCCCGCGTCCTTTGCTGACGATTCCAAGGTCATCCGCGCATACGGCCCGGGAGGATAAACCCCTGAATCAGAGTAACTCACTATCTTCACCAACCTCACGCCCAGATCTTTGGCCAGTGATTTTGCTTTGATTTTGGCGTCCTCTATCGCTTCTTTTCTCGCTTTCGCAAGTTGTTCATCCCTATCCTCAATCGTAAAATTCAGCTCGCCTAAATCAGTAACCCCTTTCCCGGTTACGCCGGAAAAAATCTTGCCGACATTCTCGAGCTTGCGGATTTTTACCTCAAGCGTCTGCGAGATATTATAACCGGCCAAAAATCTCGTGCCTTGAGAATACGGGTAGGCCATTCGCGCGTCGCGATATTCATATCGGGGATAAATATTGTACCCGATGGTCTTGATGTCTTTTTTGTCTATGCCGGAAGCCGTCAGGAACGCCATAACATCATTGATTTTTTTCGTCGCGGCATCTTGAGCTGAACTTACGGACGAGGCTTCCTCATTAACAGTCATGGTAAAAGTCGCAAGATCCGGCGTATACACGGCCTCGCCTTCGCCATTAACCACAATAACATTCGCAGGCGTTATACCCTCGCCCACAACACCTATCTCCTTTAGTCCCTTAACCGACAACACCGCCAAAAAAACGGCAAGCAACGCAAGCGCCGCTTTGATATACGCGCCCTGCCCGAACAATACGGACTTATGTTCTTCTGAATTAAATGATTCATTCATTGTTTTATCTTAATTGATAATCAATACGACATATATTATGGTACGATCAAAAAGCGTATTGGTAACAACATCATTTACTCTCCGCCAAATCCGCCAGATTTTCAAACAAAGAAATTACGGTCATGGGACCAACACCGCCCGGAACAGGACTTATAGCCGCCACGATTTTGGAAACTTCCTCGAAATCCACATCCCCCACCAGTTTCTTGGAGGAACCGCCGTCCTCTTCCAAAAAGTCGGCTGGCGAAGCTGAAATACCGACATCCACGACAATCTGTCCGGCATGAAATAAATCGGCCTTCAAAAAACGCGGTTTGCCGATGGCGGAGACCACAATATCGCTCTCGCGAATGATATTCGCCAAGTCCGCGGTCTTGCTGTGGCAAATCGTTACGGTCGCGTCCTCGGCCAGCAATGCCAATGCCGTAGGTTTTCCGACCAGCATAGAACGCCCCAAAACTGCGACCCTTTTACCGGCAATCTCTATTTTGTAATGTTTAAGCAGTGAGATAACGCCTCGAGTCGTGGCCGGGATTATATTCGGTTTTCCCGAAATAAGCGCGACAAAATTTTTTGGTGCGAGACCATCCGCGTCCTTCCGAGGATCAACCGCGCTCAAAATATCCAATGGTTCCAGATGCTTCGGTAAAGGCAACTGGACGATGATTCCTGTAATTTTGGGGTCCGCATTTAATTGAGAGATCAGAGACTTTACTTCCCGCGGCGTCGCACTCGCGCTCTGTTCATGAACCAAAACCGAGACACCAATCCTCTCGGCCATTTTCTTTTTTCGTCTAATGTAAGCCAGCGAACGTTCGTCTCCGCCGACACAGACGATCGCCAAACTGGGTGGAACGGAAAGACCCGCAATCCTCTCCCGCAACATACGTTCCTTCACCGAAGCGGCGACTTTTCCGTCTAAAATAAGTGTTCTCTTCATCATTAAAAGATATATCCTTTGTTGAATATGTCAACCAAGCAAAAACATCCAGCGCGTTAAATTCATTTCCACCATTTGCGCCAATTTCCCACGAACATAGAAAAAACCGGCCATCTTCAGATGACCGGTTTTGTAGGACGCGTGAAATTGAGAACACGGAAAAGCGGTCTTGATACCGCCGCTTCCTGGACGGAAGCGGCGGCCGATTCAAGGTTTCAAATTTCAATATTCAAAACTTCTCGGCGGAGAGAAAGAGGCCGACGTTGGAAACGGCACTCCTCGACGCCTGCCTGAACACATCGGCCCCGTCAGCACCGAAGCCCCCGCCACGAACCAAGAACCCGACGGACGAACGTGAATTCGTCCATGAGCACATGTGCTGGAGAAGTTGTACTCCTCGGGCTCGGTCAAGCAGAATGAGGCGGTAGAGAAGTTCGGGGAAGGATTCTCGGAAGTGGCGATTGAGGGGGAGGAGTGAGAGTCTCTCGGCGGCCGGTTTCCAGAGGGTATCGTACAAACTTTCCACGGCGGGGGAGATGTCTGTCTCCAGCTCCTTTGCTTCCTTCACCATGGCGGCGATGGCAGTGGGTATGGGGTTTTTCCTGCCGTACAGTTTCTTCAGGTAATCACCGAGCAGAAGAGTCTGTCGCAGGTAGTTCCTGCTTGTACTGTCTAGCAGGGGTTCATCTCCGACCAGACGCCATTTGAGGGAGGGGGTTTTTGTGATGAAGAAGCCCTCGCGTCGTTTCCAGTCGTCTGGATCATCGAAACCACACAGGATGTTCGTGCTGTCCTGCTTTTTGTTCTCGAACCTCTCCACCATGGAGAGGGGGGTCATCGGTTTGCGGTTGCTCCACCTGTCGGTGTAAAGAACGAGCCGTCCTTTACCGCCGAGCCGTTCCAGAACGGCTTCGGGGATAGGAATGGGTGGCTCTTCAAGTTTGACACCAAACACCTGTCTCACATCCTCTGCACCCAATACCCGATCCTTCATGATTTCCCGCGCTCTGCTTGGAGTGGTTGCTTTCCGTTGAGTTTTCATACTCTGTACCTTTCTGTGTTTGCGCTCGATTCCGAGCGTTTTTTTGAGTGTGCTGTTTTAAGTGTGCTTTCTGCTTTTGCAGTTCTGGAGGATATATAAGCATAAGGGCGTAAAATAGTCAAATGGCACTGCCGCGCCCGCGGAATGTCGCGGACTTGACCCCAGTAGTAGAGCAAAGCTCACTACGGGGCACGCGCAGAGTTCGCGGAAAACACCAAACCCTCTGGAAAACTAGAAAAACTCCGGCATACATTTGTGATAGACGGCCGTCAGCTATAGGTGTATGAAAATCGCCTGAAAGATACTAAATGCTCACCTTTGTACGAAGCCACAGAACTTGCAGACGACAACAGACTCGGCCACGACAGCAAAGAAGCCGCGAATGTTGACACGAACAAATACGAGCGTAACCTTTATTTCGGAAGGCACATCTAAAATATGCAAAACAGACTTCAGAACTTCGTCCTGTTCGTAATGTTGTTTGCGGCTCTATCTCTTTTTGTCCGGCATTGCCGGGGTATGTTCAGATTTGCAAGTATCTCTGAAAAAATAAGATTGGGATTGAAAAAAAAGGCCGTTGGAATCCGAATCTTTCTGCGTCTCCCAGTTCTATCGAACGAACTGATTGTGATAGATGACAGACTTATACGGGTCTACGCCACGTTGAATACCTTTCACCGCCGCATACTGGAATTTAGGAAAAGGATCGAGGAAAATAACCAGACATTTACGGAGAGACGCAAATCGGGCCCGGCTTGCTACGCGTTGGAAGACAATCTCCGACTTGCCGAACTCCACAATAAGGAAGTCCTGCTCTATAACCAGCTTATGCAAGCGTCAGGCCAGCAATTCTCGCAAAGCCACATGGTCCCTTACGGCAGAAAAGCATTGCCGCCGCGTCTCACAAGCGTAGGCCTTAAAAGAGTGCGACGAATCTAACCGTCCCCGGACAAACACGGCCGAGGCGGTCGCAACCTCGCTTATACAAGAAGTGAGGTTTATTTTTTAAACTATCGCTCTTGAAAATCAACGATCACCCTTTGTCCCTCTTTCAAACCGGATTTTATTTCCACGAAACCGTTGGATCCTCGGATGCCTGTAACCACCTCCGTCCTGATAATCTCGCCATTGTCCATAACCACCCCGACGTAACTGCGCATGTCCACCGGATCAATCACAATAGACGAAACCGGAACTGCCGACGCTCCATCAACACTCCTGATGGATATATTTATATCGGCCGTCATTCCTGAAAGAACCGCCTTTCCGGCGTCGTTTATGCTGAAAGTTACTTTGTAGTTTGGAACCCCGCCCACCACCGTCTCCGCCGGCTCGATAAACACCACCTTACCCGTAAAATTCTTGCCGGGAAATGCGTCCAAGACATAACTCGCCTGCATCTCCGGCCTGACTTCCCCGATGAGAACTTCCGGTATGTCGGCTTCGACAACCAAACTGCCATCGCTGACTATTTTCACCGCCTCACTGCCGGGAGTGGTGATTTCCCCTTGCTTCACGACGACTTTGGCAATCACACCGGAAAAAGGCGCTAAAATGACCGACTGGCGGCTCTTGGCCTCGAGTGAATTCACGGCCGCCTGTGCCTCTTTGACTTTGGCCTCCTGAAAAGCCACCTCCTCTGCGCTGATACCCGCCTCCTTTAAAACCAACTCCGACCGCGCCAAACTCAAAGCCGTTTCCTCTTTTCTCAAGGTCTGCAGTGCATTCGCCACATTATCGGCGGCGGCATCAACATTCACTCGGGCTGTGTAAATATCGGCGCGGTAACCGTCCAGAGTGGTCTGACTAAGCGAAGTGTTCGACTTCAAAGAATTAACCGCCAACGCGACATCGTCTAGGAAATCAGAGACCGCGGAAATCTTATCCGATGAACGAGACAAAACGGCCGGCAAATCCGAGGAAACATTTAATGCCGAAATATCCGCATCCCAGATAGAAAACATCTGCTCAACCGCGAAACGTCCGGACTCTATGGCTGTTCTTAAAGTAGGATCAGTAACCGTCTGCTCAAAACGAGGGTTAGCCGACTGGGGGTTCGTGAAGAGCTGATCAACCTTACTTCTCACAGAGTCATCAACTTTCGTGAAAGCCGATCTCACGGCATCCACAGCGTCTTGTCTGGCCGTCTGCACAGCAACTTCCGCGTCCTCCACTTTTACCTTCTCCACGGCCAACTCTTCCGGCCGCGTGCCCCGCTTGAGTTCAGACAATTTTGCCTGCGCCGCTTCGAGTGTCGAACGCGCCTGCAATAAATCCGCCGAAGTCTGTGAATTATCAATCTTCATGAGGACTTGACCGGCCAAAACTTTCTGCCCCTCTTTAGCGTAGACACCGTCAACCCTGCCCTGTCTTTCAAAACTCAAAGACGCGGATTGGAGCGCCTTGATTTTTCCGGTAATACGCACCGACTCTTGCACTGTTTGATTTTTAACTAGGTAGGTCAACGGCTTGACGCCGTTATTAAAGACAATAAATGCCAAGATCGCCACGACGATCGCCGCCGCCACGAACCAAAATGTTTTGGACTTGATAATACTCATACCCGCTTCTTATTGATGTAATACCTAGAAACAAAACGTTAAATCCAAAATTCCGCCCCGCCTAGCTTTATCTGCATTAGAAACCACGAAAACACAGCCAGTCTACCAGAAAACAACCGCATGTAAAAGCGCGACACACAGAACTCATACCGCCTGAACTCATCTAAAGTTTTAACCACTCATATATGAAAGACATGAGGAATATATACTCGTTTCGCCGCTACACCGCGCAAAATTTTGCTGTGGCTCGCCCTCTGTACCATTTTGGTACGGGGCATGCTTGACGATTAAAACCCACCATGAGTTCATTGATTATTCATTTAGCAACCATGGTTGCTAAATGAATAATCGGAAATAAAATGAATGTTGCGAGTGAGGTAAATGTGTGAGATATAGGACTTACGCGTTTGGGTAATATTAGCCGATAACATTGTAAAATATGGCTCTATTTCGTCCCTCAACTATAAGGAAATTATCAGAAAATGGTCAAATGCGTAAGTCCTACAAATATTAAAAAGCCGCCGATTGAGATCTCGGCGACTTGAGTGGCTAGACAGTGTCTGGAGCGAATACTCGATTAACTTAATTTCCAACCTTTCCGCGTCTTTCTGCGCGTGCCCCGTAGTGAGCTTTGCTCTACTACTGGGGTGAAGTCCGCGAGTGTCCGCGAGCGCCGTTTTAACCTCCTCGTTTTAGATCATGGCGCTATTGTCTGTACAGAATGGTTGCGCGAATACGGGTTGAAAGAACTCATAGTGGGTTTTGATCGCCCAGCGAGCCGCGCAAAATTCGTAGCGAGGTTCGAAGACAAGCCCGAAGGCGTGCCATAGGCACGACGAGGGCGCAGTCAAAGAGCCGCAGCAGAATTTTGCGTGGCGTAGCGGCGAAACGAGTTGTTACTCTGCGGTTTAACATAGACGAGTGGTCAAAACCCACTATGAGTTCTAAGTTAAAACGGCGCTAATTTGCCTTGATGTAATCCATCACTTCCTTCTTTTTGGCCTCGGGAATCTTCTTCGTCGCAACGAAGAAATCCAACATCTCACTGATCTTGGCCGCCGCGAGGACAAGCCGGCCTTCATTGTTAAGCTCCGCAAGTCCGCCCTGCTGCTCGCGATCATAGAGAACGAGAGTGGCGACCACCTCGAGACCATTTTCTTCAATAGACTGAATCGCTTCACGCTTGGTATCGGCGCGGGTAACAAGATCGTCAACCAACACAACCTTCCCGCCTTTCTCAAAAGGATCAAGAATTTTGGATGTGATCTTGCGTCCGCCTTCGCCTTCAGTTTTTTCAATACGAAGGTGTGGTTTACCGACAGCGTTGGCAAAGGCGCGGCCAATCGGTTCCCCGGCTTTTGGAATGCCTATCACATAATCGAAATCGTTGATACGTTCCCAAACGACGAGATCATGCAGGATGTCTCCGGCCAAGGCGTAGAGCCAATCCGGCAGTTCGCGAATGTTGAGATAGATCGGCGAGAGCGGAGCATCCGGGTTCTTTTCATGAAGCTTGAGCTTGAAGGCGCCAAACTTGATTTTCTGAAGATTGAAAAGCGTTGCGTGAAGACGCTCCTTGAGACCAAGGACGATTTGTTCCACGATACCACGGACAGCGTCAACTGGAGAGGCCGCTTTTGTAATAGGGCGGCCAATCACCAAAGCATCCGCGCCGGCAAGAATTGCCTCATGCGCGGTCATTGTCCGTTTCTGATCATCGGGAGGATCCTCGGGGGAACGAATTCCCGGAGTAACTTTTTGCAGGCCGACGAGCTCGGGCTGGTCGTTAAGAAGCGCAAGCTCCTGCGGTGAACAAATGACTCCGTCGCAACCGGCAAGCTTGGCATCGCGAGCATATTGAAGAACTTTGGCCTTGCTTGGAGCTCCATAGTCCAAGAAAGCGTTGTTTTCTTCGTGCGATGTCAAAACCGTAACGGCCAGAACCTTAGACCCACCTTTGTTGTCAGCGGCGGCCATCATACCCTTTATCCCGCTTGAGGCGTGAACATTGAACATGCCGACCTTAATAATCTGTCCAACAATCTTGGAAACCGCCGCAACCGTATTGGGAATGTCTTTGAACTTCCCGTCCCAGAAGAACTGCCGGCCGAGAAGCTCGAAAAGTTCCCGTATCTTCTGCATGTTCGACTGCGCCACCATATAGTCCCTCCCTAAAATTGAGGCGAGCATAGCCGTAATCAACTCCAAACCGATTTTGAATGAACCGACAAGCGGTTTCAATTTTGTGGCCAGTTCAAGGGCTTTTTCCGGATGGTCAACATCCAGAGCCACGATGATCCTATCTTTTGCTTGCATAATTGTCTTTCGGATTCTGTATTTTCAACGTTCACTATCACATCTTAGAACCCATCCGTGATCTTCCCCCATCCCTAAAATGCTATGTTTTTGGCTGCAAAACTTCGTCTCGCGCGAACCGTAACTATATTACGTTTCGCGCTCCGACTTGTTTTTCGCCTAAAAACCTGCATTTTCGGGATGGGTACCGCGAGATCGTGGATAGGTTCTTAGGCCGCGTGTTTTGGCCTGTCAAAGATGCGACTCCATCGCTACATTACCAAACTACCACCCAAAAGCAAGCGCTTGAATAACCCCACCCATTTTTGCACTCCGCAAATTAAGTCTCCACACTCGCCGAGAACACTCCCGGCATAAATAAAATGAGTAAGGACACAATACATATTTGATAAACGAGATTAGGTAAACCTTTAAGACCATAAGGAAACCAGCTCGTTTTTTCTTATACTCTAAAATCTGGCTCAACAAGGCCACAATATAGAACGAGGCCGCGGAAAACAGATTCTTTGTAAGTATCCACACCCCTCACCACAGCATATGATATAATGTCAACATGCTACTCTCAGAAAATGAGGTAAACAAAAGACTCATCAG
>Ga0156261_134_pt1 | contig 18495 bp, 19 predicted proteins | sample RifCSPlowO2_12_FD_107910 | JGI IMG/M metagenome (GOLD analysis project Ga0156261, IMG submission 107910) | Candidatus Taylorbacteria bacterium RIFCSPLOWO2_12_FULL_47_20
ATACCACGTATGTATCAAGTGATTCATTCGCCGTCCATACAACAAGCAGACGACGCGAAAGTTGGTGTGGGGGCTTGATTTCGAGTCTCGCAACGAATTTTGCGCGGCTCGCTTGGCGATTAAAACTTAGATGAGTTCATACTATGGATAATTCAAACAACATCAGCGGTTCACGATTGCAATTTATCAAGGACTTGGCTCACAGCCGTCCGGCCATGATATTTTCCGCGCTAATTTTAACGGTGGTGGCTGTCATCTTGATGGTGAATTCTTCGCGAGAAGATGTCTCGGCTTCTGCCGATGGTTCGAACACCCCGCAACCAATCATGCTTTTGACGAACGATCCGTTTGATGATTCGGGGTTGTCGGCTCAGGCCGCGCTGGTAACAGACCTTTATAACGGGAAAATATATCTGGAAAAAAACAAGGACGTACCTCTGCCTCTGGCTTCTCTGGCCAAATTGATGACCGCCTTGGTCGCGCTGGAAACTCTCCCGGGCGAGGAGGTCATAACGATCACCGCTTCGGCGATTTCAAACGAAGGCGACAGCGGCTTGCGTATGGGAGAAAAATGGAATCTGCGAGAATTGGTGAGATTCTTTCTGGTCACTTCATCCAACGATGCCGCGGCCGCCGTCTCGACGGGGGTCAATCAGGCCTTTCCATTCGTAAAAAATGAAACTGGCGAAGAATCCGGGGACGAGCAAGATTATTTTGTTACTTTGATGAATGCCGAAGCAAGACAAATAGGTCTGGTCTCTGCGATATTTCACAACTCGACCGGCCTGGATTTGGATGACCGCGAAGCGGGGGCTTACGGATCAGCATCGGATGTGTCCGCCATGGTAAGAGAACTTTTTTTCAGACATCCTGACGTTTTCAGCGCGACAAGCCAAACCGAGGAAAAACTGTCTTCGTTCTCTACCGTTTACGAAGCCCGAAATACCAACAGGATACTCGCCCAAATTCCAAATGTCTCCGCTTCCAAAACAGGGTTCACTGATCTGGCGGGCGGAAACCTGGCCGTAATCTTTGATTCGTCTTTTGGACGACCGATCTCGATTGTCGTTTTGGGATCCACGCAGGAAGACAGATTTAACGACATCCAAAAAATATCCGATGCAGTCATGAGGAGTCTTAGGATAGAGTCCTACAATCAACGAATTATCAGCAACGGGCAAAACAAATAGCATGGAGGATGTAATAAAAATATTTATTTCCGCCGCGACTTCTTTTTTTCTGGGCATGATGATGACGCCTTTGCTTACGCACTATTTGTACAAATACAAGGCTTGGAAAAAAGCGCCCGGTAAAATCGCGCTTGATGGAAGCAACGCGCAAGTCTACGGCAGTTTGCACGGCGAAATGGAAATAAAAACTCCCAGAATGGGCGGACTGATCATCTGGGTGTCTACGGCGGTTACAGCTCTCATTTATATTTTGAGCGCGAGTGTTTTTGATACCGAATTTTTCGCGCGCATGAACTTTATCAGCAGAAGCCAAACGTGGCTGCCGCTCTTCGCGATTATCGTCGGCGGGCTTGTCGGACTCTCGGACGATCTTCTTGAGATTCGAGAAAAAAGAGAAAGCGACAGAAGCGGGGGATTGTCCTTGAATAAAAGACTCTTGATTGTCGGAGCGATTGCCCTATTCGCCGCGTTGTGGTTTTACACAAAACTTGAGATCAACGCTATCGCGATTCCCTTCGATTCCGAATTATACTTGGGCATTCTGTTCATCCCCATCTTTGTCCTAATCGCTCTGACTGTTTACGCCGGCGGCGTCATTGACGGGATAGACGGCCTGGCTGGCGGCGTATTCGCCGTCATATATTCAGCGTACGCGGCGATTGCTTTTTTCCAAGATCAGCCGAATCTGGCGGCCTTTTGCGCGGCAGTGGCCGGCTCAATTTTAGCCTTTTTATGGTACAATATACCGCCCGCGCGATTTTATATGTCGGAAACCGGCAGTATGGCATTGACAATAGTTCTGGTCATGGTGGCCTTTTTGACGGACACCTTGACAGAGGGGATAGGCGTATCAGCCCTCTTCATAATCGCCTTGCCATTATTTCTTACTGTTCTCTCAAATGTCCTGCAGATTGCATCCAAACGTTTCTTCGGCAGAAAAATTTTCAGGGTCGCGCCTCTTCATCACCACTTTGAGGCAATCGGTTGGTCGTCGTACAAAGTAACGATGAGGTACTGGATAATCAGCGTAGTTTTAGGAATCATCGGCGTAATTTTCGCTCTCACGGGATAAAAATGATTTCTCTGTTTTTTCCATCACAAAAAGTAGACAGGCAATTTTTAGTCGCGACTTTGCTGTTGTTGTCGCTGGGTGTCCTGTCGTTTTTATCGGCATCGTTCGGTTTGCTTTTCAATGACGGTCCGCGCTTCGCTTCGGTCGCGTGGAGCCACTTGGGATTGGGAGCGCTGGGCGGTTTGCTGGCGATGTGGTTTCTCTCTCTCATCAACTACAAAATCTGGAGAAAAACCGCCATATATTTCTTTTGCGTCGCTCTAGTCTTGAATATTTTGGTGGCCATTCCGGGGATAGGGGTGGAATACGGCGGCGCCAGAAGATGGCTGGAATTATTCGGCCAGTCTTTTCAGCCGGCGGAGCTTATGAAAATCGCTTTCGTGCTGTATTTTTCCGCATGGCTCGCGACCAATCGAGACGTCCTGAAAAGGATCAAAACCGGCGCGTTGCCTGCCGCCCTGATCGTGTTTCTGCCGGCGATGGCGTTTGTCATGCAAAGAGACACTGACACACTCATGGTACTTCTTGGTTGCGCCGCGGCGATGTACGTCGTGGCCGGCGGAAGACTGCGGGATATCATGGCGGGTTTACTCGTCGTGGCGATCGGTCTGTCGTTCATTGTTTACACTCGCCCGTATATCAAAGAAAGGATTACGACCTTTCTCGACCCGGGCAGAGATCCGAAGGGAGCGGGATACCAAATCCAGCAATCCCTCATCGCCATAGGATCGGGCAATCTTACGGGACGGGGTTTTGGCCAGAGTATTCAAAAATACAAGTATCTGCCGGAGCCGATGGGCGATTCGATCTATTCGGTATTAAGCGAAGAGTTCGGCTTCGTCGGATCTTCGCTCGTGATATTGCTGTTTTTATTTTACTGTTTGCGCGGCTACAAGATAGGTAGTTTGTCCCCGGATAATTACGGCCAATTTGTCGTCGTCGGGGTGATAACGGTTATCGTCGTGCAAGCCTATATCAACATCGCCGCGATGCTCGGCGTCATTCCTTTGTCGGGAATACCGCTGCCGTTCGTCAGTCAAGGAGGCACAGCCATCTTTTTCGCGCTTAGCATGACCGGTATTGTTTTTAATGTTTCCAGAAAAGCCATATTCAACAGAACTCATCTCGAGTTTTGATCGCCAAGCGAGCCGCGCAAAATTCGTAGCGAGGCTCGAAGACAAGACCGAAGGCGTGCCATAGGCACGACGAGGGCGCAGTCGAAGAGCCGCAGCAGAATTTTGCGCGGCGTAGCGGCGAAACGAGTTGTCGTTCCGCGGTATAATTTAGACGAGTGGTCAAAACCGAGATGAGTTCACAGAGATAACGCGCGATGATTGTGATATAATCAACGCACTCGATTCATAATAGAATATGATTCATCTATGAAAATCGTATTGACAGGCGGCGGTTCAGGAGGGCATTTTTATCCTTTGATCGCGGTGGCGCAAGACATCCAAAAAATAGCCCGGGAGGAAAAACTCCTCGGTGTTGATGTGTATTACTTTTCCAACGCCCCCTATAATGGCAGAATGCTTTTGGAGAATAATATCAAATTCGTGAAAGTGAGCGCCGGCAAACGAAGAAGATATTTTTCTCTCCTGAATTATACTGACATGTTCAAAACGGCAAAGGGCGTCATCAAGGCCATTTTCGAACTTTACAAAATTTATCCGGATGTCGTTTTCGGTAAAGGCGGGTACGCCAGTTTTCCGACACTGTTCGCGGCTAGATTTTTGCGTATTCCGGTGGTAATTCACGAATCCGACTCGGTGCCCGGCAGAGTAAATCTTTGGGCGTCGAAATTCTCGGAGAAAATTGCGATTTCTTTTTCCGAGGCGGGCAAGTATTTTCCGGAGAGGAAGACGGCCCTAACGGGAAATCCGATACGCAATGAATTAAAAGCCGTGCCGCCCGAAGGAGCGAGAGAATTTTTTAAGTTGGAGGAGGGCGCGCCGGTTGTTTTGATATTGGGCGGGTCTCAAGGATCGGAGACGATCAACGACGCCTTGATAGATGTTTTACCGGATTTAGTCCAGTCATTTGAAGTCATTCATCAAACCGGACCCGCGAAATTCAAACTTGTTAAAGACACCGCCAATCTAACGTTGATGGATAGTAATTTCAAGACTCGCTATCATGCGTATGAATATCTGGCAAACTTGCCCCTCAAGATGGCCGCGGGGGCGGCATCCGTCGCCGTATCTAGGGCAGGTTCAACGATTTTTGAATTGGCCGCCTGGGGTCTCCCCGCGATTCTTATTCCTATTTCAGATTCGAACGGCGATCACCAGAGGCAAAATGCATTAGCGTACGCGAAGTTCGGCGCCTGCACCGTTATTGAGGAAGCCAATCTGACAAAACATGTTTTACTGTCGGAAATTGCCAGAATTGTCGGAAATGCCCAGATGACCGCGACGATGCGGAACAACGCCAAAAATTTTGCAAAAATTGATGCCGGGGAAAAAATCGCCAGGGCGTTGATCAACATCGCCCTTCGGCACGAGGTATAGACAGCGTCAGAGTTACGGTATATCAAGTCAGACTTGATATACCGTAATTAGTGGTTACATAAAAAACGCGCTGGTTAGGCGCGTTCGTGATTCTTGCGTTTTCTAGCGACGATACGCGGCAACGTTCCTCTCTTGTCGCAGTTTTCGTACTTCGCGGACGGAGACGTTGGCCGTACTCGCGATCAAACTGTCGGGCAGTTTACCGAGAAAGCGATAGACTTTCTTTTGCCAAGAGGTAACACGGGGCTCGAGGTTGTACTTCAACCCGACCCGTTTGAACGCCGCTTTCAGACTGCCGAAGTGATACATGGCGCTACGATAGATGGCCGCGTAGGTTGTCTTCAACACCGCGATTTCCACGCCTGCCAGCTCGGACGTAAGCCTGGCTAGTGTCTGTGCCTGGCAGAAAAACGGTATCTCAATCGAGCCCCAGTCACTACTGCTCGACACAAGTCTCGGCTCGAAACGTTGTTTGCATTTTGGACATTTCGTCGTGTAATCATCCGGGTTTCGGTTGAAACCCATAACGATCTCGGCCGGAGTGAGCCGACGACTGCACGACGGGCACGCTCCTTTTGGTTTATACACCTCTAATTCTCCGTGGATTTGGAGCGCGAGCTTTTGCGAGAGCGAAAGCTGTTGGGCCAGGACTTGTTTGTGTTCAAGCCGCTGTGTCAGTTGCGGTGCGAGACTGAAGCTAAGACTCATTCCCATCGGCATACATTTCCTTTCGTCGTTTGTTTTTTGTAGGTTTTCTGCGTTTCCAAGATAAGGGTAGTATATAATCTCTGCTGTGTCAAATTTTTCAAAAAAGCCCCCATTCATGGCGCGCGATTTTCCGCGCCACTTAATTGATGGTAAAATGTATTTATGGACGAAAATGAAAAAGTTGTAGTACGCTTCGCGCCGAGCTCGACGGGACCATTCCATGTCGGCGGAGCGAGAACGGCGCTATTCAATTACTTATTCGCCAAAAAATCGGGCGGTAAATTTATCGTCCGCATAGAAGATACGGACAAGCAGAGAAGCGAAAAAAAATACGAGGAACAGATTTTAGACAGTCTAAAGTGGCTTAGTATAAAATGGGATGATCTGTACAAACAATCCGATCGTTCCGAAATATACGAAAAATATCTTAAAAAACTTGTTGCTGACGGATTCGCGTATATCTCTAAAGAAGAGAAAAAAACAGAGGGCAGCAGGGACGAGGTTATTCGATTCAAAAACCCTAACAAGAAAATTGCCTTTGAGGATTTAATCAAGGGCGTAATAACATTTGACACAACCGAGTTAGGCGATTTTGTCATTGCCAAAAGTCTCGACGAACCGCTTTTCCATCTGGCCGTGGTGGTGGACGATTATGAAATGGGAATCACCCACGTCATAAGAGGGGAGGATCATATTTCAAACACGCCGAGACAGATGTTGATCCAAGAAGCCATAGGCGCGAAAAGTCCGCGCTACGCCCACATCCCCCTGATTCTCGCAGATGATCGTTCCAAGCTATCAAAAAGAAAGCACGGCGAGAGCGTAACAGTGATCCATTATCGTTCTCTGGGATTCTTACCCGAAGCGATAGTTAATTTCCTGGCTTTTTTGGGCTGGAACCCGGGGTCACAGAAGGAGTTATACACGCTCCGGGAATTGATTACCGATTTTGACATATCGCAAGTACAAAAAAATAACGCCATATTTAATATGGCCAAACTGCGGTGGTTTAACCGCGAGTATCTAAAACTTCTGCCACAAGATGTGGTCTTTGCTTCACTTCGTAACGCGGCAGACACCACTCCGGTAAAAATTGATGAGGGCGTGTTAAAAAGAGCGCAAAACACGATAATGGAGAGAATCAACACTTATTCGGATTTTGGCGACCAAATAAAGACGGGGGAGTGGGATTGGCTTTTCAGAGAACCCCTGCCCAGTCGGGAATTATTGCTTTGGAAAAAATGTCCGGATGCCCAAATGACAGCCGCAAGGATAAAAATGTTCCAGGATATGGTCGGAACTTTGCCGCCGGAAAATTTCAAGGCGGAGACGATAAGCGGGATCGTGATGGACGCGGCGATCAGAGAAGGAAAGGGAGAGATGCTCTGGCCGGTGAGAGCGGCGCTATCCGGCAAGGATAAGTCGCCGGACCCGTTCACGCTGTGCGAGATATTGCAAAAAGACACCGTGAACAAAAGGCTTGACATTGCCCGTAAGATATTATTATTAAACAATGATTGACCTGCACACAAAGGCGGCGGCCGTAACCGCTTTGGTTTTGGCGTCGCTTTTTTACGGCGCGTTCTTACCGATAAACATCGGCAACGCGGAAGACTTGACCAAAATGAACGATCTACAATCGAAGATCGCGGAGCGCACCAAGGCGATCGAGGAACTTGAAAAAGAAATTGCGGGGTATCAGAACCAAATCGAATTGACAAAAAGCGAGGCCGAATCTCTGCGAAAAGCGATCAATACGCTTGAGATTACTCGCAAAAAATTGGCGGCCGATATTTCTTTGACTAACGTTAAAATCGGAACCGTTAATTTAACCATCGAAGAGTTGCAGATTGAAATATCAGAAACCGAAGCGAGCATTCTCAAGCGGAAAGAATCCATCGGCAAGGGAATACGGAGAATCAACGAAAACGATCATGTGGATTTTGTGGAAATCGTCTTCGGCGCGTCCAACCTGTCTCAAGTTTTGGATGCCACCGAAAGAATGAGAGAAGTGCAGACCGCTCTTTTCGCCAACATTGCGGAGCTTGGTTTATTAAAATCATCGCTCGACAGCAAAGTCGCTTCAAATGAAAAGAAAAAAACCGAACTGACCACGCTGAACACGCGTTTATCCGACCAGAAACAAATCGCGGAGCAAAATAAAAAGGAAAAGGACGAACTGTTAAAAAAAACGAGAAACAAAGAGTCCCAATACCAGCAAAGCCTTAAAGAAAAAATGGCGATCAAGGAAGCCTTCGAAAGTGAACTTCTGGAGTTTGAGAGACAGCTCCGCTTTGAAATGGACTCATCGAAGCTTCCGGCGATCGGATCGGGGGTATTGTCGTACCCGCTATCAAATCCGTTTATCACCCAAACGTTCGGCATGACCGATTTCGCCAAGAGCGGAGCTTATGACGGACGGGGACATAACGGCGTTGACTTTCGGGCGGCCATCGGAACGCCCATAACGGCGTCCGCGGATGGCAAAGTCGTCGGAACAGGAGACACCGATACCGTCTGCCCGGGAGCTTCATATGGTAAATGGGTACTGATTGAACACGGAAACGGACTCTCGACTCTCTACGGGCATCTTTCCTTGCCGAAAGTTTCCGCAGGCGAAGCCGTCTTGCGCGGGACGGTAATCGGCTACAGCGGCAATACCGGCTACTCAACGGGTCCGCACCTTCATTTTACCGTTTACGCGGCGGATGGTGTTAAAATAATGGAAAAGAAAAGCCAGGTATGCAAAGGTACCTACACGATGCCGGTGGCCGACCTCCGCGCGTATCTAAACCCGATAGATTATTTGTAAATTTCAATATCATTTTATCAATATCAAGCGTCATGAATATGATTCGTCAGATCAAATCATACCGGGAAAATACCTTTCAAAAGGGGATTGTCGGAGTAATAGTTCTTATAATCATAGCGATCGTGCTTTTCAGTTATTTCGGGATCAATCTGAAGGAACTATCGAATAAACCGATTTTCAAAGAAAATTTTTCCTTTGTTAAAGAAATATCCATAACGATCTGGAATAATTACTTGCTTCCAATATGGAACAATATTTTGAAAACTCCGGTTTTGTTCCTCTGGTCGAAATTCATCGGCCTGCTTTCCTAGTCCGGGTATGAACTCATCTAAAGTTTTAACCACTCGTATATGAAAGACGTAAGGAATACATACTCGTTTCGCCGCTACGCCGCGCAAAATTCTGCTACGGCTCTTCATCTGCGCCCTCGTCGTGTCACGGACACGTCTTCGGGCTTGATTTCGAGCCTCGCAATGAATTTTGCGCGGCTCGCTTGGCGATTAAAACTTTAGATGAGTTCTATATCAAGTCAGACTTGATATACAAGGGGCATGTCGCAAAAGGTATATTGTGCGACATCTATCCTAAACCTTACCATGACTATGATTTCTTAAAAAGATGACTCTCCCCTAACGACCATCTTGGCCGTGCCGCCAACTTCAGAGATTTTTTGATAAGCCCTTACATCAATCATGTTCAAACAAAAAACGACCCGCCTGCAACAGGGATCGTTTTTTGTTTTTGTTGAGTATATCAAGTCTGACTTGATATACTTTTATATATACTTTTATTTTTTAGCAATGATGGATTCGCTCGCTCGCCAACACTTGGAAGACGCGCCCCACGGCTTGACCCCTTCCTTTTCGTAAAGGTATTTTGCGTAAGAAAGGTTGCCCTCGAAGTTGTAGATATTCATCCCGAGAACCTTTGCGCGCTCGTTATGGTATCTTTCATTGATCTGCATTACTCCGATATCAAGGCTGTTGGCCTTGCCGCGAAGAACCGATCCATTTTTTAGATAATGAGTGAACCCCGATTCGCATTTGGCGATTTCAGCCAAAACCGGGTATTCTTCAAAATAACCCCGAACATACGTTTCAAACGTTATGGGTTCAAGGTATTTGGAATCGACAGATTCTTCCTGATTGAATACAAGCGCCATTTGAGCGTTAAACAATGTCATTGCCGAAAGCAATCCGGTAACGACTATAGTATGCATTTTTTCAGTGTGCCCGCAACCTCCTCTTGCGAGGTTTGCGCTAATGGAAGAACTCAAACAAAAAATCGGAATTCACATCCCGACTACGCATATCCTATCATACTATGGTTTCGTTGTCAATAGAATAAAACGTTTTTTATTGATTGTCCATACGTCAAAATACCTTGGTAAATAAGGTTATTTTCAAATTTCAACCATTCGAAAAGTGGATTACCGTCATCCGAAAACTTCAAATTCGGGGTACTGGGAGTCGAACCCAGACCGCACCCACCCCATGGGTGTATACTACCGCTATACTATACCCCGACGATTCTTCTAAATTAACACATTTTTCAGCAGATTAAACGGGAATTTCAGTTTTTCCACGAAATTGGACGCTTTTCGTATTCCTTAATCAACCATTTGTTATCCATTAGTCTGGAAAAGCATTCGGCCTCAAGAAGCGTATCGTTTTTGGCATTATGGCGACCGTCTCTCTCCTCCAGTCCGGCATACACCAGTATCGTATCCAAATTTAAAGCCGAATGGCCCTTACGTAAAGGTATCTCAACTCCCCTGCTTCTCATATGAAAAAAACAAATCGAATGGAGATCAACTGTTCTTTGCGCGAACGGCCAATTTATGCGGGCCCTGCGCGCGGCGGCTTGCAGGAAATCCCGATCGAATGACGGATTATGCCCCGCGATCGTTTTTTCCTTGATAGACTCCGCCCATTTCAAAAAGAGATTCGCTAATTCACCCTCGGAAATTTTTGACCTGTCTCGTATTTCTTCCTCGCTAAAGCCGTTAACTTTCAACGCCTCCTTATCTACATGAGCCCCTTCGAATATCCGGCATTCGCCATAAAATATGTTTTCGGGATTTTCGAAATCCAAAGCCCCCACGGACAACAATGAATGTTTATCCGACGTCAGCCCGGAAGATTCAACATCAACGACAATCATGCGCACATTATACCACGATACCACGCGCGCGCCGTAGCGCGTCTACTCCAGTCCTTTGCAATTGGCCGCTGGCGTGTAGCCGGCCGCTCTGGCTTCGTCAGCGGTATCAAACCAGACTTTATTCTGCTCGCTGATCCTAAGGGCTCCACTGCACCAGGGGAAGTGATACTTGTTTCCATTTTTTGAACCCACCACTTTCCCTCCCTCGCCTGTCGGCGCGATGAAATTGCCGCCGGGGGTTTCGTTTAAGTTACCGCTGACAATCGTTCCGGCGGTTAGATCCATGATCTCAACGGGAGGATTCTCTCCGATGTTTACCGACAAACGTCCGATGCCGAAAGAAGCTCCGGCCGTCAGTATTATGATGAGAGGCACCAGTATTTCCCTACTCCTAAACAATTCAACGGTTTTACCCTTGATCTTTTGATAAAATACTGCTAGATTGTGCATACAGAGATTATATACCCAAAAGTGACGGGAACGCGAAAACTTTTGGGTATATAATCACGGCGCTCGCAAAAAATGAAAATAGATTTTCGCTTTTTGCTCGCTTGTGATTATAACAAACAACATTAATAATTTTAGCCAAACAATAAAGCGTTTGGCCGAAGATAAATCAAATGGCACACAAAAAAGGCGGAGGAACAGCAAAAAACTTAACAGATTCTAACCCGCAGTATTTGGGGATTAAGCTCTACGACGGCGAAGTCGCTAGACCCGGCATGGTCATTCTTCGTCAGCGCGGAACCAAAATTATGCCCGGAGAAAATACAAAAGCGGGCGTAGATCACACGATATTTTCCATGAAGACCGGAACGGTTAAATATTCTCAAACTCGGAAACTCGGTTTCAATAACGCGGAAAAAATCAAGAAGGTTGTTAAAGTTGTCGAAAGCAAGTAATTGCGAGTTCTCCGGCGTGGACGAACGAAGCCCGCTTGCAAGCGGGCTTCGTCGCACACTCCACTTTAGAACCTATCCACGATTATTTTTACGACAGCCTCTTCGCCTTTCGCTTTGATTTTGATTTCGTGTCCCCCCACCGTTTTTATCGGTTTCTCCAAAAAAATAAAACTGGGAACAAGGTCAACACCAAGCTGTTTTTTTATCTCGGCCGCGATTAAATCCTCATGGATTCCGGCGAACAGATGACCCCGCTCACTGGCTTTTTCTGCAAAAATAACGGAGGCGCCGGCTAATGATTTGAGGTTCTTATGAACTAGATCTTCCTGAATCTTCCGACGCGTCTCTATTTGGGAAAGGGCTTTGGAGGCTTCGTCTATGGCGGAAGAGGACGCGCGCGCCGCCAGTTTGTTCGGGATAAGATAGTTGCAGGCGTAACCGTCTGAAACATCCTTCACCTCAAATTTTTTCCCCACTCCTTTTATGTCCTGATTCAGTACGACTTTCATGCTTCAAGTTTAATTACTAAACATCTCTGTTCTGACTGATAACTAACAGACAGTTCACATAGAATTTACTATTTCGATCGCTTTGTCAAGCTGTGGATCCTTGCGCGCCTTAATATCGGACTCGTTAAGCTTCACCTCCACGTCCGGCTTGATCCCCTCTTTGGAGATGGAGACACCGTCGGGCGTAAGCCATCTGGCTATCGTGATTTTTACCGATGTTTCGGGAGTTACGCCGACGAGCTCCTGCACCGATCCTTTGCCGAAGGTCGTTTCCCCCACCAATTTGGCGATGCTATGCTCGCGAAGGGCGCCGGCCAATATTTCAGAGGCCGAGGCGCTTCCTCCGTCAATAAGCACGACCATATTCAAGTCATCGCTGAAAATATCATACCCGCGGCTTCTGTAAATCCGGCCAGTCCCTTTGTCGCCCTCGTCCTCTTTGACGACAATCTTTCCGACGGGCAGAAACCAGCTTGCCATATCAACTGCCGCGTCCAAGTAACCGCCCGGGTTGCCGCGCAGATCCAGGACGAGTTTATTTGAGTCCGAGGCGATGAATTCCCGCAGACCTTGTTTGAACAGATCGGTGGACACCGCATTGAAACTGTGAAGCTCCAACACAAAGACTCCGTCGTCGCGAAGCGTCGTGTCCACGGTCGGAACGGTGATAGTGTCCCGCGTTACGCTGATCTCTATGGGAGCGGGTGTCCCCTCGCGATACACCGTCAATTTCACAGCTGTGCCTTTCTTGCCGCGTATCAATTTTACCGCCTCCTCGATTCGGAGGTCTTTTGTTGAGGTCTCGTCAATCTTGATTATTTTGTCTCCGGCTTTGACTCCCGCCTTCATCGCGGGATTATCCCGCAGTGGCGTAATTACGGTAAGAATGCCGTCTACGATATCCACCTCTACGCCTATCCCGTCGAAGTTTCCGCTGATGTCTTCTTCAAAGGTTTTTTTTTCTTCCGGCGGCAAAAAAACCGTATAGGGATCTCCGAGAGAAGCGACCATGCCGGATATCGCGCCCCAAACCCTATCCTGCTCCGAGACAGCATCTTCAGAACCCACGAATTTGTCATTGACGATTTCCCACGTTTTCCAAAACGGGGAAAAATCCACGGCTTCCGGTCTGCCTTCGTCGGGGTTGGTGATTACCGCGGCGTTCAATCGTTTCGCGGATTGTTCGGTGTTGTAAGCCCCGACTTGATAGCCGCCGATAAAGATCGCCAGCAAAATAATCGCCTCGGCGATTATTTTGGTTTTCGGCTCGCCTGATCTAAAAATATTCATCCACAAATTATCGCAAAATCGCGCTATGCGGTCAATCATGGTTAGTGATATAATTTTCGAAGCGCGATTTGACAGCGTTTTGAAAACTCAATGATCAGAAGACAAATATTTAATGATTCCGTTTGGATTGATGTCGAGAGACCGTCTGCGTCCGAAGTCAAGGCTCTGATAAGGGAGTTTGGGATTTCCGAGTTGATTGCCGAAGAGTTACGCTCCCCCACCATCCGTCCCAAGGCCGAATATTTCAGAGACCAGATATATTTAGTCCTGCATTACCCGAAAATCAGACAGAAAAAAACGGGACGGACCCAGCTGGAAATTGATTTCGTCGTGGGAGAAGACTTTTTGATTACGGCGCATTACGAACCCATCCCGGAAATTCAGGAGTTTCAGAAAGTCGCCGAGGTCAGCGGACTGATAGGCCACGGCCAAAAGATCGGCCATAGCGGCGCCGTGCTCCTTTCTCTTCTCGGTCATCTGTACAAATCGCTGATAAATGAACTGGAATTTATCTCTTCTTCGATCGAAGAAATTGAAAACGGCATTTTCAACGGAAAGGAAAGAGAGATGGTGTTCGCCCTTTCGTCCGCGTCCAAAAAACTCCTCGATATGAAAAAGGCGATCTCTATGCACAAGGACATTCTTATCTCTCTGGAAGCTCCCGGAGAGAATATCCTGGGCAAAGATTTCGGATTAAGACTTAAGACCGTTTACGGGGAGTATTACAAGGCGGCGACAATCATCGAGAGCGGTTTGGATTTCATAAACGAGCTTCGAGAGACAAATAATTCCCTTCTAACCACCAAACAGAATGAGATAATGCAGATATTGACCATAATGACCTTTGTGGCCTTGCCTCTTTCCTTGATTCTGGCTATATTTCAAATAGACACCGTCTCTCGGCCGATAGTGGGTGGCAGAGGAGATTTTTGGTTATTACTGCTTCTGATATTGGTTATCGCGATGACTTTGCTTTTCTTCTTTAAAAAGAAGAAATGGTTGTGAGTTGTTGACGAGCTCTAAAACGTGTCTCGATTAGATTATGACTAGACAATCAAAACGGACTTCGAGTAAGAAGGCCTGCGCGCCGACTTTTTATAATTCCTTAACAGGCAGACTGGAAAAGTTCACGCCGCTCGATTCCGGCAAGGTGAAGATGTACCACTGCGGCCCGACCGTCTATAATTTCGCGCATATAGGAAATATTAGGCCTTACATCACCGCCGACCTTCTCAAGCGGATGTTTTTGTATTTTGATTATGAGGTAACGCAAATTATAAACATCACGGATGTCGGACACTTGCAGAGCGACGGCGATGAGGGGGAAGACAAAGTGGAGATCGGCGCGCGTCGGGAGGGAAAATCCGCACTGGAAATTACGGAAAAATACGCGAGGGTGTTTTTTGAGGATCTGGCGGCTCTCGGAGTGGATACGAACGGCACGATTTTTCCACGCGCCACGGCGCACATCGGCGAGCAGATCGCGCTGATCAAAATTTTGGAGGAAAAGGGCTACACCTACAAAACCGGCGACGGAATATATTTTAACACCGGATTGATGCCCGACTACGGAGTCTTGGGGTCAATAAAAAATATCTCCATCAGGGAGGGCGCGAGAATCGGGATAAACAGCGAAAAAAAAGATCCTCACGATTTTGCCCTGTGGAAATTTTCACCCGTTCCATCTTCTGGTGCGCTTCGGAGGGAGCAGGAATGGCCTTCTCCGTGGGGCATTGGATTCCCGGGGTGGCACATAGAATGTTCCGCAATGGCCATGAAATATCTCGGCGATACTTTTGACATTCACACCGGCGGCATAGACCACCTCCCAGTCCACCACAACAACGAGATCGCCCAGTCGCAAAGCGCCACCGGGGAAAAGTTGGCCAACTATTGGATGCACAGCGAATTTATAACCGTCGAAGGCAAAAAAATTTCCAAGTCTTTGGGTAATAGTATTTTGGTAAAAGACTTAAAAGACCGCGCGATCCATCCCCTGGCGCTTCGTTATTGGTTTCTCGGCGCCCACTACCGCTCCCCCATCAATTTTACTTGGGATGCCATAAAGGGCGCGGACACGGCTTTGAGAAAACTCTACAAAATATACAAGGAACGATTGGATCCCGAACACTCGGATGTGTTTGAATCCCCCGCGCTGGATGATTTTATGGCTTCGGTGTCCCACGATCTCGATACCCCGAAATCCTTGGCGATTTTATGGCAGGTGGTAAATGATGAAAAAATAAGCGGGCAAGAAAAGAAATTCCTGTTCGTCAAGTTCGATAAAATCCTTGGACTCGGTATTTCACGAATTAATAGGGAACTTGGAGCGGCTACGGAGAGAGTCTCTGAAGCGGATATTCCGCTAAGCGTCATGCTTATGCTTAAAGATCGCGAAACAGCGCGCGCGGCAAGGGACTTTGAGAGGGCTGATTCGCTCCGTGACCGAATCAAGCGGGAAGGTTTCAACATCATTGACGACGATGACGGGCCGATTCTTTACAGGGTATCTTCGGAAGAAAGATAACTTTCGACATCCCAAAATAATATTTTAATTCCAAGGCCATTTTCCCGCCATACCTCTTTTGTGTACGATCGTATGCACATAGAGGTATGCGGGATTTATCGGGAGGCGTGAAGATTTACGACGAAAGATATACCCAAAAGTATTAAGGTGTGCTCATATTAAAAAACGGCTGGAATCCTGTGATAAAATCCAAGCATGAGTCCGGGTCAGAATCAGGGTCAAAAATCCTTCAGAGTTCCTCCCCAAAATTTGGAAGCGGAGAAGGCTTTGCTCGGGTCTATCATGTTGCGTCCGGAAACGCTTCACGAGATTGTGGATATCGTGAACCCGGCCATATTCTATTCGGAAAAACATTCCCTGATATGCAAAACCATTCTTGAGTTATGGAGCGGAACCAACCCTGTTGACCTACTTTCCGTTTCATCTCGGTTAAAAGAAACGGCCGGTTTGGATCAGGTCGGGGGAACTTCTTACATCGCCGATCTGGTTAACGTCGTTCCCTCCGCCGGGAACGTCAGGTATTACGCCGAACTTGTAAACAACAAATATCTGTTGCGCCGCCTTATAGACGCATCCCATCATATTATGGAGATGGGTTTTGACGAGGCCGGCGATTTGGACGAAATTCTCGACCGCGCCGAAAAAAAGATTTTTGAAGTAACGAATATGACTCAACTCAAATCGTATCTCGAACTTAAAGAGGCGCTGGGCGAGGCATGGGAGCGTCTCGACGCTTTGCATAAATCAAAGGCCGAACTGCGCGGCATAACCACCGGCTTTAGAGATCTCGACAGTTTGCTGGCCGGTTTTCAAAAATCCGATCTGATAATCCTTGCCGCCCGGCCGTCTATGGGCAAAACCGCGCTCGCTCTCGACATCGCCCGCCAGACCGCCGTGAAAAGCAATACCTCCGTGTGTATTTTCTCGCTTGAGATGAGCGCCCAACAATTAGTGGACAGAATGTTGGCCGCGGAAGCGCAGGTCAATTCCTGGAATTTGAGAACCGGCAGAATAACTTCAGACGACGATTTCCTCCGAATCCGAAACTCGCTCGACCGTCTTTCGACCGCGCCGATATACATTGATGATATGCCGGGCAATAATATCTTAAAAATGCGTTCCGTGGCCCGCCGCGTGAAGAGCGAAAAGAATCTCGGGCTTATTGTGGTGGATTATCTCCAGCTTATGGTTCCGACCAATTCCCGAGGCAGTGATTCAACTGTTCAGCAAGTTACCGAGATCTCGCGTTCTCTTAAAAACCTTGCCCGCGAACTCGACGTGCCCGTCCTCGCCCTTTCTCAACTTAACCGCGCGGTGGAACAAAGAGGCGGTCGGCCTCGGCTTTCGGACCTTCGTGATTCAGGATGTCTTGCGGGAGATACTTTGCTTACGTTGGCCGATAGTGGCAGAAGGGTCCCAATTCGCGAACTTGCGGGTAAATCCAAGATAAGGATATTGGCGATGAACACCGATAGAAAAATCCAGTCTTTTGCGGCTTCCAAGATATTCGCGAGCGGAACGAAACAGATATTTGAATTATCGTTGAGAAGCGGCCGATTTATAAAAGCCTCCGCCAATCACCAATTCTTGACTCTTCAAGGATGGAAACGGCTTGATGAGTTGACACTCAATGAAAAAATTGTCGTACTCGATCTTCCTAAAACAAATGAACAGGGGGTGGCTTGGGACGAGATTAGATTGATTTCCCCATTAGGACAAGAAGAGGTATTCGACGCGACGGTGCCGGGCGCGCATAATTTCGTTGCAAACGACATTGTCGTCCACAACAGTATCGAGCAAGATGCCGACGTTGTTATGTTCATACACCGCGAGGATAAATACAAAGAAGATTCATTGAGACCTAATATCGCGGAGATCTTGGTTGAAAAGCACCGAAACGGGCCGGTTGGAAAAGTCGAGCTTTATTTCGATGACAAGAAAACCACTTTTGTTAATCTGGAAAAATCCGACTTCAGTGAATTCTCGGGGACGCCTGGCAATCAAGGCCCGCAGGAAGTCGGGGCTTTTTAGAATATATCTTTGGGTATGAGTCCATCAGAAAAATTAGCGGAGATGTTTCAGATGCTTCCCAATATCGGCCCGAGGCAAGCCAGAAGATTTGTCAATTATATATTGTCTAAGAATAATGGGTATGGATCTGAACTGGCCCGTTTGATCAAGGAGATAAAATCGCACTATGCCGTTTGTTCTTTATGCGGCAAATATTTTGAAAAGACCGGCACGCGAGATGTATGCAAAATCTGCGCCGACAGAAGTAGAGACAGGTCTCTGCTGATGACGGTAGCGAACGGGGCGGATCTCGACCAAATCGAGAGATCGGGCGCGTGGCCAGGTCTTTACTTTATTATCGGAGGTCCAGTGCCAATTCTTTCCAACAACATTGATTCTCTTTTAAATATCCAGTCATTATGCGGAAGGATCGAGCGCGAAGCGGCATCTCTGAAGGAGATTGTTATCGGAATGGACATCACTTCGGAGGGCGAATACACCGAGAAAATAATAGCCGACCGAATAAAACCGATATGCGAAAAACACGGCATAAAACTTTCGACCCTGGGCAGAGGCCTTTCAACCGGTACGGAAATAGAATACGCCGACTCCGAGACATTCAAACAAGCCCTTCGACACAGGGAGTAGTCTAGCTGCCTTACTTCACCGCCGCCCTAGTCTTCGGTCCTGTCGCTCCATAGCCGGTGGAGGCGGGAGAGCCACTGCAGACGGAGAGGATGGCGCATTGGAACTTCTTGAGGGCGGAGGCGGTGAGAGTTCCAAAATAGGTTGTTTCGTTTCC
>Ga0156261_107_pt1 | contig 14253 bp, 15 predicted proteins | sample RifCSPlowO2_12_FD_107910 | JGI IMG/M metagenome (GOLD analysis project Ga0156261, IMG submission 107910) | Candidatus Taylorbacteria bacterium RIFCSPLOWO2_12_FULL_47_20
CTTCAATAAAATTCAGGACGAGTCATTCGATAAAGCTCATGACAGGTAAACACAAACAATCAAATACCCCTCTTAAAAGAAAGGTCTTCGTAGTTCTGTCGCGTGGTGTGTCTGTTCGTCCGTCCGTCCCTATATACCGTATACTCGTCCCGTCCGTCGTCGTTTCCATATACTCGTTCCGGTCATTGTCCCTGTATACTAAATACTGTATACTATATCGTGCATATGTTCTCTACTATCAACAGAAGAAAAAAAAACGAAAATTACGAGCCGATCTTACTTTTTGATATTGGTAGCGGCAGTGTTGCGGGAGCGATAACTTTAATCTTTAAAGATAAGCCTCCTCAAATCATATATTCCGCGAGAGAAGCCATCAGTTTCGGCCAGGGCGCGACGGAGGCGCGGTTGGTTGCCGGAAAACACGCCGCTCTGAATGAGGTTATTTCGAGGTTGCGGAAAGACGGTTTGCCTGTTTTCGCCAAGTACAGCCGCGGGCATCAAAATTTTGACAGAGCCGTTTGTTTTTTGTCTTCGCCTTGGCATTTCTCCAGGACTTCGCAGGTCAATCTCACAAAAAAAGGCGGTTTTGTTTTGACCGAAGAAAAACTAAAGGGGTTGTTGCGCGATGAAGAGCGAAAGCTTGAAAATGAAATATCGGGCGGCGACGAGGTCGGTCTGAAAAAAACGGCGAAAATAACCGATAGGAGAATCCAAAGTAGCGCTCTGAACGGATACAAGGTGCGCCAAGTGATCGGCCGCCGATGCAATGAATTTTCCATGAGCTTGTTCCAGAGCGCGGTTTACGATGAGATTATCGAAAAGATCAACCACAGTATTCAGGCGGGTTTCCATTTGGAAAATGTGGAAATCCATTCTTTCACGGTGGCTTTCGCCGATGCCGTAAAAAAAATCCAGCCTTCTTCGGGGAGTCGTATTCTGATGGACGTTACGGGCCAGGTGACTGATATCTACATCGTGCGCAGGGGGGAAATTCGAGACTGCGTTTCTATCCCTTTTGGCAGACACACTTTGATAAGAAGCGTCGCGAAAAAACTTAATGTCCCGGTATCGGTCGCCCACTCTTCCCTCAAGATTTTTTTGGCGAACAAGGGCGACGTTAAGTTTCGCAATGAGATCGAAAAAGAAATTATCGAACTGCGGGAGAAATGGAGGACGATGTTCCGCGAAGCGATGAATCAGGTGGCCGAGAAGGCCCTAACCCCCAGGGATTTGTTTCTTACCGCTGACGAAGATACCGCCATGTTTTTTATTTCGATTCTCAAAATGGAAAAGCCAGCCCTGTCGCATGTCGTGGACGACCGTTTCAGAATCCACAATTTCGGCGTCGAATATATGAAAGGTTTGTGCGGTTTTGGCGGTTTCAAGACACAGCCGGATCCTTTTCTCGCCATCGGGGCATTTTTTGAGTCTCAAACATTACGGGGCATTGCCGTCGTGTAAGCCATCCACAAAGATATATACCCGAAACATAGTCCGCCATTTAACAGAATCCATTTTTTTTGTTATCATATATGCGTATGGAAGATGTCATTCCTTTGAAAAAAAGATCCATCAGGCATATCCCCTTGCCGACGCGTAGCGAAGCGCTGAAGAAATCTGAAAGATCCGTTACTCCGGAGGAGGGTGGCGATGATGGTAAAAAGAGCGGCGGAAGGAAGATGGCCATTTGGACGGTAGCTTTTATTTTTGTCGTCGGCTTGATCATGGTCGCTTCGACGTATTTTGCGGTCGCGGACGTTACTATCGTGCCAAGGGAGGTGAGAGTTCCTGTCAACGTAGAAATGAGCGCCACGCCTTCTTCAAGCGACGGCGATGTTTTTTATAAACCCCTCTCGATCGAAAAAACTTACTCAAAGGAAGTTTTGGCCACAGGAGAAGAGCATGTAGAAAAAAAAGCCAGTGGAAAAATTATGATTTATAACAATTGGAGCACAAGCTCCCAGCGTCTGATAAAAAATACTCGGTTTGAGACGGCGGCGGGGTTGATTTTTAGGATAGCGGAATCGGTTAATGTTCCGGGGCAGAAAATATTAGGAGGTTCGGTAACGCCTGGCAGTGTGGAGACCATCGTCTACGCGGACGCGCCCGGGCCTCGATACAACATCGGCCCATCGACTTTTACGATTCCTGGATTTAAGTCCGATTCGGCCAGATATTCCGGTTTCACGGCTCGTTCATCGTCGCCCATGAGCGGCGGTTTTGTGGGAAATATGAAAAAGGTGGAGAAGGCGGAACTTAACACGGCGGTGGCCGAACTGAAACAACAGTCCATGGATGATGCTTACGAAAGTTTTAAGGCGCAAGCGCCGGAAAATCTGGTAGTAACGAGAGGGGCCATCTTTTCGGTCTACTCGGATGAACCCACAGTCTCTTCGACGGGGGACAAGACTTTGGTGACTATAACCGCTTCCTCCACCGTTTATGTTTTTGATAGACAGGCGCTTTCCATTTATCTGGCCCAAAAAGTGTTCACTTCATATGGCGGGGAACCGATAGCCGTGGGCAATTTTGACGAGCTGTCCTTCGCGCAAAAAGCCGAGACGTTTTCCGGTAAGGCGCCGGTCGCGAATAGAATCGTTTTTGCCGTTACTGGTGAGGCGGATTTCATCTGGCAGTTTGACGCTCTGGCAATTAGCGAGCAATTGGCTGGTAAACAATTAAAAAACATAAATTCAGTTTTGTCAAAATTTGAGAGCATTAGAACCGCCGAAGCCTCGATTAAGCCATTTTGGAAGCGCATATTTCCGAAAAGTTCCGATAAAATAAGGGTTAAATCAGTTTTAGACGACAAATCTTGAGATGTCTCCTTGGCATACGAAGCATGTTTCTCGGAATTTTGTATGAGGAATCAAGCACTGTTTAAAGCGGTGTTTGGTCTTGTGTGCAAAAGGAATTTGACTTGGAATAATGAATTTGTTAACCTGTGGTAGCCCATTTGAACGATGGAAAGTATTCAAAATAAAGCGAAAGAGGAGGTGATAGGCACTGTCACGGAAGCTTTGCCTGACACTCATTTTCGCGTAGCCACCGAGGACGGAAAAGAATTGATGGCATATTTGGCGGGTAGGATGCGCCTTCATCGCATAAAGGTTCTAGTCGGAGACAGGGTAAAGGTGTTGCTGGATTCTTACGGTGGAAAGGGAAGAATCACGCAAAGATTTTAATACCATGATTGCCATCAGCGTGTCTGCCACCCGATATGTATAGGGCAGAGCGCAGACGGCGATTTTTTGTGACATATTGACGTATAGAGTTCAATGAGAGTAAAAGCTTCAGTGAAAAAGATTTGCCCCAAGTGCCAGACGATTCGACGCGGCCGTTTTGTTTATATCAGGTGCAAGGGTAATCCGAGGCATAATCAACGGCAGGGATAAACGGATATTTAAATATTTTAAATATATAGACGAATTCAATATATAAAAATTATAAAATTTCGACCCAATCATCATGCGCATTTCAGGAATAACATTGCCGGATAAAAAGCGAGCCGATATCGGTTTGACGTCTATCTATGGAATAGGCCGCGCTTTGGCGTCGAGGATTATTCGCGAGGCAAAGATTGACGCGAATAAAAAAATTTCCGAGTTGACCACGGCCGAGGAAGGGGTGATTAGGAGAAAAATCGATGCATACGAAATCGAAGGGGATTTAAAGAGAGGGGTGGCGAACGACATAAAACGCTTGAAGGACATAAAGTGCTACAGAGGAACCCGGCACGCCAAAAGTTTGCCGTCTCGAGGTCAACGAACCAAAACCAATTCCAGAACCCGTCGAGGCAATATTCGAAAGACGATGGGTACCGGAAGACGTAAGGTTGATAAGAAATAGGGCATAAGATTGCGTTTATTAGGAAACCTTTAGAAACTAACAATGGGTAAGAACAGATTAGTGTCGAATTCAAATACGCAGGCGGTGGAAGGAAGCTCGAAACAAAGCTCCGCCGTCAAGTCGTCGAAACGCAAACTTGATGTGGCGGTTTTGCATGTGCAAGCGACGTACAACAATACTACGGCCGTTTTGACAGACGAAAAAGGAAACGCGGTATTTAGTTCGTCTAGCGGCGCTTTGGGTTTCTCCGGCGCGAAAAAGGGAACCCCCTTTGCGGCGGCGAAAGTGGGCGAGGTCCTTGGCGACAAAGCGAAGGCGGCAGGCGTGCGCGAAATTTCCGTCGTGGTTAAGGGCGTAGGGTCAGGCAGAGAATCAATAATCCGTTCATTTTCGTCCAAAGGAATCGGTATTACCAGAATCGTTGATGAAACACCGGTGCCGCACAACGGTCCCAAACCGCCGAAACCGAGAAGGGTGTAGGATGAAGTATACAGGGTTAGTATAAGAGTAAAGTTTGATTAAAAAAATGAAGATAGGTCCAAGATACAAAATCGCAAGACGGCTCGGGCAGAATCTTTTTGAGAAAACGCAGACTCAAAAATTTTCCTTGCGCGCGGCCAGAAAAGCGAAAGTCGGTAAAAGCCGCAAGTCCTTTGGGGCAAGTGATTTTGGGAAACAACTTATGGAAAAGCAGAGGGTTAGATTGGCCTACGGTATTCCCGATCGGCAGTTTAAAAGATACGCGGCCGTCGTCGTCGCATCGAAGGGTAAAGTGCAAGATGAATTTTTGCATAAGATGTTGGAAAGTCGGCTCGACAATGTCGTCTATAGATTAGGATTGGCGAAGGGCAGGCGCGCGGCGCGGCAGATGGTTTCTCATGGACACATACTCATAAATAGCAAGAGAGTAACGATTCCTTCTTTCGAGGTGAAGAAAGATGACATCGTCTCCGTTCGGGAGAACAGCAAAAAATCGCCCCTGTTCCAAAAAATCTTTGAAGAAAGCGAAGAGAAAGCAGTGCCGAAATGGCTTTCCATGGATACCAAGTCCTTGAGCGCGAAAGTGGTTTCCGAGCCTCGGGGAGAGGGTCGGGATCGTATGTTCGATCTCGCGGCCGTCCTCGAGTTTTATAAGAGATAATAGTCGAGTATCAATTATTAGAAATGGTTGATCACCCCGAACAAATCGATCGTTGATCAATAATTTATATTAAAATGCCAGACACTAATATCGTTTTGCCGTCAAAACCGCAGATAATCCTTGAGGAGGAAAACAGCGGCGTTTATGAGATAGACGGTTTGTATCCAGGATACGGGCACACTCTGGGGAATTCCTTGCGTCGCATAATCCTCTCGTCTTTGCCGGGCGCGGCTATTACGTCTGTCAAAATCAACGGTGTCAGCCATGAATTTTCGACTATGGAAGGGGTGCGCGAGGATGTTCTTACGATTATTTTGAATCTCAAAAAGTTAAGGTTTGAAGTCTTATCGGATGAACCGCAGAAGGTAACGTGCAATATTACGGGACCAAAAGAGATCACCGCCGGTGATTTGTCGGCGCCGGGCCAGGTTAGAATTTTGAATCCGGAAGCTCCGGTCGCCAGCGTGGAAAAGGGCGGCAAACTGGAAATGGAAATGTCGGTGGAAAAAGGTCTCGGGTATGTTTCCAAAGAGAATTTACAGAAGGAGAGAGTGGAAATCGGCACAATCGCTTTGGACGCTTCCTTCACCCCGATTCGCCGGGTCAATTATGAAGTGGAAAACATGAGAGTCGGCAACCGGACGGATTTTAATCGAATCAAAATCTTTATCGAGACCGACGGCGCTATTACTCCCAGGCGCGCTCTAGAGTCGGCGATCGAGACGATGATCAATCAACTAAAAGCGATCATTGGATTCAAAGAAGAGGAAAAGCCGATTGAGCAAGATGCTTCCGGTAAAACACAGGAGACCTCTTCGAAGAAAGAGACCAAAGAACTTGATCCTGAATTTTTGAAGACAAGGATCGAGTCGTTGGGATTTTCTACAAGAACAGTCAATGCTCTGACGAACGCGAACATTAGGACATTGGGCGGTTTGGCCAGAAAGAAAGAGGAAGATTTGTCCGAGATAGACGGTTTGGGAATGAAAGGCGTTCAGGAGGTGAGAAAGACCTTATCGGCCTTGGGGATTAATTTGAGATAACTGACAGGTGAAAAGCTGGACAAATTCGTTTCCTGCCTTATTATTTGAGCCTGCTTAAACAAAGAATTATAAAATTCAGTTATGAGACACGGGGATCACAACAGAAAATTTGGAAGAGAGGCCCCCCAAAGGAGAGCGTTGTTGCGTTCACTGGCTCGATCTTTGGCGGTGGAAGGAGCTATTGTGACCACTGAAGCGAAAGCCAGAGAAATCAGGCCATTCATCGAAAAACTTATCACCATTGGCAAGAAAGGCGGTGTTTCCTCTTTAAGACTGCTTACGGCTCGATTGGGCGGAAAGTTCGGAGTAAAAGCTCTTTCTGAAAGAGCGAAAAACGATTTCGCCAAAAGGTCTGGGGGTTACACGCGTATATTCAAGCTTGGAAGGAGAACGAGCGATGGAAGCGCGATGGCCAAAATCGAATTTGTTAAATAGTGAAATTTGAATAAAAACGTCATGCATAAAAAACACACAATTGACGCGTCAGAAAAGAAAATCGGCAGAGTTGCCACCGAGGCGGCGGTTGTGCTGATGGGTAAGAACGATCCGGCTCACAAGAGACATATTTTGCCGACTTCCAGGGTGGAAATAATTAATTGCGGAAAAGCGGACATCCGCGATAAAAAGATGAGAGGAAAAACTTATACTTGGTATTCGGGTTATCCCGGCGGGTTGAAGTCGGAAAAACTTCGAGACATGGCGGTTCGAAAGGGTGTGAAGGAGGCCTTCAAGCTCGCGATTTACGGGATGCTTCCGCACAACAAGCTCCGGGCGAAGATTATGAAAAATCTAACAATAAGCGAATGATAGCAAAGCAAGTCGTAAAACACAATGAAAGCAGATACATAGGGGCTGTTGGCCGCAGGAAGACGGCTATCGCCAGGGTTCGTGTTACGCTCGGCGCGAAGGAACACTTTACGGTCAATGAAAAGCCGGTGGCGGATTATTTCAAAACGAAAGAATTACAGCATGTAATTTTTTCGGCCTTGCGAGAATCCGGCTTAACGGCGGGCGTTACGGCGAAAGTCGTCGGCGGCGGAACTACGGCGCAGGCCGAGGCTGTCAGACACGGGGTCGCCAGGGCCGCCATCATTATTGACCCTGAATTAAGAAAAAAATTAAAGAAACTCGGTTTTCTGAAGAGAGACCCGCGCGCCAAAGAACGTCGTAAATTCGGCCTCAAAAAGGCTAGGAAAGCTCCGCAGTGGTCGAAGCGATAGTGTGCAGTATGTGGTATACAGTATACAGGGACGACGGACGACTATATGGGAAAGAAAAACATCGGTTTGCGAATGCAGACCGTTGTTTTGATTTTGTGACAGTCGGTGAGATAATTACTGGATTATGTAGCAGTAGGCGCACATACCTTCCAATAAATCAGGCATACCCTTATTGTATACGGCTATGAAGAACTGTGGATAACCGAAAATGGCGTTTGGGCTTCTGTTTTTTTGTCTTGACTTTGAGTGTGGTAGACTACATCTGTCACTTCTGGTCGTGCGCGTTCATCGTTAAAATTACTACCGTACTTTGAATACGGAAAAAGATTGAACTTTTTCACATACGGCTATCCGTGCTCACCTTACGTGTCACATGGTGTTGATGCGTGTCGAGGCTCAATCGATCGTACGGCGTCTTAAGCGCCAGTAATAAAACGAGCTTCTCGACGCACACCACCGGAAGCGGCAGAAGTCTTGGCAACAGGAACCTTGAAGGGTTCCTGTCTGCGTACAAGCACCCAAGCGATGCAAAGTAATTTTCTTGCCAAAGCCACCCTGGCGACTCAAAATCCTTTCTTCTCTCTGATTCTTTTGAAAAAATCAAAAAGCTCTCCCCAACTTTCATCAACTTTCGTGACGGTTTCCACCATGACCCACCGAAGGTAACGCGAACCGGCCTTGGTGATGTGACCCAGACGATTGCGATCACCGGAACTATTCGAGGAGGACACCAATCCTGCGTATGAAGCCAGGGCAGGAGCAGAAGGAAAACGAGCGAAATCTCCAACCTCGGCTTTGATGGCCAAGGCTCGAAACTCTCCAATGCCGGGAATAGTTCGAAGCAGAGGGACGTCTTTATCTTTGGCATCCTCATGTTTAACGAGACTGTCGAACTTCGAGATGTGGCTCTCTAACTGCCAGCCAATCAGAAGGAAATGATTGAGCGACTCTCGGAAGACCTCTCTGATTTGGCAAGCCTCATACCAGCGTATCGCTTTCCTCTTGCCCAAGACATTGCTGTAAGGAAAAATCAGACCGTGTTTTCCCAAGATGGAATGTATCCGATTTTTGATTCGTGTTCGAATTTGGACAAAGTAAGAGCGAGTGCGGACAAGTTCTCGCAGATCGCGAGTCCTCCGAGGGGCAAGATAACTTGTCGGCAGGTAGTCGTGGATTAGAAGTCCTGAAAGTTTTTCGGAGTCAACCCGATCACTTTTCTTTCTGGCGGTAACTCGATCTTTAGCCGAAAGAGGATTGACCAAGTGTACCAGAATTCCGGCGTCCTCCAGAGCCTCTGCGTACCACCCCCACTGCTCCACCGGCTCGATGCAAGCTTCGATGTCTTTCCCTTGAAGTTTGAGGGTGGCGAGAGTGGCGGAGATACTTTCCTTTGAGGTGGGTAATTCTCCTTTCCAAAGTATCCTTTCCTCTTTGTCCAAGATCGTCCACCAAGACTTACGCTTGTGCAAATCAATGCCAAGCGCGTATGAACGTGTGAACTGCATACATTTAATAATTATTGTTCCTTTAATATATCGACCTGACAGTAGTGTAGCAGTTCTTCATGACATCGATCGTATCCAATAGGGGTATGTTGGGAAATGACCTTGAAAGTAAGGATCGCTTCGGGGGATGTAGAGACTTACACTGGCCGAATTGCTAATTTCAAAATTGAGGTTATAATATTTGCATGAACAACCGGGATGATTCAAAAGAGGACGCCAAAGAAGACGTTGCGGAGGAAGGTATGAACGCGGTGGATGAAGATGTAATTCTCGAAACGGATGAAGAAATTGAAGGCGAGGAAAACATTTTGGCGAAGCTTAAATCTTTGCGCGAGAGACTGAAGGTCTGCGAAAAAGAAAGGATGGAATATCTTACGGGCTGGCAGAGAGCCAAGGCTGACTATATAAATGCGCGGAAAGATGATGAAAAACGGAGAGAGGAAATCATCAGATATGCCAATGAATCATTGATAGAAAATTTTATTCCTGCTCTAGACGGTTTCGAGATGGCGATGAATCACAAAGAGACATGGAACTCGGTTCCGGAGAACTGGAGGAAGGGAATCGAATACATTTACAAGGATCTGGCGGCTGTGCTTGAGAGAAATGGTGTTACAATATTTTATCCCAAAGAAGATGAGAAACCGGATCTATCTGTTTGTTTTATCGCCGGGAAAGAAAAAACCGACGATGTCAGGCTGGACGGGTTGATATATAAGATAGTGAAGAAAGGTTATAGAATAGGTGAGAAGGTTTTGAGACCGGCGGAGGTAGTAGTATATAGTAATTTGTAACCTGTATATCGTATTTGGTATTTTGTATAGCAAACAATATCGTCAGTAATACAACATACAAGATACAGAATACACGATAAATGTTAATTCAAGCGCCACAATTTCGAATAGTATCGAGAGTGTTCCGTAATGAAGCGGGTGAATTTTACCGCGTCTATTTCGCGGTGGCAGAGAGGGATGGCAGATTAGTCGCGCGTCCGATGCGCGTGGAGAAAGTTGAAAATTATGAGTTTAATCTAAAAAAAGAAGCCGCGCTCTTGTGCGGAAAGTGTGCGGTGTTGGTTTACGAAAACGAGGTTAAATCTGCGGTTCCTAGTCCTTACCCATATAAAGATTTTTCATTTACAACAGTTCAAAGACCGCGCGCTCCCACTTGCTGATTTGATTTCAATAAAACCCAAACGATCCCGCGATGATTGTTCTGGGTTATTGTTCGTATTCAAATTAATAATTTACAAATTACGATTAAGTACAAATAAAACATGGCAAAAATTATAGGAATAGATTTAGGAACAACGTATTCGGCTGTTGCCGTCATCGAGGGTGGCGAGCCGAAAATTCTGGAAAACTCGGAGGGCGCGCGGACTACGCCTTCCATCGTGGCGAAATCCAAAACCGGCGAACGTCTTGTCGGACTCCTTGCCAAGCGACAATCGGTAACAAACCCACAGAACACTGTGGCCGGAATAAAGCGTTTTATGGGGCACGTTTACGATGAGCCCGGTGTTCAAAATGACATCAAGAACGCTCCTTTTGAAACAAGGAAAGCGTCTGATGGCGGGATCGAGGTGAAGATGGGCGACCCCTCGAGTGCCTCGGGGCAAGCTTCTTGGCATCGCCCGGAAGAAATTTCGGCTATGATCCTGCAAAAGCTCAAGCAAGACGCGGAGGCGCGGCTCGGAGAGAAAATTACCGAAGCGGTTATCACCGTGCCGGCATACTTCAACGACGCGCAAAGAAAAGCCACAAAAGACGCTGGCAAAATCGCCGGCCTTGAGGTGAAACGAATCATCAATGAGCCGACGGCCGCCGCTTTGGCCTACGGTTTTAACAAGAAGAGGAACGAACAAATTGCGGTTTTCGATTACGGAGGCGGAACTTTTGATATCTCGGTTCTTGAGGTCGGCGATGATGTGGTGGAAGTAAAGGCGACCGACGGCGACCATCATCTGGGAGGTAACGATATAGACCAAAAGGTGCTCGCATATCTGGCGGATGAATTCAAAAAGGAAAGTGGCATTGATGTCAGGAAAGATCCTTTGGCTCTTCAGCGGCTCCTTGAAGCTTCCGAAAAAGCCAAGATCGAGCTTTCGACGGCTTTGGAAAGTGAAATAAATTTGCCGTTTATAAGCTCAAACGCGGATGGGCCGAAACATTTTCTCATTAAACTGACGCGCTCAAAGTTGAACGAACTTAGCGCGGAATTCATAGACCGATCAATCGCGATCACAAAACGCGCCATCGAGGCTTCGCCATTTAAGATTTCCGATATAGACGAGGTGGTGCTTGTAGGAGGACAGACTCGAATGCCCGCTATTCAAGAAGCGGTCAAAAAATTCTTTGGCAAAGAGCCGAATCGTTCCATCAATCCGGACGAAGTGGTGGCTGTGGGGGCGGCAATTCAGGCCGGTATTTTTCAGGGGGATGTACGGGACATTTTGCTCCTAGATGTCATACCGCTTTCTTTGGGGATAGAGACTCTTGGAGGTGTGGCCACTAAACTCATTGAACGCAACACAACAATTCCGACATCGAAAGCGCAGGTGTTCTCGACCGCCGCGGATAACCAGACTTCGGTAGAGGTGCATATCGTGCAGGGAGAAAGATCAATGGCCGCGGACAATAAATCACTCGGGCGTTTTGTGCTTGAGGGGATTCCTCCATCACTGCGCGGCATGCCGCAAATTGAGGTCTCTCTTGATGTTGACGCCAACGGAATTCTGAATGTTAGGGCCAAAGATAAAACCACCGGCAAGGAGCAGTCAATTAGAATTGAAGCAAGCACTGGACTTTCCAAGGATGACGTTGAGAAGATGAAGCGCGACGCCGAGGTTCACGCGGCCGAAGATTCCAAGAAAAAAGAACTGGTGGAAGCGAAGAATACCGCTCTCCAGCTCGTTTATGTGTCGGAAAAATCCTTGCGAGACAACAAAGATAAAATATCGGGCGAGACTGTCAAACTTATCGAGGGCAATATCGCCGAATTGAAGAAAGCGACTGAAGGTACGGATTTGGCAACGATAAAGACCGTGTCGGACAACCTGTCCAGAGATCTTTCTAAAATTGGTGAGGAGATGCAGAAGGCCGGACAGGGTAAAGATAAGGGCACGGACGGTGGTAAAAGCGACGGCGACGGAAAAGTTACCGATACGGAGGCAAAGGAGGACGACAAAAAATAGAGAGATAATATCTGCAAAAGTAAAAGCCGATCTGATGACCATCTCGGCTTTTGCTCGTAGGCAATGTTTTCGTTTCCTAGACTTCGTTGAAGAAAAAATTGACTATAAGCTCTCTTTTTGGAGGGTGTTTACCTCTTCTTCGCGTTTGTGTTTTTGGGAGGTTTGTCTAAAATTAGAAAAAGCGCCGTCCCGTCGTTCGACCGGATGGCGCTGCGGCGCTCGCGGACTAGATGTTTTTTTCTCCTTGGTAAAGAATTACGGCAGTGAGAATGACAATCGCGCCGATTCCAAGAGGACCCGTATACGCTCCGGCATTCGTTCTGCCGGTTTTAAGCGAATCAAGGAAAATCGCGATGCAGGCGACACCGATCAACCCAAGCAGAGTATAAATTATTTTCAGAGCTGTCCTCATGAGTAAATCCGGGTTTGCTATCCGTATCGCAAGATAGCAAGAATGTGTTAATATGTCAAGTATCTTACTTTTATGTGTGAACTATAATTTAAGGGGTTTAATTCTTAAAGAAAGTAATTTTTGGATTATGAAAAAAGATTATTACGAAACATTGGGGATACTGCGAAACGCCAGCAAGGATGATATAAAAAAAGCCTTCAGAAAGCTCGCCCATAAATATCATCCTGATAAGCAAGGAGGGAATGAGGGCAGGTTTAAGGAAATCAGCGAAGCTTATAATATTTTGTCGGATGAAAAAAAACGCGCGGAGTATGATTCGTACGGTCGTGTCTTCACCGACGGCTCCGGTCCCACAGGAGGAGGGTTTGGAGGTTTTGATTTTACGGATTTTGCCAAAGGTTTTCAGGGGGAGGGAGGACAACAGGGCTGGGACTTTGATCTTGGGGATATCTTCGGAGATGTTTTCGGCGGGGCCAGAGAAAAGGTCAAGCGAGGCAGAGATATTTCGATAGACGTCGAGCTTGGCTTTCAAGAATCAGTTTTCGGCACTGAACGGAGGGTGGTGCTCAACAAAACCGCCGTTTGCGGCGATTGCGCCGGTTCGGGCGCGCATCCCGGGACAGTAAAAAATAAGTGTTCGGTATGCAACGGTAAGGGAAAAATCCACGAAACCCGCCGGTCATTTTTCGGGACTTTTTCGACGGCTAGACCCTGCAATAACTGTCGCGGCACAGGTGAAGTCCCGAAAGATAAATGTCGTGCCTGCGGTGGTTTGGGAATTCTAAAAAAAGAGCAGGAGATTGATATAAAAATTCCGGCGGGAATAGACGACGGCGAAATGATAAGAATGTCGCAGGCAGGAGAAGCGGTAGCCGGCGGCGTCTCGGGAGATCTATATATAAAAATTCACGTTATTCCTCACAAACATTTCAGAAAAGAGGGCTCGAATTTGGTAACGGATCTGAATGTCAAACTTTCCACGGCATTGTTGGGAGGGGAGTATGTTCTTGATTCGTTGGACGGACGTTTGACGGTAAAGATTCCCCAAGGCGTATCTTTTGGAGAAATCTTGAGAATAAAGGGTCGTGGGGTCATCGGACAGCGCGGCAAAAGAGGGGACCTCTTGATCAAAGTCAAAATAGAATTGCCCTCTTCGCTGACAAAAGATGCCGAAAGATTGGTCGAAAAGTTGAAAGAGGAAGGCATATAAAAACGATTTTACAGTTTGGGAACCAACAATGAAACTCTATCGTCTCCCGCCTCTATTTCTCCAGTCTCTATTTTGGGCGCCGACCAGGATCATATTGAAAATCTTTACTGATTTTGAAGTAAGGGGGATTTCCAATGTTCAAAATCTTCCGCGCGGAGTGATTTTTGTTTCCAATCATCAGAGCGAGCTTGATCCGATACTGATTACGGCGTCGTTGCCTTTTTTGTCGCATCATTTCCCAATGTTTTATACGTCGCGGGAGAAATCTTTTTATATTAAAAGCGGTTGGAGGCAGATTTTTTACGGCGGTTTATTTTTCAAAATGTGGGGGGCATATCCAGTTCGCGTCGGGTTGCGCGACTATGGAGATTCTTTGGTGTGTCATGCCGAGATTATCAAAGACGGCGGGAGTGTTTGTATTTTTCCGGAAGGCAAACGTACGGTTGACAACAAGATCGGTCCGGTGAAGGGAGGCGCGGCGTATCTTTCATACGTTACCAAGGCGCCGATCGTGCCGGTGAAGATTGAGGGAGTATGGCGGACATCGCCGAAGGATTTTTTTTGGCGTAAAAGAAAATGCCGGATTACTATCGGCCAGCCGATCTTCCCGGATGAGATTTTCTTTGGCAAAAGCATGTTATTTCTTGGGGTGCCGGACGACGACTGTGTTTTGGCCACCC
>Ga0156261_149_pt1 | contig 12503 bp, 9 predicted proteins | sample RifCSPlowO2_12_FD_107910 | JGI IMG/M metagenome (GOLD analysis project Ga0156261, IMG submission 107910) | Candidatus Taylorbacteria bacterium RIFCSPLOWO2_12_FULL_47_20
CACATGAAGACATCGAAATTGCTCTCAAATATCAAAATTCTCATCATCGCTCTCGCCCTTTCGGTTGGCATGAGCTACGCGTTCGCGGATTGGACGACCCCGAAATCAGTGGCCCCGACTTGCGTTACGGACCCGGCAAATTCGAGTTATGACGGCGGGTGTCTCTCACCGATCAATATCGGCTCCCAATCCCAGGCCAAGTTGGGGCCGCTGACGATCTCTGCCGGAGACTTTCGAGTCGCAAACGGCAAGATTGGCGTTGGGACGCTTAACCCTGTTTTTTCAGTGGATGTGGCCAAACCCTCCACATGGGGCCGTCCTTCAATCGGAGGCAGCTCTCCTGATAATAGCAAATGGTTTTACATGTTGATCCCGGGAGACAGTAGCGCGTCCGCTGATATAGTAAGGTCAAATAATACAAATTTGAGGATATTCACCGAAACGGCGAGAGGGGGAGGCACGGTCAAGGCTCAAGTGGTTGTCACGGGGGATGGAAAAGTGGGTATTGGGACTAGCAACCCGGCACAAACATTGGATGTCAATGGCAAGACAAAAACTTCCGAATTGGAAGTGAGTCGCGATGTGAAGGTCAAAGAAGATCTTGATGTGGACGGTACGGTGACAATTAGAGGAGGCGTGCCTGGCCCCGGGAAGGTTTTAACTTCTGACGGCGACGGGAACGCAAGTTGGCAGGCGCCGGCGGCGGGGCCCAGAGAGCAGTTTTCTTTCGGGGGGATATATATGGTCGTCGGTGATTGGTCTACGAATAGGGGGAGATGTGCGGTGGTAAATCCCGCAACGGGTAGTTGCGCTTGCCCTGTCGGATACGGCAGTGGATATCTCTCTGACCCGTACGGTGGTTACTACGATGCTTACTATTGTTACAAAATTAACTGACGGGCCGTCAGTTAAAAATATATGTAGGGGTTTGCAGACAGACTTGGGAGGAAAAACAAGTCGGAGCGCGAAGCGTAATACGCGCGAGACGAAGTTTTACAGCCAAAAACATAGCATTTTAGGGACGTGGGAAGATCGTGGATAGGTTCTAGGCGCGCTCGACGTACTCTCCGGTCTCCGTGTTTACCACGATAGTCTCGCCTTCATTTATGAAAAGGGGGGCATTGATGGTTGCGCCGGTCTCAAGCGTGATCACTTTACTGCCTCCCTTGGCTGTATCTCCTTTGATGGCCGGTGGCGCTTCGGTAACCTTGAGTTCCACTTTGATAGGCATATCAACGCCGATGATTTGTTCGCCGAATTTAATTAACTTGACTAGAGAATTAGCTTTTAGAAACTTCCCTTGATTTCCGATCATGGTCGCTTCGATCTCGAATCTCTTTGAAGGATTATTGGTCTCGCAAAACCACCACTCGCCACGGTTGTTATAAAGGTATTTTGCGTCTTTTTTTTCAAGTTCCGCTTCCCGCGCTTTGTCGCTTTGTTGAAAAGTGTGTTCTACCACTCGGCCACTGATCAGATTTTTTAACTTTGTTTGGTTAACCGGTTTTCGTTGTTGCATTCTGAAAATGTGAGCGTCCATGACTACATATGGTTCGCCGTCCAGAATGATAATTTTTTTTGTCAGAACTTCGTTGTAGGTAAGGATTGACATAACTTAAACAAGCCGTTTTACCGGCCATTAGATATAATTGACGTATTCTAAAGTAATTAAGTCTTTTTTACCAGCCCCAGTTTGTATTCGATTTTGGTTATGCGTTCGTTGTGTTCACGGAGTTCGTTTTGCATAGCGGCGGATATTTGGACAAGAGGCCCGAGAGTTTTTTCGATGGAATCAAGACGCTGGTCCACGGTTCTCAGTTTACCGTCTATATTGAACAGCAACGCGTTGGTTTCACTCTTGAAATCATGCATTTCACTCTTGAAATCCGACATCTCGTCCTTGAATCCTGTCATATCGTCCTTGAACCCATAGAATTCTTTTTTCGTCACCATCTCGCGTTCAACCCTGTCAAACCCATTCTTGGTAACGATTGCCAAATCATCAACCGATTTTGCAACCGATTCCAGTGTAGCTTTTGGCGATTCACTCTTGGACTTTTTCATAATAATCAGATTATACCGCGATTCTTTTACTCTTTAAACTTGGCGCGGATTTCTTTCAGGATTTTATCCGCCAGTTTTCTATCCTCTTTAAGCGATTGGCGGGCGGCGTCATAACCGCGTCCAAGCTTTACCCCTTCGCCACCCTCCGGCGGCGCGTACTCGTAAGACCCGCCGGACGATTTCTTGATGATTCCGTATTTTTCGCCCAGAGCGAGAATCTCGCCCTCGTGCGAGATACCCTCATTGTACATAAGATCAAACTCGGTTTGTTTGAAGGGGGCGGCTACTTTATTTTTCACCACTTTCGCTCTGACCCGTCCGCCCATAATCTCCTCGCCTTTTTTTATCTGGGCGATACGACGCACATCAATCCTGACGGATGTATAAAATTTCAAGGCTTTTCCACCGGGGGTTGTCTCTGGGTTGCCCCACATCACGCCGATTTGCATGCGGATCTGGTTTATGAAAATGACGATAGTTTTGGACTTGGCGACGATGGCCGTGAGTTTACGCAGAGCTTGAGACATGAGACGCGCCTGTTTTCCCACGTGCTGCGCTCCCATTTCGCCTTCTATCTCGTCTTTTGGCGTGAGCGCGGCCACGGAGTCAATCACGATCACGTCCATGTTGCCTGATCGCACTAATGATTCAACGATCTCTAACGCCTGTTCTCCCGTATCGGGTTGAGAAATTAAAAGATCGTTGATTTTAACGCCGAGTTTTTTTGAGTATTCAGGATCCATAGCGTGCTCGGCGTCTATATATGCGCAGATGCCTCCGGTTTTTTGGGCTTCGGCGACGACATGCAACGCAAGAGTGGTTTTGCCGCTCGATTCCGGGCCGAAGATTTCGATAATCCTTCCGCGCGGCAAACCGCCGACTCCCAAAGCGTGATCAAGGCCCACGGAGCCAGTGGAAATGGCATTGACGTCAACCCTCGGTTTTTCACCGAGTTTCATAATGGAGTCTTCACCGAACCGGCTTTTGATGTCGGCGACCGCCTCGCTGATTCTTTTATCCTTTTCCGAAGAAACTTCTGAAGAAACTCCCATGCTTTTTAACTCTTTTGGCTCTTTTGTTTTTTTCATGTTTCGTTTTGCGTGTTCAGAGTCCGGTCGGCGATATTGGTTTCCCGCAATGCCGCTTTGCCGCCCTCATCCTTTTTATATACCACTTCGGCCGTTTTAATAATTTCTTCTCCGTATCTATTTAACACCTTAACGGTGATTATATTATACCCCGGTATCAACAGGAATTCGTAGCTGAATTTACCATAGTCGTCAACATAAACTCGCGTGTCATTGAGATATATATACGATATTTTTTTGGTTTCTCCGGATACTGTGATAAGCGGGGAATCAAAAACTTCTCCGTCGGAGGGGCTTGTGAGGATTAGAACGGGTCCGGATAAGAGCCATCTTGACTCAAAAACCGCGTATAAAGCGATAGCTGTGAAAAACAAAACGAAGCAGGATACTTTTAAGTGGTGCGTAAAATGTTTCTTTTTCTGATTTTCGCCAGTCATGGTCATGGTTGCGAGTTTGTGATCTCGGCTTCAACGAGTTCTCTTCCGACAAGAACCTCGCGAGGTTTCGCGCCTTCGCCGGGTCCGATTACCCCCTTTTGCTCCAGGATGTCTATCAGTCTGGCGGCTCTGGCGTATCCGATGCGGAATCTTCTTTGCAAGTATGAAGTGGAAGCTTTTCCAGCTTTTATCACCTCGTCTTTCGCTTGCGGGTAAAGTTCGTCTTCATCCTCCGGGCCGGCGGTTCCCTCTGCCATCAAATCAAAGATGGCGTCCTTTTCGGGTTTTTCAGAAAGATTGATGGAAGCGGGGAGTTGGTCTTCGTACTTTTCTTTCAGGAATTTTACCACGCTTTTGACTTCCGATTCGGTGATATAGGCCGATTGGATACGGGCAGGTTGAGACATGTCTCCGGAAAGGTAAAGCATATCTCCGGCGCCGAGGAGCTTTTCCGCGCCGCCAGCGTCAAGAATAGTTCTCGAATCTATTTGAGAGGCGACTTGAAGGGCGATTCTTGCCGGAATGTTTGCTTTTATAAGTCCGGTGATTACGTTTACCGACGGTCTTTGGGTTGAAAGTATGAGGTGAATTCCCACGGCCCTGCTCATTTGAGCCAGTTTGACTACAGCAGTCTCAAGTTCTCTCGGGTATGAGGACATAATGTCCGCCAATTCATCAAGGACAATCACGATGTATGGCATGGTGTCCACGAACTCGCGGTCCTCCTCCTTTTTCCTTAAAGCCGGATTGACGACATTCTTGTGATAAGAATCAATGTCCCGAACCGATTCGGCCTCCAGTATGTCGTAACGTCTGTCCATTTCTTTTGCCGCCCAACGCAGAGCCAGAATGGCTTTTTTGGCGTCCGTTATGACCGGTGTGAGCAGGTGGGGTATATTGTTGTATAAAGTCAGCTCGACTCTTTTGGGGTCTATCATGATGAATTTCAGATCTTCCGGAGAATTTCTGTAAAGAAGGGATGTTGTGATCGAGTGTATGGTAACTGATTTTCCGGAACCGGTCGCTCCGGCGATAAGAAGATGAGGCATCTTGCCGAGGTTTCCAAAATACGAACGGCCGCTGATTCCTTTACCTAGGGCAATAAGCATCGGTTTATCGGATGTTTGGAATTCTTCAGCGGCCAGCATACTTCCCAAACCGACGGTGGTTTTTACCGTGTTTGGTATTTCGATTCCAACGAGGGATTTACCGGGGATCGGGGCTTCTATCCTGATCGGATGAGCCGCCAAAGCCAGAGCAAGGTCGTTTTGCAAGGCGACGATTCTTGAGAGCTTGATTCCTTCGGCGGGTTTGAGAGCGTATCTGGTAACGGTCGGGCCGATAGTAACTTCATCCATCTCAACATTTATTCCAAAATTTTGCAGGGTTCTCTTGATGATGTTTACGTTGGCTTTAATATCGCCCACCCCAGGTTTTCCGCGGTCGCCCTCGAGGAGGTCGAGAGGGATGGGAATGAATTTGCGGAACATCCCCTTTTTGATTGTAGAATCCAAAGATATGAATCCTGTGGGTTTCTCTCCATCAAATGGCTCCAGCACCTTCGGCGTCCTTGGCTCTTTTGCGTCTTCCTGAACCGGTTTCCCATCTCCAATTCCTCTTGTCGGTGTCCCGTAATCGTCTCGCGGCTTATTTTCGGTCTCTCCGTCTGGGTTGGGATTATTTTTTCTGAATCTATTGATTAAATAGACAATCGGCGCGAACGACAGCTTTGCGTCAAAGATTGTCAAAACAGCCCCCACGAGAAGCGCCGAAAGGATCACTACCGAAGCGCTGAGGTCGAAAAGTTGCAAAAGAGGAGAAGCTAATTTCTCTCCGATTTGGCCTCCGCCGTCGCGATTGGCGATGCTTATGAGGCCGAGCGCGGACACGAAGAAAATCACCCCCCCGATTATTTTGACAGAGCCCAATCTTCCTTTTTCACTTCTGAAAGAGCCGGTTCCCAAAGCTATGAATACCGTGGGAAAAAGATAGTACCCAAATCCAAAGAGTCTGCCTAACGAGTCATAAGTGTACCTTCCCACCACACCGGCGTTACCAAACGCCGCGAGAATAAAAAAAAGAGATGCGGCGATAAAGATAACCCCAAGTATGGCTCTTTTGGTTTCGTTTCCCAAACCGGATAAATCTTCCTCAACCTTTTTATTTTTTTTCTTTCTAAACACTTTTTGTATGGTATTGAAATTGATAACATCAAACGCACCCGCTTTTTGGACGCAAAATCATCTACAGATAAAGCATACCAAAAATTACGCAGGTTGTGTGAGATATTGACATGCAAGCTAGACAATATCGGAGCATCGTACCGACGATTGTTCGTTTGGATGCCCGTGATAATATTGGTCTGTGTCCTTTAAGAAGAAGGTCAGACAACGCTGGTATGACCGTAATAGTTCGTATCGGTCATTAAACGGTCTCAATGAATAATTCTAATTTGTCCAACTATAATCGGATCTCTAAAGAGGAGGCAAATACTCTTAAGCAGTCATTTGGCGGTGATTTTGAGAGTGTCTATTTATTTAAAAGGACACAAAGTATTGTGTCCGCAATATATCTTATAACGGGTATTATGACCGATACGGAGCCGATAAAAGGGACCTTAAGATCAATCGGCGCGAGAGCCCTTGTGTCCGTTTCGGAGGTTTTGTCTGTGGTTGAATCCGGGAATACTCCGCTAACGCGAGTCAATAAGGATTTTTTGTCACTTTCCTCTCTTTTATCGGTCGCTTCAAAGAGTGGGATGATCTCACAGATGAATGCGTCCCTCGTGAACTCGGAGATCTTTAAGTTGTCGGGAGAATTCCTGAAATTTGGGGACAAAACCGGGCCCCAGAGCTCAATTCTCGAGGAGATACGAAATGGAAAGGGATTTGAGTATTTTGCGGGATTTGGTAGTAAGTCGGCTCGTCGTGGAATTGGAAAGGGTCGCATAAGGGTTTCGGCTGGGGATAATTCAAACAGAGTGTTGGTTAATACGCGTTCGGATCATGGCGTATCGGACACTAAGAATGTTGTGGCTGTGCCAGATCATGTTGTGTCCGATAGGGTCCCCAGAGCAGTTGACAGAACAGTTGACAGGGAAGTTGAATTAAGCGATAGAAAATTGCTTATAATGGACATTCTATCGGACGGTGAAAGAAAAACCGTTGGTGATTTATCTCGATATATTATTAACACCAGCGATAAGACAATTCAGAGAGACCTTGTGGCGTTGGTCGGTAATGGAATTTTGCGCCGGGAAGGGAAAAAACGCTGGACGAAGTACTATCTGGCGGAAGTTGTAAATGGCCAAGACGAGAAAAATACGTTGTATAGTTAAAGATTATAGAAACTGTTCAATCTCGATTTTGTCTCCACCGTTTTACGATATATTTACAAACCGCTTTAGAACCAGCGGAAATCGGTTTTTGCGTTTGACTTTAAAAGGTTTTTATGCAGAATTGGCAGTAACTGGTGTGTCAATATTATTCGGAAATTTTGAAAGATCGTCCGGGTAATATTGGTTCAATTCGCCAGTTATCCACATTGTTTCTTTGGACGCTGTCGCCTGACGCTCTATAATTGTATCTGACTAACGGATCGGAAAGAGCTGACGCCTTTTTTAGGATGATGCGATGACTGAATCCAACCAAGGAGTTTCTTGGTTGGTATTTGCGGAGTAGGGTTAACCGAGGCGGAAGAGACAGTGGAAGGCCGGGTCTTTGAAAAATTCATATTCCGGATGGTTCCAGATTTATCTGGAAGGTCGGCTGTCCTTAAGGCCGATAACCGAGCGGCGCGACTTTTGTTTCGCATCGAGTTATCATCTTTGGTTTGGTCTTGTTCCAGAAACTCTGTTTTTTCTTAAACGGTTGCGATGTCAGAAATTCATTCCAAATTTTTTGTCACTAACTTTTTTATCTCGTGTCGATGGTATGAGATAGAAAATTGGTGTTGGCCGAGAAGTTCCATTTTTAGTCGTATCGTTGTGAAGTTGTCGAGTAAACAAAATGGGATTGATCGGCAATCAATTTGGGCGGCAAGTTTAGTCGTGAAATCTACAAAGTTTTGCGGTTGGATTTGGCCCGTCCTTTTATTATGAATTTTTTATTCGGCGCTGATGCCCCCATTATTAGTTAATAGGCGTTGGCGATCGAGTAAGAATTATTAAAAATTAATTAAAATGAGTATTGTGAAAAAGTCTAAAATTGCGAAGGTTGTCTCGGGCTTGCTCGGTTTCGCGATGGTGCTCGGTCTTTCGTTTGGAACGGTTGTTCCGAGCGCAAGCGCCGTGACTGTCGAGGAATTGACAGCTCAGATCAACAGTCTTCTTTCCACGATTGCGGCGTTGCAAGCGCAACTCTCGACAATGGGTGGAGCTCCGGCAACCGGAGGAACAGGTTTTACCTTCATGAAGAACTTGAAGATGGGAGACAGTAATTCTGATGTCAAACAGCTTCAGATGGTTCTCAACGCAAGCGCCGATACGCAAGTGGCGGCTTCGGGTGTGGGTTCGTCTGGAAATGAGTCAATGTATTTCGGCGGATTGACCAAGGCCGCGGTTATCAAATTCCAGAACAAATACGCTTCTGAAGTTTTGGCACCGGTCGGGTTGACCAGCGGAACAGGATTTGTCGGAGTTTCAACAAGAGCTAAATTGAACGCTCTTAATGGCCCGATAGTTCCTCCTCCGCCTCCAGAGGGAACTGATTTGTGCGTAAACATCGCCGGCGTTCAGACAACTATTCCTTCCGGAATGGTTCGCGACACGGCTGGTAATTGTTCAACGGCTCCATCGGGAACAGGCATGACGGTTTCGTCTGCCGCACAGCCGTCCAACGGTTTGACTCCGGAAGGCGCGGCCAGAATCCCGTTCACCAAGTTCACAGTTACGGCCGGATACGACGGCCCTGTTACTCTAAACAGTGTAACAATCGAGAAATCAGGTTTGGCTAACGACTTAATCTTTGCTGGTATCGTCCTTTTGGATGACACCGGCACACAGCTTGGTTTGGCTAAGACCTTGAATTCCAATCACCAGGCGGTAATCGGCGAAGCTGTCATAATTCCAGCCGGCACATCCAAGACCTTCACGGTCGCGGCAAACATGGCCGCCTCGCTTGATAACTATGCGGGTGAAGTTGCGGGATTAAATGTCGTTGCGGTTAATTCACCGGCTACGGTTTCAGGTTCTTTGCCGATAACCGGAGCGATGCACACGACCAATGCCACCTTCGCCATCGGTTCAGTAACCGTAGCGAGGGGCACGCTTGACCCTGCGGCCCAGGCCGGCGGAGTGTCAAAGAACGTTGGCACGACCGGCTATACCTTCTCTTCGGTCAAGGTTACGGCAGGATCGGCTGAAAACATAGTCATCAAGAGCATCAGATGGAATCAGGCCTCCTCGTCCGCTTCAAGCGACTTGGAAAACGTGGTTACGGTTGTTGAAGGGACTTCATACCCGACGACCGTCTCCTCAAACGGCAAATATTACACCGCGAATTTCGGAGCCGGAGTTACCGTTGATAAAGGTTTCTCAAAAGAAATCTCGATTAAGGGTGATATCATCGGCGGTTCAGGACGAACGGTTGCCTTCAACGTTGAGAAAACGACTGACCTTTACTTGGTCGGCGCTTCCTACGGATACGGCATCACTCCTCCGACATCAGGCACCGGATTCTCGGCTGGTTCAATCTGGTACGCAGGTTCAACGATCAGCATAAACGCGGGATCAATCACAGTGTCCAATGACACGGGTGTCGCCGCTCAAAACATCTCTATCAACGCGGCGAATCAGCCCTTGGGCGGATTCACGGTTGAGGTGAAAGGCGAGCCGATCACGGTTGCGCAACTTGTCTTCAATTTGGGCACGATTGGCGACGAGCCTCGAGACATAACCAACGTATCGTTGGTTGATCAGAACGGAGCGGTCTTGGCCGGTCCGGTTGATGGATCTGGTACGGCCGGTGCAAGTTGGACTGATGCCTTGACCTTCTCAAGCACTATTACATTCCCGGTCGGTATCACGAAACTTCAATTGAAAGGTAAACTGAATACTGACTTTGCCACTAACGACACAGTTCAGGCCTCAACCACGCCTTCATCGGATTGGACGACGGTTACCGGCACGGTTACTGGAACGACGATAGTTCCTTCTCCGAGCTCGGCGGTATCCGGAAACACCATGACGGTTAAAGCATCCGCTATGACTATCAGTGTTGCTTCGGATCCGGTCGCGCAGACGGTTGTCGCCGGCGCGAGCGCTCTTATCTTCTCCAAGTACGTTCTTGATGCGGGAGCTTCAGGCGAAGACGTAAAAGTCCGCCAGTTGCTTCTTGACTTCTCGACCGACGCTGGAGCCACCAACTTTACTTCCTGTCAGTTGTGGGACGGAGAGACGGCTTTGAACACGGGTTCAAATGCGGTCAATCCTTCCGCCGCCGCCTCTTCGACGACCTTTACTCTGGACAATGTTCTCATTGTTCCAAAGGGAGTATCGAAGACTTTGGCTTTGAAGTGTAACACTTCATCCAGCGCTTCAGGCGATGCTTACTGGGGAATTTCGGCCGCGCAATCGGCCACAGGCGCGACGTCTGATCAGGCGTTGACTCCGACTTTGTACGCCGCCACAGGACCCGCTTTTGCCCTGTCCTCAACCGGAGGCGCATTGGCGGTTGCTCTTGACGCTGGTAGTCCTTCTTACAAAGTTGCCGCGGCAGGAACTTCTGACAACACAATATCTGTCTTGAGGTTTAGCGCTACGACAGAGGACATCAGTCTACAGTCAGTTGCTCTTCAAATGTCCAGCGCTACGACCACGAATGCTGATGTGGTCAAGGTTACCTTGTGGGATGGCGCGACAAAGATTGGCGAGGCGTCCTTCACTAACAGCGTCGTAGATTCGGCAACCGTTACTAATTACTTAGCTACATCTACGTTGTTGAACCCGTTAACTATTCTCAAGAATACTGACAAAATTATTACTGTTAAGGCCGATTTTGCCACTCAAGGATTTGAGTTGTCAGGTCATCCTGGAGCGTTGGTTACGGTTGATTGGGACGGAGGAGCGAATATCGGCACCAAAGGTGTCGGTGCGTCTAGCGGTCTTGCGATTTACGCGACCGGTACTGATACATCGTCCTCTGGTGCAAGAGTGTTTAGGTCAGTTCCGACTATCACCATGCCGGGTCTTGCTGAAACAACTCTCACGGCCGGACGAAAGGATCTATTCAGATTCAATGTTACGGCTGGTCCTCAAGGACAGGTTGGTATCGCCAAAATTACCTTCAGAATAGCTACCTCCTCGGCGACGGCTTCATCGGACATGGTTGACGCGGTCAATGTGTACGCCTTTACGGATTCTTCTTACTCGACGCCGGTTACCGGTGTCCAGAGTGATGGTTCGTTGGCGTTCTCTAACTACGATTTGACCAGCAACTGGGTTACCGCGAACACCCAGATTGAGATTGGAGCCGCCACTTCGGCGAACGCTTCCACTACGGTAATTGTTCCAGCTGGTGAGACGCGATACTTCAAGATTCAGGGTGATATTGCCAACTTGGCAGGAACCAGCTACAGCGTGTCAACGGTGCTAGAAGGCGATGCGAGTTACTCAGCAAACATTTACCCGTCATCCTTTGGAACTGCGACGACGACCTACTTGGCGACCTCGACTTACCTCTGGAGTTCGGCGCAGAACGATTTCGTCTGGAGACCGTTCTCAACGACGACCTCACAGAGTGCTACGGCTAACGACTACGCTAACGGTTACGGCTTGTCCGGAATGCCGCTTAGCAGTTCGAACAGCCAAACCTTGAACAAGTAACATAACCGCTTGTGATGAGTCCTCGCTCGCGAGAACTCATGGTTAGGACAACCCCCCACCAAATATGGTGGGGGGTTGTTTTTTTGTGTCCATGGGTTAAAATATCCTCCATGGGAAATTTTTTTGGAAAAATCATTATCGCTCTTTTAATAGCTGGCGTGGGCATTTACGGTTATCTTGAATACAAAAATTACCAAAATAATCAATCACCCGACGAATCTAATCCGACCGATAAACGCGTCGTGGAAATCGCTCCAGGTGTCGAGGCGGAAATAGAGGGTAATCTGGTGCCGAGAATTTCTGCCGATGCTCTGAAGTCCGCAAAATTGCCGGATTTTGATAGGATCCCGAAGGCCCCGAAGGAAATGTCTCAAGAGATCGGCGATAAATTTATTTCAAAACTCAATGCGTCAATCGAAGCGGTAAAAGCCGATCCGACTTCTTACGGGGATTGGATTGATATTGGCATTTATCGCAAGATCTTGGATGATTACGAGGGGGCCAAGGAGATCTGGGCTTTTCTGGTTAAAGCCGCGCCAGATGTGGCTACAGCGTACGTGAATCTCGGCAATCTGTACGCGTATTATTTGCATGATAACAAAAAAGCCGAGCAACTTTTCTTGGATGGGATTGACGTGGCGCCTCGATGGAAAGAATCTTATGATAGAGCAGTGGATTTCTACGTTGTGGTTACCAAAGAACCAGAAAAGGCGCGAGCTTTATTGGTCAAATATTCAGCCAAATATCCTGATATGAAGTCCTATCTGGACAGTTTGGCCTTGAAAATCTAGCCAGCATGGAATATCAAGTCAGACTTGATGGACCGGATTTGTCGGATTGCTTGACTTATTTTGATTGATTCGTATACTTTTATCTGTTCCCAGAGAAAGCAGGATTTTAAATATTTAAACATTTAAATATTTAAATATAAAAAACCTGTTGAGGGTCGAAGAGCTCGAAGAAAAAATTCGAGCAGAACTCTGGGCCATCCATTAATGTTTGGCCTTTTAAATTTTATGGCTTTAAGCAAAGATAAAAAAAAAGAGATAATATCAAACATCGGGACAATTATAAAATCTTCGGGTACAGTCG
>Ga0156261_108_pt1 | contig 12133 bp, 6 predicted proteins | sample RifCSPlowO2_12_FD_107910 | JGI IMG/M metagenome (GOLD analysis project Ga0156261, IMG submission 107910) | Candidatus Taylorbacteria bacterium RIFCSPLOWO2_12_FULL_47_20
GTCGTCGTTTTATAACGTATGTATCACAAATAATGTTGGTAGAGCAGGATGTATTAAACAACCAAGTAATCTAGACAGTCTGAAGGTGTGGAAGGTTACCATATCTTTGCTTGCTTTGTCGCATTCGTAAAGTTAGAATTTGAAAGATTAAAAACAGGAATGAGCTGGCACGCACAAAAAGCGCAATAGATCAGGTTGGGGATATCTTCGGTTTTTGCGTGGGTCCTATCTTTTTTGCTTCATAATTTCTATGAGTTCTATATTAATCTCCCCGCTTTAATAACGTGTTCAACCAACGTGTACGTATACCCCATCTCATTGTCGTACCAAGCCAAAACTTTTACTAAATTTCCGCCTACAACGCGAGTAAATTTAAGATCAACAATAGAGGCGTGGGGGTCTCCTTGAATATCTGAAGAAACCAACTCTTCCTTTGTCACCGCTAAAACATTTTTCCATCTTTCCTCTCTCGATGCCTCGGTTAAAATTTTATTCACCTCCTCCTTGCTGGTGTCCCTTTTGGAGATGAAGGTCACATCGACTATCGATCCGGCCACCACCGGTACCCGAAGTGATATTCCATCAAACTTTCCTTCTAATTGCGGCATGGCTTTTGTAACGGCGATAGCCGCCCCGGTTGTTGAAGGCACGATATTTTGCGCCGCCGCTCTTCCCTCTCGCCAATCTTGTTTGTTCGGCCCGTCAACAATCGACTGGCTTGCTGTATACCCATGGACGGTATTTAAAACTGCCTTCTCAATTCCGATTTTTTCGTCTAGAACCGCCAAAAACGGCGAAGCGGCATTTGTGGTACATGAAGCATTTGATGTGATATCACAACTCGAAACTTTATCCTCATTTATTCCCATGAGTATTGTCTCCGCCTTCTGCGTACTGTCGACGGCGTCTTTAGCCGGTGCTGAAATCACCACCCTTTTAGCTCCTGCTTTGAGGTGCGCCGAGGCGCCCGCGTATGACGTAAACAATCCAGTAGACTCCACCGCCACATCAATCTCCAAATCTTTCCACGGCAGCGCTTTCGGATCCTTCTGCGACAAATACAAAACATTTTTCTTGCCGAAAACGATGCTTGATCGCCCCCCATTTTCACCAACCGACACATTAAATTTGCTACGACCGTAAACGGTGTCATATTTCAAAAGATAGGCCATGTTCTCAATGTCTCCCAGATCGTTCACGGCCACGACCTCCAGATCCTCCCGTTCTGCGGCAACCCGTAAAAAAGCTCTTCCGATCCGACCGAAACCGTTAATAGCCACTCGCACTTTATTGCCTTTCATGAGTTTATAAATACTAATAAATATTTGGCTGAACCTTACGATTGAAGAATATTAGGAAATTAATTTCAACCCATTACGCCGCAAAATAAACTACCTCGTAGCAAGCTGACGGGGTATTGAACGAAATAAAACCGTAAAGAAACTTTCCCAATCAACTACCCCGCAACAAAGCCGCGAGAAAATCTTTTCTATTATACCAGCGTTTTCATTCCACTCTAGCACTACGCCAACCACCTCCTGTGGATACATTTATAGACACCAGGTGTCGATGTACAATATAATTGTACACATGAAAAGGGTATCTTTCCCCGAAGGTTCATACGTTCATGTATTCAACAGAGGGGCAAAGAAAATGCCGATCTATAGAGAAAAAAGCGATCAGTGGCGCATGTTATTTGGTCTTTTCTACTTTAATTCCGTTTACCTGCCAAGCGACTGGGTGCAAGCGCTACGGAACGAAGATTGTTTACCGAAATTTGTATGGCCGAAAGATAAATTCGGGGAGCGCTCGCCCCTTGTTTCGATTTTAGCATATACAATAATGCCAAATCATTTCCACCTCGTGTTGAAAGAGAAAGTCAGTAAAGGTATAAGCATGTTTATGCATAAATTTTGTATGGGGTATTCGAAATTTATCAATGCAAAGTATTCGGAATCGGGAACCATATTTCAGGGGCCATTCAAATCAGTCCCCGTGTTGGGCGATGAACATTTACGTTACCTTGCGGTGTACATCATGGTAAAAAACGTATTCGAACTGTTTCCCGGAGGATTAACAAAAGCCACAGACAATTTTGACGCAGCATTTGACTTTGCCCTTAATTATCCTTTCTCAAGTTTACCCGACTATGCCGGCGCAAGAACTTCAAAAATTATATCGAGGGATATCTATGGTGGTTTGTTTCCCGACCGAAAACAATTCAAAGAATTCGCCCGGGATTGTATCGTCGGTCGAAATAAAAGTGTGGCGGAATTTTTGGAAGGATCAATGTTTGACGAATAGCAGTAGCTATTGTAATTCGACACCTGGTGTCTAAATGCTTCAAAAATGGTTTATCTGCCAAGGCGATAAAGTTGAAGAACCTCCGCCGCGGATAAAGCGCGATTGTAGATACGGACATCATCAATGAGACCGTTGAACAAACCGTCCGCGGCTGAAGAAGCCCCTTCGGTGCCATAACCTATACCGACTTTTATATTATTATTCGCAGGATTGGCGGTTGTACCCCTCGAAGCATCAACCGCCGCATCTAAATAAACTACAGTACTCGCGGCAGTGTGAGTTAAAGCGACATGATACCACCTGTCGTTTAAAATAGTTGTTGCGCCCGCGGATAGAATATAGTCAGTCCCCGTTGTCCCCTCAAAACAGGCGGCGAGCTTGGCTGTACTTTGAACAACACCTAATGCCCAATTACTATCTATCCCGGTGTTGTCTCCTCCACCAAGCCCTTTCGAAGTCAAGAACTCTACGCCGTTGCTAAAACATCCGGCGAATCCTCCGACGGTGCCAGCGCCTTTCCTTTTAAACCACATGGATATGGTAAAATCCGTAAGGTCTAAACTACTTGAATCATCCACAGCGACTTTGTCATCCACCCCGTCAAAAGAAAGCGCCTGCCCGATCTTGCCGGGCGCGGTGGTGGTGGAGGTATTTCCAGACGCGCCGGGTATAAATAAACCTCTATTCCCCTGAAGACTTCGATCGCGCACATTTTGCAACAAGTCCGGACCGTCGAATGTCCAGTGGCCCACGAGACCGCTTATTTTGCCGGAATTAGTCGTGGCAATTTTGGTTTTTCCGAAACTGTAGAGCTGATAAATCTCGGGAGCAATCAATGCCCGAGAATAAACGCGGATATCGTCTATCGATCCTTTGAAATATTCCGCGCCTTCCGGGTACGCCCCTATTCTGGAGGCGGCCGTCCCTGTCGTCCCGATTGCGCCCGTCGCGCCGACACTACCGATCTGCGCCCCATTTCTATAGATAATCTTATTCAAGCTGTCATACGTCGCCGTCAGATGGCTCCACTTTCCCTCGTAATTATCCTTATCAATATTTACATCGAGTTCCGCATACGAACCTCCAGTGGAAATACCGAAAGAAAGACAACCTCCTGTCCCACCTCCGCCGGAACAGTTTGCGGAATTTTGAAAACTGAAAAGATGTCTGTCCGTGCCGTCTTCTTTTCTGTAAATCTCAAGCAGACTGTCCAATGAACCGACATCCGGTTTGACCCACGCGCTAATTGTAATTTGGGCGGAAGGCTTCAATGAGGAGTTATGCGGAATGGTTATGTAATCCGACGAACCGTCAAAATAAAGCGCCTGCCCTAAAACGCCGGGGACAGTCGTGGTTGAAAGATTCAGAGTTGCCCCCATTACTAAATACCCAGTATTTCCTTGTCCGCTTTGATCCACGATATTATTTATAGTGTCGGCCCCGTCCAGCGTCCAATGTCCCACAAGTCCATTGGTAAATGCCGCGCCCGCGTGCGGCCTTGAGTTCATTCTTACCTTCCCGAATGTATATAAAGCCGCAACTTCGGACGCGTCAAGCGCCCGACTATATACGCGCACATCATCAATGGCTCCATTCAGCAACTCGCTAAATCCTCCGTTGGTCCCAATCCGTAATGGAGTGTCGTATGAATTTAGGTTGCCACTCTTGGTTAAGTCATCAACAAACGCGCCGTTAACATATAAATATGATTTAGTCCCATCGTAAATGCCTACAACGTGAGTCCATTCGTCGTATTTTAAATTGTCAGATTCATTGGCGCTAAACGCACAATCCGCGGCTTCCGAGAAAGTCACTTGTCCAGCCGTGGCGATACAAAACCGAATCGATTCACTATCTAGAGAATGGATAGAATATGAAAAATATGGGGCCGTATGTATTGATCCGGAAGCCGGCTTAACCACAAACATCTGCGCGTTACCGGTATCGCTCTTCAGTTTAACCCACGCGGATACTGTTACAACTGAACCTGACAGATCAAAGGCGGTATTGTTTGGCACAGTAACATAATCGTCCACGCCGTCAAAGTATCCGGCTTGTCCCAATACTCCAATTGCCGTAGTGGTGCCGCTTCCACCGTGAACCAAGTAGCCCGTGTTTCCCAACCCCCTGTCACGAATGTTTGATAACATATCCGGGCTATCGAAAGTATAATGAGCGGCTAAATTTGTCTGCAAAGAAAGATAATACGGGGGCTTATTTATTGTGCCAACCGCTTCTGATAACGACGGGCTAATGAAATAAATCGCAACAATCAAAGCGCAGGATGTCAGTGTGGGTATGAGGAATCCGCAAAATCCATGCTTAGGGTCTTTCATTCTTTGATTGTTTTCATTTAGCTTTGGCATAACCTGCTTGATTAATACTCTCGATATATGGCGACGTTGATGATTGGTTTAATTAAACTTCATTGTGTTGAGCGTTTTTTGCAGCAATCCATCAGACTCAATTGGCGCCGTGATCTGGTATAAATATCCCCCGACCGCGAACCAAACCTGTCTTCTTTTCTCCCCACCTGTCGTTTCGATAAATGCAAGTCCTTTGCCATTTTCGCCAAGCAACACCGGTTGGTCATCACTAATCTGCATATCCGGTATATCCTTAAGTATGAGCTCTTTGGTAATTACCTGAATCGAAGCATCCTCCACGGGTGTGATGTAGATCTGGAAACCGACCTTCGCGGAGGAATCCTGGAAAAGAAAAGTCTCCCCGTTCCCGTCCTGAAAATTTACCGCCGTAAGACCAGCAGGGTAAAACAAACTGAATTTATATTTATCGTTTTTGAAAACTTCACTGTACTCCGCCGCGGCGATTTTTTCGGAGGTGTGAGTGCGTATTTTTTGTTCCTCTTCTTGCCGCTGTTGCACGATCACGTCAAGAGTATAATCACTCCCTACCTCATTAAACCAACCGTGTTCAGCGCCATACCAAACCCCCCCGGCAAAAATGACTACGACGAGTAGCGAAATTTTCACACCACCTTTCGCGTTATGTAGATCGCTTTTTGGCATATTTATATTTTGGTCCTTTTGTTACGACTGACAATTTCTTTGAAATCTTTGATGACTGCGAGACCCCTCGCTTCGGCGTCACTGCGACTTTTCAGACCGCTTGGGGTCATCACCATATCCTGCCGTGCCATTTCTTCGTCGAGCCAGTCGGCTGGTTTTTCCATTTTTCTCTGCAGACCGCGCGTTTCATTCTTTTTTACACTGCTAATAAATGTGGACAGCAACCTTGAACATTCCTCGGCTAAATTCTTTAAATCTTTAAATGATTTCACCCCGTTAGAGACAGAAAACGCTTTAGCCTGCCCCGAATGTACCTCTTGCCATATCCTGACTTCAAATATTTCTCTCGCTTGTAAGCATCTTGTTGATTTATACATGCTTCGTAATATATTAATTCAAACAACCCTCGACCTTTTGTGCTAATGACATTTCCATTTTGATGATCTCTAAAGCGTTTTCGTAAATCACTCGTACATCCTGTGTATAAAAGACCGTCCTTCTTGCTTTTCAGTACATATGTGTAAACCATCTTAGTCTCTAACGGGGTAAATATTTAAATATCCGATATCAAACGCCGCATACAGCTGGCGCCTCACCTCCCCAACTGATCCTTTAGCTACATACACCCCGTTAGATATAAATTGCTGAAAGCAACTGCCGACATCTCCAGATGTCGGATATCTAACGGGGTAAAGGTAATTCAAAAATTCTTCTTCAGTTCCCCTCTCAAACCCTTCGGCTATATTAGACATCACAGACACACTCGCGCGTTGTATTTGATCGCGGAAACCTATATCACGACATAAAGATAAATTCTTATACACCTCATGCGTGAGAACACGCGCCTTTTGCCAGACCAATATATCTTCAAATCTACTTATCGTCGCCATTTTTACATATTTAAATTTTTAAAAGTTTAAATATCTAAATCCCCGTCGTGGTGACTGTGGTGTTCGCAACGTCCACTTGCAACGGCGCTGACGCGACTTCTTCAGAGAAACTCGATTCTTCGACCGTTGTCATCTCAACCGTCGCGGGTTCCATGGCGGGTTCGGTAATCACAGACGCAGTCGTCGTTGCCGATGGTAGAGAAGATTCTACAACAGGATCCGATATCGGCCCCCCAATCATTACCCTTCGAGAAGACGTTGCGTTATTTCCGGCATTGTCCATAGCTGAATATTCAATAAAATACTCCGTTGAAGACGCCGTGTTCAGTGTTATCTGATTTACTCTCACTCCGTCTACGAAGTATCGCAGACCGATGTTCGGGCTTCCGGTGTCCGACACAGTCGCGCCCGGATCGGCATACGACGTGCCGATTTCTATTTGCGCCGGATTAGACCCGATCACCGTAATTGTCGGGGCAGTTATATCCGCACCAGTATCCGTCGCCGACGTTGTGTCTGCGTCTGTGTCTGTGTCTGTGTCTGTCTGCGTACTGTCCGCGCTCTCTGCGGACGCGCCAGCGCCATCGCACTCTCCTGAAACCGAAACCAGAACTCCATTCTTTATCTTCACGCAGTAAGGAACACCCGTCTCCTCGTCATACATCGTAATTCCGGCTGGCTTCTCACGGCTTCCGACCGAAAACGCGCTAACGGCCAAGTTCTTGATACTCGCTATGCCATTAGTCAATTTCAATCCCAGCGACTCCAAAAATCCCGTGACTCCTCCAATCGTCTGCGCCGACCCTCTCTCAACCCCGCCGACACCCAAAACGTTCTCGAGCGAAACAACGCGGGATTCGAGATCGCTCAACCTACGATCCTGCTCTTTAACACCGGCCAGCAAGAAAGCGGCCAGTTTGTAAAGATCAACCCCTTTGCCGTCTCCCGACAGGATCTCCGCCGGAGAGTCCTCCGCAATGAGACCGATTCTAAGGGGCGCGTCCGCGCTCTCGTTATTGTAGCGATACTTGGACAAGCCAAGATTGCGTAGTTTGTCCATAATTCCCGTCTGCTCTTCGGCGCCCAAGGCCTCAATGTCTTTCTTGGCGCCACGGGTGGAGATGTTGATGAAGGCCTCGGCCGCCGCTTCTCCTACAACCTGCAGTTTGTATGAAGGGGTGGTGGTGCCGATGCCCACACTGCCGGCGCCCAAAGCCAGAGCGATGTCGCCCAAGGGGCTCACTAGAAAGTCTCTTTTTTCAAAGTGATATTGAACGTTCAAAAACACATCTACCGCACCCTCCGTCTCTCCTTCCTCGCCACCGCTCCAAGACGATAATGCTGTACCGATTGCCATTCCGGAAGTCGTTGCCTTCATACCGAACCCGGGATTTGACAAAGACGGCACAATCCAATCTCCGGCGGAAATCACTCCTCCTTCCAAAGTCACTCTGACCGGGACGCGGCCTGAGAGAGCGACCGGGACGGTTGTGGTCGCCCGGCCTTCCGTGCCGACGCTGTATGACAAATCGTATCCTCCGAGGAGAAGACCCGGTCGGCTGGAGACAACACCCAGAAGAACTCCTCCATCTTCATATTTGGATACCAAACGGTTACTCGTGCTTGACGCCATAATCAAATCTCCGGCCTCCAAACCCAGATCCTCGGTAATGTAAATTTCGGCGAGGTCCAATCCGGCAAGAGAGCTTCCCTCGGCATACACATAACCTCTCGTTCTCGCGGTCGTCGCGCAAGTGTTGCCCGCGCCGTTGTCAACACAGAGAGCTCCGTCCGAGATCAACAATGATCCATACGGAATATTTGACGATGTAAGAACGGTGGCGGTCGATGTGCCAATGATCGCGCGCGCGTTGCGGATTGGTCCGACTCCGATGGTTGATGTTCCGGCCTGAGCGTAAACCGTGAACAACTGATTGCCTCCTATCGTCATAGCCATGCTCTGAGGGGTGTTGAGAATTGCATCAGAATTTAGCGGCAGTTCAGCCAGGGTCACCTGTCCCGCGTTTGTTTCGAACGTCAGAGCGCCAAGCTGGAGCGTATCGAGCGCGGCGGTGCCGGAGACATCCAGATTGCCGTAAAAAGTCGAGGTCGCGGTCGTGCTCGTGGCAATGAAGTATCCAGCCAGAGCGGAGTTCCCCAAAGCCGAGCTCCCTTCCACAGAGAGGCGGGCGTAGGGGGAAGTTGTGGAGATTCCAAAGTTACCGCTGGCGGTGGTCAATGTCGTCGTCGCGCTCCCTGTGCCAAAAAAGAAATCTCCGCCGGAAAGTGAAATATCCCCCGCCACATCCAGCTTAGTGGAAGGAGAAGTGTTGCCGATGCCGAGGTTGCCACCTTGCAATATTCTCATCTTTTCACCGGCGTTAGTTGAAAAACCCAGCGAGGTTGAATCGGGGAAATACATGCCGGTATTAACGGACGTATAATTTGTAACCGCAGGATAGACGGCGGAACCCAATCCAGACGCAAAATTGTTAGCATAAATAACCCCGTTAAAGTCAAGATTGAATCCGGTCGACGATAGCGCGCTGTCAAAAACTATAGCGTTCGTGTTTGACAACGGGCCGCTGGTAGTCCAGCGCATTCTTAAAGGAGCGTTGGTCAATGAACCGCCTTCATCGGAACCGAAAGTGAAAACAGTAAAATCATCGGCAAGGTCTTTATCCGGACGAATAAAAAGAGGGGAGGAAAAATTACCACCGGAAAATTGCAGAGCATGCTCGCCCCTTATTTCCATGCCCGAGCCGGATGAAAGAATACCCGCAAACGTACTCGTCGCCGTCGTGCTCGTGGCAATGAAGTATCCAGCCAGAGCAGAGTCACCCAAAGCCGAGCTCCCCTCCACAGAGAGGCGAGCGTAGGGGGTGGTGGTGCCTAAACCTGTGAATCCTCTGAAGTATTGTTGTAGTCTCGATGCCGTCCCTCCGCCCGCCGTTCTGATAAACCAATCCAGATTATCATTTTCGTCAATGGCGTTTACTAGATAAATTTCAGCATCGTTGTCGTAACCGGTTATGGCGATTTTGGAGTTGTTAGTTGAAGAAGCGATACCAATGTTACCCCAGACGGTCAAAGGTATCAAGGCGGCGCTTAAGCCCACTTGTACCCCGGCGCTCGGCGAAACGGCAAACCTTTGCGTCGGCGTATAAGCGGTATCATCGGTCAATCCCGTATTGCCATAAACCGTAAATTCTCCATTGTCCTGATAAAAAATGGTCGGAGCCGTCGAGCGGGCTATCCATTCTGAAATAGCCCCGCCAGTATAATGCGCCTCCACGCCCGAAGCCCAAAAGGATTCGTTGGTGTCGGTTCCCTCATTGACCACAGAAATATATGTCCCTGACCTTTCGGTATCCGGGTCATTTGATCCGTACAGATATATTTGCGGGCTACCTGTGTTCTTTATTCTTATTTGGCCGTTAAGACCAGTGCCTGAAAAAGTGGTTGTCGGTTGTCCGCTAAAAGTTAAATTGTTCAAGGCCGCCGTAAGGGTGCTAGTCGCGGAGCCAGTGCCAAGATTAAAATCCGCGCCCGAAGCGGAAATATCCCCCGCCACGTCGAGTTTTGTAGAGGGAGATGTGTTGCCGATGCCGACGTTGCCGCCGCTACCCAAAACGGTTAATCTCGGTAAACTATTTGAGTATAACTGCGTATTACCTGTTCCCACTGTACCCATTTTGAGGTTAGTATTTGCCGTCGTAGATGTCCATAATATCTGCTCGGCAGTAGAAACGGCTTCACTAAAAACATTGTTGCCAGTATAAACGGACGGGTAAAGATACAACCCGCCTAATGGTGATGTAGACTCATAGATTGAAAATGTTGCATAGCCTGTTTTGTAATTTCCACTATAAGTATCTGTTCTAATAATTGAATCGGCTGCTGATGAAGATTTTACATTGAGAAGTTGTCCCGGATTCGTCGTCCCAATCCCCACCTTGCCGCTTGAATAGTCCACCACCAAGGTCGTCCCATCCACGGTCAGCCCCCCCGCAAACGTACTCGTAGCCGTGGTGCTCGTGGCTCTGAAGGCCGTCATGGTGAAGGGGTTGGTGGTGGTGGCTCTAAGGTAGTAATCGGCCGAGGTGGTGGAGAAACCCTGGCCAAGCAAGTCGCCGGCGTTGTAACCGTCCAGCGTTCCCGTCCAGTCGCCTGTCCTGTCGAGAGTGAGAATGCCGCCGGTGTTTAAGAGGCCGCTGCCCAAGAGAGAGGTGAAGGAGTTACCACCGAGGGCAAAGGCTCCTCCGGAAATGGAGAGACCGTTTGAAGTTGAAAGACCGGCGGTGTCCACACCCCATGCGAAGGTTGAGGAGGCGGTGGTGGAGGTGGCTATGAAATACCCCGCCAAAGCCGAGTTGCCCAAAGCCGAGTTCCCTTCCACAGAGAGCTTGGCGTAAGGAGAGGTAGTGGAGATTCCAAAGTTACCGCTGGCAGTTGTCAGCGTCGTCGTCGCGCTCCCTGTGCCAAAAAAGAAATCTCCGCCGGAAAGTGAAATATCCCCCGCCACGTCGAGTTTGGTGGAAGGAGATGTGTTGCCGATGCCGACGTTGCCGGAAGTGTCAATCGTGATGCCGTTGATTGAGCTTGCGCCCGTGGTCATCTGGATAGCCACACCGTTGCCATCAATCAATAACGAGTTGATTAAACTTCCGGTCATAGTTCCGTCATTGCAATCAGCATTAGGATTTCCCACCAATCCGATTTTTGAGCCGTTTGTAAATGATGATCCACCGTCTTGAGAAAGAGATATACAAGGGTTATGGTCTTCTCCACTATCGTCTATATCTGCCTGAAGCCAAAGTCTTGAATCAACATTTGATCTTATGGCAACTAATTCTTCAGATGATCCAACGGCTCCAATATCCAGTCTTGCGGAAGGTGTCGTCGTACCAATTCCAACTTTTCCACTCGAACTTTGTACAGTAAAGTTACCCGGCCCTGATATCCCCCCCGCAAACGTACTCGTAGCCGTGGTGCTGGTGGCTACAAAGTACCCCGCCAGAGCGGAGTTGCCCAAAGCCGAACTCCCTTCCACAGAGAGCTTGGCGTAAGGGGTGGTGGTGCCAATGCCGACGAGACCGCTGTTTAACACCGTCACCAGGGTGGTTGAGGCGGAGTTGGTGAGCTCAAACATTGAGGTTGCTCCTGCGCCGCCGCCCCAGACGGAGAGAAGGGAGTAGGGGGTGGTGGTACCGATCCCCACCCTCCCGCTCGAATCAACCAGCATGACAGTCGAAGTCGCAAATGTCCCCGCCTGTGTCGTCCCTAGCGTAAACAAGGGCAAAGAATTTGTGGATGACGCTATCACCGAAAGCAGTCCCCACGGTGTAGAAGTGCCGATACCAACGCTTCCGGAAATCAACGACCCCGCGTAATTACCTAGCGCCCCGTTGCCGACAGCCAATGTTCTAGCATTAAATCTTGAGATATTAATATCGGCCGCCAGCGCCGGCAAAGCGGAAGTCGAACCGGAAAATGTTACATTGCCAACTAATCCCATATTGAAGCCGCCCGTAGCGTTATTTGTTACATTTTGGATTCCAAGGCCAGCGACCGAAACCCCGCTGGTAGTAAAATTTCCCGCGATATTTCCACCGGCCACCAACGCAATGCCGGAACCTGCTTTGTAAAAACCATAATTCTTGGCTCCGGCAAAAGCGATTGACGGCAAAGAATTTGATCCGTCAGGAACTAAAATTTGACCGCTATCAATCGCCAGTCTTCCGCCCGGAGTTGATGTGCCTATCCCAACATTTCCATTTTGTAAAACATAAAGTGATGAGGCGGCGGAAACCCCCCCCGCAAAGGTGCTCGTGGCCGTGGTGCTCGTGGCTCTGAAGGCCGTCATGGTGAAGGGGTTGGTGGTGGTGGCGGAGAGGTAGTAATCAGCCG
>Ga0156261_114_pt1 | contig 9565 bp, 3 predicted proteins | sample RifCSPlowO2_12_FD_107910 | JGI IMG/M metagenome (GOLD analysis project Ga0156261, IMG submission 107910) | Candidatus Taylorbacteria bacterium RIFCSPLOWO2_12_FULL_47_20
GAGAAGAAGGGGGGAGAATGGCCAGGAACAACCTTCGCGGCGATGATACGAGGAGCCGTATCGGTATTGGTGCGATAAACCCACGCGGAGATGCTAACCGCATTGCCGGAAATGCTGTTGCCGGCGGAGTGAGGAGCGTCTATATAATCGTTTGTTCCGTCAAGAGAAACCGCTCCCGTTCCGACTTTTCCCGCCACCCAAGCCGCGCCTCCGTTTAAAGTGGCCGTGTTGGCATTTCCGCTTGAATCGGCGGCAGAGGTGCCGGAGGTCTCATTGAGATTGTAATAGGCAACTGGCCAAGCTCCTGAAACAAGCGCTTCGGCCTGTGTTGTGGCGGAGGCCGACGAAGATTTGGCCGATTCATTCGCCGCGGCATCAACGGCCGAAACGGCATAAGTGTAAGCGGTCGAAGCCAAAAGCCCGGTGTCTGAATAAGTCACACCCGAAGGAGAAGAAACCAAAGTGGTTGGAGTACAAGATGCCCCCTGACAACGATAAACTTTATACCCGGTTACCTCATTATTATCCACGCTTGCCGTCCACGAAAGATTTATCTGGGAGGAGGAAACGGCCATGGCTGACAGACCGGACGGCACGGATGGCGCCTGGGTATCGGGGGACAAGGTCGTAGCAGAGGCGGTGATGGATTTGGCCGATTCATTCGCCGCGGCATCAACGGCCGAAACGGCATAAGTGTAAGCGGTCGAAGCCAAAAGCCCGGTGTTTGAATAAGTGGTAGCTGAAGGAGAAGAAACCAAAGTGGTCGGTGTACAAGACGAGCCCGTACAGCGATAGATTTTGTAACCGGTTACAGCTGTGTTGTCTGTGCTGGCTGTCCAGGAAAGATTGATTTGAGACACCGATGTGGCAGAAGCCGTTAATCCTGTAGGTACTGAAGGCGCCTGGGTATCGGGTGTTCCCTCGGTATAGGTGTACAACTCCGTAACCTCGCTCGGAGTTAAAGCGCGGTTAAAAACTCTTACTTCGTCAATGTAACCCTTGAAAAGTTCCCCCAAGGCGCCGTTGGCTCCGATGCGCAGGGGGCTTGTGTAGGTGTTGAGATTGCCGATCCTGTTGGCATTGTTTTTTTCCACGCCGTCAACATATATCTTCTTGGTTGCGCCGTCATAAACACCGATAATATGGTGCCAAGCGTTTGCTGTGATCGGAACCGGGGATTGCAGATGCTCTCCGTCCCCCCCCGTTGAAACCCAAAAGGATGGAGTGTCCCCGCCCAGCAGATGGATACTGTAAGAGAAGAAGGGGGGAGAATGGCCAGGAACAACCTTCGCGGCGATGATACGAGGAGCCGTATCGGTATTGGTGCGATAAACCCACGCGGAGATGCTAACTGCGTTGCCAGAGACACTGTTGCTGGCAGAATGAGGAGCGTCTATATAATAGTTTGTTCAGTCAAGAGAAACCGCTCCCGTTCCGACTTTTCCCGCCACCCAAGCCGCGCCTCCGTTTAAAGTGGCCGTGTTGGCATTTCCGCTTGAATCGGCGGCGGAGGCGCCGGTTCCATCATTGAAAGCATATTGAGCGACCAAACCCGAACCGGCTCCGGATATTGCCGCGACCTGCGAGTACGGCGATACCCCGGAAGACAACTCGCCAAGATAACCGCCGATTTTTTCAAACGGCGCGAGTGCGTATGATGCCACTTCATTAAACGACTTGCCGAAAGAAATGAGCGCGGCGCAAAACACCAGCGTAAGTGAAAAAACCGCAACCAACAATTTCATCAAATTATTCTTATTCATCTGGTTTGGTTTTTTAGGTGAACTCATTTAAAAAATCCGCAGGCAAAAGAATCGCCGCCCATCAGCGATTCAACGCGTCAATAATCTTCCTGGCCTCGTCTTCGCTGATCTTTACCGATCTTCCCTCATCGCTCGACACCCAATCAAGAATGTAAACGGCTTCATCGGGCTGGAGCTGATTAAACGTGGAATTGTCAACTCTTTCGACTATCTTATCAATCCTCTCTTCCGGCGTAAACTTCTCCGTCATAAAGCTCTTGTCGTTTTGCTTCGGAGACGAAAACCAGAACAACCAAACAAGTATCAGAGCGGCTATAAGAATAAAAGCGGAAAGAAACCAAACACCTCGGCGAGAAAAAGTTTTGTTTAAATTAAAAATATCTTCTCCCCGCGGAGCCTTGGGAATCAAATCAGTTTTTGAATACCTTACCATCTTTATTTTCTATAAATTGCTCGCCAGTTTTCCTCCGCCTAAAGAACCCCACCCCAGAGACACTAACGTATGATAATAATACCAACAGACGGCGCCGCTATCAATCAATGTGGGGATAAAATCGTCGCTCTACCTGGATATTTTACGTGAGCACTTTCCCCTTTCTTAAACACGATAATTACTGTACAATTACGCCGTTAGTGTTCTTCATAAAAACTCGATGGAAAATTTTAATGTGTCTCAAGACGTCGGCCTCCCTCCTCAAATACCGCGCAAGTTCCCGCCAAAAAAACTCCTTTTGTTGGCGATTCTCGCGGCGATATTGGTTGTATTTGGTCTGACTTTCTTTCTAAAGAAATCTCCAGAGGGGATTCTCTCACCCGCCCAATATGAGGAGACGTACACGCTCGTAAACGACAAAGTTTCCGAAAGCGCGGCCATCCAAATAAATTTGCCGGAAGGTTTCGACAAAGGACTCGTTCCGCAAGGCGTTTCTTTCGAGCCGGAAATAAAAGGACGCTGGCTGACATCAAATCTCGCAAGTGTCGCCGCCTTCAAACCAAGCAAAAAACTTGAAACGGGCAAATATTACAAAGCGGTACTCGCTACGGCGGGAGGAACCATCGAAAAAGATTTTATGGCGGACGAGGATCCTTCCATCGTTGAAATATTCCCCGCGGCCGACAGCGAGGTAACGCAGGCTTCCGCCATCACGATCGTGTTCAACCGGCCGATGGTCCCGCTTACAGCTCTTTCTGAAACAGAAAACATGGAAATACCCGTGACCATCGCTCCGCAAACTCCCGGAAAGTTCAAATGGATCAGCACGCGGACTCTTCAGTTTATTCCGACAAGCACGCTCATCCCCTCCGCGAATTACGAAGTGAAAGTGAATTCCGGCTTTATCTCCATGGACGGTTTGCCGGTAAAGGCCCGAACTCACAAATTCAAAACCACCCCGATCCGTTTCCTGTCTTCTTCGTCTGGAGAAATTATCTACAGCAAGCCAATCGAGTTTAGGTTCAATGTGCCCGTGGATCTTGAAAAAACGGCCGCGGCTCTCCGGCTTAAAAATTTGTCGGCTGACAAAAATATCGAGTTTGAAATCGAGTATGGATCCAAAACCATCTACGACCTTAAATCGAGAAAAGATGCGACTATTCCGGACAAAACGGTCGTGCGGGTAATTCAAAAGCAGGACAAGTTCGGCAGAAAAAACCTATGGGACTTTGAAGAGTCTTACGAGGCCGCGCTCGGCTCCGTGTATCCGGCGGGAGGAGACATTATTATTTCGGAAAAACTCCGATCAAACGTCTCATCTTCGGGCATAATTAAAAATGTTTCCGTTCTGTCTGAAAGGACGACGCTGGCGTCCGAATACCTTTTTGATCCGCAAGGCGCCTTGACCCTGTCTTTTTTCGAGGATATCAATCTCTCGAAAAGCGATTTTGCGATCAAAGGACTCCGCAAGATAGAATACGGCGAAAAGTGCAAAGATGCTGAAGCGAAGGGATACTACAGCCCTAAATGTGAAAAAGTTCCAGACCAAGCCGTCCTCGTATTTCGTTTCGACGCCGATAAATTCACAACTAAAGGTGAAACTATTCCGTTGATGTTGCGAAAGATTGTTACAGCCACGGGCTTGGAAATCAAGAGTGATCTTCAGGTGTCGCTTAAAGTGTACCCGGGACTCCAGATCACAAAAATCACCCCGGCGAATAATTCCGCGAAAGCGAGCGTCACCGGCCTCACGATTTGCTCGAACAGCCCCCTTTCACCGCAGGGAGGAGAGGACTTCAAAACCGCCATAGTATCCGATAAATACATCGTCCTGGGAGAATGGAACCAACCTTACATACAGAATTATAATTCTTACGAAAAAAACCCGCCGTGCGCGGTAGACGAATACGTCAGCCGTATCCGATACGGGCTTCTCCCGAACGAAAGCTACAATCTCGTCCTGAACCTAAAAGACGTCTTCGGCCAGACAGTCCAGAGAAAAATCACATTCCAAACGGAACCGGCCCCGAAATTTTATCTGCGGCTTCAAAGCTTAAATCAAAGTTATAACGTTACAACTCCGGATAAAACTATCCTGACATACGCCGCGGAGAACTTTGATGTCGTCAACGTAAAAATTTGCAAGATCAACCCGCAGTCGGCGCTCGGAATTCTCACCTCGCAACCTCAACAGACCGACTCGGGCGACGGCCTTCCTTGCATCCAGACAAAGTACGAAACCGTCGCTATGCCCCCTAAAATGTGGGTAAACAACTACTTTCAGATTGACTTGAAAAAATACTGGGATGATCCAAAGGGATTTTTCATAATTTCACTCGGCAATCCCAAATACTTAAACCAAAATGGCGCGCCGATTTATGAAAGAACTTACGTGAATGTCACCAACCTTGCTGTGGGAGAAAAAAGAGTGGAGACTGCCTCATGGGACCAAAACCCGAAAAATACCAAGGACAAACTGAACGCTACACCTCTCCAAGGCGGGCTGTACTGGGTAAACACGCTTTCTGATCTCAAGCCGGTAAGCGGCGCCGTCGTAAGCGTCTACCGCGATCCAAAAATACAGGGCGCCTCTCCGATATTTGCGCACACCATTATGACGGGAGCAGACGGCGTCGCGATTGTTCCCCCGACTGATGATGTTATGGGCGCTGTCGTAAGATACGGCAACGACGCCGCAATCATAACGTCGTGGTCCGATACTCTCAACTGGTCGGGAACCGCCTCGACGGAAAACCGCGCCTACATATACACGGACAGGCCAATTTACCGCCCGGGCCAGACCGTCAACATCAAGGGTATTTACCGACAAGGTTTTGACGGCCTCTACGGTTTTGACCCCAACCAAACGGCCAATGTCTCTGTTAGGGCCAGTAACGGGGAGACGCTCCTTTCTCAAAATATCCCCATGAGTAAATACGGGACATTCAGCACGACTGTCAAACTTCCGGAAAACGCGCCCACCGGAGGATACTATATATCGGCGCTGGACCAATACGCCTACTTTGAGGTTGAAGAATACGTCGGAGCGGCCTTCGAAGCCAAAGCCCAAACGGAAAAGGACGAATACATTTCCGGCGAAGAAGTGGCGATAGATGTGAGCGGCAAATATTACTTCGGCGTTCCCGTTGACGCCGGCGCTGTCAATTACACTTTCACCTCGCAAAACTTTTACTTTGACCGCTACACGGACGAATACTTCAACTTCGGATCCGATTGGTATTACTGCTATGACTGCGGGTACGGCGATTCATTTATAAAAAGAGGACAGACGCAACTCGACACGGACGGCAAAGCGCGAATCGTGGAAAAAATTGATTTTGATAAACTCTTTAATGAAAAGGACGGCAATCGAGACCAAAGCAAAATTATCGTCTTCAACGCGACCATAACGAACAAGCAGGGCAAATCGGTCAGTGTCGAAAAATCTTTTATAGTCCATCGCGGCGAAATTTATCTCGGGGTAAAAACCGATCCATTCTTTGCCGGCAAGAACGAAAGATTCAACCTTCGCTTGAAAACGGTGGACACGCAAGGCAAACCCGTTCGGCAAAGCGATATCGAGATTGAAGTGAGTAAAGTAACATGGGAATCGTACAAACGGCAGGAAGTGGACGCAGGATATTACAACATTTCGCAACGCGTTCTTACGCCGGTCCTGAAACGCTCCGTGAGTACCAACGGCCGCGGAGATTTCTCCGACGAATTCACGCTTGAGGAAGCGGGCGAGTATGAGATCTCCGCCTCGACCAAGGACAGTCTGGGCAACACAATCTCCACCAAAACCTCCGTGTACATCTACGGCTCCAAGAGTATCTCCATTCGTCCAACCAACAACGCCGCCATGACCCTCTCCACCGACAAGAAAAATCTCAAGGTCGGAGAAACCGCCAGCGTCCTGTTTGAATCGCAGAGCCCGAAAGCCAAAGCGCTGATTACGACCGAAAGAGGCAGGATCTTCGATTATAAAATAATTGATCTGTCGAGTAATCTGTACAAGCATGAATTCACGATCATGGAAGATTACGCGCCGAACATTTACGCCAGCGTCCTTCTCCTATCCCCCGCTCCCGAAATAAAATTCGGTCAAATAGAATTTATCGTCAACCAAGACAGCAAAAAAATTGACGTCCGGATAGAGTCCGACAAGCCCGCCTACCTGCCCGGCGAGAAAGTCAATCTCACAATCCGCACGCTCGACTCCGGAGGCCGCGGCATCCCCGCCGAAGTTTCGGTGTCAGTGGCCGACATGAGCGTTCTGGCTCTCAAGGGCAACCCCAAGAAAAACCCTTTAAGTTTCTTTTATGGAGGATTCGGGCTTGCGGTCAAAACTCTATCCAATCTTAAAAATCTTTTGCACGAAGTGCCGATCCCGACCGGCACCAAAGGCGGAGGCGGGAGCAGCGCCGAAGATCTATCCAAACACAAGCGCGGAGAATTTCTGGACACTGCTTTCTGGAAGGCGGAGGTGGAAACGAATGCTTCGGGTAGCGCTAGCGTAAGTTTCACTCTGCCGGATAACTTGACGCAATGGCAAGTTGAATCGGTGGCAATCTCGCAAGATTCGAAAGTTGGAGCCGGATACAAAGAGTTCACTGCCCGAAAGAACATCATGGCGGTCCCTTTGCGTCCTCGCTTCGCGTTACCGGGCGATGAATTCGAAATCGGCGCGCAGATATTCAACCAGACGCAAGAATCACAAAGATTAATGATCTCTTACGAAAGTGCCACGCTTCCAATCAATGGCGGCGACACCAACACCGCCAAAACCTTAAAGGCCGGTGAAAGTGTCGTCCTATACTTCAAGGTAAAATCCCCTCTCGAAATGCAGAAAGGCGTGCATAAATTCACTCTTTCCGCCAAAAGCGACGCGTTCGAGGATACCGTGGAAAACGAAATTCCGATTAAAGCCAACATCACGAAAGAAACCACTGCCACCGCCGGCGCAACCAAAAATAACAGCGAGACGGAATACATCTATATCCCGAGAGAAGTTCGAGAAGAAAACGGCGGAATCAAAATTCGTACAAACGCGACCCTTGCCGTCTTCCTCGATGAAAGTTTGAGCAATCTTTCCGATTATATATACGGAGGAAGCGGCGGAATCGCCAGCAAACTCGCGGCTCTTTCGATAATAAAGAAAGGTCTCAAAATCCAAAACGGCGAAGGTAAAGTCAAAATAGACGACGTATATATTGACGGTCAAAAATATGCGCCGGATGAAGCGGTAAAAGTCGGCCTCAAGAAAATTTACGAATCGCAAAACAGCGATGGGGGTTTTGGTTACTACAACGGGTCCAAATCAAATACAGGACTTTCCATAAGCACTCTATCTTCTTTGGGCGACGTAAAATCCGCCGGTTACGCGGTTGACGACGGTGTATTAAGCAGAGCGGCCGCTTTTATAGGAAATAAAATTCAGGAAGATAAAAAAGACCGATACAGCACAGATATGAAAATCGCCGCCGCCCACGCCATATCCAAGGCGGGTATAAACCCCGCAACCCTCATCGGGGAAATTCAGAGTCTAGCAAACGGAAGTTACTTGGACGAAAATTCTTCCAGTCTGTCGCTCGGATTGCTGGCAGAGCTGGCCATTCTAGAAAAGTTTTCCGATCAATTCTTGAACAGAGTTTTGATCGCCTTGAAAAACAGAGTGGATATTGATTCACGCGGCTCATACATAAAAATAAATCGAAAAAATATCAACTGGACGCGACACGAGACTCCGGTGAAGGATACCGCCCTGTTCCTGAAAGTCATCGCGCTTTCAAATACCAATAATACTCAAACGGATGAGATTATGCGCTGGCTCTTTGCGAACAAAAAGTCCGGCTCATACGGCTCATCGGAAGATACGCTCGCGGTTATTGACGCGTTTACGTCATTCCTAATCGCAAGCGACGAAATGAACTCGCGTTTCACGTTGGCGGTCAGCATTGATTCACAGGAGCTTGGCAAACGCGAATTCAACAAACAAACGATTCTCACTCCCTTTGAAAAATTCCTGCCTATATCCGATCTGAAGAAAAACACCATCCAAAAAATCCAATTTACCAAAACAGATTCGGACGCGACCGTTGACAGATTCTATTACGACCTTGAGCTGGGATACTATCTGTCGGCGCAAAACATTCCGCCGCGAGACGAAGGAGTAACCGTTTCAAATCAGCTCTTTAGAATGGACGATGAAGCTATGCAGAATCCCGTTCTGACCGCCAAAGTCGGAGAGGTCTTGAAAGGCGAAATCACAATCCTAACCGGCAAACCCAGAAAAGAATTCGGGGTAGAGTCATTCATTCCGGTCGGTTTTGAACTTGTAAACTTCAATCTCGCCACCGAAGACCAAACCCTGCAGAACGGCAATAATGAATATTACGGAGACGAAGGTATGGGAGTAAATGATACAAGCGAACCGGCCAAACCATTCGTAAAAAATCCGGGGATATTTAAAAAAATCTGGAGCAGTTTACTGGCTACCCCCGCCGCGCTAAACGCTTACGAGTATGAGAATCTTCCGATTTGGAATAACAACCTCTACCCAGAAATCACGCAGTATCTCGACGATCGCCTGTTCCTTTTCCGCGAATCTCTGCCCGCCGGATCGTACACTTATGAATATTATCTGCGGGCGACAACGCCGGGAACTTTCAGTTATCCGCCGACCGTAGCAAGCGAACTCTACTTCCCCGAAAACTTTGGGCGTACGGCAGGCGCGGTGTTTGTGGTTGAAAAATAGAAGATACGAAAATGCGAATAATGACGCAAATTGCGCTCCATGCGAATCAACAAACTGCTCTTGGTCCAAATTTAACGCCTAATTCATTCACAAACAAAAACCCGCCGCCAGCTTTGACTGAAGGCGGGGCGAAGAAATGTGAGTAGTTCTCTCTTGCCTTACGTGTTCAAGATAGCAATATTGAGCTTTCTGTGAATACGGTTGATCACGACATTCTTCAAACCTTCGATGTGGTGGATACTTATTATCACTCTAGGCGAAATTGTGTTATGCGCGTGGGAACTGCCCCTGTGCTCGCGAATAAATCGATCAGCAATAGACTTGTCCCTTAATAACTTTTGATTTCAAAATAATGGCTTAATAGAGCCACAGAGTCTCACTTTCCGGAAAAAATCTGCGGGATGACGTTTTACGGCTATACTGATAGGTAAAACCAGACAAATTTCCTTATTAGGGAACATGTTCAATAGATCTCCTGAACCCGCATTACCGGACCGTCAAAAAATAACAACCCCTCACTCGAATCCCGTACACATCTATCTCTTATTCGCGCGAATTAGAGAAGGGAAAGGGTGTGCTTTGTGAAAGAATCCGATTTATCAATAATAGAAT
>Ga0156261_143_pt1 | contig 9266 bp, 10 predicted proteins | sample RifCSPlowO2_12_FD_107910 | JGI IMG/M metagenome (GOLD analysis project Ga0156261, IMG submission 107910) | Candidatus Taylorbacteria bacterium RIFCSPLOWO2_12_FULL_47_20
TTAACATATTTATTGAAAGTTTTCCAGATGCCTATAGAAAAAATACCGAAGATGTTTGCGCCCACTACGGCCATCACCGCGAGCGCAACGGTGGTATTGATGTCGGCCGTTCCACCACGAAGAAACGGGATAAAGGCCAGGCCATGCTCCCCCTCTTCTATAATGCCAAGTCCGCCAATAGGCAGAAGCCCAAGCCAGTTGTTTATAAGGATGAAAAAGAAAACAGAAATAGCAATTGGAAATACCTTTACAGAAAGAGCTCTGTTGTTGGTGACTTGGTCGCACAAATTCAATGCGCCCTCTACAATAATTTCAAAAATATTTTGAAGCTTGCCCGGAACTTCTCGGAGCTTGGAGCGAAGTGCGATAGATAGAACAGCTATCACCAGTACAGCAAAAGTACTCGTTAAAAGAGCATTGGTTACGGTAAAATTTTTAAAATGAAAAATCGGCTCAGCAAACAATGTGATTTCGTGGGATATTTCTTCTTTCATAAATTTATTTTTTTTCTATGTCTTTCATGTATTTACTGACTACTCTCACAATGCCGAAGGACGAAATCAAAAAGGCTACACCCGTGAGCCCCAGAAATATCAAAGGCTTTGTTCCAAAATGCGTATCCAGAGCTTTGCCTGCAATTAATGCAAGTATTATCGGCCCAGCAATCCAGCCGGAAACTTGGGTGAATATCTCCACTCCCGGCTTCCACCAGTTATTTCCCTTATTTAAATTTTGTTCGTTTTCTTTCACGAAAAACAAAGCCAAAACGGCTTTAGACTATTGTAATATAAACAAAAAACTGATGCAAACCAGGGTGTTTGCTTCTATAAGAGCATTTTGTTATAGTTTTTTAAATTGAGCGTGTAGTTCAGTGGTAGAACGCTGTCCTGATAAGACAGAGGCCGATGGTTCGATCCCATCCACGCTCACCAATCGAAACTTCGCGGTCGGCAATCAAAAAACCCCTTGCGGGGTTTTTTGATTTGGAGATTCTAAGTTTAAATTTAGTATTCTCGGCGTCCACCTCCACCTCCATATCCGCCTCGGTCATTACCGCCTGTTCGCGGGGTCCGAGCTTCCATGGGGCGAGCTTCGTTGACTGTCAGCTTGCGTCCCTCAAATTCCTGGTCATTGAACATGGAGATAGCCTTCTGCGCATCTTCGGCGGTAGACATTTCCACGAATCCAAAACCTTTAGAGCGACCGGACATTTTGTCCATGATGATAACCGCAGACACAACAGCGCCTGCTTGGGCAAAAAGATCGCGAAGAGCGTCTTCCTGCGTGCTGTAAGGGAGTCCCCCTACATATAGCTTTGTAGCCATACTTATATTACTTCTCCCGTTTTACCACGCCTAGGGCGGGTCCCGCCAGAGGCGGGAAAAGATACGGGCAAACTACTACTTTATAATGCCCATCCCGATGTAAATCGGAATAGCCGTAGAAACTCAATCGCTCAATTTCGAACAAAAGGCTCCGGAGAAACTACAGCAGAAAGCATACCACAACATTAAATAAAAAGAAAGGGTTAAGTGTGCAAATCGGAAATTATTTCCTCAATTTTGCCGGCCATAATCGCCGGCAGGTTGTGCCAAGATTTATTTACCCGGTGGTCGGTCAGCCGGTCCTGGGGAAAATTGTAAGTGCGGATTTTCTCCGAACGGTCGGCGGTGCCGATTTGACTCTTGCGTTCTCCGCCATACTTTTTGGCTTCTTCTTCCTCTCGGAGCTGCTGCAATTTGGCCTTGAGGATAAGAAGCGCTTTTTCCCGGTTGGCCAGCTGGCTACGCTCGTTGGTGGAGCGGACATCAAGGCCGGTCGGCTTATGAACGAGCCGGACCGCGGTTTCCACCTTGTTGACATTCTGCCCGCCCTTGCCGCCGGAGCGGGAATATTCCATTTCCAAATCGGCGGGATTTATTTCTATGGAAACTTTTTTGCGGAGGGGCAGAATGGCCACCGAGGCGGTGGAAGTGTGTACTCGGCCGTTTTTCTCCGTCGCGGGTATTCTCTGCACCCGGTGCACGCCGGTCTCGTAGCGCAATAGTTTATAAACATCCTTGCCTTTTACCTCAAAACTGGCTTCTTTGTAGCCATTAACTTCATTTTTTGATTCATAATCCACCTTCCATTGCCAGCCTCTCTTCTCCGCGAATTTTTCATACATCCGGGCAAGCTCCCAGGCGAAGAGCGAGGCCTCGTCGCCACCGGCGCCGGCTCTCACCTCCAGAACTATCTCACTGGGGAATTCTTCTTCCTCCTTGTCCCCGCCACGGCGGGCAGGTTTGTCTAAAATTTCTTTTATCTGTTTTTCTATTTCCTCTTTTTGCTCCTGTATCAGCCGGAGCTCCTTCCGAGCCATTTCTTCCAGACTGGCATCGCCCTCCAGCATCTCCCGCACTTCCGCCTCCTCCAAGAGGAGTTTCTCCAGCGCGCCGGCCAAATAGCTGGTGCGATGGTCTTTTTTCAGTTCGGATATATCCATTATTTTTTCACTTTCGCCGACTGGCGCTTCTTAAAGCGCTCCACCCGGCCGGCGGTATCTATTATCTTTTCATTGCCGGTGTAGAAAGGATGGCACTGACTGCAAATTTCCATTTTAATTTCCGGCAGAGTGGAACCAACCAAAAAAGTCGCTCCGCAAGCGCAAGTGGCTTTAGTCGCAATGTTGTATGTGGGATGAATGTCCTTTTTCATACTGAAATATTAGCACAAATCGGCCGGATTGGCAATTTTTACAGTTTGGCTACGCCGTATTGCTCCAAATAATCTATGTCTTCCTGAATTTTAGCTTTAAAACTCATAACACTTCGGCCGTAAGAACAAGTGGAGCCTCCGGAGCCATAATACTTGCAGGCGGCTCGGATTTGCGCCGAGTAGCTACTGCCCACCGCGCCCAAGTCTGTCAGATAAAGAGCCGAAGCTATAAAAGCGTCCCGTGGATTCCAAGGATTAACCTCATAGCCCAGCATGCTGGCCAGACGCTTCTCAAACAATTTCCAGGTGGAAGGAATAAATTGCGCCGGCCCCATCGCCCCGCCGTAGCCGGCCACCCCGGCAATCGGACAAGAGACCACGGTTTTCAACGGGTCCAGACCCAGCCTGCCGGTAATCTCTAGGAAGGGCGGCACATCCCGGGACGCTTTCATCAGATTCGGCCAGACTTTTCCCGTATTAATATTGACGCCATAGCCCGCCTGAGGTCCGCTAGTATTCGTTAGATAACATTTGCCCACATTGGAACCGAGATTGGATTCCTGGGTCAGAATAGCCAGAAGAAAAGCTGGATTGACGCCGGTTTTCTTTTCCGCTTCTCGGGCATAAATGAGCGCGGTGCCGAATTCTATTTTCTGGGAAGTGCCGGCCAGGGGAAAAAGGGCGCTGCGGATTTTGGCCGCCCGGGCTTTCTTTTCGTCCGCCAGGCGCTGGTACTCCGACTCTTTTTGCTTGCTTATCTGGAGCAAGGCTTTCTTTTCGGCTTCGCTTTGGGCCACTTTTTTCTGCGCGCTTTCCAGTTCAGCCTTGGCATCCGCTTCGGCATTTTGTTTTTCTTCCAAATTTTTCTTTTCCGCTTCGGTTTCCGTCCTAATGCCGCGAATTTCATCCACGGAGTCCTTGACCGCTTTTTTTATCGCGTCATAAGATTCCAGATTGCTGTAAAATCCCGATAAACTCTCGTCGGAAAGAACCAACTGCACCAAATTTTCATTATCAAAGCCATTGATGTTCCGCAGAAGCTGGGCCAAGGACGCCTGGCCTTCCTCAATCTTCTCGGAGAGGGTGCTGATTTTGGAAACTTTTTCCGTAATGGAAGCTTTAAGTTGGGCAATAACCAGGCTCCGCGCTTTGATTTTAGCTTTGAGGGCACTTATTTGGCTCGCCAGATAATCCACGTCGCCCTTTAAGGTGCCGGTTTGCTTCTTTTGGACTTCCTGTTTTTTCAACAACTCTTGCAACTGCGCCTCAATCTGACTCAATTCATTTCGGCAATAAGCTTTATCCTCCTGGGGAGAAGAAGCTGTCAAATAAAGGCAGTCAATGGCCGCATTGGTGCTTGAAAACTTAAATAAAAATATAAACGCAAAGATTGTTGAAAGTAAGACAACAAAAAAAATGGTTTTCTGTCCCATGCCATAATTATAGCATATTTATTTTTCTTTCCCGACATCCCGACCGGAAGTGTCGGAAGTCGGGACTCCGACCCCTTCGGGCGTCGGAGCTTCTTCTTCTTTCTTGCCTTTCTTTTCCACCTCAATGGCGGAGAGGTCCGGTGCTACGGCAACTTCTTCTTTCTCTTCTTTCTGTTCCGCGACGGAAGCCACGATTTCTGCGGAGTTGGTAATCATAGTTACGCCCTTGGGCAATTTAATGTCTGAAACCAAAATTTGACTCTCCAACGTTTCCAGCGCGGATATATCCACCGATAGATTATGAGGCAAGTCATTGGGCAAGGCCTCAATCTCCACTTCGTACAGAACCTTAACCACCGTACCTAATCCATTTTTTACCACCGGCGAAATACCCGTCCATTCCAAGGGCACTCCGACCCGAATGGCCTTTTTAAGGTCAATAACCAAAAAGTCCGCGTGAATCGGCTCATCCGTCACCGGGTCGGTAGCTACTTCGTGAATCAAGGCGTCAATGTCGCCCTCCGGTGTTGAAATTTTGATAGCCGAGGATTCTCCGGCCTGGCGCCAGATTTTTTTAAATTCAATTTTGTTGACGGCAATCGAAGTGGAAGTCTTGCCTAAGCCGTAAAAAACCGCCGGCAATTCGCCCGTTTCTCTAAGCCGCGCCGCCCGGCCTCCCTCCCGCATTTTCGCTTTTATGGCAAACATACAGGCATTATAGCCGCAAAAAAACAAAAAGCAACCTGAAAATTTATTTTATCAATTAACTTAGGTAAAGCTGTTACCTTCCGTTAAAAAGTTTTAGCCGGGCTTCGACCGCGGCTTCCATGGCCACCACGGCTGGTTGGAGAATTTTGTAAGGCGCCAGTTCGTCCGGATTTTCGGCAAGAGATTTTTTGAGAGCCTGGCTGTAGGCCAGCCGGAGTTCCGTGCTGATGTGAATGATGGCTACGCCAGCCTCGATAGCGTTTGTGAAATCCTCATCCGTTATGCCCGAGCCTCCATGGAGGACCAACGGCACTCCGGCCGCTTGTCGTATTTCTTTAACCCTTTCCGGATGTAAGCGGGGATTTCCGCCTTTCACCATTCCATGAATATTGCCCACTGAAGGCGCCAGGAGGTCAACACCGGTTTGAGAGACAAAATATTCTGCATCCTTCCCGCTAGTCATAGTCGTCTCGCTTATACCCTCTGGAATAGCATCCAGAATCTTGGACGACACGCCGATAAATCCTATCTCCGCCTCTACTAAAATATCTCGTCCGTCTTTCGTGTTTACCCCTTTGGCATATTCTACGCATTTTTTCGTAAGAATAATATTTTCTTCAAGCGGAAGTTTAGCCCCGTCAATGATAACCGCGTCGAACCCGGCATCTATGGCATTTTTTACAGACTCCAAGCTGTAATGATGGTCCGCGTTAAGGAATATCGGGTAATTGCCTCGCTCCCGAATGGTGCGGACTAGGGCCACCGCCTCTTCCCGGCCGACAAAATCCTCTTCCCCTTCCGAAAGGCCGATGATTACCGGCACGCCTAATTTTTTAGCCGCCCGGTAAACCGCGTGAAAACCTTCCAGATTGGCAATATTAAAATGGCCGAGGGCAACGCCTTTGGCTTCCGCTTCTTTTATACATTCTCTAAGAGTTTTCATAACTTTATTTTAACAAATCCAGGAGTAATTGCTTGACTATTTGGGGATTAGCGGAACCTTGGGTTGCTTTCATTATCTGCCCCACCAAAGACATAATCGCGTTTTCTTTGCCCTGCTTATAGTCCACCACTACCTTGGGGTTATCAGCAATTATTTTCTGCGCGATTTCTTTTAGCGCGCTTTCATCGCTACTCTGCATTAAATTATTCTCGGTAGCGATTTGCGTGGGTGACACGTCGTGAAGAACTATTTTCGCCAGAATATCTTTTGCCACCCGGGAAGAAATTTTGTTTACGGAAACCAAATTCACCAGTTCTGCAAAATTTTCCGCGCTTGGCGGTTTAACCGCCAAGTTGGATTTCTTTAGGCCAATAAAGTCCGAAACTATGTAATTGGAAGCGGTTTTTATTTTTTGCGGCTCTTGGAGAATTCCGGCAATCCTTTGGAGCCACTCTCCTAATTCCGCGTCGTTGATATAAATTTCTATGTCTTCATCTTTTAATCCCCATGTTTCTTTATATCTTTTTCTCTTTGCCTCCGGCAGTTCCGGTAATTCACTTTTCATCTTCTCCAGGTCGAAAGCCTCGCGCAATTTAAGCTTCGGTAAATCCGGGTCCGGGAAATACCGATAATCCTGGCTGGTTTCTTTTTTTCGCTGGGAAAAAGTTTACCCTTTGACTTCATCCCAGCAGCGGGTCTCCTGGACTATCTCTCCTCCCTTGCCTTTCTCTAAAAGTTCCGCCATCCGGCGAAGTTCATAAAGAATCGCCCGCTCTACGCTCTTGAAGGAATTAAGGTTTTTTACCTCCACTTTGACGCCTAATTTTTTCGCATTCGGGGAGAGAGATATATTGGCTTCCACCCGCATCTCGCCGAGTTCCATATTCGCTTCGGAAACTCCAAGATGGCACAGGATAAGCTGGAGCTCTTTGGCAAAATTGGAGGATTCTTTCGCCGCTTGTTCCGTATCATTAAAAGTCCGAGGCTCGGTAACCAGCTCCATTAAAGGCACGCCAGCGCGATTGAAATCTATCAAGGAGTAACCTTCCCCGTTTTCTATATGTTTGTTGTTGGCCGTATCCTCCTCCAGATGCACTCGGGTAATGTCAAAACCCGCCAAACGTCCCCCGGCAACAATCGGATATTTGTATTGGGAAATCTGATACCCCTTGGGTATGTCAGGGTAAAAATAATTCTTGCGGTCAAATTCGGAAAAATCGGCAATTTGGCCGCCCAAGGCCAAGCCAACTTTTATCACATTCTCCACTGCTTTTTTATTGATAACCGGCAGGGCACCAGGGTGCGCCATGCAAACCGGGCAGATATTCACGTTCGGCTGCTCCGCGTTCGAGTCATTGCGACAGGCGCAAAACATCTTGGTCCGAGTAGACAATTCCGCGTGGATCTCCAACCCCACTGTGGGATAATATTTAGCCATATTGGTTTAATTATAGTATAAGAATACTACTTTAACAATAATTTATTCTTCCAACTCCGCAAATTCTAAATGTTTACTGAATTAAGCATATACTTATGAAAGTAAACAAGAAAGAAAAATAAAAAATCTCATAAAAAACCTTACGCTGGGATTGATTTTATACTGCCGTTTTTGGTGATTTCCATTATTTCCACAAAGTCATTGATTTTTAGTTGGCCTAAAGCGGATATGAAGTCCGACGGCAGTTTCACCTTCCCCGCCCAAACACTTTTGTGAATCATGGTAAACCCCAAAGCTTTCAAAATACCTCTTAGAATATCTCTTTCTCTATTAAAAGGAGTGGGTATATCGTAACTTATGATGATAGCGCGACCGCCTTGCTCTTTTTTATATAAATTTTTATCCAATACTCTGTTTTGTCTCAGTATATTCAATTTTTTCTTACCTTTAATGGAAAGTTTCATTTTATTTTTGGAACTTTCTAAGATTAATCCATCGCTTTTCAACCTGGAAAGATAAACCTGTAAACGTCTTTTATTTTCTCGGCTTATTTTATAAATTTCACTTTTCCTGTTTAAAATATCGCGTTCGTATTCCATCTTTCCGAAAGTCGCGCCATAACCGGCATTTAAAAAAGCTTTGGCAAAATTAATCGAATCCATGCTTCTATCTTCAATAAAATCTAAAATTTTATAAGTTATTTTTCCTCTCATTTTTAAAAAATTATTTATCTTTGTTTACTAATTTTAGCATATATTTATGAAATTAAACAATAGATAAAAAGAGTAATAAAATTTTTAAGATTGAGATTTTAAAATTTTAATAAGTTCTTTACTGAAATTCTTCACCGAAGTGTCGTCAAATAATGAGATGGCAAAAACCCTGCCCCGGCTGGTCGAGGCAAGCTTTTTTAAATTTTCCAATTGCTTGGCAATCAACTTTGGACTATCCACCAAGTCGGCTTTGGTAAGAATTATTATCTCGTCTTTCTCGGATAATTTGCCTTCGCCAAGGTTAATATTCTGGTCGTATTTTAACAATTCTTTGCGTATTTCTTTATAAGCGGCCTGCATGCCTCTAGTTCCCCTTCCCAAGTTTTCAAAAGACACCAAGTGGGCCAACATGCGGGTACGCTTCACATGACGTAAGAATTTTACGCCCAAGCCCCGGCCGGTATTTGCTCCCTCAATCAATCCGGGGATATCCGCGATAGTAAAGCCGAAAAAATCTCCGAGGTTGGGGTCCAGGGTGGTAAAAGGATAATCCCCCACTTTCGCTCCGGCGTTGGTGATGGCATTCAAGAGCGAAGACTTACCCGCATTCGGCAGGCCGACTAGGCCGACATCCGCAAAAAGCTGGAGCTCTATTTTAAATCTTCCCTGCTCGCCTTCTTGCCCCGGCCGCCATTCCCGGGGAGTGGTATTGGTGGAGCTTTTGAAACGAGTATTGCCCCAGCCACCGTAGCCGCCCTTGAGAAGCAAAACCCTCTGTCCTTCTTCAAGCAGTTCCCATTGCTCTCCGGTATCCAAATTGACGATAACCGCGCCGACCGGCAATTCCAGAATAAAATCTTCGCCAGACTTGCCGTGGAGATTTTTGTTGCCGCCGTCTTCTCCCCGACCGGCCTTGAACTTTTTCTTGGCCTGGTAACGGGAGAGAATATGAATATCTCGCGCCGCCTGGGCGTAAAAGTCGCCACCTCGGCCGCCATCGCCACCGGAGGGCCCGCCCTTAGGCACGAATTTCTCCCGCCGGAAACGAGCTACACCGTCCCCGCCGCGGCCAGCCACGGCTTCAATTTTCATTTCATCTATGAAAGCCATACTAATCAGCTTATCAGCTTACCGTCTTCTTAGCCAGTAAAAAAATCAAAAAACACCTTATAGGGGCATACGCAGGCTGGCGAGCCGGCCCCTAGAAGGTGTTTTTGGATTTAATAGCCTTATTAGCTAAAGCTTCAGCGCCTTCGCGGGATTTAGCAACGCAAATAAAAAGCCCGCGGTGGCAAAAGACCGCGTCCGGCACTCCGGATATTTTCCCCAATTCT
>Ga0156261_117_pt1 | contig 8859 bp, 8 predicted proteins | sample RifCSPlowO2_12_FD_107910 | JGI IMG/M metagenome (GOLD analysis project Ga0156261, IMG submission 107910) | Candidatus Taylorbacteria bacterium RIFCSPLOWO2_12_FULL_47_20
GGTTAAAACGCGTGCCCTTTGTGAGGCGCTTGTGTAATCATCTGCAATCTTTTCATCAAAATCTAATTTCATACTCAATAGTCAAGTTGGACGGAAGGAATCCCGCCTTATACTCCTCGTCGCATCGTCCGGTTCCCTGTATACCCGTCGTTTGTTGTCGTTCCCTTATACATATACTTGCCCCTTATACTCGTCGTTCGTCGTCCCCATATACATATACCTGCCCCTTATACTAATTCGCCAGCGTCTTATCAATGCGATTGATGTCCCGCGGGAAGAGGGTTGCTTCTTTGACGTTTTGAATATTGAGCATTTTCGCGGTCAATCGCTCAAGTCCCATGCCGAACCCTCCATGCGGGGGCATTCCGTACTTGAAGGCCTGCAAATAGTAGCTGAATTTCCCGGGGTCAAGATTCTTTTCTTTCATGGACGACACTAGCGCGTCATAATCGTGAATGCGCTGGGCTCCCGTGGTAATTTCCACACCTCGGAAAAGCAGGTCAAAACCCTTCGTGAAAGTCGGATCTTTTTCGTCGCGATATGTGTAAAAAGGCCGTTTTGATGTCGGAAAGTGGGTCACAAAAATATAATCGCTCTTGAAATTTTTCATGGAATACTCGCAAAGCCATCTCTCGTCCTCCGGATCCAGATCGAGAGCGCCGAGACATTTCTTCCCAGTCTCTTTTTCCAAAAGTCTCTGCGCTTCCGTGAGTGAAATCGCCGGTATTTCTGTCGGCGCTTTTGGAATTTCCGCCCCAAGTATTTCAAACTCTTTAACACATTCTTTCCGCAACGTTTTTTCCAAAAAAATCATGAACCTGTTTTCCGCGGCCATCACATCCGTGTGGTCTTTGATATAACCCATCTCGATATCGAGCGAGGTGTATTCGTTGAGGTGCCGCGTCGTGGAGTGCTTTTCCGCTCTGTAGACGTTTCCGACCGTGTATACTCTCTCAAAAACCCCAACCATGATTTGTTTGTAAAGTTGCGGGCTTTGCGCCAAGTGAGCGGTGTGTTTGAAATATTCAACGGAAAAAGAGTTCGCTCCCCCTTCGGCATCTTCCCCGATAAGTTTTGGCGCTTGAAATTCCACAAACCCTTCGCTGTCATAAAAATCACGGAATGCTTTTACGATGACTGACTGGACTTTGAATATGGCGGTGTGTTTGGGATTGCGCAGAGTGAAAGGCAAGTTATCCAAATGCGTGTCAATGTTCACCTCCGCGTCTTTCTCAAAAGGAAGCTCGACGGCTTTTCCCAGCGTTTTAATCTCTAGGACTTCGACTTCGATCGTTCCGAACGCCTCGTTGGCGTTTACGAGTTTGGCCGGTCTCTCGTTGACCTTGCCTTTTATTTCTACAACCCACTCCGGCCGCAGAGAAACAGCGCGCTCTTTGGCCTCCTTATGATTGGGTAAAACGACACATTGAACCTTCCCGCTTCGATCGCGCACATCCAAAAAAATCATTTTACCGTGATCGCGGCGGACATCCACATAACCGGCGATAACGACTTCCTCACCGATCTTTTTTAACAATGCCGAATTTAAAATTCTTTGCATGAAAACATATTAACAAACGCTCATAGAATATCAACCCCGCCCCCGCGCATTTCAGTTACATATAAGATGTAACCTGTGGAATCTTGAACAACTCACATTTATTGGATTTGCCATTGTCTCGCGCAGGGAATAAAATAATGTCATGGAAACAGAAAAAGAACTTCCTCCGCGAGCGACAACCCCTCTTCCGTCCGAAAGCGAGCCGCTCACGCGGCAGGAACTTAGCGCCGCCGCTATGCACAAGCGGCTCACCCTTATCCATAAAGAACTGTCCGACGGTTTTAAGTTTATCAGCAACTACGATAAATCGGTCAGTATTTTTGGTTCGGCGCGTTTCAAAGAAAATAATCAGCATTACATACAAGCCCAGGCGCTGGCGAGAAAACTGGCCATAGGGGGGTTCACTATCGTGACGGGCGCCGGACCTGGCATAATGGAAGCGGCCAACAGAGGAGCGATGGAGGTTGACCCCAAAAAATCTGTGGGGTTGAACATAATTTTGCCGATCCCCCAGCCGGAAAATCGCTTCGTCGGAGATTACATAGATTTCTATTACTTTTTCTCAAGGAAGGTGATGATGTCTTTTGCAGCCGACGCCTACATATATTTCCCCGGAGGATTCGGCACGCTGGATGAATTTTTTGAAATTATCACGCTCGTGCAGACAAAAAAAATCAGGAAGGTCCCTATAATTCTGGTTGGCAACGACTATTGGAAGCCTCTGGACAAATTTATAAAAAACGAATTGATACTCAAACACGGCGCGATCCGAGAGGACGAAGCGGCCCTTTACACTATCACGGAAAAAAACGAGGAGATTGTGCGGATTGTGGAAGAGAGTTGGGACGGGACGCTTACGAACGAGTATAAGGGGCTAGTATAAGTATATGGAGACGACGACTTTTCGTCCCCTCATACATATACTTACCCCTTATACTCGTCGCTTTATACTTCGTATACCACATCCTTTCTCTCCACCACCACCCTGTGCTTATTCCGCTTGGCCCAGCGCAAAAGTTTCTCGTTTGGGTTAAAGCAGATCGGATTTTCCACAAGTTCCAGAAAGCTGATATCGCCCTCCGTATCCCCTACCCCAATCGAATCCTTGAGGGTTAAACCTTCCTTGGTGACGACTCTTTTGACTATATTGGCTTTGTTCGCGATTAGATGAAGATCCACGACCTCGCCGGTAAACTTGTCATTCGGTCCAAGTTCATAAAATCTTCCGTAGACTTTATCAAAGCCAAGCGTTTTGCAAAATTCGTCGAGAAGTCTTTTGGGTGATTGGGAAACGGCCAACAAGTAGTAACGCTTTTTCTTGAGTTCTTTGATCAGGTCGCGGGTAAAGCGGTATACTCTGTCCCGATTCACTTCCACCACCATCGTTCCCACCCGGTCGAAGTCGGTAAAAGATACGCCCTTTAAGTTTTCCGTAAATACTTTAATGACTGCATCAATGTAGTCGCTGTAACTGCCTTTTCGCGTAATCCAAAGGTCTTTCTTTTTAAGAAAGATTTTCCTCATGGTCGGATTAAAGATTCCTTCGGCTATCAGCCCGTCAACCAACTCGATAAGCAGACTAGACCGAAAAATTGTTCCGTCAACATCAAAGACAGCTACCTTTTTCATGTATGGGAAAGATGAACTCATAGTGGGTTTTTACCCCGGCGAGCCGCGCAACGAGTTGTCGTTCGGCGATTCAACATAGACGAGTGGTCAAAACCAACTACGAGTTCGCTCTCAAATTTTAGCAAAGGCACGCTGGCTCGCATGTTTGTAATCGGCGTCGCGCCCGTAGATTTTAGCGAGAATGTCCCTTATGATAAAAAAAGTGACGATCAACCCCGCTGGAATAATTACCTGAACAAGAAACTCCGTGTGCGCGAACGCACTGATGATAAAACGGAAAACCTCCCGCACCTTCAAAGCGTTTGGCATATTCACGATAATATTATTCGCGGATATTACACTAAACAACACCCCGTGAATAATTCCTAAACTTACGACCCGGAGATAAGCCGGGTTGAATACACGCTTTATCGCATGTATAAAATAAACGCGCGCCATAACGCGCTGTTTCAGCGACAGTGACCCCGACGCCGAAACTTCAGCCATCACGGCTACATTGTCTTGGGGGGAATTCATCTTATCGTTGGCAACGAGTCGTTTATCAATATCACTCATCTCTCTTTGGTTATAAATGCCATTTGTCTGAATAATTTTTTTGCTCTGTGGATTCTCGTCCGAAGCGCTCCGGCAGAGACTTTAAGCTGTCTGGACAAATCCTGCTGGGTAACGCCGTTGACCAAGATCGGCTCCAGCGCCCCTCTCAATGCCACCGGCATCTTGGATATTGCCGAGAGGGCTTCATCAACCAGTATCTTCTTTTCTCGCGAATCCGACGTATCCGGCAGGGTCTCGTAGACCTCTGGCTCCATATCAACGATCTTGAGATTTTCCCTGCCCGCCTTTTTCAAGTGAGACAAGCAGGTGTTTACCAATATCTTATACGCCCACGATCTGAAAGACGCCCCCGGCTGTCGTTCAAACCTATGCGCGTTTAGATATATTTTGACAAAAGCGTCTTGCACCATGTCCGTCGCCTCGACCGCGCCGCGAACGTTCCAAACTATGGAACGGGCCTTCCGCAAAAAAGCCCCTTCATAACGAGACACTATCACCTCAAAAATCTCGGGCGCATCCACCGAATTTTCGAGAATTTCTTCGTCTGTGAGCTCCAGCAAGTTTTTGTTCTGGTTTGATGTCTTGTAATCCACGAAACATGACGGCGCCAAAGTGAATCCCGATATTTCAACCACCTCGCGCGCCGCCTGATTAACTCAAAACTTCATCGACCCAATGCCCGGCCACTCTAATCATACAACAACTACATGAGAAAAAGATTCTACCAGCGCCATAGCACGATACAAAATTTCTGAACTGGCAATTTTGGCATTTGTAACTCTCCACACCTTCAAACTGTCTAGTTTATCTGGTTGTTTAATACATCCTGTTCTACCAACATTATTTGTGATACATACGTTATAAAACGACGACCGCATCTTTATAACGTATATTAGAAATTGCCCATGTTATGGGAGTTTTCTCAAGAGACGTGGATACTTATTGGCCATTTTCTCCCACTCTTGTAAGGTGACAGCGCTTAGGATAAAGTTATCTTATGAAAGATGGCAGCGAGTCGAAAATTTCTCTGGTCCCGTACAAAGGCGTTCGGGATTTTTACCCTGATCAGATGTCCGAACAAAATTTTATCCTGAATACGATGAGAAAAGTGGCGGAGTCATTCGGCTATGAGGAATATTCCGCGTCTTTGCTCGAACCTTCAGAACTTTACAAGGCCAAGAGCGGTGATGAAATTGTCAACGAGCAAACGTACAGTTTTACGGATCGCGGCGGACGGGAAGTAACACTGCGTCCGGAGATGACTCCGAGTCTGGCCCGAATGGTTGCCGCCAAAAGACGGGAGATCCCCCTGCCCTTGCGCTGGTTTTCCATCCCCAATATCTTTCGGTACGAGAATCCGCAACGCGGCCGAACGCGCGAACACTGGCAATTGAATGTGGATATATTCGGAGTGTCGGGCATTGAAGCGGAAATCGAAGTAATTTCGGTGGCACGCGAGATTTTGAGAAGTTACGGCGCAAAAGACGAGATGTTCGAGATTCGGATAAATAATCGAGCGCTCCAAAACGCCTTGCTCTCCTCGTACGCTCTTTCGGAAACTGACAAAAAAAATGTTATGAAAATTCTCGACAGGAAGGATAAAATGTCTCATCAGGAATTTGAGGAGAAGGCAAATGTCATTTTGAGGAGCAATGCGCCCGAATTCAGGAAGCTCACGGAAGCTAGAGACATTGACGGATTTCTCGCCCTTGCGCCGGAGGCGGTAAGACAAAGCCAGGGAGCTTCCGAGGTAAGAGAACTGATGAAAGTATTAAAGGAGGGTGGCGTAACGGCCATCTTTTCTCCCTGTCTCACCAGAGGGTTCGATTATTACACTAGAACCGTTTTCGAGATATTTGACACCGGTGAAAACAATAAACGCGCGTTGTTCGGAGGCGGCAGATACGACGACCTTTTGGATATTTTTGGCGCGGAAGAGCTTACCGCCTTTGGTTTTGGCGTGGGAGATGTAACCATGAGAGATTTTTTGGAAACGTACGGTTTGTTGCCCAAAAATCAATCCTCAACCCATTTGTATATCTGCGTCGTCCCGGATACGGCCTTTAGTGCAGTAAATCGAGCCAGTGAACTTTTGCGTCAAAAAGGGGTAAACGTCGCCGTTGATTTTTCAAACAAAAAAATCGGGGATCAGATAAAAACCGCTGTCAGAAAGAACATACCGTTTACGATGGTCATGGGCGGCGATGAATTTGGTTCCGGCCGATTCAGACTTAAAGAACTGGCGACAGGCGCGGAAGAAACATTGAAACTCGAAGATGCGGCAGATGCGATCCTCCAAAAGACATCAAGCGCCAAAACATAGTTATCCATTTATTTCCTACGCGAGTCATGCGCAAGATTTTTTTTGATATTGAGACAAAAAACACTTTCGACGAGGCTGGCGCCAGAGAGCCGGAAAAATTGGATTTATCCGTGGTCGCTATTTTTGATTCTGAAACCGATAAATACACATCGTACTCTCAAGAAGAACTGGGGATGCTGTGGCCGATATTGGAAAAAACCGATGTGTTGATTGGTTTCAACACCGACCATTTTGATATTCCTTTGCTAAATAAATACTATTCCGGCGATCTCAAAAAAATCCGCTCACTCGATTTGTTGAAGGAGGTAAAAAAAAGTTTGGGAAGAAGGATTAAACTCGACGCCTTGGCCGAGGCGACGCTTGGCAAAAATAAATTGGCGGACGGTTTTTTGGCCATTCGTTGGTGGCGCGAAGGCAAGTATGAAAAGGTTCGCGAGTATTGCGTCGAAGACGTGCGGATTACCAAAGAGTTGTACGATTACGCGTTAGAAAACAAAGTTCTTAAATACAAAGATGCCGGTAAAATTAAAGACATACCGCTTGATGTGAGCCGTTGGGAAATTGAAGAAAAAAAAGGCGCGATAACGCGCACCTTGCCGTTTTGAAGTATACTGTTTGACAAGATGGCCACAGAGTCGTCGTTTGTCCCTGTATACTACATACTAAATACTGTATACTCGTCGGCTCGTCGTCGTTCCCTTATACTTATACTCACCCCTTATACTCGTCGTACTCCTCCACCGTCCTTTCCACTTCATCCGCGTTTTTCGCTTGCAGGATTTTCTCTCTGAAAGCACGCGCGTTCTGCAACCCCTTCGTGTAATGTTTAAGATGCCGGCGGATTCTCAAGAAGTTGCGTTCCTTTTTGTGGACTCTCTCGTAAAGCCTCGCGTGCTCGATAAGTATTTTTAAACGTTTGGATACGGGAATTTCATTTTGAATGTCTGCCACCCCTGCCTTCCTTATCCCATCGAGATTGTTTCCAAACCAAGGATTGCCCAAAAGGGCGCGACCGACCATAAAACCGTCCGCGCCGCTTTTTCTGACCCTTTGAAAACCGTCGCCCAAATCCACGACGTCGCCATTGCCGATAATCAAAGCGCCGGATTTCATTTTATTCCGGATTGAAACGGCTTCCGCGACACTTTCCCAATCGGCCGGCGCGAGAGACATCTGTTTCTTTGTACGCGCGTGAATGGTGACTGCCGCGGGTTTCTGACACAAAAGAATCGGGAGCCACGTCTCGAGAACAGATTTATCGAAGCCGATACGGGTTTTGATCGAAACTGGCAACTTCCTCGCCCCTTCTCTGGCCGCTTTGATAATTTCCTGCGCCAATTCCGGATTCTTTATAAGCGCCGATCCCGAACCCTGCTTTACGACTGATTTATCGGGACACCCCATGTTAATGTCCAAACCGTCAAAACCAAGCTTCAAAATGATTTCCGCGGCATGGAATATTTTATCCGGATGAGAACCGAAAATTTGCGCCACAATCGGGCGTTCAATTTTTGAGTATTCAAGTATGGAAAGGAGCTTTTCTTTGCCTTCTGAACATAGGCCTTCAGCCGAAACGAATTCCGTGTACATGACATCCGGCTTTCCGTATTTGGCGAGCAAGGCGCGGAAAGTCGCATCGGTAACATTCGCCATGGGCGCGGAGCAAAAAAACGGCTTCGGCAATTTTTTCCAGAAATTTCCCCCCTCCGTTTCAGTGTCTCTTTTTGTTTCGATTTTACGACGTGGCGCCATATCCATATTTCATCATATTCGTCACGGTTTGTCCACAATACCCATTGAGAAGAGACCAGAACATCAGACCCTTTGAAAAACTCCCCCATACATTTATAGCTCACGATCGTGAGCTATAAATGTATGGGGGAGGGGGTAGGAATAGAGAGAATGCAAACACTTTTGGGTATTTTGGGTATATAGCGCTCGCGCAAAATGAAAATGAATTTTTGCTTTTTGCTCGCTTGTGATTATAACCTCACAGAAAAAATCTCCTCATAGCTCTGTTGCGGGGCGCGTCGGTTCGTTCGTCCCTGCACACTACATACCCATCCCCACCGCCGCCCTAGTCTTCGGCCCTGTCGCTCCATAGCCGGTGGAGGCGGGAGAGCCACTGCAGACGGAGAGAGCGACGCATTGGAACTTCTTGAGGGCGGAGGAAGTGAGAGTTCCAAAATAGGTTGTTTCGTTACCGGTTGAACCCAAACCCGTGGCAGATACGGTGTAGCCATTGGCGTTGAGGATTTTCTGAAGGGTTTTGACTTGGGGATCCTCTACTCCAAGGATGAGCCACTTGGTGATTACGCCGGTGGTGAGGGGTGGAGTTGGAGGAGTGGAGGCGGTGGTGTAACACTTTGAGTCCGAGGAGAGCAAGGCGTTCAGCTTTGTACGGGTGGAGATACCGAAGTTGCCTGTTGCTTTGGTAAGGTTGTTGGGAACGAGAATGTCATTCCTGTAGGATTCCTGGAACTTCTTGAGGGCGGAGGCGGTTTTGTTGCCGAGGTAGGTGGTTTCCTTCCCTGGTGAACCCACTCCCGTTTGAGAGATTGTGTAGCCATTGGCATTTAAGTAGACCTGCAGGAGTTTGACCGACGGATGGTCATCCCCCACCTTGAGATTTCTCTGGAAGGCGGGCAGAGGGGTGCAGGCGGGTCCTTCTGGTGGAGGAGGAACCTGTCCTCCCGGAGGTGTTATTAGTGGTGGGGCTTCCGTGCTGACTGCCGGTGTCAGGATGATGATTTTAGCTCCAGAGTAGTTGTGATAGGGGTCTCGGGTACGT
>Ga0156261_126_pt1 | contig 8844 bp, 5 predicted proteins | sample RifCSPlowO2_12_FD_107910 | JGI IMG/M metagenome (GOLD analysis project Ga0156261, IMG submission 107910) | Candidatus Taylorbacteria bacterium RIFCSPLOWO2_12_FULL_47_20
CGAGATGTCCCCTCCCCAGTTTTGGAAGGTGTAACCGGTGGAAGGGGTGGCTAGGAGGGAGAGAGTGGTACCAGTGTTGTAAGCAGAGAGACAGACGGAACCGTTGCAGGAGATTCCACCGTTTTGAGTGGAAACAGCAAGGATGTAGGTGGTGGGCAACGTAGTGTCGGAAGCCAGAGTGAAGGTGGCGGCAACAGAACGATTGGCAGTCATAGACACCGCGCAGGTCTGGTTGGGCAGAGCGCCGGCGGTGGAAGCGCAACCGGTCCAGCCGGTGAAAGTTGAGCCGGAAGGGGCGGCGGCATAGAGAGTAACAGACGTTCCAGAGGAGAGCGCTTCCGAACAGTCGGCGCCGCAGGAGATGCCGGTACCCGTAACCGTGCCCTGCCCGGCGCCGCTCTTTGAAACCGAGAGGGTGTAGGTGGAAGGCGGCGGGGGCGGGGGCGGAGTAACGACAGCGCCATAACCGCCGTCGGGAACCGGCAAAGGAATCATATTGGGCAAATCCACGACCAGTGTCGCTCCGTTGGCTGCCGCCGTGTCTGGATTAAAAGAAATCACGTCCACGGTGCCGTCAGGGCTGGTGACACGGGCGGTGTAGTCGTCAATGCGCTCAATCACAGGATCCGGCTTCCCTGCTGTTTCGTCGGCCGGGTTCTTGGGGTAGATAACGGTCATGAAATGAAAATTGTTGGTAGGGGTTTTATTGGAAACCCACACCGCATGTCGGCGGATATCCATGTTTGTCGGAGCAATCGCCACCCGGTCGCCGATGACAAAAGTGCGACTGTTGGAAACCCACACCGATGGTCTGGGATGCGCTATGTGTTCAATGACCGCATAGCCATGTCCATACTGGGCAATCCCCGTCATCTCCGGGACCCACCCATCAGGGCCAGCATCAAAGTTCACCCGCCACCATTTCAATCCGTTCACCACGGTTCCTTCTTCAATTGTGCCTTCCTGGCCAATCGGCTGTGTGCCGATGATACCAGACGATCCATTCGCAGCCGAACGTACACTTATGAGCGTCGGGTCCGTGCCAAACAGCTTGTTGTCGCCGTCAATGGGATTAAAAAAAAGGTTTTCGCCGCTGCGATAGAGCGACTCAAGCGCATAGTCTGTGCTATAGGCCACCTGATTGATAAAAACATTGACCGGACTGGGATGATATCGCGCTTCATATTGAGCGGGCACACCATATCCCAACCCTACATCAGTCCACTTCCGGTCATCGCCAATATTCGCCGTTCGCAGTTTGGTATATTTAAATCCGGTATTCGGATTCGTCGCGTCCGGCACCAGTGTGTCGTCGAGGACGTAGTAAAGCCAGCTAAATGTCGCGGGGTTCTCTGTCTCAACATCATCATAGACCACAAAATACTTGCCGCGCACCATAAGCAGGTGCCGGTTGGCCTTGCGAACACCCACACGCTGGGTTCCTGAAGGCCAGTACTGGTATAATCGCTTACCTTCGCCAGCGACATAGGCATAAGGAACTAAGACGCCATTAGCGGATGTAGCAAAGGCAATGAGCCGGCCGTAAATGGCTGAAGAAGAGTACGCTGCCGGGCCCACCCCATTGATCAATAACGAATTACGATTTTCAGATTTCTTACCGTTATACCAGTTCCCGGTTGAGCCATTTTGAGTAATCGTCTGGCCATAAGCCCAGAGTTCAAAAGACATGTCAACATTGGCGGCATGACTGCCTATCGGCCCTTTAGGGCGGCTGGCAAAAATAAATCCGACACCTTCCTTAAAACAGCGCGGATCATAGGATTGATAAGAACAGCCCATGGCCCAGCCGTTCAACGGAAAGGCTTTTGCCAATGGCCTTGTCGGCGGCACAGATGATGACGGTTCGGGCAGGTGCCCTCGATCGCGATAATACTCAAGCGCAAGAACCTCGACATTGCCGCCAAATCCATAAAAATTAAAGGTGCTGTCAATACTCTTCTGCGCTTGATAGTGTTCAAGGGCTAATCTCTCTTGGCTTAATAACGCCAGGGGATAACCAAACATAGTCCAATAATTTGTTACCTGCCGGTAATGGTCTCCCCAAGGAAACAATTCTGTCTCAGTGGCCGCAGGCTTAATCCGGCTCCACCAATCAACACTTGCCTTCAGATAAGGGTTATATTGAAAATTGGATTCCGGAAAAACCGTGTGAATTCGAAATATTTTTGCCAGGAGCGGAGCCATATAGAGATGGACATAGCTTCCTCCCCCATCGACATCTTCAGTACCGTTCCACATGGGCCGGCCCGTCATGAGATCGAGGGTAAGCGCCAGCAGGCGCCGGGCCCAGATATCCTCCGAGTAGGCAGCCATTGCCGCCACCAAGGCAAACCCAACACCTGAATTCGTATGAGATTCAGAGGAATATTGGACACTTGTGACCCGGCGGCCGTTGGGATAAAGCCCAAGAGCCGGCTTGTCGTCGGAAGAGCGCCCCACAAGAGGGGAGCTAAAGGCAAAACTAAACATCGCATACTTACTTAGAAGGCCAATCGCCCCGGCGACCTCTTTACGTTGCGAATCATCCATCACGTTATAAAGCCAGTCATAAGCAAAGCCCACGTCCTCAAAACTTTGTCCATGGCCGGAACTTCCCGGGTCTCCAAAAACATATCCCGATGAAATCCATGTCTGTGCTGCCGTCACCAGTAATTCCTGAGGTGGCGGATTTAAATTTTCCATATATTTGGGGTCGCGGGTGACCTGCCAGACAAAAGCCACTTCGGCGAGAAGACCTATGTTTGCGGATTTTGTAGCAGTAAAGGTCATGCCCTCATGGCTCCAAACACTGTTCCAGTAAGTTGTATTCTTGATGTAGTTATCAACGGCGTTCTTCATCTTTGTAAAAGTCGGCGATGCCATGGCATAGGCGCGAAAATCAGCCATGGCGCTCTCCCCTTGGGGAAAGATGAGGCGGGGGTGTTTTTTAGAATTAAGGTAATCGTCATCTGTCAGCATACTGCGGTCCCATGTCGTAACTCCGGCGGCGATGTTAAATGTCCTCGTGCCACTCCAGACAGCTTGAGGAAGAAACGAGTTGATGAGCGAAGACTCTGTGCTACTGACTTGCTCTAACGGAAAACCATTAGGGATATTGCTGGCCATCATAGAATCTACAATGTAGCCAATGCGCCAGTAATACGTGGTCGGCGGATTGGCATTCGGCAAGGGAGCCAGCATGTTGTAGGCATTGGAGCGCGTCAGCACATTGACAACGGGGTTTTGGAAATCCACGTTATTAGCGATTTGAAAGATGAACACATACGGCTTTTGATCAGTTGTTTGAGCTGGATCCGGCCGATACAACCAGCTAAAGACCGGGGGATTGAGATCAATGGTTTCTCCATCTCCAGGCTTGAAGTTGATCATGCGACTCCACAACGCGCTCGTCGGCAACTCCACCAGCGCTTCAGAGCCGATTGCTTGGGCGTTGGGCGGAAGGACGGCAGGGGTGCGGACGGAGAAGGAAATGATAGTGTCGGCTGTTTGGTAGTTGCCGGCAGTATCTTGGCATTTGGCGTAATAAGTGTAGGATTGGCCATTCTGAAGGTTGGTAATGGAAGTGGAATGAGTCGTGTTGCCTGTGGTTGAGAAATTGTTTGCCATTGAGGCGTAGGCGGTGTTTGGCGTCGTGCCGTATTTGCAGGTGGCAGATTCATTGGTGGTTACCTGAAGAGTAGTTGAAGTGGTATTGGCCGCGAGAGAGCCGGACGGAGAGGAGGAGATGATTGATGGAGAAGTGGTGTCACCCTGTTGTGGGGCGGCATTGACCGTGATGGTTACATTAGCGGTGGAAGTTAAAACGGTATCGGATGAAGAGAGCTGGAGGACGTATGAGCCGGCAGAGCTAAAGGTGGCGGTGGCGGACAGAGAGTTTGGGTTAGAAAAGGTGACAGCGCCGGGGCCGGAGACTCTGCTCCAGGTGTTAGTTAAGCTAGAGCCCGCGGGCAAGCCATCGTCTGAAACTGCGCCTGCTAAAATGGCCGTGGCTGGCAGAGTAATAGTTTGGCTGCTGCCTGCCGATACGGTGGGGGCTTGATTTGTTCCTCCCGAGGACGGCGGGCTGCCGCCAAGGGCGTAGAGTTCGGAAATTTCGGAGGCAGTGAGCGCGCGGTTGTAAATGCGGACGTCGTCAATGGAACCTGCAAAATAATTTACTCCTGGCCCTATTCCAATATTCACATCGCTGCTTGGCGCGCTGCTCATGGGTGTAAATGCTGTGCCAGTAGTTTTGATATTATCAACATAAATAACAGGCTGTACTCCGTCAAATTGATAAACCACGTGTTGCCATTGATTTCTCTTCAAAGAAGAGTTTGGAGCGGTTACTGACCTGTTATAATTCCCGCTATAATAAAACTGCCCTTTTAATGTATCGCCGGTAATTGTATAAAAACGATAGGAATTGGCTTTAGACAGCAAACCATGCGTCTCGCCCAGAGCGCCGGTATAATAAATCCACATGCTTACTGTCATCGGCCCCGTAATATCCAGGCTTGAACCATGCCCTGCGTTGACGCTATCATTCACCCCGTCAAACTGGAGCGCCCCACTCCCGATCTTACCCTCCACCCACACCGGCCCGTTGGTAAGAATACCGGTATTTGATCCGGCCGAATCTTCGGCTATGGTTCCACTGCCTTTGTCAAAAGTCCAGTGAGCCACGAGACCATCCGTAGGAGCGACTTGGGCCAACTGCGAGGAAGGATTGACCAGTGAAGCGACCGAGGAGGCAAGAGAGCTTACGATTTTTGAGAGGGAGGAAACGAGAGCGGAGAGATAATCGAGAGATGCGGTTCCGATCTCGGTTTCCGTGTGTGCCGTTAGGGGCGTAGAGACGACAGCTATTATAAACAAGAAAACCGCAAGAACTTTAAGCAACGACTTGATCATGTGAGTTTTGTTACACCATCAGTATGGCAAAGATGCGCTAATTATAGCACGCGAAAAAACAACTGTTTTAGTTTATCCCCAATCGGCCAATGATAGATGCGTGCGGTATTTCTCGTCTATCGGAACAGAAAACGTCGCCGGTTAGGCGACATTTTCTATCTTCACTTCACAGTAGGGCTGTTTGTGCCCGTTTCGTTTTAACCTGCGGCTTTTCGCTTTATATCTGACAACTAAAATTTTGTCTCTTTTCCCAAGTTTTGTTATGGCACCGAACACGGACTTGCCGTTCAGGTACGGCACGCCAATATCGGTCTTCCCGCCTGCACGCAATAAAAGCACTTTATCGAAAGCTATTTTGTCGCCGGCCTTATTGTTTCCGGGCAGTTTTTCAATTTTAATATCGCTTCCGGCAGAAACCATATATTGTTTTCCTCCGGTTTCAATAACTGCAAAATCTTTCATAATTGAGATATTCTACACATGTTTCAAAAAGACACAAGCGCTAGCGCCGTTTTAACTTAATTTCCAACCCGTATTCGCGCAACCATTCTGTACAGACAATAGCGCCATGATCTAAAACGAGGAGGTTAAAACGGCGCTCGCAGACACTCGCGGACTTCACCCCAGTAGTAGAGCAAAGCTCACTACGGGGCACGCGCAGAAAAACGCGGAAAGGCTGAAAATTAAGTTAATCGAGTACTATCCATAGATATTATCCGGCTTCGTCGTCCCCGTATATCCCGATTTTTGTTTACAAAAATCGCGGATCCTCGATTTTGATAAATCAAAATCGGGACTGTATACTCGTCAGCTCGTCGTCCCCATATACTTATACTTTACCCTTATACTCCGTCATCCGGCTTGTCCAAAACCAGCGGCTCAATCCCCGCCCCCTCCCCTGTAATCTTTAAGATATCTTTGTCTATCTTCTTGAACTCTTTGCCGGCGTTGTTGTAATGACTGACGGCCACTCCCAACGCGTTTCCCACCTTACCGTAATATTCTTCATAACTGCCAAGATGTTTCCGCAACTGATCGACATTCTTAATGATATCTTTGGCAGTCTCTTCGATTTGCAATGCCTTCAATCCGTGCAAGACCGTCTGCAAATATGCCAAGAAGGAAGTTGGGGACACTATAATGACTTTATACTTCCGGGCCGCCCTCTCGATCAGATTTTCATTTTCCCCCTTCAGAAGCCCCACCCTGTTGACGAGCAGGTCATAATAGATCGCCTCGTGCGGAATAAACATGAAGGCAAAGTCGAGTGTGCCCTCCTGCGGCCGCACATATTGCGCCGTTTCTTGAATGCGCGTTTTCAAATCGTTTACCAGCGCCTTTTCGATACGCTCCTTTTCCTGCGGATTTTTTTCTTCAGACAGACGATTGTAATTTTCTAGACTGAATTTTGAATCCACCGGAATAATTTTCTCCCGCACGAACACCGCCGCGTCAACGATCATCCCGTCCGAAAAACCGTATTGCATCTGGTAACTGCCCGGCGGCAGAATATTTTTTAATAGAGTCTCAAGATAATATTCGCCAAGTATCCCCCGCTGTTTGGGATTTTTCAAAACGTCCTGCAGGGATTGAAGCTGGTCTGCAAACGACACCACCTGCTTGTTTGTTTCGTCGAGCTTCGTGAGCCCCTCGGTAACGTCTTTAATAAGTTTCGCGGATTCGCCGAACTGGGCGCGGATCGCGTCGTTCATTACCTTCCCCGTCTCGCCGATCTTTCGATCAAACGTCCGGCTCAACTCGTTGACATGATCCAAAAGTAAACGCAGTCCGCTTTCATCTTTCGGCGCGTCCTTTCGTTTCAAGAGCTGAAACGCGAAGAAAAGATTCGCTCCGACAAGCGCAACGGCTAGCACAATTAGTCCAACGGTTAGTGCATTCATATGGTGATTATACCAGAAAGACCCGATATGGTAGAATATGGATAGGACATTAGACATAAATTTATATACCAATGACTTTTCAGCAAAAAATTCGCGGGGATATGACTGACGCTATGCGGGCCAAACAGGAGGTGCGTTTGTCAACACTGCGCGGAGTTTTGTCGGCTTTCACGAATGAACTTGTCGCCAAAAAAAGAAAACCGACGGAATTGTTATCCAATGATGAAGCCATGACAGTAGTTCGCAGACTGGTCAAACAGAGAAAAGACTCGATCGAACAATTCAGAAAAGGAGGCCGTGAGGATCTGGCGCAAGCGGAGGCCGCGGAGATGAAGATTTTGGAAGAATATTTGCCGGTTCAAGTTGGAAACGATGAGATCACGAAAATCGTAAAAACAAAAATGGCTCAGTTGAGTATCGTTGACAAGTCCAAAGCGAGTGCTTTAATATCAACGGTGATGAAGGAACTGAAAGGTCAGGCCGATGGTTCCTCCGTTAAAAAAATTATTGACGATCTGCTCGCGAAATAATATGACATTGGAACGATCTGAATCTTGGTTTAAGACCATGCATCGCGCAGTCGACAATCCGGACGAAACGAAAAAAATTATCGCGGGAAAAAACCGGAAGGTGAAAAAGATAACACCCCCGCCGGCGGGGATCCCGAATGTTCCGTTGTCTGGCATGAGTGGGAGGACAGATTTCATGAAAGAGGTTGAGACTAACCAAGAGTTTATGGCCGAAAAGTTCTCTGGCCAATTGGGACCCGACGCGACACAAGACGAAAAACGGAGCTGACTCTGTTTTTTTATGCGCCTTCCCTCACCCATGAGTGTTCCCCTTTATCGCTTGACAAAACAACATATTCTGTTAACATAGACGGCAGAATGAGTACACTTAAGTTTCAAAAGAAACTGCGTCCAGGCAGATTCTTGTCGGCGCGCAGAATATCAGAATCGCTCCACCTGAACGCGCAACATCGCTTGATATTGAACGGTTCGGAACGATTCGCGGAACGAAAGTCGGCTGGTCTTCAGTGGAGGCGTTCTTAATGTTCGAAGCGGATCTCTTACCAAGATCCGCTTCTCTTTTTCCGCGGCGTTTGTTATTCTTATGAAGGAAGAAGTAAATATATAAAAAATCCTTATGGCTAGAAAATCAGGCAATCGACCGGCAATGTTTGTGGTTCCCGAAAGTCATCGTTCCAGCTGGAATTTCGGAAATCCAGGATTGGAATGCGCCAAAGAAGGACGAAAAAATCGTCCAACTTCCAAGACGCGGCTATCAAAGCGGCCCATAAAGGTCAGACCCGATTTGATTTGAGGGTCTGCACAAAATCGGCGGGACAGAAATCAGTCCCGCTTTTCTTTTGCGAGACCTGCAAAGATTGAAGCCGCGATACTTGCGTAAATATAATTATTGTGCTATCGTAAACGGAGAATGAAAGCTCTTATGAACGAACTCACGACGACGGTTACAGTGATCCTGCTTTACGCGATTATCCTATGGTTGCTTATCGCCGGTCTCGTAATCATCACAACGGGCAACAAGGGGTTGCAACGCTACATCTCTTGGACGATAAAACGTCTCCGGAAGCTCGCGCTTTGGTTGGTTAAAAGCGCGTTACGATTGGTACGTCAATTCTTGAGATTCATCCTTTGGACAATTCGGGAGATGTTTCGCCCACAACAAGTGTCTCCGGGTGTGCCGCCCAGAATCGGGCATGCCAATCCAACTCGTCACGGCCGAGGTGGACGTCGAATTTGAGCCGTACAAAAAGCGCGACCGATGTGGCCGCGCTTTCTTTTTATTTTTTCCTTAAAACCACGATCTGTCTGCCTTTCGGCGTTGCCCGTTTGTTTATGTTAAAATCGTTGAACCAACCAAGAAATTCAAATTTACTGTGGCACTTTATCAAGGTCAAAAATTCTTGGGAGTTTGGGATGAATGACTAAATTTGGTTGATGACAAGTAAGGAAAAGCGTCGCTTTCCCAGGCTAATTTGGTTGTTTTCTGCGATGATTCGCGT
>Ga0156261_141_pt1 | contig 7256 bp, 4 predicted proteins | sample RifCSPlowO2_12_FD_107910 | JGI IMG/M metagenome (GOLD analysis project Ga0156261, IMG submission 107910) | Candidatus Taylorbacteria bacterium RIFCSPLOWO2_12_FULL_47_20
TTGGGACCTTCTACAGCCCCGGGATGTGGTGAGCCGACCATTGTTTTGTTAACTTTCTATTACTAGAAAGATCAGACTATACCTTCGCTTGATCATGAATCTAACCAAACGCCAGCGTTTTATAGTAGTGAAAATCATTACCATCTACTATCTTCACCCACCTAACTTACATATGAAGTTTGGCGGGATCCAGTCGTTACGGGGCTAAACAAACTCAAAATTCAAAAGGCAAAACTCAAAAGTTTAATTCAAAATTAAAAAGTTTTTACTTTCAATTTTGACTTTTGATTTTTGACTTATGACTTGAATCTGTAAGCTTCCCACGATGTTGACCGTATACATAACATTATAACAAATGCGCATGTGTACGGCTTTCTTCGTTATGAGCTGATTTATTAACCTCGACATCTTGGCTCAAGTTAATCGAGGTGCCGAACTCCGCCGTCGATATGGACTCTTAGGCGGAACTAGCCTGTTCAATTCGTTCGCTTCGCTCACGCGCAGACTTACGCAGAACAAACGCGGAACTACGCAGAAAAAACAAATTGGTTATTTCAGCATCCGTCCGCGTCCAGTCAGCGACTGTCCGCGAGGTTTACGAAGTAAAACTAATTAGACTATATCTTCATCCTCTCGCTTCGCTCGCGCAGAACCACGTCGAAATGACGCGGAATTACGCAGAAAAACAAGTAGGAGATGGCGTATTATAATGGCGTTTTCAAAACGTCTGGCGCTAAGACTACCACTATCTTCATCTCATCCGCGTAAGGCGGAATCGAATCCAGTCGTTACGGGGCTAGACAAACTCAAAATTCAAAAGGCAAAACTCAAAAGTTTAATTCAAAATTTATAAGTTTTTACTTTCAATTTTGACTTTTGATTTTTGACTTATGACTTGAATCTGTAAGCTTCCCACGGTATTCCTGTGAGTCGAAAACCGGCGATTTTTTCGCGCGGAAAGACCGCTCACGGTTCACCGTTATAAGCCATACTTTCTCCGTATTACTACGGAGTAGGACAACAAGGCACTTATTTCAGTGCCCATCCCCAGAGTAGCTTTTGTTCGATAATCTCTGGCCGCATCTAATGCGAACCATCGGTTCATTATGCCCCGCTTTCGCGTCTGTTCGGCAAGTACGCCTCACAGTTAAGCCAGCTTGTGCCATTACACTATCGGCACGGTTTCCATTCGCGCCTAGCTGACCTTAATGGACCCCTCCATTACCTTTTAGGCAGTGTTGTTACACAATCGCGGATGTACGCGGATATAAATATGCAAGCGCGGATATTCGCGGATAATTATCTGCGAGTATCAGCGGTGTCATCCGCGTTGATCTGCGTAATTGCGATGTGGGCATTTCTGCCACATTCTCACGGTCGCCCGTGAGTTCGGACTATATCTTTCCGCTCCGCCATCTGGCGGACGGATTCAGCGTTTAGTCTCTGAGGATTTTGTGAGTTTTAATGAAGGGCCCAACAATACCTGGTCGCTGGGCTTATGATCCATAGAATGGGTCTCAAACTTCTCGGCACTTTAATTCTTTTTCCTTTTTTGACTTCTTTTTGACTTTCGTACACTTTTTCTTCATAAGCAACTCCTTCATTAAAACTCACAAATTTCCTGCTGATTATCCGCACTTCAAGATTGTCGCTCTATTGTATAGAGCACCTGAAGATACTCGGATTTTCCAGCATATAGCTGATTTGCCTCGCCGCATCGCGGCGCGCGGACTTACGCAGACAGAACGTTGAATCACACTGAACCCGTCATCACTACGACGGATTCTGCGATTTCTGCGTCTATTCTGCGATTTCTGCGCGCTAGCTTTGCTAGCGACCCCCTAAATTTCTTTGTTTTGGGATTACTCCACGGGAGGCGCCACGGCTTCACCCAACCAAATTTTCTGCGTCTTCCGCGTCAATTCTGCGGATTCTGCGGCGAAATCTTTGATTGAGCAAAGGGTGGTGCCCCACCAAAACTACCCACCAGATACTGTCCCTCTCGGTTTTGGCCCTTGAGGTTAGCGCGTGCATCAACTAAGAACGGTGTTTCACTTTCGGCTCCATCCCAACCGAAATCAGGACTTCAAAGCCTACCGTCTACGCTACGCATAGCAAACACACGAGCAATATCAAGTTGTAGTAAAGCTTCTGGGGTCTTTTCGTCTAACTGCAGGTATCCGGCATCTTCACCGGAATTGTATTTTCACCGAGCGAGTCTCCGAGACAGTTGCCCAGTCGTTACACTATTCAACGCGCGGGAACTTACCCCGCAAGGAATTGCGCTCATGTTGTTACTTCGTAACAACCGCAGACCACGCAGACTTCACGCGGAAGTACGCAGAATACGACGGTTACGAGATGTGGGCATTTCTGCCACATTCTCACTGTTGCCAGTGAGATCGGACTATTTCTTCACCCCGCAATGCGGGGGCATGACGTATAGTCTCTGGGGATCCCGAGCTCTCATAGATGAGGGCTCGGTTTCCTGCTGATAATCCCTTGATTTCACTCGGGACTTCCCAGCATATGGTCATATATTTTTTAGGATCAATTATGCGTTACCGCATAACGAGGCAGCTTAATTTTCGTTGAATATATATTTTGTTTATCAAGACGATGCAAATCGTCCCGATCCTTACACCCCCCTTGACAAATCAAGAGAAGTGTAACCTTAGGACGATTATAGTTATCGCCGACATTCACCAGGGCTTACAGCGCTCAGCTGCCCCGCATTCGCTGCGCAACTTCGCGAGATTTAAATATTTAAATATTTAAACAACGCGGTTGTGGAGCGGATGCGAAACAACCGGCACTGTTTGACCTTCTGGCATTGGTCAAGTGTCACCCCCTATACATCCTCTTGCGAGTTCGCAGGGAGCTGTGTTTTTGATAAACAGTCGCCAGGCATACTTTAGCTGCGGCCTCCAACACCTCAAGGAAGAGGCAATCCATCCGTGGATTGCCGTTTCGGAAAACTGGACTACGACAAACGCTTCGATTCGCGGAGAGCTGATATCGCGTGGAGTATCGCGACTTCGCTCAAACCATTTTCGCGATCGTCTTTCTTTTTCTGCTTCAGAGCTTGCATGAGCTCCGCGTTTTTTCGTCGCAATGCGCGATTTTCCTGAATTAATTTGTACTTTGTCATAATTCTTTCTCCTCCTTGAGGCATTGAAGGCAGGCCTTATCGCTAACTTACGGCCGCTTTTTTGCCGAGTTCCTTGGAGACCTCTCACTCGTTCGCCTTGGGCTACTCGCCCTGACCACCTGTGTCGGTTTGCGGTACGGTCCGCACGTTTTTATGCTTAGAAGATTTTCTTGGAAGGTCGCTCATCTTAATCAGCAGATCCGAAGATCCGCTTTTCCCCGATTTTTAAGTCCACATTAAAGTGAGCCGCGCGGATTTGCCTACGCAGCACCCTTAAATCGGAAACGTACAAGCCAATAAGTCGCAAAGACTACTGACCTCCGTCCCTCCATCGCAAAACGTACGGGTCACGGAATATTAACCGTGTGTCCATCGAGTCCGGCTCTCGCCATTCCCTTAGGACCGACTAACCCTTGGCTGATTGTCATTGCCAAGGAAACCTAGGTCTTTCGGCGCTCCGCGTTCTCAGCGGAGTTGTGGTTACTTGTGCCAACATTCGTTCTTCGCAACGCTCCAGAGCGGCTCACGCCTGCTCCTTCATGGCAGTGTGGCAGTGTCTCACTTTCGCTCGTCACTGTCCGCGGACCTCGCAGACTTAACGCGGAAGATCGCGGAAATTAATTCTGCGCTTTCTGCGTACTGTCCGCGATTTCTGCGGCAGTGTTGAACAAAAGTGAGACACTGCATGATGCGAATACTCTCCTACCACGTCAATGCGAAGCATTGACCGCGGATACGCACGGATACCCCGCGGATTTACGCGGATAAATTCCGAACATTTGTTCGGCGTCTATCCGCGATTATCCGCGATTTTTCATCCGCGTTTATCTGCGGTCAGTGCTACGCACTGACATCCTCAGTTTCGGTACCATACTTTAGCCCCGATTATCTTCGGCGCAGAATCTCTTAATAAGTGAGCTGTTACGCTATCTTTCAAGGATGGCTGCTTCTAAGCCTACCTCCTCATTGTCAGAGAAATTCCACCACCTTACTTGCACTTAGTATGAATTTAGGGACCTTAACTTGAGATCTGGGCTGTTCCCCTTTCGACCTGTGAAGCTTAGCCCCCACGGTCTAACTGCCACATTATGGCTTCCGGTATTCGGAGTTTGATTGGTCTGGCGAGCTTTCGCCCTGTCCAGACCATCCAGTGCTCTACCCCCGGAAGAAATATATGACGCTAACCCTAAAGCTATTTCGGAGAGAACCAGCTATTACCGAGCTCGATTAGCTTTTCACTTCTTACCACAAGTCATCAGATAGTATTGCACGGCTAAACTGTGCGGGCCTCCCGCCGGATTTCTCCGGAGTTCACCCTGCTCATGGCAAGCTCGCTTCGGCTTCGGGTCTGATGCATTAGACTTGTCAATGCGAAGCATTGACATACGCGCTATTCACACTCGGTTTCCCTGCGGCTTCACGCTTTAAAGGCGCTTAGCCATGCCGAATGCATCAACTCGTTGGCTCATTCTTCAATAGGCACGCCGTCACCGAACTCTCATTTTGCTCGCAATAAATTGTAACTGTGAGCAAAATGAGGGCTCGGCTCCGACTCCTTGTAAGCATATGGTTTCAGGTCTATTTCACCTCCCTTACCGGGATACTTTTCACCTTTCCCTCACGGTACTAGTTCACTATCGGTCTTCAAAAGTATTTAGCCTTGCCGGTTAGTTCCGGCAGATTCCCTCAAGCTATTCGTGTCTTGAGGTACTCAAGAACAACAACAAGAAAGACTTAATGTTTTCGCTCACCGGGCTGTCACCGTCTTGGGCGCAGATTTCCAACTGCTTAAGCTAACATTAAATTTTGTAACTTTCCTGATATAAATACCACGTTGTTGCCTTACAACCTCGTCACCGCAAAGCAGTGGCGCGCTGACTTACGCTGACAAAACGCAGACCTGCGCAGAAAGAATACGAACCGTATAACTTCCACGACTGTCCGCGTTCAGTCCACGACTGTCCGCGCGTCAATGCTTTGCATTGACGATTTGGGCTCTTGCGCTTTCGCTCGCCGCTACTAACGCAATGTGTCAATGCGGAGCATTGACCGCAGACTTGCGCAGACTTAACGCTGAATCACGCTGAACCTGACTCGAAACCGCTAGGGTAACAAGTACGATTCAGCGACCTTCTGCGTCACTTCTGCGAGTTCCGCGGTCAGTGCTACGCACTGACATTGTTTTATTTTCCTCCAGGTACTGAAATGTTTTACTTCCCTGGGTATACTTCCAGCTGTAATTTTTGGGGTCAAGTCTAAAACTTGACATAAGTTATCCTTCACCGCTATGTGTACATAGCGATCTTTTTATTATTTTCCCAAAAATTACAGCTGGATTCCAGCCTCGCCTCATTCCGCTTAATTCGTGTCTGCGCTGTTCTGCGTCAAGTCGGCGTTATTCCGCGCCGACAGCCGAACCGAACGAAGTGAGGTGAGGCTGGAGGATTTCTCCATTCGGACATCTTCGGATCAAAGGTTGCTAGACACCTCCCCGAAGCTTATCGCAGCCATGCCGCGTCCTTCATCGCCTTTTGAAGCCAAGGCATCCACCATACGCTCTTGTTTCCTATTAGGAAACTTGAGAACCACATTAACCAGATATCAGATTTCAGACATCGGATGTCGGATCTGAATTCCGAGATCTGAAATCTGATATCTGGCATTTACCTACACACGAACACACCGCAACCCCTTGCGGTCGTTCGCGTAAACGGAGATTTAAATATCTAAATACTTAAACTTCCGCCATAATTCTTTTACACTTTTTACGTATTCTGTTGTCAAACATCAGTCATCCAGCCGTTTCTGTCTTTCATTCCCCGTCCAATTTTTCATCTTTGAAAACCTGGGCGGGAAACAAAAAATCCGCGTTCACGCGGATTTTGTAGCGCACTAAAAAAGTATGCTACGAATCCCGCTTGAATTTATCACCCTTAAACATATTGTAGATATCAGTATATACAAACAATTTACCGTGTCAACAAGAAAAGCTTCTTTTTCACATTAGTCCACATAATGCGGTAATTCCATAAGAGCATATCCACGATCTCGCGGTACCCATCCCGAAAATGCAGGTTTTTGAGCGAAAAACAAGTCGGAGCGCGAAGTGTAATACAATTACAGTTCGCGCGAGACGAAGTTTTGTAGCCAAAAACATAGCACTTTCGGGATGGGGGAAGATCGTGGATAGGCTCTAAGAAATCGGCTGGCGGAAACTCCGCCAGCCAATAGTCCATCTCAACATTTATAGGACTTACACGTTTGGATGCGGTACGAGGCGTGAGCGAGGCTCGCGACCAAGCTGTAGTCAGACCTACTGCGCGGGAGCGAACGAGCGAAACAACGAAGTAATGCGCCAAACGTGTAAGTCCTAATTTAATTCGAAACTCTCACTATGTCCTGTGTTGTTTAATCTCTTCTCTCATCTTCTCGATATACCGCGCGGCGGCATCATGACCGCCGAGACCAAAGGCGAGTCCGAAAGCCAAAGACAGCGCCACGACAATACCCGTAAACAACGTCTGGATGAGCGGCTCGATAATCCCCAGTTGAGTCAGAGCGGCCATGATTGCGAAAATCCAGATCGCCCATTTTGCCACGGATCCGACAAAATTAGCCGAGATTATTCCCGCGGCTCTGGCCGTTCCGGTAACCAATTTCTGAACGACGTCGGCAATCACTGCCGCAACAATAAGAATCAAGGCGGCGACAATCACCTTCGGCAAATATTTGAGCACCACGTCCTGCAGGAACTCATTCACTTGAGTCAAACCCAAAACCTGGAAAGCGGCGATGAGGAAGATGACGATCACAAACCACTTCACCAATCCCCCGATGAAAGCCCCGGAATTAAGCTGGAACCCCGCTTTGTTCACGACATTTTCGACCCGCGCGCCTTTAAGCACATTATCAAGCTTGACGGCTCTGGCCGCCCTCTCCACAAGATTTTCAATTATCGCTCCGACAGCCCAACCGATGATCACTATCAAAAGCGCGACAATAAGTTGCGGTAAAAAATTCGCAACCCCAGTCCAAATGTCCTGGAAAGATTGCCGCAATACATCGCTCCATAATATCTGAGTATCCATATTCTTGCCTATATATA
>Ga0156261_121_pt1 | contig 6280 bp, 5 predicted proteins | sample RifCSPlowO2_12_FD_107910 | JGI IMG/M metagenome (GOLD analysis project Ga0156261, IMG submission 107910) | Candidatus Taylorbacteria bacterium RIFCSPLOWO2_12_FULL_47_20
CACTTCGGGAGATGTTTGCAGTTCGGGGTTTTTGAGGTGTAACGGATGCTTTTCCATATGATTACTTTAGCAAAAATTCATTTTTTAATAAAGGGGGGTTTATGGCGACAAGAAATTTTTTGTTATACTGATTTCAGATCGGTTACATTGAACGGCCACGGCTTTTCAAGACCCTTTCGGCTCATGCGAATTGAGAGTCCGCCCGGCCAAGGTTTGGCGGAGAGGATTGGCATGTCAGTCAAAAAAAAGAAAATACTTGGTGCGACGCGTCGGTTGATTCTCGATCACGAATAAAATACAGTCCGGTCTTTTGCGCCACGCGCACCAGATGGACAGTGTCACGGATGACGTGCCGCACGACACCGACTCTGACGGCAACCCGAACGTCTTCAAGCTGGAACGCAACGACGACGGTTTGTGGCTGAACGACAATTGGGCGAAACCCGACAACGAGTGGAATCCGGACAACAAGTTCGTGTTCCGTCTCCGAAACTCTTTTCTTTCCCGCGGCTTACACGTCGCGGTTTTTCTTTTCGGGATTATTGAGATTTTTCTTCCAGCCTCCGAACATCTTGCCCGCTTCCTCGAGTTTTAAAGAAACGTCTTCGCAGTGCTTGTTGGAAATAAGCTTGCCTTCCCATGCGACCGAAACGAGGAATTTGAGTGTGTCCAAAACCAAGATGCAGTCGGTTATCTTTTCCGCTTTCTTCTCCTTTTCGGTAAAATAAGCGACATACGCAAGCTCGAGCAAATCGAGAAATTTATTTTCAATTCTAGAGCCTATGGTATACCGGGCTCCTTTGGCGATATGAGGAACAATATTAACCCAAATCAAATATCCCTCTTTGACTCGATTCAAAATCGAGGCGGAGTTGAAAATCGGGGGGGGGGGAATTCACAGAGCGAGTCATATTTACCATAATATCATTTCCACAGAAAACTTACTCGCGGCGTGGCGTGAATTTCTACGAAATAAGCGCGGCCGCAAAGACATTGAACGATTTTCGCTTCATCTGACCGACAATATCCTCGCCTTGCACCGCGAGCTCTTTGATAAGACTTACCAACACGGACCTTATAAGGCGTTCCGGATCAACGATCCGAAACCGCGTGACATTCACAAAGCGACCGTTCGGGATCGGCTTTTGCATCACGCCATATACCGAATTTTATATCCGTACTTCGACACCAAGTTTATTTTCGACTCTTACTCCTGCCGACGCGTCAAAGGCACACATCGAGCCATAAACCGCTTTCGCGACGACGCGCGCAAGGTTTCGCGCAATCACACGCGGACAGTCTGGGTCTTGAAATGTGATATCAGAAAATTCTTCGCCAACATCAATCATCAAATTTTAGGCGATATTATAAAGAAGCATATCAAAAGCGGAAATACGATTTTACTTTTGAGTAAAGTGGTGAGGAGTTTCCACACCAAGGACAGGCCGGACATCGGCTTGCCTTTGGGTAATCTCACCAGCCAGCTCTTGGTGAACATATACATGAACGAGTTCGATCACTTTTTGAAACGGGAAATGAAAGTCGCCCATTGCGTCAGATATGCGGACGATTTCGTGATTCTGCATGAGAGCAAGGAATACTTGGAGAATCTTCTCCCGAAGATATCAGAATTTTTGGAGAAGAGACTGAAGCTATCCTTGCATCCGGATAAGGTTTTTATAAAAACGTGGGCGTCCGGCGTCGATTTCCTCGGCTGGGTGCATTTTCCGCATCATCGGGTACCGCGAACGTCGACCAAAAGGAGAATGTTCAGAAATTTAAGGCAAAAACAAGCCGAGTCGTCGGTGGCTTCCTACCTCGGATTGCTTAGTCACGGAAACACTCATGATCTTCGGGAAAGGGTCAAAGAGGAGTTTCCTCCGGAGGAATGATTGGGTATATTTGCTTAACTTAAGCAAATCGTGCCAAGAGTTGAAATTTGTTCAAACGGCTTGGTCAGGGTGCAAGATGGGGCAAACGTCGATCCTTGGGACAAAGCTCGCCACCGGGGCAAATAAATGGCAAATCGGGTGGTTTTGGTCTAGATCGTAACTGTCGGGCGTCCCCTCTTACTTGGTTCAAACTTCAGCGGACCGAGATGTATTTGGAATGAAAGCCCCTCATTCGTGTATGTGGCTACGAAGATATTTTTTCTATGAATTTATAGACATAGGGCGCGGCGCGATCAGGACGGGACCGAACCTACGGACCCGCTGTGCTCGATGTCCTGTTTTTTCTTCGGCACAATTCCGTGGGCAATCAGAATTTTTTCAAAATCATCCCTTTCAATAGTCTCAACCTCAATCAGCTTCGTTGCGATGGCGTTGAGCGCGTTGCGATGGTGGATAATAATTTCTTTCGCTCTACGCAGGGCTCCGTCAATAATTGCGGACACTTCGGAATCTACCTCCGCGCTAACCCGTTCCGAATACTCGCGATTTTCCACCGCCACTCCAAAGATCGGACGCCCCCCGGGACCCTCGAGAGCCACCGGCCCCAGCTTGTCCGACATGCCATACTTCGTAACCATGTCGTGAGCCAAAGCGGTAGAAACCTGCAAATCATTGGAAGGACCGGTCGTAAGGTCGCCGAAAATTTCTATCTCCGTGACATAACCCCCCAAAGCCACGGCAATATCATCATGGAATTCTTTCCTTGACTGAAGCTTGCGGTCTTCCAACGGAAGTTTAAGCGTGTAACCGGCCGCACGGCCCCGCGAAATAATTGAGATTTTGTGGACAGGATCGGCATAGGGCAAAACGGAGGCGACAATGGCATGGCCGGCTTCGTGATAAGCGGTAATTTCTTTTTCTTTAACAGACAAAAGGTGGCTCTTGCGTTCTGGACCAAGCATCACCTTCTCGATAGATCTTATCAAATCAAACTGCGAAACTTTTTTGCGATTTTCCCTCGCGGCCAAAATCGCTCCCTCGTTCATAAGCGAATATAGATCCGCGCCGGAAAAGCCGGGCGTGCGTTCAGCGATAATCTGAAAATTAACATCCTCCGCGAGCGGTTTTTGTCTGGCGTGGATTTTTAGAATTTCCACTCTATCGTTACGATCTGGCAAATCTAGCACCACTCGTCTGTCAAAACGCCCCGGCCGAAGCAGGGCCGGATCCAAAACATCCGGCCTGTTGCTTGCCGCCACGATAATCAATTTCTCGTTCGGTTCAAAACCGTCCATCTCGACTAAAATCTGGTTGAGGGTTTGTTCCCTTTCATCGTTTCCACCCCCCACCCCCGCGCCCCTCACGCGCCCAACCGCGTCTATTTCATCTATAAAAATTATCGCCGGCGCCGATTTCTTGGCGTGCTGAAAAAGATCGCGAACGCGTGAAGCGCCAACACCTACAAAGAGTTCCACGAATTCCGAACCCGAGATTGAAAAGAAAGCGACATTGGCCTCACCCGCGATGGCCCGGGCGAGCATTGTATTATGATTAACCAAACCATTGGCTAAAAAATTATGTGTGTGCGGAACAGTCAAATCATAAACCGTATCTCTTCCTTTTTTTATGGTTTTGACTTTTGTGAAGAAAAATTGCCCGGATGCCAAATGTTCCAAATGTTGCACCTCCGGCAGTAAAACTATATTTTGTGCCAACTCTTTTACTCCAGAAAGGAATACATTCAAACCTGTCATGGACGGAAACCTTTCACCGGTCATGTATCTCTTCGTATTTTTATACAATCCCTGCTCATAAAACGCCCTATTTGTAACCGCCGTAGTAGCTGCCACCGCCGTGCGCCAGATAGTCTGGATTGGTATCATCTGAGAGGGCACTATGTTGACATTTGTATTCCTTTTTTTGGCACAAACCGTTGCAAGAGCCGATTGCTTTCTCGAAAGTCCAAACCCGATTTCCTGACGAAACACTTCGACAAAATCTCCGTAGATCTTCAGGTAAAATTGATACTTGCCATTGTATTTTTTCTTTCTTCGGTACAACCGTCCGACAATTCCCAGATTCAATAGCAAAATATTTAATTCATTGATTAGTTGACCACTTGAGCTCGAGATTCCAAGCTCACCGCGTTGCTCCACGGATCCGTCAGTATCAAAAAGACCCCGTATAAAAGCAGTAATGAATTCTTTCGGTGCTATTTTGATCCAATCGGGAACAGTTTTTCTTTCTGCGTACGTCTCAGACATACCCCAACTTAAAAGTTTGGACTTAGCCGATGCGTTATAAATCGAATAATCATATTTCCTCGAGGAATTTTTCGTAAATATGGACCCAAGATATTCTCTGGCTATTTTTTGCATTTTGGAAAGTATCTCATTATCCGAAGTGGTTAAAGTTATTCTATTGCGCACGGTCAAGCCCCCATCTCCGGTCAAGACACCTAAAAAATATGCGGTGTCGGGGCTAGGAATTCTTGTGTGATTTCCAAATACTTGAGTATTACGCAAAGAAACAAGCCAATCCGTCTCACCAATGTCATCGAGTCGTTTGTACGCGAAATTTCCAGTTTTCTCGTCAACAACAACGATTGGATGTTCGGGTGTACCTTTTATCGAAAGACCGGATTCAGTTTCAATCTCATAAATATCCTGCTTGCCGAGATTATACCAATGCGACGCGTCGCGCTTGGTAATAGTCATACCATTGGTTTCGAGAGAGATCACTCGAAGACCTTCTGCCGCACTGTCTGGGTTTACTGAAAAATATTTAGGCACTTCATCAATTCTAATTACTCCCTTATTCGTTATAAGCAACGTATCACCGGTAACGCATTTTCCTGTGCCCGGCGCGCCCATAAGCAAAATGCCTTTGGGAATCCGCGCCCCGATATCCAAAAACTTTTTCGGGTTTCGCAAAAAATCCACCACTTCAGTCAACTCCTCTTTGGCCTCTTTTACTCCGGCAACATCTTTGAACATCACTCTTTGGCGTTTATCGTCCGGCGCGATCATCCGCGCTTTGGACTGGCCGAAAGTAAAAGCTTGCATACCGGCGCCCTTAACCTGGCGAGTAAGAAACCAAATAAACAAAGCGATGAACGCGATCGGCAGAAGGATCGGCGCCAGATTTAGTATCCAGTAGCCAAGTCCGCTTTGCCCCTTGATCTCAATCTTTACCGATTCGATTTGTTTTGGAGTAACCCCATACGCGCTCAAAGTTTCCAAAAGAGAGGCCTCCTGTTCCTTGGTGGATTTTTTTATTACTCCGCCATCGTACAATACGTCGAGAGCCGTGCCCGACACAGTGATGGACTCAACTTTCCCTGCCACAACATCCCCGGCGACATCTGAAATACCGATCACCTCTTTTTTCCCCAAACCGTCGGCGAAAAAAGAATACAGCCCGCTGATGAACAGGAAAATGATTAAAGTCAGCAACACACTGGACCAAAATCCGCCCCTCGGTTTTTTGAAATTATTGTTGCCTTTGGCCTTTGACATGTAGAGCATAATATCAGAAAACCGATATATACCCAAACACATCGGGAATGCGAAAACTTCTGGGTAGATCTACCAAATGGCAACTGTCCGCCTTTGTACAAAAAAGACTGGCGTGTTTCCAGTCTTTGTACTTCTGTCGTTCGCTTGTTATTTTCCGCGGCGATCCATTCTTGCTATCTGCCGCGCTATCCCAAAAATCAGCAGAACGCAAATCCCGAGCGAAACCCAATAGAGGGTCGGTATATCCGATAATTCATTCATATCTGATTTAGAGCTTACAACTAGTACGACAGATTGTCAATTTAACCCGCTGTTGCTAAACTATCAGTGTGAATCAAATTTACACGGAAAATCGAAAAGCTTTTTTCAACTACGAAATTCTCGAAAAACTCGAGGCCGGTATTGAGTTGCTCGGTTTTGAGGTTAAAGCGGTAAAAAACGGGCAAGCGTCCCTCGACAGCGCTTATGTCGCGATACGTGGCGGCGAGGCATTCCTCATCGGCGCGCAAATCGCCCCCTACCAGCCCAGCAACACTCCGAAGGAGTACGAACCAGCGAGGACGCGGAAACTCCTTCTGACAAAAAAAGAAATCGCCGCCCTGCTCGGCTTTGAGCAGAAGAAAGGTTTGACAATAGTGCCATTGAGTTTGTACAATAAAGGAGGACGGGTGAAGGTAGCCGTTGCCGTCGTCCGCGGCAAGAAGAAGTTCGACAAACGAGCTGTTATCAAGAAAAGAGAAACGGATAGAGAAATCGATCGGGCAATGAAGGAACGTTGATAAATAGTATATGGGATTAGTATAAGTATAAGGGAACGACGTCCCATATACATATACCTTCCTTTTATACTTAAACACGGGGATGACAGGC
>Ga0156261_138_pt1 | contig 5584 bp, 7 predicted proteins | sample RifCSPlowO2_12_FD_107910 | JGI IMG/M metagenome (GOLD analysis project Ga0156261, IMG submission 107910) | Candidatus Taylorbacteria bacterium RIFCSPLOWO2_12_FULL_47_20
GGTTATTGCTAATTTCCGCGTTTGTCGCCATAATCCTGTCGCTGGTGGTCATAATCAAAAAAGCGAATAAAATCATTAAATAAATGCACGTATCAATAAAACCGGAGGTAATATTTCACATCGGAAATTTTTCGGTAACCAATACTCTCATTACCGCTTGGGCTGTGGTGATTCTCATAATCGCGCTTTCTTTTCTTGTCTATCGGGGTCTCAAACAAATTCCGGGCAGAAAACAGGCCGCGGCCGAACTCATCCTGGAAAAGCTCCTCGGTTTTATGGAGACGGTGGCGGGCGACGCTCGCACGGCCAGAAGATTCTTTCCCATCGTCGCGACAATTTTTATCTTTGTTCTGGCTGCCAACTGGATCGGCATTTTGCCGGGCGTCGGCTCAATCGGTTTTTTCGAAAAAATTGGAGAGGAGACTAAATTCGCGCCTCTTTTTCGGTCCGCCTATTCAGATTTGAACATGACAATCGCTCTTGCTTTGATCGCGGTAACTTTGAGCCACTTCTTCGGCATTATTTCTATCGGTTTCTGGGCTCACGTTAAGAAATTTATCAATCCAAAAAGTCCGATTGATTTTTTCACCGGAATTCTGGAGATCGTCAGCGAATTCGCGAAAATTTTGTCTTTTTCTTTCCGACTTTTTGGAAATGTCTTTGCCGGTGAGGTACTGCTCGTGATTATCAGTTTTCTCATGCCTTATGTCGTGCCAACGCCGTTTCTCGTTATGGAACTTTTCGTCGGTCTTATTCAGGCGTTGATTTTCTCCGTCCTCGCTATGGTGGCGTTTTCTTCTTTCTCAAAAGTACAGCACTAAATCCTCATTTCCCCATTCGTGTGTAACCTTCCACACCTTCAGACTGTCTAGATTACTTGGTTGTTTAATACATCCTGTTCTACCAACATTATTTGTGATACATACGTTATAAAACGACGACCGCATCTTTATAACGTATATTAGAAATGGTTCATATTGTGGGGGTTTTCTCGGGAGGTGTGGATACTTACATTCGTGTCAATTGGAATACCTTTTTTAGTGTGCTAGTATGTTGTCATTGGTGCACAGAGTTAAACATCGCGAGAACGCACTTGACGGTGGGTGAAAATCTGTGAAAGTGCGTTTTTTTAGTGGGAGAATTGTCTCCCCTGCAAGATATTAATAATTAATAGTTAATTATATAAAAAATGGACATTGCACCTTTAGCGGCGGCAATCGCGATTGGAGCCGGAGCCATCGGCCCGGGAATCGGTATCGGTTTATTAGCTGGCAAAGCCATGGAGGCCATCGGCAGGAACCCTGATGCGGCGGCAAAAATCCAAACAGCCATGATCTTGGCGATCGCCTTCGCGGAAGCTATCGCGATCTACGCGCTCGTCGTCGCTTTGATCATCAAATTCGTGTAGATTCAACGAATGGCCGAATTATTCTCAAAACTGGGTATCGAGTGGCATATCATTATCGCGCAAATAGTGAACTTTGCGATTCTCGTTTACGTTCTTCAGCGTTTCGCCTACAAACCGATTCTTAAACTCTTGGATCAAAGAACGGCTAATATTAAACACGACGAGGAAAAATCGGCTAAATTATCGAAGGAGCTTAGCGAAGCCGAGATAATCAGCGCGGATATGGTCAAAAAAAGCCGCGATGAAGGCAGAACATTGATTGCAAAAGCCGAGAAGGAAGCCGTTAAAAGAAAGGAAGAAATTTTGGAACAGGCCAAAAAAGATGCGGCGGAAATTATTGCGCAATCCAGGAAAACCGTTTGGCTAGAAAAACTCAAACTCGCTCAAGACGTAAAAAGAGAAATCGGAGAAATCGTGGCTTTATCTGTCGAAAAAGCGATCTCGAATTTAGCGAATGAATCGTACAAATCAAAATTAGTCGAGGAGGCGCTCGCGATAATCGAAAACTCCGAAAATCCGGCTAAATAACTCGCACTTCATGAAATACCCAACCAGAAAATACGCGGACTCCGTAAATGAAATCAGCGAGATCAATAATGCCGAGACCAAAAAATCCATGATCGCGGGATTGGCGTCGCTCATTAAGAGGGAAAAAAATCCGAAAAAAGTTTTGAAACAAATCGAGCAGGTCTTTTCAGCGCGTGAATCGCAAAACAATCGTTTGTATAGAATCGAGGCGGCCAGCGAGCGGGAGGCGGAAAAAATAAAATCCGCGATTTCAGACGGCGTGATAACCGAATCGGCCGTAAACCCGAGTCTGATCGGCGGGGCCAAAATATATAAGAACGATGAATTGGTGAACGGCAGTATTGCCGGACGGCTTGAGACACTTCGAGAGGCGCTAATAAAATAGTCTTATAGGACTTACGCGTTTGGCGCATTACTTCGTTGTTTCGCTCGTTCGCTCCCGCGCAGTAGGTCTGACTACAGCTTGGTCGCGAGCCTCGCTCACGCCTCGTACTGCATCCAAACGCGTAAGTCCTATATTAATAATTACCAACCAAAATACAATGAGAAACGAGATAATCGAACAACTCAAAAAACAAATCTCTGGTATCCCCGACGGGGCCGTCGCGGAAACGGTTGGAGAGGTAACGGCCGTGGGAGACGGCGTGGCGGAAATAAGCGGCCTTCAAAACGTCATGTATGCCGAGCTGATTGAGTTCGAATCCGACTCGAAAAAATCGCAGAAGACGCTGGGGATGGCGTTGAACCTTGAGGAAGGCAACGTGAAGGCGATTATTTTAGGAGAAAGCGCGAATATAAAAGAAGGTTGCGCGGTTAAAGCGACCGGAAATATTTTGTCTCTCCCCGTATCGCCGAAACTGAAGGGTCGCGTCATAGACCCGCTCGGAAGAATTAAAGACGGAGGCGGAGAAATTGAAGACAAAGAGACCAAAAGATACCCGCTGGAAAAAACCGCCCCGGGTGTCATCACGCGAAAATCAGTGAAGGCGCCATTGCATACCGGCGTCAAGGCGATCGACGCCATGATTCCGATCGGCCGCGGCCAGCGCGAGCTTATCATCGGAGACCGAGGCATAGGCAAAACCGCCATCGCCATTGACACCATAATCAATCAACAAAAAGACACCGGCCGTCCCTTGCCTGTCTGTATTTACGTCGCCATCGGACAAAAAGAATCCAAGATCGCGCAGACCGTCGAAAAGCTCAAAAAGGCGGGCGCGATGGATTATACGATCGTGATCTCGGCAAGCGCATCCGAGTCGGCCGCTCTTCAGTTCTTGGCTCCATACGCCGGCGCCGCGATCGGCGAATATTTTATGGATCGAGGCGGAGACGCTCTCGTGGTGTACGATGATCTTTCCAAACACGCCTGGGCTTACCGAGAGGTTTCTTTGCTTCTTCGCCGACCGCCCGGACGCGAAGCTTACCCGGGCGATATTTTTTATCTTCATTCCCGACTTTTGGAGAGAGCGGCCAACCGCGATCCGAAATATGGCGGCGGATCGCTTACGGCTTTGCCTATCATCGAAACCCAGCTCGGAGACCTTTCGGCATACATCCCTACCAACGTAATCTCTATCACAGACGGCCAAATTTATCTCGAGCCGGAACTCTTTTATCAGGGAATCAGACCGGCGGTCAACGTCGGACTTTCGGTCTCGCGCGTCGGGTCGTCGGCGCAAACCAAAGCCATGAAGTCCGTGGCTGGCACGATACGTCTCGAACTCGCTCAATTCCGAGAACTCCAGGCTTTCGCCCAATTCGGCCAAGAACTTGATCCGTCCACCAAACAAAAAATCGAACGCGGCCGCCGTCTGACCGAACTCCTCAAACAGGACGAAAATAAAACCGTGCCTTTTGAAGAACAGGTGGTAGCTATCTTCGCGGCCGTCAACGGTTTCATGGACGATATCGCGATTGAAAAAATTCGGCTTTTTGAGACAGATTTGCTCAAGCATGTAAAATCTTCAGCCGACAAACTGCTTGCCGAGATCAAAAAAACGGGCGAGATCTCGAAAGAATCGCTGGAAAGATTGCGCTCCGTCATTTCAGAGTTTACCAAATCTCGGGAATAATTTTTTACATAAATGGCTGGACTTCGGGAGTTAAAAAACAGAATAAAGTCAACGGGCAACATCAAGCAGATGACAAAAGCGATGGAGGCCGTGTCTGCCGTAAAAATGCGCCGGAGCGTGGCTTTGGCGCTTGAGTCGCGGCCTTACGCCCTCACCGCTTTGCGGGTATTGGAAAAAATGCGGCGTCATCTCGAACCGCACGAAACGCTCCACTCCCCCCTGTTTGATAAAAACGGAGTTTCAAAAAAAACATTAGTCGTAATCGCTTCCGATAAAGGTCTCGTCGGTTCGTTCAATACGACAGTCCTGCGAAAAGCGGCAAACACGGCCAAAGAGCCGGGAGAGTGCGAATTCGTGGCGATCGGCAAGAGAGCCGCGGATAATTTGAAACGCCGGGGGAATTTGGTCGCATCGTTTACCGGCGCGGGAGATTTCGGCGCGGTCGCGGAGTCGTTGCCTATCTCCAAGTTTTTAATGAAGAGATTTTTGGACAAAGCGACGGGTGCGGTTGATCTCATTTACTCGAATTTTATCTCCGCTCTTCAACAGGAGGTCATAGTCCGGCCTTTGCTTCCCCTGTCAATAGAAGGGCTTGAAACTGCCGTCGCAGCCATCGTTCCCAAGAGAGGCAGGTACGCCAATATCCCGACGCCCTTTGAACAAATGGCGGAAAGCGAGGAAGCCCCTTTCTTGTTTGAACCATCGCCGGAGAGCGTCTTGAGAGAGATTTCGGAAAAACTGCTCGCGGTTGAAATTCACAGCGCTATTTTGGAAGCCAACGCATCGGAACATTCTTCCCGAATGATCGCCATGAAAAGCGCGTCCGAAAATGCTTCGGATCTTATCGGTGAACTTTCGATGCAATATAATAAGAGCCGGCAAGCCGCCATTACCAAAGAATTATCGGAGATAACGGCCGGCAAAGAGGCGGTTGGAAGTTGATGAGTTACAGATTAAAAGAAATTAATAGATAAAAATAATTATTACAATGACGGGCAAAATAGTGCAAATAATCGGACCGGTGGTAGATGTGGAATTCTCGAAAGGAGTTCCGGCCATTCACGATGCCCTATCCGTGGAAAACAAACGCGCCGGCAGTAAACTTGTGTTAGAGGTGGCGGGACATTTGGGAGGGGGAGTTGTACGGACAGTGGCTTTGGGGCCGAGCGACGGACTTCAAAGAGGTCTTGTCGTTCAAGACACAGGAGGCCCGATCAGTGTCCCTGTCGGCAAAGAAACTCTCGGCAGAATGTTCAATCTACTTGGCGAACCTATTGACGGCATGCCCGCCGTCTCCGGCGCGGAGAGAATGCCCATCCACCGAAAAGCTCCGTCGTTCGACGAACAAAGCACCAAGGTGGAAATTTTTGAGACCGGTATCAAAGTCATTGACCTCATCGCTCCGTTTATCAAGGGAGGAAAAGTCGGTCTGTTTGGAGGCGCAGGCGTCGGTAAAACGGTCTTGCTCCAAGAACTTATCCGAAATGTCGCGACTGTTCACAAAGGTTACTCGGTATTTGCCGGGGTCGGAGAAAGAACGCGCGAGGGAAACGATCTTTACAATGAGATGAAA
>Ga0156261_139_pt1 | contig 5531 bp, 6 predicted proteins | sample RifCSPlowO2_12_FD_107910 | JGI IMG/M metagenome (GOLD analysis project Ga0156261, IMG submission 107910) | Candidatus Taylorbacteria bacterium RIFCSPLOWO2_12_FULL_47_20
CCATAATATGTTGCTTGCTTTGTTTTCAATTTGGAATGAGCGCGTCGCTCCCACCTGTAAACAGGACGAGCGGTGTATGAAAAAGAAGGGAACAGAGCATTTTGTTCGTCCGATGGTAGCTTGGTGAATGGCGGGAACTTCGATGCTGACGGAGCCAATGTGAACAGGAACGAACCGAGGAATGCCAATTCCAACATTGGCCTCTTTCTCTCCGAAACATACGAAAAAGAAGAGCTATACCAGCTCTTCTTTTTCGTATGCATTGTTCTCCGTTTTTTTCTTTTCGTATTTAATCCATCCTCCGATTTGCTTTCCCATCTCCAAAATCCTTTTCTCAAGATCAATGTATCTTTTTTCAGGCAGAGCTTTGATTTTGTGGGCCAATCTCGTAAGAATTTTTTCTTTGACAAGCTCCCTGTCCATTTTTTCCAAAAGATTCATACGCGCATCGTCTTTTTTCTTGCTTGCCAGTACCAGGTAGTCCAGAAAGTCAAATGAGATTTTTTCCATTCTCTCGCCGATGCCGTGGCGGTCGCGTTTCGGGAATTGCTTGATGCAGGAGTTCAAGATAAGGTAAAATTCTGACCAAGTATGAAGCAGGGAAAACTTGGATTGATTTTCAAAAGAGGGACATGTGCCTCCGGAAGCGTTGGGGGGGGGGAGTGTTCATAGTGTGAATTTGAACTCATAGTGGGTTTTGACCACTCATCTATGTTAAACCGCGCAATAACAACTCGTTTCGCCGCTACGCCACCCAAAATTCTGCTACGGCTCTTCATCTGCGCCCTCGTACCGTTGCAACTTTTACCTTGTTACATCATTTTATAGGATATCACCGATTCGTAATCGCTGTCACATCTGATGCGGGTTTACACTTAAGTTGCAACGGCACTCGTCGTGCCTATGGCGCGCCGTCGGGCTTGCCCCGACACCAACCCTCGCGTTGCTTGTCTGCTGTAACACCTTACAGGGACAGAACGAATACCATGTATGTATCAAGTAATTCATTCGTCATCTATACAACAAGCAGACGACGCGAGGGTTGGTGTGTGGGCTTGATTTCGAGCCTCGCAACGAATTTTGTGTGCGGCTCGCTTGGCGATCAAAACCCACTATGAGTTCTTTATTTGAAGAAATTATATCACTCCCGAATCTTTTTGCCGCGTGGCGCGAGTTTATCAAAGGCAAGAATAAAAAAGGCGACGTTCTCGAGTTTGCCGCGGATTTAGAAGAACATATCTTTTTATTGCATGACGATCTCGCAAATGGAAAATATCGGCATGGCGGCTATACGACATTTATTGTGAGTGATCCGAAACCGAGGCGCATACATAAAGCATGTGTCCGCGATCGTCTTCTTCACCACGCTGTCGCTCGAGTGCTTTGCCCGTATTTTGACGGCCGATTTATCTTTGATTCTTATTCATCCAGAAAGGGCAAGGGGACACATGCCGCCATTAAGCGTTTTCGAGATTTTGCGTGGAGAATATCGCGTAATCGGACGAGGACGGTATGGATACTCAAGATGGACGTGCGGAAATATTTTGCTTCCATTGATCACAATATTTTGTTTTCACTTTTTGAAAAAAGTTTTTTTGGCGACGGCAGACTGCGGGATCTTCTTTGGGAAATAATAAATAGTTTTCACGCGGAGAAGGGCAAAGGGATCCCTCTCGGCAATCTTACGTCGCAACTGTTCTCCAATATCTATTTAAATCCTTTGGACCAATTTGTGAAGCGACGACTTTGTGCAGGACAGTATATCCGTTATGCTGACGATATTTTCATTTTATCGCATAATAGAAACTGTCTGGCAAATACGCTTGCAAGAATGGAACGTTTTTTAGAGGGGGTATTGGCTTTAAGATTACATCCCGCTAAAATCCATATCATGCAATGGCATAGGGGAGTGGATATTTTAGGTTTTGTGTCCAGCCCGACGAAAACAATTTTACGAACCAAGACGCGCAGACGAATGATAAAAAGGTTGGTTGAGGCATCGGATTTTGACGAGCAGTATGAAGCGCTTTATAGTCGGATGAAATATGAGCGGTGATTTACGCGCGGAAGCTCTACTGTTTGAGATAATTGTCAATCTGCATCAGATATGTTTTAAAATCGGAGAAGTTATTTTTGAGATTATTTAAGAAGATATTCATGTCCAATTTTTCATATCTGTGCACGATCATGTTTCTGGCTCCGACAATTGGAGCGATCTTGTCTGCAAAAGTCCCGTCAATTACTTTGGAATCGCCAAGCAGTTTGAAGGTGCTTTGAAGATCGTCAACTGTGCCGAAATGGCCTTCCTGCAGGATATGAACATTGATGTCTATCATGGTGTCTACCGCCAACTGGAACAGTCGTTCTATGACGTGGCGCTTTGCCCTGTCTTGTTTGAGTTCTGGAATGTTGTGTCCTGTTACTAAAGGTTCCAATTCATCAATATAGCCGACCAGCAGGTCTTTTTTTTTATCCAAAAAATCTCGATTAAACATGGCGGTATTTTGCTATCTTATAATCAAGATATTGTCTTCTCAATTCAAAAATCGGACTGGCTTCTTCGTACATTCGCAAAACGCGCGCGTATAGTTGGCTAAACAAGAAGTTATCATCTGTGTGTAAAACGACGCCTTTTGATACAATTTCTTTGGCGATAAGCGGCGATGCAGTTTTCAGGTTTATCAATGATACTTTATCATTTCTAAAAATCCCCGTGAGATCGGCGTTGAGAAGAATTTCATGGTTAAAATCCAGCTTTCCGTGGGAATAATAGGCAACATCAACATCGCTTTCTTTGTGAGTCAACCCTGTCGCCTGCGAGCCGAAAAGCACTAAAAGCGCCAAATTATATCGTTTGGCCAGTTTTTCGATTTGCGGTTTTACGTTTTTGATGTCAACCATGTGGTTATCCTAACATAAAAGACGTCTTCAGACGATGGAATTTTGTGAATTTTATGATATAAATAATAATATGGGAAATCTTGAGGTAATGATGGCTAAGAGCGGAGAGCAGGGCGGGGAGCCAAATCCACACGAGTCGGGTGTGGAATTGACCGATGAAGAAAGAAACTTTCACGAGGAGGCAGTCAGGTTCGTCGAAGCGCATCGCGACTATCTTGAAAACTACGCGCGCGGCGCGGTGCATTTTGAAGCGGCGCCCGCCGGTCTGAACACATTCGCTTTTAATCTTGAAACAAATACCATTTATGTTCATGGACGTTTTTATCATGACCGCGGTTTATCCAACGAAAAAACCGCCTTCGCTCTTAGCCATGAGGCGGAGCATTTTTTGGAAAAGAAGGCGTTGCTTTCGGAGCCGGATGGCGCGCGCAAGTTTGGGAGGTATTTGCGGCAAATCAAAATGTCAAAGGCGTACGGTCTCATGGATAATTGCGTGGCGGACGTAAGGGAAAATCGCGCCGTGGTCGCGAAGACGTCAAAAGAAACGGCGGACATTGAACGCGATTTATACAAGAAAGATCTGTTCGCGGAGAAAGATTTTGCCAATGAGCCGAAACATGTTCAATTTTGCGACGCCTTGCTCCGCGAGTCCCGCGTGCCCGACGAACAGTGCCAAGTTTCCGCCGAAGTCCGAGAGAAGCTCGACGCGTTACGCGCCATGAAAGCGGGCGAAGAAAATTTTTTTGATCTGCTTACCAATCCGGACACGCCGATGTCGTTGCGGCTTTCACTGCAGGATGAATACATTTGGCCCGTGGTTAAAGAATTACTCGAGAAAGACTTGGAGGATGAGGAGAAAAAAGGGAAAGGAAAAAGCGGCGAAGGAGGAGGGGGCGAGGGCGGCCATACTGGAGGCGAGGGGGAAAATAAAACGCCGGAGGGGCAGGGGAAACCCGTGAAGGGGGGCCAGGGACGGGAAGCAAAACCCGAGGGTAGACCAGACCCTAACGATATTTTTAAAGGAGCTTATGAAAGGGCGAAGAGACGCGGTTTGCCCGAAGCGGTTCCTGCCGATGAGGTGGGAAAATCCTTTCGGAGGTGGCAGGAGGCGAACAAAGAAAGTCCGCTTGACAGGGCGGATCGCGAACACGCGGAGCGAATAGGCGTTGCGAAAACGGATTTACAGAGATATAGAAATATGGCAAAACAGCTTGGGGAGATCAGGAATCCGGAAACAAATATGAGCGTCGTCGAAGAGTTAAGAAACCTTTTCAGGCAGATTAGGGCACGGAGGATCAAAAAGGTTCACCCCCCGCGGTATCCCGTGGAAGAGGGGGAGGAACTGGTTGATCCGGCGCAACTCATTGCCGAAGCCAAGGCGGGTAATTTGGAACCCAAAGTTTGGGAAAGTTTCGAGATAAAAGAGAAAGTTGGAAAGAGGTTTGGACAAGTTCAGATCACTTTTATCTTCGACCGTTCGGGTTCCATGGATGAAAATGGCGGCGCTAAAAAAATAGAACAACAGAAAGCCGGAGTTTTGGGTATGGAAGCTCTGGACGAGGCCAATGAATTATATGACGAGGAGAAAGTAAACATGGTGGAGCCGCTCGAGATTTTATCGGAAGTTTATTCTTTTCAGGCTGATGGCGATGACGGGAAGCCGATGAAAAGGATGTCGAAAGAATTCAGCGAGAAAGAAAGGATCGGAGTAATGAAAAAACTCGGCACGGTTCCGGGCGGAAACACGACAGATTTTGTGTCGCTTGAGGCGATAGGCGCGGAGGTGGATGCGGATCCCACGCTTAGGCAGAAGATCGCGAAGGGCGAGATTAAGAAAATCGTCATCGTCTTTACCGACGGGGAAAGCGGTGATGTTTCGCGTGTGCAGGCGGTCTTAAAAAAACTGCGGGAGGCGGGGATTGCGGTGGCGGGTGTGGGTATTACGGAGTCCGGAAAAGCTGTTTTGAATACTTACGCTCCCAATGCCTCGCTTGCGCGAAATGCTGAAGATTTGCCGGTAACTCTGGGCGGACTTTTGAAAGAGCATCTAGCGGACGTGTGACAGATGTGTATTATGTAGTATTCAGTATGCAGGGTAATGAAGATAGGAATTATTTTACATCCTTACGGAGAGAAAACCCCCGGGGGACTGCCCCGGATTATTTTCGGCTGGGCGCAGGCGCTTCTTTCCGTTGATCAAAAAAACGAGTATATAATTTTCGTCAAAGAAAGACCCGCGGTTCTGCCTGATTTACCCGGTAAGAATTGGCGTCTGGAAGTTCTTGGTAACGGAAGATTCTGGCTGGACAGATTGAAAAAAGCCCCGGGCGCGGATGTATATTTATTTAATACGCCGGTTCTCCCGTTCTTTTGGAGACCGCCGAAGTCTGCGGTCATCGCTTTGGATTATCCATATAAATATCTGAAAGCTCGCGGTCTTAAGGAAAAATTATTTAGAATTTTTCTAGGGTGGTATCATCGCCGGTCTCTGCGCCACGCCGATCATATCATAGCCGTATCTCACTCTACGAAGAATGACACTGCGAAATTTTTCGGAGTTTCTCCGGAAAAGATATCCGTCGTTTATCATGGCTTCAAAAAAATCTGCGAATTGCCGGAAAAATCCGTAG
>Ga0156261_113_pt1 | contig 4039 bp, 4 predicted proteins | sample RifCSPlowO2_12_FD_107910 | JGI IMG/M metagenome (GOLD analysis project Ga0156261, IMG submission 107910) | Candidatus Taylorbacteria bacterium RIFCSPLOWO2_12_FULL_47_20
TTTACAATGAGATGAAAGAGTCCGGCGTCTTGAAACAAACCGCGCTTGTATTCGGCCAGATGAACGAGGTGCCGGGCGCTCGTTTGCGCGTCGCCCTTTCCGCCCTCACCATGGCCGAATACTTTCGAGACAAATCAGGGAGCGACGTACTCCTTTTTATAGACAACATTTTCCGCTTTACTCAAGCGGGTTCGGAAGTTTCAGCATTACTTGGAAGAATGCCCTCGGCGGTCGGTTATCAACCAACGCTGGCAAGTGAGATGGGTGAACTTCAAGAAAGGATTACTTCTACAAAAGACGGCTCCATCACTTCGGTTCAGGCAATCTACGTGCCGGCCGACGACATCACGGACCCGGCGCCAGCAACAACTTTTTCGCACCTCGACTCAACAATAGTGCTTTCGAGGGCTTTGACGGAATTGGGAATTTACCCCGCCGTTGACCCGCTTGCTTCTTCATCCGGCGCTTTGACGCCGGCGATTGTCGGGGAGGAACATTACAAAGTGTCCCGCGACATTCAAAGAATCTTGCAGAGATACAAAGATCTTCAGGACATTATCGCTATTTTAGGCATCGAGGAACTTTCCGATGAGGACAAACAGTTGGTAGAAAGAGCTAGAAAAATTCAAAGATTTTTGTCCCAGCCCTTCATGGTGGCGGAGTCGTTCACCGGACGCCCCGGCAAGTATGTGTCCAGACAAGAAACCGTCCGCGGCTTCAAGGAAATCGTGGAGGGTAAATACGACGACATACCCGAGCAAAACTTCTACCTTATCGGCGGTATTGACGAGGTACGTAAATCATAGTGAGAATTCATACCTATTAATACTAAATGTCGTCCCTGTATACTACATACTAGATACAATATACTCGTCATCATGGACTTATTTATCTACTCATTAGATAAAAAAATATTCGAGGGGGCGGTACACTCCGTTTCCCTGCCAACTGAAAGCGGAATAATCACCGTCTTGCCAGGCCATGCTTCACTTGTCACCAATTTGAAAGGTGGCCAAGTGGCATATACCCGAGACGGTACTCGTAATGAGATTTCGGTCGCGGGAGGTTTTGCGTATATAGATCAGAAGAGAATAGTTCTATTAGTTGGTTAAATTCGTCTATTAAACAAGTTACCAATAATATCCAGACTATACAGACTGATCTGACCCTTCATCCACTAAATACACCTGTCCAAATTCCCCAGTCCATTATATTTCGCCGCTACGCCACCCAAAATTCTGCTGCGGCTCTTCGACTGCGCCCTCGTACCGTTGCAACTTTTACCTTGTTACATCATTTTATAGGATATCGCCGATTCGTAATCGTTGTCACATCTTATACAGGTTTACACTTAAGTTGCAACGGCACTCGTCGCGCCTATGGCGCGCCGTCGGGCTTGCCCCGACACCAACTTCCGCGTTGCTTGTCTGCTTTAACATCTTATGGGAACAGACCGAATACCACGTATGTATCAAGTGATTCATTCGCCGTCCATACAACAAGCAGACGACGCGAAAGTTGGTGTGGGGGCTTGTCTTCGAGCCTCGCGACGAATTTTGCGCGGCTCGCTCGGCGATCAAACCCACTATGAGTTCATACAAACTGTCTCATTTCACTGTGTGATGTGTATCGTGTAGAGGAGTTATCGAGAAATAGTATAAGAACCTACCCGTGAGATCGCGAATAGGTTCTTAACTGAAGGATTGCAAGATTAGAAAAACCCCCGCCGCGAAAGCAACAGGGGTTCGAGATCAGTTTACGGGCTGTATGTCGCCCTTACTATTGTATTGCCAGCGCCGGTACTATGGTAGTACACCGACGCTTCGTCGGCCACCGGCGCGCCGTACTCACCTCCGAGCTTATGCACTCGGACAGTCCGGTTTTGCCGAACCGTGAATATAGCCACGATCGAATGAATGCCGACCCAATCATAGAGTAGACCGCTCACGACGGAGCCGTTCTCGATGTCTGGCAGTAGCATATACCCCGATTCTGGAGACGGCGGCAAGATCACGCTGTCCGAACTGTACAGACATGTGTCTCGCCACGTCTGGCCGAATTGATCCACCACTCGGCAGACATTCGTATCGGCCAAATATGTCGTGCCGCCAAAAACCGTATAGCCCGTGGCGTTCCCCAACACTTGAAGCCGCGACGGCTTCAAGATCGAGACGTCCAAACGATTCCGATTTCTCAGATAAGAGCACGGATCCGTCCATTCCACTTGAACCCAGTCCGCGTCGTAATTCGCGGACTGCCGCAAAGGTCTCACATAAAGTTCCTGACGATCATCGTTATTTCCGACGATTTGGAGATTGGGGCTCACGGTCCAAACGGTAGTGCCGTTTTCGGGCGCCACGAGTTTATAAACGAAGTCCACGTCCGGATTCACGTACCAGAAGATATCGTCTGGTCCTACAACGGGGTCGGTGGAACCGTCCCATTGGCCGAGAATATACAAGGTGACACCATCTTTGTCAGGGTACCCCGCATAAATCCTGTTGACGTAAACCAACAATATTTGGTGAAAACCGCTCGACAACTTGCCGATAAAGGTCAAAGCCGCGTCATTCTCCCAGCTCTGATTTTGCTCGGTCGTATTGTGCACCGGGTCACCGTCGAGGTAGATAGCGCACCCGTCATCGCACTTTACATAAAGAAACCAGCACGCTCCCCCCGGCACATTGATCATGCCATGAAAAGCGTTTGTTTCGGCCGAATAACTCTGGTATTTTGGATTTAAGATGCGCGCTTGGGCATAGCCATCGGAAGTGCCAGAGAGATTGACGAGAACGCCGGCAAGACCGTTGGTCGAGATGAAATTATTGCTATTCATCGGACCTGGCGTCACCGTCGAGTTGTACTGCCTGTATGACGCGCTGACGAGTCCCACCATGAAGAAGGGAATCGCGCCGCTACCGTAAATCCCGCCATCCTCAAGCATTCCAAACACAACCTCATCCCTGCCGAGGGGTACTAGCTCCCCGCTTTCAACTCTAACGCCAAATACCCTCGACGCATCGAATACTGATTTTCCGGACGATACCGAGCCGAAACCCATCCATGGCCCTGCCGGACCGGCAGGCGTGTAGTACATGTAGTACCTCATCCCTGGATTCGCATTCGACCACGTAAGCCACCATGTGGCCAACAGGGGATCATGACTGGTCGGATCGCCCCTAATGATCTTGCACCTGACGTAATTCGTTTCGCCGAACAGTCTCACGCCCACGAGCAAGATCAAGGTAATCAAACAGACAATTTTCATTCTCATCACAAGCCTTTCTCTATCTCTTTTGTTACAGATTTTCGCGGCACAACCCGCCATTTCGAATCACCGGGATAAAGAAAAAAGAATTCATCGCTTTTCCTATCCTCGTAGACGGCAGCCGGAATAACACGACGTTCTCTCCCCGATCCCGATACGAGGACGATCAGATGATTAGTGTCATAATCCGCGTCTGTCAATGGGCGCAAAACCCCCACGCCATCACTTCTATACATGTCAACTCTAGCTACCCCGTTTGGGAGAGCGGAGAGTTCCTCAATGACCGCGGGGTCATTTGTTATACCGAAAGGATCGTCCAATGTCCTTACCTCGGTTCCAGGAGCCACCCGCCAAATTTTTTTGGGGGGTTGGACGACCACATCAGTCGCGATTCCACCCGAATAAACACTTGTCTCCGTCATGGAATCTTTACGTCCCGGACGTTTCTGATCTTCGTCCTGGAAAATAATGAGGGCGAAAAGAATCATCGCAACAACCAGTACTCCAACCAGCATTTTTTTCATAACTAATAGTTTCAACGTGCATTCATAAGGCCTTATCCGCACTCACGGCAAGGCAACCTATCCGACCCAATAGTAGTATACTTGTTTGAAATAATCAAGCAAACCCTTTAGCTAATTAAAACTGTTACTGAAGGACTGACGGTTAGATAATAAATAGGTTACCGTAGTCGCATTATGACTATGGCAACAAAACACGAGGTTATCAAGGATGTTTTGGGCGAGTACCTCAAGGCGTCCAAGGAGGAAA